>OGXP01000023.1_pt1 | contig 181497 bp, 148 predicted proteins | sample 1576351 | NCBI WGS metagenome assembly OGXP01 (sample SAMEA3541517, study PRJEB24748) | human gut metagenome | biome: human gut; feature: human-associated habitat; material: faeces | place: China | collected 2012
ACGGGGAGGGCGGGGACCGCGATGGGCGGGGATAGCCCGATTATTTTCCGGTTCGACGAACAGCCGATCGTGTCAAATTTGGTCTAACAGAGCCTTTCAAAAAGCCTACTCAGAGGAGGAACCATGCTTGAGGGTACGTATGTGGTTTCGGCCCAGACGCCGGTGGGGAGTAAACGCGGCGAGGTGACGTTTTCACATGGGGTGAACGGCGCGCTCAGGGCAGTACTAAACGTCAGGGGTCTCAATATCGCTCTCTCGGGTGCCCGCGCTGAGGGCGATTTCTTTGAGTTCTCGGGCACTATCTCCCACGTCTTGATGGGCAAGGCGCCCTTTACATGCACGGGGTCGGTTGAGGGTGATCAACTCACTGCTACCGCGCGGTCGGGTTCCATTTCGATCTCGCTGAGCGGTATGCGCAAAGAGCTTTCGGGGCGCACCGCATAAAGTTTGCGCAGGTAAACATCGGTATTTGACTTTATATAATAGTTCAGAGCGCTATCATTTGTCGTTACGAGTTGGTTAGCCCCGGTAAACGGTTAACCGCGTCTAACGAAAGGATGAGCGCGTGAAGCTCGATACACTCGAGATTGGAAAGGACGCCGTTGTCGCATCGGTGGCATCGGACGATCAGGCACTCCGACAGCATATTTTGGACATGGGCCTAACGCCGGGCACCGAAGTCACCATGATGAAGTACGCTCCTATGGGCGACCCGCTCGAGATTCGCCTGCGTGGCTACGAGTTGACGCTGCGCAAGGACGATGCTGCTCGCATCGAGCTCGTGGGTGTTCACGACACAGACACGGGTCCGCGCACTAACGCCGCAATCGGCATGACGGAGCACCCGGCACTTGGCGAGGGGACGTATTCGCCCCGTGCGGCAAAAACGGCCGTGCCCGAGGGCGCACCGCTGCATTTTGCCCTCGCCGGCAACCAAAACTGCGGTAAGACCACGCTGTTCAACCAGCTTACGGGCTCCAACCAGCACGTCGGTAACTTTCCCGGCGTGACGGTCGACCGCAAGGACGGCACCATCCGTAACCATCCCGAGGCAAGCGTTACCGACCTGCCCGGCATCTATTCGCTGTCTCCGTACACGGGCGAAGAGATCGTCAGTCGCCAATTTATCCTGGACGAAAACCCCGACGCCATCATCGACATCATCGACGCTACTAATATCGAACGCAACCTGTACCTGACGCTGCAGCTTATGGAGCTCGACCGCCCCATGGTCATCGCGCTCAACATGATGGACGAGGTGACGGCCAACGGCGGCGCCGTGGACGTCAACCTGCTCGAGAGCCTGTTGGGCGTGCCTGTTGTCCCCATTAGCGCTGCCCGCAACGAGGGTATCGGCGAGCTGGTGGATCATGCCTTGCACGTGGCACGGTTCCGCGAGCGCCCCGGTCGCCTGGACTTCTGTGCGCCCGATGGCTCGGACGGCGGTGCACTGCATCGCTGCATCCACGGCATTGCCAACCTGATCGAGGACCATGCCGTGACGGCGCACATTCCGGTGCGTTTTGCGGCGACCAAGCTGGTTGAAGGCGACGAGCTGGTGACCGAGGCGCTTCACTTGGATCGCAATGAGCTCGACGCTATCGAGCACATCATTACCCAGATGGAGGGCGAAGCCGGCACCGACCGCCTGTCCGCGCTGGCCGATATGCGCTTTAGCTTTATCGGCGACGTGTGCGGGCGCTGCGTCGTCAAGCCGCATGAGAGCCGCGAGCACGTGCGCTCCGTCAAGATCGACCGCATCCTGACGGGTCGCTACACGGCCATTCCGGCGTTCCTGGTGATCATGGGCCTCGTCTTTTGGCTGACGTTTGGCGTGATCGGCGCGGCGTTGCAGGGACTCATGGAGGACGGCATCGCTGCCGTCATCGCCTCGGCCGATGCGGGCCTCAAGGCGTTCGGCACCAACGACGTGGTACGCTCGCTGGCTGTCGACGGCGTGCTTACGGGCGTGGGCAGCGTGCTGACCTTCCTGCCGATTATCGTCGTGCTCTTTTTGTTCCTCTCCATTCTGGAAGACTCCGGCTACATGGCGCGCGTGGCCTTTGTCATGGATAAAGTGCTGCGTCGCTTTGGCCTGTCGGGCCGCAGCTTCGTGCCTATGCTCGTCGGTTTTGGCTGCACCGTGCCGGCTATCATGTCAACCCGTACGCTCCCATCCGAGCACGACCGCAAGATGACCGTCATGCTCACGCCGTTCATGAGCTGTTCGGCCAAGTTGCCGGTCTACGGTCTGCTGTGCGGGGCGTTTTTCCCGCAGGCGACGGTTCCCGCCATGGTCTCGCTCTATTTGATTGGCATTGCGGTCGGTTGCATCGCGGCTTTGGTGCTCAATCGCACGGCATTTAAGGGTGACCCGGTGCCGTTTATCATGGAGCTTCCCAATTACCGTCTGCCGAGCGTCAAGACGACGGTGATGCTGGCATGGGATAAGGCCAAGGACTTTATTACCAAGGCCTTCACCATTATCTTTGCCGCCACCGTGGTCATCTGGTTCCTCCAGACGTTCGATATTCGCTTTAACGTGGTCGCCGATCAGTCGCAAAGCCTGCTTGCCAGTTTGGGTAGCATCATCGCGCCGGTGCTGGCGCCGCTCGGCTTTGGCGACTGGCGTGCGTCGACGGCTCTCGTCACCGGACTTATCGCCAAGGAGAGTGTCATCTCGACCCTCACGGTGCTTCTGGGCGCAACCTCGCCCGCCGCACTGTCGACTATGTTCTCGCCGTTCACCGCCTATGTGTTCCTGGTCTTTACGCTGCTGTACCCGCCCTGCGTGGCGGCCATCGGCGCCGTCAAGAGCGAGCTGGGCGCGCGCTACGCCGTGGCCGTGTTCGCGTTCCAAGTGACGGTTGCCTGGATTGTGGCGTTTGTCGTGCATTCGGCAGGCATATTGCTGGGGTTGGCTTAGTTATTTATTGATGGCGCAACCTCTGTGTATTGAGTTGATTACGGCCCCGCATCTGTTGCTGACGGATGCGGGGCCGTTGCTATATAATCGCCCATCGCTCAAGACAATCGGAGAGGGTTCCTACATGACTCAGGCAAGACAAGATGGCATCTCGCTCAAGCAGTGGCTCCCGCTTATCGGGCTCGCCTGCTGTGCGTTCGTGTTCAACACGTCGGAGTTCATGCCCATCGGCCTTCTGACTGATATCGCCGCGTCGTTCTCGCTCACCGAGGCCCAGGCAGGCATCATGATCTCGGTCTATGCTTGGGGCGTCATGCTGCTGTCGCTGCCACTCATGGTGTTTGCCTCGCGCTTTGAGTTCAAGCGTATGCTGCTCGGCGTGCTCGCCGTGTTTTCTCTGGGTCAGTTCCTGTCCGCTGTGGCACCGACATATCCCATCCTGGTCTGTGCGCGCCTGGTGGTCGCCTGCGCGCACGCCGTGTTCTGGTCGGTCGCTTCGATCATAGCCTCGCGCCTGGTCGATACGCGTCATGGGGCGCTCGCCATCAGCATGATCGCCACGGGCTCGTCCATCGCGCAGATCTTCGGCCTACCGATCGGTCGCGCCATCGGCCTGGCCGTGGGCTGGCGCATGACGTTTGCCGTGGTTGGAGCCTTCTCTGCCGCCGCGGTGGTGTACCAGGCAGCGGTGTTCCCGGTCATGCCGGCGGGCGAGCGCTTTACCGTCAAACAGCTGCCCGAGCTGCTCAAGAACCCGTTCCTGATTGCGCTCTACGCGGTCACGGTCTTTATGGCGACCGGCTACTACGCGGGTTACAGCTATATCGAGCCCTTCCTGGCGCAGGTCGCCCATGTCGACGCAAGCGCCATCACCATGACGCTGACGGCGTTTGGCTGCTCCGGTCTGCTCGGAAGCTGGCTGTTCGGCCGACTGTTCGATGGGCATCGCTTTCCGTTCTTAGCTATCACGCTCTCCGGCGTGCCGGTGGCTCTGCTGCTCATGGGTCCGGTCGCATCGTCGCTCGTAGCAGTGCTTGCCGTCTGCGCGCTATGGGGCTGCTGCTCCACAGCCTTTAACGTGGCGTTCCAGGCCGAGCTCATCAAGTACACGCCGGCAGATTCGTCGGCCGTCGCCATGTCGATCTTCTCGGGCCTGTTTAACCTCGGTATCGGCACGGGCACCGCGGTCGGCGGCGCCGTGGTGTCGGGTCCCGGCATCGCCTGGATCGGTTGCGCGGGCGGGGCGATTGCCGTCGTGGGTGTCATTCTCGCTATCACGGTGCTATTCCCGGCCATACACCGCGCAAAGCCTGTCGCCTAATCACGTCCCCTCATCAGTTGCGGTGGAATAGAGACTGTTTGCCCGGTTTATTGGTCTCAACAGTCCCTATTTCACCGCAACTTATTTTGGGGGAGGGGATGCGCGGCGGGCATACAATGGATGGCGTTGCGTGAAAGATTGCCGGGAGGTTGCTATGTGGGCATACGAGACGACGTTCTATCAGATCTATCCGCTGGGCTTTTGCGGAGCTCCGCGCGAAAACGCCGCGCCCGTTGCCGAGGATGAACTCGCCCAGGCTGCCAACGCCGCGCCTAACCCCGATGCTCCCATTATGAAAATCGCCCAATGGGCCGACTACCTGCAGGAACTCGGCGTTGGCGCTGTGCTCATCAACCCGCCGCTCGAATCCGACAGCCACGGTTACGACACGCGCAGCCTGCGCCATATCGACCGTCGCCTGGGTGGGGATGCCGACTTTGCCGCCGTGTGCGAGACACTGCATGCCCATGGCATCCGTGTGGTGCTTGATGCCGTCTTCAACCATGTCGGTCGCGGCTTTTGGGCCTTCCGCGATGTTCAGGAGCGCAAGTGGGACTCGCCCTACAAGGACTGGTTCCACATCAGCTTTGACGGTGACTCGTGCTACGGCGACGGCTTTTGGTACGAGGGCTGGGAGGGCCATTTTGAGCTTGTGAAGCTCAACCTGCAAAACCCCGCCGTGGTCGATTACCTGCTCGAGTCCGTGCGCCGTTGGGCTGACGTGTTTGGCGTCGACGGCCTGCGCCTGGACGTTGCCTATATGCTCGACCGCGACTTCATGCGTCGTCTGCATACCTTTACCCGCGAGCTTAAGCCCGATTTTGTGCTGATCGGCGAGACGCTCCACGGCGACTACAACCAGATCGTCAACGACGAGATGCTCGACTCCTGCACCAACTACGAGTGCTACAAGGGCCTGTACTCCAGCTTTAACTCGGTCAACATGTTCGAGATCGCCCATTCGCTGCACCGCCAGTTTGGCGGCGACCCGTGGTGCATCTACCGCGGCAAACACCTGCTGTCGTTTGTCGACAACCACGACGTGCCGCGCCTGGCAAGCATCCTCACCGACAAGTCGTGCCTGCGTCCCGCCTATGGCATGCTCTTTGGCATGCCAGGCATTCCGTGTGTCTACTATGGCAGCGAGTGGGGGATTGCTGGCGAAAAGGGCGGCCCCGATGGCGACTGGGCGCTGCGCCCTGCGCTCGATGAGCCTGCGCCCAACGAGCTGTCGGCCTTCATCAAGCAGCTCGCGCACCTGCGCTCGACAGACGGTGCGGCGGCACGCGCTCTCAACTACGGCGCGTACCGCAACGTGGTGATCCAGAACAAGCAGCTGCTGTTCGAGCGCGCCTGTGATGACGCGACGGTGCTCGTGGCGGTGAACGCCGTGGGCGAGCCTTACACCTTTGGCGCCGGCGAGCTCAACGGGTCCTTTGTCGACCTGCTTGCCGACGATGCGCCCACGGTCGAGCTGACGGGTACCCTTGAGCTTGCACCCTACGAGGTGCGCTATCTGTTGAGAGCCTAGCCCATGGCCGTGTCTGACGAGGACTATCAACATATTGAGCATGGGTTTGAGCCTGTGTTCGACCAGCGCTCGCGCGTTTTGGTGCTGGGGTCGTTTCCCTCGGTGCTCTCGCGTGCAAATGCCTTTTATTACGGCAACCCTCAGAATCGCTTTTGGCGTGTGATGGCTGCGTGCCTCGGTGTGCCTGTGCCGCCCAACGAGGGCGATCCTTTGGCAAGCGGTGAGCCCGCGACGCTCGATGCCTCCATTGCTGCCAAGCGATCTATGCTGCTGAACGGCGGCGTGGGCCTGTGGGATGTGATCGAGAGTTGCGACATTAAGGGCTCGAGCGACGCGAGCATTCGCAACGTTGTGCCGGCACATATCGAGCGCATTACCGATGCCGCGCCGATCGAGGTCGTTGTCTGTAACGGCGGTACGGCAGGGCGACTCTACAAACGCTACTTGCAAGATCGGACGGGGTTGCCCGCCGTCGTCCTGCCCTCGACAAGTCCTGCCAATGCCGCCTGGCGACTGGAGCGTCTTGTCGAGCGTTGGCACGAAGCCGTTGACTGGGCTGTTATTTAATTTAGATTTTTGTTTGAGCGTGGGCGCCCAGACGTTTCAGAACGCCTCGCCAGATCGGCGCGGGCACGGCTGGCTCGGCGCAAACCATGCCGTCGGCGTCGACGTTGGCGGCATTGCCGCCGCCAAGTCGCTGTGCATGCTCGACGGAGCAGCCCATGCGCACGGCGCCCACGAGCTTGTCCATGGCCTCCGAAAACGGTCGCCGCAAGAGTCCCATGCGCGGGGAATGGCGAAGCGCTGCGATGCCGCTGCCGGCGCAGATGGCAACGCCGCCACACCACAATTGGTCATGGCGCTCACATGCCTTGTGCAGGCGAACGGCGGTCCCACGCGCCTGCTCAGTGCCCTCTTGTGCGGCTCGAATCGCGGCATAGACGCGCGTTCCCGTACCGCCAAAGCGCTCAAGCGCCTGCTCGATAGCAGTCAACGTCTCATCGTCAGCCACATCTTCAATGGCCAGCACGATGCCATCGGCAACGCTGCCGGCGTCATTTGCCTTCAAGTCGACCGGGCGGGGGAGTGCGGTGCCGGAAAGTTGAGCATAGGCGGCGATGGCATCCTGCAGGTCCCAGAGCAAAAAATCAAGATCGGCGCTATTGGGAATACTGATATACGCAATGGTGTGCAGTGTTTTTGGTAAGTCGCCGCGCGCGGTCGTCTCCATGCCATCTCCTTTCCGGCTCGTTTCCGTTTAGGTTACACCGTCTGGTGGCGCCCCGCCGCGCTATCCTAGTGCAACCCTTACGAAAGGAACGCCATGCGTCTGCCCATGAATACCTCGCTTGCCATGCTCAAGCCCTCCGGTATCCGCCGGATTAACGCGCTCGCCGCCCAGCATCCGGGGTGTATCGCGCTCGCGCTCGGCGAGCCCGATTTTCCCACGCCCGATGTGATTAGCGCCGAGGTGACCGCCGCGCTGGACCGCGGTGACACGCACTATCCGCCCAACAACGGTCGCCCCGCCCTGCGTGATGCACTGTCCGAATATATGGATGACGCGGGCCTGGCGTTTTCCGCCGATGAGGTCATCCTGACCGACGGCGCGACCGAGGCGCTGTCGGCAACATTTATGGCTATGCTCAACCCCGGCGACGAGGTCATCATCCCCACGCCGGCCTTTGGCCTGTACGAGAGCATCGTCGTGGCCAATCACGCCAAGGCTGTCTTTTTGGATACGGAGCCTGCGCAATTCCAGATTGACGAGGATGCGCTTCGCGCCTGTGTGACCCCGGCGACCAAGGCCATCGTCATCTGCTCGCCCAACAATCCCACGGGTTGCATCCTCGACACGGCATCGCTCGACGCCGTGGCGCGCGTGGCAGAGCAGGCGGGCATCTACGTAGTCTGCGACGACGTATACAACCGTCTGGTCTATGTGGATGGCTACGAGCGCTTTGCCCAGCGCCACCCGGAGCTGCGCGACCAGACGGTGGTCATCGAGAGCTTCTCCAAGCCCTGGGCCATGACCGGCTGGCGCTTGGGCTGGCTCGCAGCGGCAGCCCCCGTCATCGCCGAGATCGCAAAGGCTCACCAATACTTAGTATCGAGTGCTGTCTCCTTCGAAATGGACGCCGCAGCCCGAGCCCTGACCGTCGACCCAACCCCCATGCTCAAAGTCTACCGAGCCCGCCGCGAACGCGTCCTCGCAGCCTTATACGCCATGGGCCTCGACGTAGTAGAGCCCGCAGGAGCCTTCTACACTTTCCCGAGCATCAAAAAGTTCGGCCTAACCAGCGAAGACTTCTGCATCAAAGCCATCAAAGAGGCCAACGTTGCCCTAGTTCCCGGAAACTGCTTCGGAACCGAAGGCCACGTCCGCCTCAGCTATTGCGTTTCCGATAAAGACCTGGACGAAGGCCTCCACCGCCTGTCCACCTTCCTTTCAACCTTGTAGCCATCAGGGACGCAACATATCAGCCCACCGACTTAAGGCTTATGAGTGGGGGTGCCGGCCAACGGGAAACCGGGCTGCCCCAAAGTCACCGCAGGCCGCGCCGCCGAAGGCCAGGCGCAAGGTTTTCGTAGATTCCGCACGAGCCGAAGAGCACTTAATGTGCTCTTCGTGCGAGCCCAGGACCTGACCGAGCGAAAACCTTGCGCCTGGCCTTCGGCGGCGCGGCCGGATGGTGGAATTGTGTGCAGCCCGGTTTCCCGTTGACCGACGCCGGGGTCCCCGCCATAATACTTTCGGTTCACGCACGAATCCGCTGCCAGAGACAGCCGGTGCAAACGGGCATCGCCCGCGAGCTTAATGGGATATCCCGCCAGCCGAGGTGGTCGAGTAGAAATGTCTTCTCGCCCCCGTCGCTCATGCAGCGCGGGGGCTTTCTTTTTGGACATGCCCCCGTCACGTCCTTGTGGCGGACCGTGCCCGGAAAGAATTCGAGGAGGTGTAATTCATGCCCCAGCAGTACAAAATCGACAAGGTTGCAGAGATCGAGTCCCGTATCGCCGAGAACGCCGGTCTGTTCGTCGTCAACTACAACGGTCTGACGGTTAAGCAGGCTCAGGAGCTGCGTCATCAGCTTCGCGAGTGCGGCGCCGAGATGAAGGTCTACAAGAACAACCTGGTCAAGATCGCTCTCAAGAACCAGGAGCAGCCCGAGCTCGACGAGATCCTCGCCGGCCCCGTCGCTTATGTGTTCTACGAGTCCGAGCCGGTCGAGGCCGCTAAGGCCCTTAAGGACTTCTCTGCTAAGTCCAAGGGCGTCCTTGAGATCAAGGGCGGTATCTCCGACGGCAAGGCCGTTTCCGCTGATGATGTTAAGGCTATCGCCGAGCTGCCCACCAAGGATCAGCTTCTCGGCCAGATCGCCGGTCTCATCTCCGGTTTCGCTCGCGACATCGCTGTCTGCGTCAACGGCGTTTCCTCTGGTCTCGCTCGTTCGATCCAGCAGGTCTCCGAGCAGAAGGCAGCCTAGTCGCTGTTTTCACCCGCGGCGGCAACGCCGCACCCCTGGCGCATTCGCGCCGTGTTTTAACTGATCTCCGTGCACAGACACGGAAACCGAAAGGACTTAGAAATGGCTAAGCTTACCACCGATGAGATCATCGATGCTCTTAAGGAAATGACCCTTCTCGAGGCTTCCGAGCTCGTTAAGGCTATCGAGGACACCTTCGGCGTTTCCGCCGCTGCTCCTGCCGCTGTTGTCGCCGCTCCCGCTGCTGGCGCTGCTGAGGCCGAGGAGAAGACCGAGTTTGACGTCGTGCTCGAGGGCTTCGGCGACAACAAGATCCAGGTCATCAAGGCCGTCCGTGAGCTCACCAACCTTGGCCTGAAGGAGGCCAAGGAGGTCGTCGAGGGCGCTCCCAAGGCTGTTCTCGAGGGTGCCAAGAAGGAGGACGCCGAGGCTGCCAAGGAGAAGCTCGAGGCTGCTGGCGCTGCTGTCACCCTCAAGTAATCAGGCTTTCTCGCCAGATTTCTTTGCAGACGGGGTTCGCATTGCGAGCCCCGTCTTTTTTGTTTTTCGGTCCCCCGGCATCGGTTGCTCAAACTGCCATGTTCTGTGATTTGCGTCGTATCGGGTGCCCTGCCGTTGGGCAATAAAATTGCACCATTCGAGCAATAATTTGCGTTGACCTGCTGAAGAATTGTCTCTGCCTTGTAGCGACATATAGTTCCAGCGGTAAGATGCTTGGGTATCGCAATTTGGTCTGCGGCTGTGTGCCGCACGCATGGGGCGCTTTTGCGCCTGCGAAAGGATCTTTGAATAACATGAAGGCAATCATCCCCGCCGCCGGTCTTGGCACGCGTTTTCTGCCTGGCACCAAGTGCACGCCCAAAGAGATGCTGCCGGTGCTCGACAAGCCCGTCATTCAGTACGTCGTCGAGGAGGCACTCGACCCCGAGGAGGTCGACGACGCCATCATCGTTACTTCTCCCGGCAAGCCCGAGCTGCTGAACTACTTCCAGCCCGACCGTTCGCTCGAGAACCTGCTGCGCGAGCGCGGCAAGAACGCTTATGCCGACGCCGTCGCCCACGCTGGCGGTATGCCGGTCGACTTCCGTTATCAGTACGAGCCCAAGGGCCTCGGCCATGCTATTCGCTCTGCTGCCGACGCCGTGGCAGGGGAGAACTTCCTGGTTCTTCTGGGCGACTACGTTGTGCCTAACCGCGATATCTGCGACAAGATGCTCGCCGTTTCCAAGGAGCACGGTGGCGCTTCGGTTATCGCCGTCGCTGCTTGCTCGCCCGAGGAAGTCAGCCGCTACGGCGTTATCGCCGGCGAGCGCGTCGGTTCGCTCGAGGGCGCCGAGGACGTTGCCGATGCCGAGCCGGGCGCTGTCTGGCGTATCGGCGGTCTGGTTGAGAAGCCCGCTCCCGAGGCTGCTCCGTCCAACCTGTACATCGTCGGTCGCTACCTGCTGAGCCCGCTGGTCATGGACCTGCTGGCAGATCAGCAGGCCGGCAAGGGCGGCGAGATCCAGCTCACCGACGCCATGGCCCGTTCGCTCGACCGCGAGGCCATGTATGCGGTCGTCATCGACCCGCTGTCGGGCTACGACACCGGCACTCCCTCTGGCTGGATGGCCACCAACGCCCTCATGGCTGCAAGCGACCCCCGCTTTGCCGATGCCTTCTGGGACGCTATCGACGAGCGCGGCGGATTGATGCGCAAGTAAGCCTTCGGGCATCGACATTTACGGGCGCGGACTTCGGTTCGCGCCCGTTTTTTATAAGAGCTGCGATTGCTGGCTCTCTGTTCACAGAAAATATATGAACAGATGTTCGATACACATATATCTACCTGCGTGTTTTCTGTCGAAAATCTTTGCTACTCCAAAAACTCAATCGCGTCAAGGCTTTTCTTGCCCAACGGTCGGTACCTGATAAACTATTAGGTTGCGATAACTGGCGAAGCTATGCCTCGCCAACCCACCGAGCATTTCCGTGAAGGAGGAAAAACCTGGTGACCTACGCATACACTGCCACTGAGCGCAAGCGCGTCAGCTTCGGGAAAATCCCGGAGGCCATGGAGCTCCCCAACCTTATCTCTGTTCAAAGGGAATCCTTTGAGCGTTTTAAGGACGAGGGCCTTCGTGAGGCGTTCAAGGAATCCAGCCCCATCCAGAGCCAGAACCATGTTCTCGAGGTTACCTTCGGCGAGCATCAGTTCGGCGACCCCGCGCACACCGTCGAGGAGTGCCGCGAGAAGGATATGACCTATCAGGCTCCGCTTCTGACCGACGTTCGTCTCACCAACAAGGAGACCGGCGAGATCAAGGAGCAGCTCGTCTTCATGGGCGACTTCCCCATGATGACCGATCAGGGTACCTTCATCATCAACGGTACCGAGCGTATCGTCGTCTCGCAGCTCGTTCGCTCCCCGGGCGTGTACTACAGCTCCGAGATGGATTCGGGCAAGCAGATCTACAAGGCCCAGATCATCCCGTCCCGCGGTGCCTGGCTTGAGTTTGAGGTCGACAAGCGCGACCAGCTCATGGTCTCCATCGACCGTAAGCGCAAGCAGAGCGCCACGATGTTCCTGCGCGCCCTTGGCATCGCCGTCACCAACGACGACATCATCGAGCTGCTCGGCAACTCCGATGTGATCAAGCGCACCCTGGAGCGCGACACCGCCCTCACTCGCGAGGACGCCCTCATCGAGATCTACCGTCGCCTGCGCCCGGGCGAGCCTCCCACCGTGGACGCTTCCCGCAGCCTGCTCGAGGGCCTGCTCTTTAACCCACAGCGCTACGATTTGGCCCGCGTCGGTCGTTACAAGGTCAACAAGAAGCTCAACCTCACCACCGAGGAAGAGGTCACGGTGCTCACCGACGAGGATATCGTCGCGACGCTGCGCTACCTGCTGTCCCTCGCTGCCGGCGAGCAGGGCTTCAAGGTCGACGACATCGACCACTTCGGCAACCGCCGCATCCGCACCGTCGGCGAGCTCGTCGCCAACCAGTTCCGTATCGGCATGAGCCGTATGGAGCGCGTCGTCCGTGAGCGCATGAGCTCCCAGGACATCGACGAGATCACCCCGCAGTCGCTCATCAACATCCGCCCGATCGTGGCCTCCATCAAGGAGTTCTTCGGTTCCTCGCAGCTCTCGCAGTTCATGGACCAGGCGAACCCCCTGACCGGTCTGACCCACAAGCGCCGTCTGTCCGCACTCGGCCCTGGTGGTCTTGCCGGTCACAAGTCCGGCTCCAGCCGCCGCACCAACGTGCCGACGGCCGTCCGCGACGTTCACAACTCGCACTACAGCCGCATGTGCCCGATCGAGACCCCCGAAGGCCCCAACATCGGCCTGATCGGCTCGCTCGCCCTCTACGCCCGCGTCAACGAGTATGGCTTTATCGAGGCCCCGTTCCGTCGCGTCGAGAACGGCGTTGCCACCGACCAGATCGACTGGATGACCGCTGACGAGGAAGAGAAGCACGTCATCGCGCCGGCCAACACGCCGCTCGATCCCAAGACCAACGAGTTCATCACGACCGATGCCGAGGGCAAGATCGTCCGCCCGCACACCGTGATCGCCCGTACCCGCGACTTCGACGGCTCCTTCGGTGCTCCCGCCGACGTGCCCGTCGAGGACGTCGACTACATGGACGTCTCGCCCCGTCAGATGCTCTCCGTCGCAGCCACGCTGATCCCGTTCCTCGAGCACGACGACGCCAAGCGTACGCTGATGGGCGCTAACATGCAGCGTCAGGCCGTGCCGCTGGTTCACCCCGCCGCTCCCTATGTCGGTACCGGCATGGAGCGTCGCGCCGCTCTGGACTCCGGCGAGGTCACCCTGGCCAAGAATGCCGGCGAGGTCATCTTTGCCGACGCCGCCAAGATCATCGTCAAGCATGCCGGCGGCATGGACGAGTATCACCTGGCCAAGTACCAGCGCTCCAACCAGTCCACCTGCATCAACCACCGTCCGCTCGTGCGCGTCGGTGACACCGTTGAGCAGGGCGAGCCCCTGGCTGACGGTCCTTCGACCGATCATGGCGAGCTCGCACTGGGTCAGAACCTCACTGTGGCCTACATGCCGTGGGAAGGCTTTAACTACGAGGACGGTATCGTCGTGTCCGAGCGCCTGGTGGCCGAGGATCTGCTGACGACCATCAACATCACCCGTCACGAGATCGACGCCCGCGACACCAAGCTCGGCCCCGAGGAGATCACCCGCGAGATCCCGAACCTCTCCGAGGACATGCTTGCCAACCTCGACGAGGACGGCATCATCCGCATCGGCGCCGAGGTCGGCCCTGGCGACATCCTGGTCGGCAAGGTCACGCCTAAGGGCGAGAGCGCTCTGACCGCCGAGGAGCGCCTGCTGCGCGCCATCTTCGGTGCCAAGGCCCACGACGTCCGCGATACCTCCCTTAAGATGCCTCACGGCGCTTACGGCCGCGTCATCGATGTCGTCCGCTTTAGCCGCGAGAACGGCGACGACCTGGCCCCCGGCGTCAACGAGCAGGTGCGCGTCTACGTCGCCCAGCGTCGTAAGATCCAGCAGGGCGATAAGATCGCCGGCCGCCACGGCAACAAGGGTGTTATCTGTAACGTTCTGCCGGTCGAGGACATGCCCTACATGGCTGACGGTACCCCGATCGACGTTATCCTCAACCCGCTGGGCGTTCCTTCGCGTATGAACGTCGGCCAGCTGCTCGAGTGCCACCTTGGCTGGGCTGCTGCCTGCGGTTGGGATACCGAGCAGGCCGACTCCGACAAGTACGTCCCCGGTCCGTTCTTCACCGCTACGCCCGTCTTCGACGGCGCCAAGGAGGACGAGATCGCCGAGGTCATCCGTCGTGCCAACAAGAACATGCTCAACAAGGCCACCGCTGCCTTTGGCGATCACATGCGCCCCGAGTTCGTCACCCAGCTTGACGAGCGCGGCAAGACCCGTCTGTTCGACGGCCGTACCGGCGAGGAGTTCCGCGAGCCCATTACCGTGGGTACGTCCTACATCCTCAAGCTCGGCCACATGGTCGACGACAAGATCCACGCCCGTTCGACTGGCCCTTACAGCCTGGTTACCCAGCAGCCTCTGGGCGGCAAGGCCCAGTTCGGCGGCCAGCGCTTCGGCGAGATGGAAGTTTGGGCACTGTACGCTTACGGCGCTTCCAACGTCCTGCAGGAGATCCTGACCGTCAAGTCCGACGATACCGTGGGCCGCGTCAAGACCTACGAGTCCATCGTCAAGGGCGAGAACGTTCCTGTCCCGGGTATCCCCGAGTCCTTCAAGGTTCTCGTCAAGGAGATCCGCTCCCTCGCGCTGGACATCGAGCCCATGCACGATGCCGACGAGGACGCCTCCGCCCCTGTGACCGCCGAGGAGACCTCTGCTCTCGACGACCTGGCTGCGCTCGCCGGCGTTGACACCGACGTCGAGGCCGAGGATGCCGAGACCGCCGAGGCACCCGAGGCTGTCGCCGCCACGACCACTGATAAGGAGTAGTTGACTGTGGCAGATTTCGAAGCTACTGATTTTGACTCGGTAAAGATCTCCCTTGCCTCCGCCGACCAGATCCGTTCCTGGTCGCACGGTGAGGTCAAGAAGCCGGAGACCATCAATTACCGTACCCTCAAGCCCGAGAAGGACGGCCTGTTCTGCGAGAAGATCTTCGGTCCCGCCAAGGACTGGGAGTGCTCCTGCGGCAAGTACAAGGGCATCCGCTTTAAGGGCATCGTCTGCGAGCGCTGCGGCGTCGAGGTCACCTCGGCCAAGGTGCGTCGCGACCGCATGGGCCACATCGAGCTCGCCGCTCCCGTGTCCCACATCTGGTACTTCAAGAGCCCCACGAGCTTCCCGATGAGCCGTATGCTCGACATCAAGTCCAAGGACCTCGAGAAGGTTCTGTACTTTGCCAGCTACATCATCACCGAGGTTGACTACGAGGCTCGCGAGGCCGACGCTGACGACCTGCGCGAGGAGCTCGCCGCCGATCTGGAAGAGATCGATGCCGAGTGCGCCCGCCAGATCGAGTCCCTCAAGGAGCAGGGCGACCCCGAGAACTTTGACGAGTTCTCCGACGAGGAGCCGCTGACCCCCGAGGAGATCGCCTCTGGCATCGTCGACATCGAGGAAGAGTGCAAGGACGAGAAGCAGCTCCGCACGGACGCCTTCAACGCCTTCATGAAGCTCACCGAGCGCGACCTCATCTCCGATGAGCCGCTGTTCCGCGAGATGACCCGCTACTACTCCATGTACTTCAAGGGTGGCATGGGTGCCGAGGCCGTCCGCGACCTGCTCGCTGCCATCGACCTTCCTTCCGAGGCCGAGAAGCTCAAGGCCATCATTGCCGACGAGGATTCCCAGAAGCAGAAGCGCGAGAAGGCCGTCAAGCGCCTCGAGGTCGTTGACGCCTTCCTGAAGGGTGGCAACAGCCCCGCGAACATGATCCTGGATGTCATCCCGGTCATTCCGCCCGATCTGCGCCCGATGGTCCAGCTCGACGGCGGTCGCTTTGCCGCGTCCGACCTCAACGACCTGTATCGTCGCGTGATCAACCGTAACAACCGACTCAAGCGCCTGCTCGACCTGGACGCCCCTGCGATCATCGTGAACAACGAGAAGCGCATGCTCCAGGAGTCCGTGGACGCCCTGTTCGACAACGGCCGTCGTGGTCGCCCGGTCTCTGGCCGTGGCGGTCGCCCGCTCAAGTCGCTCGCCGAGGCCCTCAAGGGCAAGCAGGGTCGTTTCCGTCAGAACCTGCTGGGCAAGCGTGTCGACTACTCCGGCCGTTCGGTAATCGTTACCGACCCCAAGTTGCTGCTGCACCAGTGCGGTCTGCCCAAGACCATGGCGCTGGAGCTCTTCAAGCCCTTCGTCATGAAGCGCCTGGTCGAGCTCGGCAAGGTCGAGAACATCAAGGGCGCCAAGCGCGCTATCGACCGCGGTGCCACCTTTGTGTGGGATATCCTCGAAGAGGTCATCGACGGCCGCGTCGTGCTGCTCAACCGTGCACCGACCCTGCACCGTCTGTCCATCCAGGCCTTTGAGCCGGTGCTGGTCGAGGGCAAGGCTATCCACCTGCATCCGCTGGTCTGCTCGCCCTTCAACGCCGACTTCGACGGCGACCAGATGTCTGTCCATGTGCCGCTGTCCAGCCAGGCTCAGGCCGAGGCTCGCGTGCTTATGCTCTCTGCGAACAACCTGCGCTCGCCGGCATCCGGCAAGCCGGTTAACATCCCCTCGCAGGACATGATCATCGGTGTGTACTACCTGACCCAGGTCCGCGACGGTCTGCCGGGCGAGAACCACGTGTTCGCCAGCTTCGACGACGCGCTGCACGCCTATGACTGCCGCTCCGAGGTCGACATGCAGGCCAAGATTCAGGTCCGCGTGTCCGCCGAGAACGCCAACGTCATCAACGAGGACGGCACCCGTATCTTCCGCGTCAAGAATGGCAAGAACGAGTTTGTCGACTACGACGTCACCGGTAACAAGACCGCACGCTTCGAGACCTCTATCGGTCGCATCATCTTCAACCGCCAGTGCCTGCCCGAAGACTACGAGTTCATGAACTACAAGATGGTCAAGGGCGACGTGGCCAAGCTGGTTGCCGACTGCTGCGATCGTTACCCCGAGGCCAAGGTCGGTCCGATCCTCGACGCCATCAAGTACTCTGGCTTCCACTACGCTACCCGCGCTGGCCTCACCATCTCGGTGTGGGACGCTCTCATCCCTGCCGAGAAGCAGGAGCTGCTCGACCGCGCCCAGGCTAACGTCGACCAGATCAACGAGTACTTCGAGGAGGGCTTCATCAACGAGACGGAGCGCCACATCGAAGTCGTTAACGAGTGGACCGCTTGTACCGACAAGGTCGCAGCGCTCATGCTCGACTTGTTCGACGAGGAGAACCCGCTCTACATGATGGCCGACTCCGGCGCCCGTGGTTCTAAGACCCAGCTGCGTCAGCTCGGCGGCATGCGTGGCCTGATGGCAGACATGTCCGGCGAGACGATCGACCTTCCCATTAAGGCGAACTTCCGCGAGGGCCTGCTGCCGCTCGAGTACTTCATTTCGACCTACGGCGCCCGTAAGGGCCTGGTCGATACCGCATCCCACACCTCGGACTCTGGTTACCTGACCCGTCGTCTGGTCGACGTGGCCCAGGACGTCATCGTCCGCGAGGAGGACTGCGGTACGCACGAGGGCGTCACCTACAACCTCATCATCCCCGGCACCACCGACCTCAACACCGACCTCGTCGGCCGTTGCTTCATTGAGGACGTCGTGGCTCCCGATGGCACCGTGCTCTTTGAGCAGGACGGCTACATCGAGAAGGTCGCTGACATCCAGAAGATGGTCGATGCCGGCCTTAAGAAGGTCAAGCTTCGCGCGCTGCTCACCTGCCGCTCCAAGTACGGCGTGTGCCAGAAGTGCTACGGCTGGGATCTTTCCACCCGTCGTCCGGTCGCCATCGGTACCGCGGTCGGCATTATTGCCGCCCAGTCCATCGGCGAGCCCGGTACGCAGCTTACGATGCGTACCATTCACTCCGGCGGCGTCGCTGGCGTCGACGATATTACGCAGGGTCTGCCTACGGTCAGCCGTATGTTCGATATCGTCGGCAACGTCAACGAGAAGATCCTGGGTCGCGAGGCCGAGCTGGCTCCGTACTCTGGTCACCTCTCGATTAAGCCCGAGAAGTCCGAGTACGTGCTGACGCTCACCGACTCCGAGGATCACACCCGTGTCCTCGACGAGCGTCGCGTCCCCGCTTCGGTGCGCTTCATGCCCGAGATCGAGGACGGCTGCGAGGTTCGCGCTGGCGACCAGATCACCAAGGGCTTCGTCAACTTCCGCAACCTGCGCAAGCTGACCGACATCGAGTCGACGATGCACACCTTCGTCGAGAGCGTCAAGGACGTCTACACCAGCCAGGGCGTCGACCTGAACGACAAGCACATCGAGGTGCTCGCACGCCAGATGCTGCGTCGCGTTCAGATCACCAACCCCGGCGACTCCAAGTACCTGCTTGGTCAGTACGTCGACCGCTACGAGTTTGCCGACGAGGTCGAGCGCGTTGCCCGTCTGGGCGGTCAGGCTCCTGTGGCCGAGCCCGTCATCCTGGGTACGCTCAAGGTCGCGTCCAACATCGACTCCTGGCTGTCGAGCGCTTCGTTCATTCGTACCGCTGGCGTCCTTACCGAGGCTGCCATCGAGGGCAAGGTCGACCACCTGCTCGACCTTAAGTCCAACGTCATCGTCGGTAAGAAGATCCCGGCTGGTACCGGCCTCAAGCCGTACGCCAACGCCAAGCTGACGTATCGCACGGCCGACGGCTACGTGGACATCGACGGCCCGGCTTCGCCCAACGCCAAGTCGCTGCCCGAGTGGGCTCCTGTGGAGCTCAAGGACCTGGACGAGCAGCTCCCGCAGCAGCTCGACTGGGCCGGCTACGACGAGTTCGGTGGTGCTGACGGTTCGTTCACCCGCAACGGCCACACCATCTCCGCCGAGAAGGCTCGTCTGTACCTGTTCGACGATCTGGGCGTGTCGCAGCGCTGGACCAACAAGTTCAGCGAGGTTGGCATCGAGACGGTCGGCGACCTGGTTGGCAAGTCCGAGGAGGATCTGCTGCGCATCGATGGCATCGGCGCCAAGGCGATCGAGGAGCTCCGTGACGGCCTGGAGGCCCACGATCTGCTCTACATCCTCGAGAACAACGACGACGTTGCCGACGAGGAAGACCTCTCGCAGCTGCTGCAGATGGTCTTTAGCCCCGACGGTCCGGACGATATCCTGCTGGGTACCTCCGCTCCGACGCATCACGCCGACGCCGACGAGGAGCTCCTGGGCGCCCCGATCGACGACAAGAAGGCTCCCGCCAACGGCGCGATCAACGAGGACATGGCTTCCCTCGACGAGCTACTCAACCAGCTCGTGGACACCGACGACGCCGAAGAGGCCAAGGACAACGACGAGGAGTAATTAGTTCCGCCGTTCTAACGAACGGCGGCGACCTCCGTCGCTGCGCGGCCCCCAGAGCTACAATCTGTCATTCAAAAGGCAGGGCATGACCAAAAGGTCAATGCCCTGCCTTTTTCATGCCACCTTGTACGCTCTGGGGGCCGCTCGCTTGCGTATGCTCAACTTGTTTCGTTCCGTTGATCACTTGCAAAAAAGGACAGGTTTATTTTGGTAGTTTTTCCTGCTTGAATTTGAAACATTCCGTTTGGTCAAAGCGTATCTATGGTGAGGGCCCCATCAAGAACCATCAGTGTCACCGGGAGGTGATTATGGAAGAACAAGCTTTTAGACAGGCGGTCGAGGATCACCGAGATGTCGTGTTCCGAATCGCCTTGACGTATCTGCGTGATTGCGCTGACGCCGACGATGTCGCTCAAGACGTCTTTCTAAAGTTACTCAAAAGCGATACGCATTTTGAAAGCTGGGAGCATCTTCGTCGATGGCTCATCCGGGTCACGATCAATGAATGCAAATCTCTCTTTCGAAAGCCGTGGAGGCGCGTGGAGGATATTGAAAGTCTGACCGATTCGCTCTTGACGGCGCAGGACGAGACCAAGGCCGTCCTATTAGACGTCATGCGGCTTCCGGAACGATTCCGTATCTCCATCGTGCTCTATTACTATCTGGGCTTCTCGACTTCAGAAATTGCCGAGTTACTGCATGTGCCAGCCGCGACCGTTCGAACGCGTTTAGCTCGCGGCAGATCGAAGCTCAAGTTCATCCTAGAGGAGGGCGACCGTGAAATCCAACCAGATCAAGCAGGCCTTCGAGTCCGTCCAAGCCGATAGCGATCTTGCTGACCGTGTTCTTTATGCCGCTGCTGGCGAGCCGCTTCGCCGAAAGGGTCACGCGAAGCCTCTGTATGTTGCCGTAATCGGATGTCTTGCCGGAGTGCTGGCGACCGGAGGGGTCGCCTACGCTGTTGTCAATTCCAGTTATTTTGCCTCTGCCTGGGGAAACCATGGCAACGGAGAGTCCGTTACCTGGACAAATGGCGGCTCGTCGGGGACGAAATATACCTACACCAGAGAGTTTGGTGATGGTATCGCGCCCCAAAGCCTGGAGGGTGCAGTCCAGAAGGTCAATCTGTCCGTCGAGGGCAACGGCTATACGCTCGACATTCATGAGATGGCAATCGACGAGAACGGTTGCGGTGCTGTGACGTTTACATTGTCCAATCCGAATGGCGTTAACTACTACAAGCCGGCGGCAGAGCTTGGCGAACTTGTTCTCTATGGTGAAGAAGAAGGGGGCGTCAGTACACCCAGCATGAACTTCGGCGAGGAATGGGCTGATACACGCTGCACCATTGATAAAGACACATCAAGCGACACGGTCATTAACGGCACGATGTACTTTGCATCTTGGAATCGCGATCGAGATTTACGACATGCGGTCACCTGGAATATCAGTTGGACGGAGGGCAAAGGTGAGGATGCGAAGGTGATCGAGGTATCGACGCCAGAGTTTAACGTCGGAGCGCACGTCGATACAAAAGAACTCCGCTCCGATGACTCGCCTCTCGAGATTAGCCCGTTTTCCATCCAGACGCACATCGATGATCTGGGCTATGAAGCAGTTGACCATAAACTGACCGTCACCTACAAGGATGGGTCAGAGCAGATTATCGAAGATGACGACGCAGGGGCGTACAATTTCTATGTTTCGATGGCACGCAATAGCGGAGAGAACATCTGGGTTCCGACAAGGCTCATCAATGTCGATCAGGTTGTATCGGTAACCCTTGAGGGAACGAGGTGCACATCAACAGGAGAGACCGAAACAGAAGTACCCTTTACCATCATCTACTCGTAAGACTTGAGGCCGCTTCCCACTAGGGGAAGCGGCCTATTTTGCGTTATATGGACGGTTATTTTGAGCGATATTCGCCTGAATTTCGGAAGTATGCGGCAAAATCTCGATGGGCCGACCACACCGCATATACTCAAGCGCTCTACCTGCGGGTTTATTATCGCAAAACCCCGGCGTGCTCGGCAGGTCCAGAATTTGCCGCATACTTCCGAAAACGCCGCCGATTTCCCTATGACAGATGAGGGCGGATCACCGCTGGAGCGCGACGCTTCCGCAGATAAAACCGACCAAAACAAACCTTTCCCTTTTTGGCAGGTAACGTTGCCCCGACGAGCACGTCGGATTCCCGGCCCGGGCGGCCCGCCGTTTAAGTTTGTCGCGAGTTCCGCACGCAAAGGAAAGCACTTAATGTGCTTTCCGTCTTGCGCAGGACTGTAGAGCAGCAAACTTAAACGGCGGGCCGCCCGGGCCGGGAATCCGCCCCCGTGCACAGGAGGGGATTCCTTTTGTGTAGGCTTTGCGGAAATGTGCCAATTTTGGGATACGCCCGGCGGCGTGGTCTGTTGACGGCACAGCTAACGCCACGTATCCTATCGAACTGCGTGTTTCGTAGGGGGATGCTGACCCCTCGATTCAAGCCGTTGCACTTTACAGAAAGCTGGAATCATTCGAGAAGGAGTACGCTTTGCCTACTATTAACCAGCTGGTTCGCCAGGGCCGTCGTTCCGTGCCCAAGAAGTCCAAGAACGCTGCTCTGCAGCACAACTCCCAGAAGCGCGGCGTGTGCACCCGCGTCTTCACCACGAGCCCCAAGAAGCCGAACTCGGCTCTTCGTAAGGTTGCCCGTGTTCGCCTTGTCAACGGCATCGAAGTTACTGCTTACATCCCGGGTGAGGGCCACAACCTGCAGGAGCACTCCATCGTGCTCGTCCGCGGCGGTCGTGTCCGTGACCTCCCTGGTGTCCGTTATCACGTCATCCGTGGCGCCTACGACGCTGCTCCGGTCCAGAACCGTATGCAGGCCCGTTCCAAGTACGGTGCTAAGCGCCCCAAGGCTAAATAAGCCAGATAACGTTTTGATACTTTCGCCGTGTGCCGTCTTGAGCGCCGCACGGTAGACACTTAAGGAGATTTCACATGCCGCGTCGTGCAGCAGCTAATCGTCGTGAGGTTCAGCCTGACGCCGTTTACAACAACCGCCTGGTGACTCAGCTCATCAACAAGGTCCTTCTTGACGGCAAGAAGGCCACCGCTGAGCGCATCGTTTACACCGCTTTCGAGATCGTTGCCGAGAAGTCCGAGGGTGGCGACGCTCTCGCTACCTTCAAGAAGGCTATGGACAACGTCAAGCCCACGCTCGAGGTTAAGCCCAAGCGTGTCGGTGGCGCTACCTATCAGGTCCCGATGGAGGTCAACTCCCGTCGTTCCACCGCTCTGGGTATCCGCTGGATCGTCAACTTCTCCCGCGCTCGCAAGGAGAAGACCATGGCCGAGCGTCTCGCCAACGAGATCCTCGACGCCTCCAACGGCCTGGGCGCTTCCGTCAAGAAGCGTGAGGACGTCTTCAAGATGGCCGAGGCCAACCGCGCGTTCTCTCACTATCGTTGGTAAGTTAAGGTAAGGAACTAACATGGCTAAGCCTAAGTACAAGCTTTCCGATACCCGTAACATCGGCATCATGGCTCACATCGATGCCGGTAAGACCACCACGACCGAGCGTATTCTTTACTACACCGGTAAGACCCACAAGATCGGTGAGGTCCATGAGGGTGCTGCCACCATGGACTGGATGGTTCAGGAGCAGGAGCGCGGCGTAACCATTACCTCCGCTGCTACCACGTGCTTCTGGAACAAGGACGGTAAGGACTACCGCATCCAGATCATCGACACCCCGGGCCACGTTGACTTCACCGCCGAGGTCGAGCGCTGCCTGCGCGTCCTCGATGGCGCTGTCGCCGTCTTCGACGCCGTTGCCGGCGTTCAGCCCCAGTCTGAGACCGTTTGGCGTCAGGCTTCTACCTTCAACGTCCCCCGCATCGCCTTCATCAACAAGTATGACCGCGTGGGCGCTGACTTCTTCAACGCTATCGAGACCATGAAGGATCGTCTCGACGCTAACGCCGTGGCCGCTCAGGTCCCGATGGGCGCCGAGGACAACTTCTGGGGCGTCATCGACCTGGTCACCATGACCGCATGGGACTTCAAGGCCGACGAGAAGGGTATGACCTACCCTGAGCCGATGGACGAGATCCCGGCTGAGTTTGCCGACATCGCTGCCACCAAGCGCGAGGAGCTCCTTGACGCTGCTGCCAGCTTTGACGACGAGCTCATGGAGAAGATCCTCATGGAGGAGGACTTCACCGTCGAGGAGCTCAAGGCTGCTCTGCGCAAGGGCGTTCTGGCCAACGAGCTCAACCTCGTCTTCGTGGGTTCCGCCTACAAGAACAAGGGCGTTCAGGAGCTGCTCGACGCTGTCGTCGACTACCTGCCCAGCCCGCTCGACGTTGAGGCCGTCACCGGTACCGATCCGGACACCGGCGAGGAGATTCAGCGTCATCCTTCCTTCGACGAGCCCTTCTCCGGCCTGGTCTTCAAGATCATGACCGACCCGTTCGTCGGTAAGCTCACCTATGTCCGCGTTTACTCCGGCCGCGCCGAGTCCGGCTCTTACGTGGTCAACGCTTCCAACGGTCAGCGCGAGCGCCTCGGCCGCATCCTCGAGATGAACGCCGCCGAGCGTATCGACCGTGACGACGCTGCCGCCGGCGACATCGTCGCTTGCGTCGGCTTCAAGAACTCCACCACCGGTGACACCCTTTGCGCCGAGGGCAAGGAGATCGTCCTCGAGAAGATCGAGTTCGCTAAGCCCGTTATTGACGTTGCCATCGAGCCCAAGACCAAGGCCGAGCAGGACAAGATGTCCCTGGCTCTGACCAAGCTCGCCGAGGAGGACCCGACCTTCCAGGTGTCCACCAACCACGAGACCGGCCAGACCATCATCGCCGGCATGGGCGAGCTGCACCTCGAGATCATCGTCGACCGTCTGCTCCGCGAGTTCAAGGTTGACGCTAACGTCGGTAAGCCCCAGGTTGCCTACCGCGAGACCGCCGGTCACGACGTCGAGAAGGCTGAGGGCAAGTTCGTCCGTCAGTCCGGCGGTCGCGGTCAGTACGGCCACGCCGTCATCAAGCTCGAGAAGATGGAGGAGGGCTTCGGCTACGAGTTCGTCAACGCTATCGTCGGCGGCGTCGTGCCCAAGGAGTACATCCCGTCCATCGACAAGGGCATCCAGGAGGCCCTGAACACCGGTGTTATCGCCGGCTTCCCGGTCCTCGACGTTAAGGTCACCCTGTTCGACGGTTCTTACCACGAGGTCGACTCCTCCGAGGCCGCCTTTAAGATCGCCGGTTCCATGGCTATCAAGGACGCCCTCAAGAAGTCCGATCCGCAGCTGCTCGAGCCGATCATGGCTGTCGAGGTCGAGACCCCCGAGCAGTACATGGGCGACGTTATGGGCAACCTCTCCGGTCGCCGCGGCAAGATCGAGGGCATGGAGGATCGCAAGAACAGCAAGCTCATCCGTGCCAAGGTGCCGCTGGGCGAGATGTTCGGTTACGCTACCGACCTTCGCTCCCAGACCCAGGGCCGTGCATCCTACACGATGCAGTTCGACTCTTATGAGCCCGCGCCCAAGTCCATCGTGGACGAGGTCATGAGCAAGAACGCCTAAGTTCGAGCTCCCTGTTACGTAATCCTGCGAGAACATCTCTCGCACTCTTTGGAGGTTTAAGTTGGCTACCCAGAAGATCCGCATTCGCCTCAAGGGCTATGATCACGAGGTCGTCGATCAGTCCGCGAAGCTCATCGTCGAGACCGCTCAGAAGACCGGCGCTCGCGTTTCCGGTCCTGTCCCCCTGCCCACCGAGCGCAACCTGTACACGGTTATCCGCTCGCCGCACGTGAACAAGGACTCCCGTGAGCAGTTCGAGATGCGCACCCACAAGCGCCTCATCGACATCCTCGACCCCACCTCGGGCACCGTTGATTCGCTTATGCGTCTCGACCTCCCCGCTGGCGTCGACATCGACATCAAGCTCTAAGCGATATCGCTCATAGCTTAAAGGGCCCCGCTGCCGTTACGGTAGCGGGGCCCTTTTGTTTTGCATGATGGGTTTGGATCGCCGGGTAAGGCTGCCGAGCGGCTGGCTGTGGCGACCTACTCACTCAAGGGGCGCAATGACGCTTCCTCAAAATGGAAGGATCGCAAGCCGTCTTCTGTTTCGATGCACGCACGACCAAAGCCATCGACCGTTTTAAAGATGCCTCGCGCCAGCTCGTCACCGGCAGGGGAGCGGGCGATAACGTGCTTTCCAATCCAATTGAGGTGAGCGACATATTCGCCGTGGACGGGCGCGAGCGGTCCGGTGTTTTCTTCCATGGCGTTGAGGCGTTCTGCCCAGGCATCTATAGCGTCTATAACTGCGTGATAGACCTCATCGAGGAGCATGTCGACAGCTGGAACGTTCTCGTTAAGGTCCGAGAGACCGATTGCCGGCAGGCCGCCATCGGGCACCTCTTGGGGCGCATAGTTCACATTGACACCAATGCCACAGACGGCGAAAGGTTTGCCTTCGTTATCGCGTGCGGCCTCGACCAGAATGCCGCCGAGTTTGCGTCCACGCGCGACCAGGTCGTTGGGCCATTTGAGGCCAATCTCGTTTGCAAGACCCTGTTTTTCGAGCGCCTCGAGCACCGCTAGGCCGCTGACGGCAGCAAGACCAGAGTACTTCGCAGGATTAACGCATGGACGCAGGACAATCGAAAGCAATAGGTTGCCGGCGGTTGAATCCCACTTGTGGCCGCGCCGGCCGCGTCCTGCTGTCTGAGCCCGGGCGGCAAGTCCTGTGCCGTGCGGCGCTCCCTGTTTTCCTGCTTCGAGCAGGTCATCGTTGGTCGATCCGGTTACGTCGACTATCGTTAATTTGGCATCCATAACGGCTGCTACCTCCTTAATGAATAAGTGAATAACGCAATGGTGTCGAGAGATAGACACAATGTGAAGCCTGTGTCGCATTTGGGCAATTTAATGTTAACACGTCAACAACGACTGAAATGCGCTATCCTCTCATGGTCGATGTAAACACGTCAACAACTCAAAGGAGGTTAGTGATGGGTTTCACGATTCTTGGAACGGGCTCGGCGCTTCCTAAGCGCAGTGTTTCCAATGACGAGCTGTCCGAGTTCCTCGATACCTCGGATGAGTGGATTTTTACCCGCACAGGTATCAAGAGCCGCCACGTCTGCACCACCGAGTCACTTGATGACCTTGCCGTAGCGGCGAGCGAGCGGGCACTCCAGGTGTCCGGAATCGACGCGAGCCAGTTGGATTTGATCGTCTGCTCGACGACGACGGGTGACCATCTTGTTCCCGCTGAGGCGTGTGCCGTTGCTGAGCGACTAGGCGCGACGTGCCCTGCCTTCGATGTCTCGGCGGCCTGCGCCGGCTTCGTATTTGCGCTCGATGTTGCCGAGGGCTATATCGCCCGAGGACGAGCCAAGCATGTGCTTGTCGTTGCCGCCGAGCAGATGACGCGCGCGCTCGACTGGACCGACCGCGCCACCTGCGTGCTCTTTGGCGATGGGGCAGGCGCCGCGGTGATTGAGGCCGGGGGAGACAGCCCCCTTGCCGTTGAGCTTTCGACGGCGCCCGACGTCGAGACGTTGCGCGTTCCCGGACTGGTCGGCACCTCGCCGTTTAAGGCCTCCGTAGATAGCGAGAGCGTGCTGTCCATGAATGGCCGCCGTGTGTTCAAGTTCGGCGTCAACGCCATCTGTGACACGGTTCATAAGCTTGCGAGCGATGCGGGCATTTCGGTCGAAGACATCGACCATTTTGTATTCCATCAGGCTAACGAACGAATCCTGAGCCAGGCAGTCAAGCGCCTCGGCGTGCCAGGCGAGCGCGTGGTTCGAACGCTGCGCGAGACCGGCAATATTTCGAGCGCCTGCATTCCCTTTGCGCTTGATCGGCTGGCGCGCACCAACGCACTGAATGCGGGCGACACCATCGCCCTCGTTGGATTTGGCGCCGGCCTGGATATAGGTGGCTATCTGCTTCGTTGGAAGTAGTCGCACATAGGAAATAAAAACGCCCCTAGGGCACAAACAAAGGAGAACTACCATGGCAGATCAGAAGACCTTCGAGCGCGTTTGCGATGTTATCCGCGAGACCGCCGGTCTTGACGACGTCGAGATGAAGCCCGAGTCCACGCTCGAGGAGATCGGCCTCGACAGCCTGGGCACCGTCGAGATCCTCGTCGCCGTCGAGGATGAGTTTGGCATCCAGCTCGATACCGAGGAGAACCCCAAGACGGTCGGCGAGTTCGCCGATACGGTCGAGGCGGCATTGGAGAAGTAGTGATGCTCAAGTCTCCTCTCTGCGATCTACTCGGCATCGAAAAGCCCGTGTTCCAGGGCGGTATGGCCTGGATTGCCGACGCCTCGCTGGCATCTGCCGTGTCCGAGGCGGGCGGCTTAGGGATTATCGCGGCCATGAACGCCGACGCTAACTGGCTGCGCGACCAGATTCACGAGCTGCGCGCCAGGACGGATAAGCCCTTTGGCGTCAACGTTATGCTCATGAGCCCGTTTGCCGACGAGGTCGCGCGGGTCGTGATTGACGAGCGGGTGCCGGTCGTCGTGACGGGTGCCGGCAATCCCACCAAGTACATGAAGGCGTGGAACGAGGCGGGCATCAAGGTCATCCCGGTTGTTGCCTCGGTGGCGCTGGCGCGTCTCGTGGCGCGTCGCGGAGCCACTGCCGTGGTTGCCGAGGGCACCGAATCAGGCGGCCATATTGGCGAGACCTCGACGATGGCATTGGTGCCGCAGGTTGTCGATGCGGTCGATATCCCTGTGGTGGCGGCGGGCGGCGTGGCCGATGGCCGTGGTGTGGCGGCCGCCTTTATGCTCGGCGCTGCTGGCGTCCAGGTGGGAACACGCTTTCTGGTCGCAAACGAGTGCACCGTATCCGAACAGTACAAAGAGCTGGTGCTCAAGGCAGGCGATACGTCGACGCGTGCGACCGGTCGCTCGACGGGACATCCGGTTCGCGCCCTCAAGAGCCCCTTCACCAACGCGTATGCCAAGAACGAGGCGGCGGGCGCAAGCCCCGAGGAGCTCGGGGCCATGGGCACGGGCGCGCTTCGTAAAGCCGCAAAGGACGGAAATTACGAAGAGGGTTCGTTTTTGTGCGGACAGATTGCCGGCATGGTCAACGAACGCCAGAGCGCACGCGAAATCGTCGACGATCTGGTCGATGGCGCCGAGCATGTCCTGAAGGGTGCGTCCGCATGGGTAGCGTAGCGTTTCTATTTGCCGGTCAGGGTGCCCAGCATCCCGCGATGGGCGTCGACCTGATCGAGACATCGCCGGCGGCTGCCGAGGTGTTCGCCATTGTCGACGAGGTGCGCCCGGGGACCAGTGAGCAGTGCCGAAGCGCCTCCAAGGAGGAACTCTCGCAGACCGAGAACACGCAGCCGTGCGTGTTCGTTCACGATCTGGCAGCGGCTGCCGCCCTGCGTGAGCGCGGCGTGGTACCTGCCGCCTGTGCGGGTTTTTCGCTTGGCGAGGTCGCCGCGCTCACCTTTGCGGGGGCGTTCGATACGCGAGCGGGCTTTGAGCTCGTGTGCGAGCGCGCGGCGCTGATGGCCGCGGCTGCCGAGCGCCATCCGGGCGGCATGCGCGCCGTCATCAAGCTCGATGCGGCGCAAGTCGAGAACCTGGCAAAACAGGCCGGCGAGGACTGCTGGCCGGTCAACTACAACAGTCCGCAGCAGACGGTTGTTGCCGGAGCGCCCGAGGCGCTGCAGGAGCTCGACGTCCTAGTAAAAGAGGCTGGCGGCCGCGCTATGAAAGTCGCGGTGTCGGGCGCATTCCATAGCCCCTATATGGCCGAGGCGACTGAGGGGCTGGCGACGTATATCCAAGCCGGCCACGCGCCGTCACCGCTGCTGATTCCGGTCATGGCAAACATGACGGCGGCGCCCTATCCGGCGGACCCGCGAGCGGCATCGGATGTCTTGGCCAATCAGGTGAGTCATGCCGTTCGTTGGGTCGACACGCTGCATACTCTGCAGAATCAGGGCATCGACACGTTTATTGAGGTCGGCCCTGGCAAAACGCTGTCGGGCCTGGTCAAGCGTACGCTGAGCGACGTTCGCGTGTATTCGTGCGAAACGGCCGAGCAGGTCGCAGCTATTGCCGACGAGCTCGCATAGTCCACAGGGCTGTAACCCGAAAGGAATGACATGGGCAACTTGAACAACGGCGCGCTCGAGCGCAACGACTCACGTCGCGTGGCACTGGTCACGGGCGGCTCGCGGGGTATCGGCCGCGCCTGCGCTGTCGGTCTGGCGGAGGACGGCTTTGATATCGCCGTCGTCTATGCCGGCAGCGTCGATGCGGCGCGCAAGACGTGCGAAGCCTGTGAGGCGGTTGGCGCCACGGCACGCGCATATCAATGCGACGTGGCCGATCCCGCTGCCGTCAACGCGTGCGTGGAAGCGGTCCTCAACGACTTTGGTTCCATTTGGGCGCTCGTCAACAACGCCGGCATCACCCGCGATGGCCTGCTCATGCGCATGGGCGATGACGCATTCGATCGCGTGCTCGATGTCAATCTCAAGGGAACATTCAATATGACGCGCGCGCTCACCAAGACCTTTATGCGCCAGCGCGGCGGTTGCGTCGTCAACATGAGCTCGGTCGTGGGCCTGATGGGCAATGCCGGGCAAGCCAACTACGCTGCTTCCAAGGCGGGCGTGATAGGGCTTACCAAGGCGGTGGCGCGCGAGCTTGCGCCTCGTGGCGTACGAGCGAACGCGGTCGCCCCCGGGTTTGTCGAGACAGATATGACGGCAAAGCTCTCGGAGAAGGTGCGTACGGCAACCGAGGAACAGATTCCCCTTAAGCGCATGGCACGTCCCGAGGAAGTGGCCGGCGTGGTGCGCTTTTTAGCGAGCGATGCGGCTGCTTACATTACGGGCGAGGTCGTGCGCGTCGACGGCGGAATGGCGATGTAGAAACCAGGGCCGAAGAACGGCTTGGATGAGGAGACCATGATGGAACAGAGAGTTGCAATCACCGGCATCGGTGCCGTATCGCCGCTCGGCAACACCGCGCTTGCCACCTGGGCGGCCATGTGCGCCGGGACCTGTGGCATCGGCCCGATCACGCACTTCGATACCGATGCGTTTACCGTCAAGGTGGCGGCCGAAGTCAAGGGCTTTGACGGCAACGAGTACTTTGGCAAGCGTGACGCCAAGCATCTGGACCCCTGCGTTCAGTTTGCGATGGCGGCTTCGGACGAGGCAATGCACGATGCGGGCTTTGATGTCGAAGGCGCCATCGATCGTGAGCGCCTGGGCGTCTACGTGGGCTCGGGCGTGGGCGGCATGACGACGCTCGTCGACAACGTCCAAACGATCGCCGATCGTGGACCTCGCCGCGCATCGCCCTATATGATTGCGATGATGATCCCCAACATGGCTTCGGGCAATATCGCGATCCGCCACAAGGCAAAAGGACCGACCCTGCCAGTCGTGACTGCTTGCGCGACCTCGGCCCATGCGGTGGGCGAGGCGTTCCGCGCCATCAAGCACGGCTATGCCGACGCGATCCTCGCGGGCGGCGCCGAGGCGGCCATTATCCCCGATGCCGTTGCAGGCTTTACGTCCTGCCGCGCATTGACCACCAACCCCGATCCTGCGACGGCTTGCCGCCCGTTCGATGCAGACCGCGACGGCTTTGTGATGGGCGAGGGCGCTTGCGTGCTGGTACTCGAGAGCATGGAACATGCGCAGGCGCGCGGTGCGCACATTTATGCCGAGGTCGTGGGCTACGGCAACACCGATGATGCTTATCACATCACGAGTCCCGATCCCGAGGCCGCCGGCATTGCCCGCGCGATATCGCTGGCGGTGGCCGAGGGCGACGTCAAGCCTTCCGAGGGCCTCTACATCAATGCCCACGGCACCTCGACCAAGCTTAATGATTCGTCCGAGACGGCGGGCATTAAGCGAGCGCTCGGCGAGGACGCGGCGCGCGCCGCACATGTCTCGTCGACCAAGTCGATGACGGGGCACATGATCGGTGCCACGGGGGCCATCGAGGTCATGGCCTGCGCCATGGCACTCGAGCAGGGCGTGGTGCCGCCGACCATTAACTACCACACGCCCGATTCCGCCTGCGATCTTGATTACACGCCCAATCGCGCGGTTCGCGCCGACCTTACCTGGGCGCTTTCGACCAACCTGGGCTTTGGCGGGCACAACGCCGCCATCGCGCTGCGTAGATATACGAGGAGCTAGAGCATGGATTCCAAAAGACTTGCCGAGATAGCCGATGTGATGGAGGACCGCGGCCTCACGCGCGTACGCGTTGAGGAGCCCGATGGCACCGCGGTCGAACTCGAGCGCGCGAGTGTGGCGCAGCCGGTTGCCGTGCCCATGCCTATGCCGAGCGCCATGGCCGCTCAAGTTGCAGCTCCCACAGTCGCGCCTGCCGCACCGGAACCCGCCACGCAGACACCTGCCGCCGCGCCGGAGCCCAAGGGCACCGAGGTGACTGCTCCCATGGTGGGCGTCTTCTATGCTGCCCCTGCGCCGGGCGACGAGCCATTTGTGCGCGTGGGCTCCAAGGTCAAGGCCGGCGAGACCCTCTGCATCATCGAGGCCATGAAGGTTCTCAACGAGGTGACGGCCGAGGCAGACGGTGAGGTGCTCGAGATCTGCGTGGCCGACGGCGACCTCGTGGAGTTTGGCAGCTGCCTCATGAGGATCGGATAGGTGATATCCATGAACAAAGAAGAGCTCAAGAAGCTGTTACCGCATCGCGAGCCGATGCTTTTGCTCGACGAAGCCGAGCTGGTGGGCGACGAGGCCCACGGCAAGATCACGATTACAGGCGACGAGTACTTTTTGCAGGGACATTTTCCGGGAAACCCGGTCGTTCCCGGCGTGATTCAGTGCGAGATGCTCGCCCAGAACTGCTGCGTGCTGCTGATGGGCGATGAGGAGGCGCGCGGCGCGACGCCGTTCTACACGAGTCTGGACAAGGTGCGCTTTAAGCGTCCGGTGCGCCCGGGCGACACGGTGGATCTAGTGTGCTCCATCACGCGTGCGCGCGGGCCGTTCCGCTTTGCGACGGGTACTGCGAGCGTCAACGGTGAGGTTTGCTGCCGCGCCGATATGTCTTTTGCACTCATGCACGAAAGTTAAGGAAGGCTTCATGTTCGACAAAGTGCTCATCGCCAACCGCGGCGAAGTCGCGGTTCGTGTTATCCGCGCGTGCCGTGATATGGGCATCAAGACCGTCGCCGTTTATTCCACGGCCGATGCGGACGCGCTGCACGTGCAGCTTGCCGACGAGGCGTATTGCATCGGCGGCCCGCGTCTTGCCGAGAGCTACCTCAACGACGATGCCGTGCTCACCTGTGCCGTAAAGTCGGGGGCAAAGGCGATCCATCCCGGCTATGGCTTTTTCTCCGAGAAGGCGAGCTTCGTGCGCGACTGCGACAAGTACGGTCTGGCGTTTGTCGGTCCTTCGGCCGAGGTGATCGACAGCATGGGCGACAAGGACGCCGCACGCCGAACGGCTGCTGCCGCGGGCGTGCCCATCGTGCCGGGCTGCGATTTGCTCAAAAGCCCCGAGGAGGCGACGGCCGAGGCCGAGCGCATCGGCTGTCCCGTGCTCATCAAGGCGCGTGCCGGCGGTGGCGGTCGCGGTATTCGCAAGGTCGAGCGCGTGGAAGACGCGGCAAAGGCGTTCATCGAGGCGCGTGCCGAGGGCGAGGCCGTTTTTGGCGACGGCGAGTGCTACATGGAGAAGTTCGTCGCGCCGGCGCATCACGTTGAGGTACAGATTATGGCCGATAAGCAGGGCCATGTGTTTTCACTCGGCGAGCGCGAGTGCTCGGTGCAGCGCCGCAACCAAAAGCTGATCGAGGAGAGCCCCGCGCCGTGCCTCGACGGACGCGACGATATTCGTGCCCGTATGCACAAGGCGGCGCGCGACTTGGCTCGTGCCGTCGGTTATGAGGGCGCTGGCACCATCGAGTTTCTGTACTCGGACGACGGCAATTTCTACTTTATGGAAATGAACACGCGCTTGCAGGTGGAGCATCCGGTTACAGAGTTTGTAACCGATACCGACTTGGTCAAGTGGCAGCTGCGCGTGGCAGCCGGCCAGCCTCTGCCCTTTGAGCAGGAGGACATGCCGGTGCGCAACCACGCCATGGAGTGCCGCATCAATGCCGAAACGCCGGACTTTCTGCCGTCGTGCGGAACGGTCACCGCGTTGCGTGTGCCGGGTGGCCCGCGCGTGCGCTGGGATTCCGCCATGTTTACCGGTGCGAAAGTTCCGCCGTACTACGACTCCATGCTCGGCAAGCTCATCGTGTGTGCGCCCACGCGTGACGGCGCCATTCGCAAGATGCGCTCGGCCCTGGGCGAGCTCGTGATTGGGGGCGTGAGCGAAAACAGCGAGCTTCAGCTCGACGTGCTGGCAAACGACGAGTTCTTGTCGGGCATGTATCACACCGATCTGATGGGGCATCTCTATGCTGATGAATAGGAAAGCGAAGACGGTCAACGTCCTCGAGGGGCCGATGACCGAGTCATGCGCCGAGTTTCCCGCGCGCCACGTGTTTATCAAGTGCCCGGAGTGCCGCCGTGTGATCGATGAGGCACGCCTGCACGACAACCTCGAGGTGTGCCCCCGTTGCGGCAAGCACTTTCGCGTGAGTGGGCGCGACCGTATGCGCATGACGGTCGACGAGGGCACGTTTGAGGAATGGGATGCTAATCTGGCGTCGGAGGACTTCCTCTCGTTTCCCGGTTATGCCGACAAACTCAAGAGCGTGAGCGAGCGTTCGGGCGAGCGCGATGCCGTTGTGTGCGGCAGGGGCAAAATCTGCGGTTGCGATACCGCACTCTTCTTTATGGATGCCAACTTTATGATGGGCTCGATGGGCTCCGTGGTGGGCGAGAAGATCTGTCGCACATTTGAGCATGCGACCGAGCTGGGATTGCCAGTTGTCGGCTTTACCGTTTCGGGCGGTGCGCGCATGCAAGAGGGCGTGACATCGCTTATGCAGATGGCCAAGATTTCTGCGGCGGTTAGGCGCCACAGCGAGGCGGGCGGCCTGTATATCACGGTGCTCACCGACCCCACGACCGGCGGCGTAACCGCGAGCTTTGCCATGGAGGGCGACATTATCCTGGCCGAGCCCGATGCCCTGACGGCATTTGCCGGCCCGCGCGTGATCGAGCAGAACATGCACAAGCGCCTGCCCAAGGGATTTCAGCGCTCCGAGTTTTTGCTGGAGCACGGCTTTTGCGATGCCGTTGTTCTGCGTGGCGAGATTGCGCTCACGGTAGGCGAGCTGCTGGCGCTGCACGAAGGGCGCGCGCCCGGCCTAGGGGCTCCGCATGAGATCGTGCATATGGGTCGTCGCGGCAAAAAGCTGGGACACTTGTTTAAGCGCTCGGCGGCACCAAAAACCGCGCTCGAGATTGTCAAGCAGACCCGCTCGGCAGATCGCGCCACGGCAGGCGAGATGATCTCGCTGGGCCTGGATGGATTTGTGGAGCTGCACGGCGACCGTTACTTTGGTGACGACGCCGCCGTGGTGGGTGGCATTGGCTGGAAAGACGGACGTCCCGTGACGGTTATCGCTATCGAGCGCGGCACCACGACCAAAGAGCGCATGCGCCGCAACTTTGGCATGGCGCATCCCGAGGGCTACCGCAAAGCGCGTCGCCTTATTCGCCAGGCCGAAAAGTTTGGTCGACCGGTTCTGTGCCTGGTCGATACTTCGGGCGCGTTTTGCGGCATCGGTGCCGAGGAGCGCGGCCAGGGCGAGGCGATTGCCCAGAATCTCATGGAGATGAGCGGCCTTAAGACGCCGATTGTCTCGGTTGTGACAGGCGAGGGTGGCTCTGGTGGCGCGCTGGCGCTGTCCGTGGCCGACCGCATCCTGATGCTCTCGAGCTCGGCCTATTCGGTCGTGAGCCCCGAGGCCTGTGCGTCGATCCTGTGGAAGGATACCGAGCGCGCGAATGAGGCCGCCGAGGCGCTTAAGCTCACGGCCCCCGATCTGTTGGCGCTCGGCATTATCGATGGCATTGTTGACGATAGGGGCCTGTCGCATGAGGAGATCGCCGGTGCCGTCATGTCCTCGGCATTTGATGCCTTCGATACGCTTGGGCAGCTCGACGACGCGACCCTCACAAACCTCCGCTACGAAAAGTACCGCGCAATCGGTCAGTACCGCACGATGTGACAAAGGGACAGCCCGCATGTCACATTGGGAAAGGCGTTCCATGTCACAAGTTTCTAACACCTCGTTTACAACGACGGTTTCATCAAACGCCATGGCCGTGGTGGACTATCTGTCCAAAAGCATGATGTCGGCGCTGCCGTTTATTGTTTGCGCGGCGTTGTTCCGCACCGCCGCCGTCATTATGGGCGAAGGCATGCTGGGCCTGTGGTCTGCCGATTCCGAAATCTATCGCCTGTTCTACAGTTGGCTCTATAACGCCGGCTACTACTTTTTGCCCATTTATCTTGGTTGGGCGGCCGCCCGCCAGCTCGGTTGCTCGGAGCAGCTGGGCATGATGCTGGGCGGCGTATTGATTGCGCCCGATCTGCTTAAGCTCGTTGATGCCGCATCGACGACGGGGGCATCGATGACTTCCGTGTATGGTCTGTTTCCCGCGCCGGTCAACGATTACACGACGACTGTTATTCCGGTCCTTATCTCGGTGCCTGTGCTATGGCGAGTGGAGTGTTTCTTTTCGCGCATTATCCCTAAGGCCGTGGCGTTTTCGTTCGTTCCGCTTGCAACCATGCTCGTCATGGTTCCGGTTTCGCTGTGTATTACAGCGCCGGCGGGCAGCTATCTGGGCATGCTGTTGGGCCAGCTTATGTTTATGCTTGGCAATTCCGGTGGCATCGTGTCGCTGCTCACGCTCATGGGGCTTGCCGCGGGTTGGGAGTTTCTTAAGATCGCGGGCATCAGCAGCGTTGTCCTATCGCTTGCGTACGCGCAGTTTATGAGTGTGGGAACGGATTCGTGCATCCTGATTGCCGCGACGATGGCGACGTTCGCCGTTTGGGGCATGCCTTTTGGCGCGTCGCTTCGCGTTGCGGATAAGGACGAGAAGGCGCTCATGCTGGGCTATTCAATCTCGGGTGTTCTTGGCGGCGTAAGCGAGCCGGCGCTGTACGGTTGCGGCTTTAAATATGGCAGGTGCCTGACGTGCATGGCCATTGGCGGTGCCGTCGGAGGCCTTGTTGCGGCCGTGGGCCACGTTACGGCCTATACCATCGGCATGACGAATGTCCTCATGGTCATTGGCTTTGCCACGGGCGGCATCTCGAACCTGCTGTGGTGCTGTGCTGCCGGCGGTGTGGCATTTGCGGTGTCTGCGGCGCTGAGCTACTGCTTTGGCGTGGTGCCGGCGAAGGGGCAGACGACGGAGGACGGAGCCGATTCACCCGAAACAGTGGCGAGCGCTGCTGAAGTGAGCGCATAAACCTGTGCGACACAAGGACGATTCCTTTGTCATGTTCCAAGGCCGTGGCCCGTGCGGGTTGCGGCCTTTTTGTATCTGGAGGACAAAGTGGCTACACTACAATCCGTTTGAGCAATAGATATATAGGTAGTACCGTGGGGGCGGATGCAGATGGTCGAGTGGATTGTTAAGCGCGCGCAGGGCGACCGTGCGCGCGTGGGCACGTTGACGGGCGTGGTGTGTATTCTCGCCAATGTGGCACTATGTGCTGCGAAGGGCGCAATTGGTGTGGTTTCGGGATCGGTTTCGATCGTGGCGGATGCCATGAACAACCTGTCCGATGCTAGCTCGAACATCGTGAGCGTGTTGGGCTTTAAGCTGGCGAGCAAGCCGGCCGACCCCGAGCATCCTTACGGCCACGGTCGCTACGAGTATCTCTCGGGTCTGGTCGTGGCGGCACTCGTACTGCTGATCGGCCTTGAGCTTATCAAGTCCTCGGTTGAGCGCGTCATCCACCCCGAACCTGTCGAGTTCTCGCTTGCCCTGGTGGCAGTCCTGGCACTTTCGATGGTTGTAAAGCTGTGGATGGCGGCCCTCAACCAAAAGCTCGGTGACCGCATTGAGTCCGAGACGCTGCATGCGACCGCGCAGGATTCCAAGAACGATGTCCTCGCCACAGGCGCCGTGTTAGCGTGCGCAATTGTTTCGCAGGTGACGCACATCAATCTTGACGCATGGGTCGGCCTTGCCGTTGGCGCTTATATTGGCTGGAGCGGCTTTGAACTCATCCGGGATACGGTGAGCCCGCTTTTGGGCCAGGCGCCCGATCCCAAGCTGGTCAAGCACATTCGAGACAAGATCATGAGCTATCCCGGCGTTTTGGGCGTTCACGATTTGATGGTTCACGACTACGGCCCAGGCAGAAAGTTCGCAAGCGCTCACGCCGAGATGGCAGCCGAGGCCAGCCCGCTGGAAAGTCACGACACGCTCGATAACATCGAGCAGTCGTTTAGGGTCGAAGACGGCATGATCGTCACGCTCCATTACGATCCCATCGTGACCGACGATCCAAAGGTGGCGAGCATGCGTCTGCGCATCAACGCTATGGCTCAAGAGATTGATAGCCGCCTCTCGATCCACGACCTACGCTGTGTTCCGGGCCCCACGCACACCAACGTGATCTTTGACTGCGTGCGTCCCTCGGATCTACAGATGAGTGCCGAAGACTTAAAGCACGCACTGGCACAACGGGTCGAATCGGAATATCCCAGGTCGATTGCCAAGATCGCGATCGACGAAGACTACGTAGGGCATACCCACGAGTAAGGCTGTGCCGGCAAAGCAGGTTATGCAGAAGGGGAGAGCATGAAGAAGCTGTATCTACTCCGCCACGGTCAGACGGAGTTCAACGTCAAAAAGCTGGTCCAGGGCCGCTGCGATTCACCGCTGACCGACCTGGGTCGTCAGCAAGCCGGGATGGCAGCCGCGTGGCTCAAAGCCCACAACGTCGTTCCCGACAAAGTGGTCTCTTCGCCCTTAGGCCGAGCCATGGACACGGCAAGTCTCGTCGCAACCGAACTCCTCGGCCGGGATGCAGCAGTCGAGCCCTGCGAAGGCATCATCGAGCGCTGCTACGGCACCTTCGAAGAGGGTCCCCACGATGCCCTGCCCACCGACGTCTGGGACCCCGGCGAGGACTTGGTCCCCTTTGGAGGAGAAGGAAGTCATGCCCTGCAGGAGCGCATGGTAGCCACCCTCACCAATCTCATGGGCGCCGAGGGCATCGAAACCCTCCTAGCAGTAAGCCACGGCAGTGCCAGCCGCCAATTCATCAAGGCTGCAGCCCCAGAGGGCTTCGAGCTCCCAACAAAACTCCCCAACTGCGCCATCATGATCTTCGATTTTGACGAGGAAAAGTCGGGAGAAGAGGGCGACACGCCTCAATCCAAGTTCACCTTGCGGCAAATTATCGATCCCCAACAAAGTCATTAGCCTGAGCGAGCAAGGTTTAGCAGACATCAACGTGGCGTTCCCAGTGTGCGGCGGAGGGGGCGGGCCTGAGACATATTAAGGTTGTCGCGAGTTCCGCACGAACAGGAGAGCACTTAATGTGCTCTCCGTCGTGAGCAGGACTGTAGAGCAGCAACCTTAATATGTCTCAGGCCCGCCCCCTCCGCGGCACACTGGGAACGTGCCACGCACTTTACCTGCGTAAACAATGTGATTGAAATATGAATCTCGATGGATACGCCCGCAGCCGTGTATACTAAACAGCTGTGTGAAACCAGGGGAGTATTCTGGCTGGACAAAATGCCTGCTTAATAGGGTTGTCAGGTAGTCCGGGCGAAATACAAGGCTGGGGAGCACGTCGTGTAAGTAGTGGTCCTCTAGGGGCGTACGCTCGGTGGTGTACGCATTGTCCCAAGACCACGCGAGAGTTGGGATCATATCTTGATCAGCATGATTCTCGGCCGCAAGATTGGCATGACCCAGGTTTGGGACGAGGACGACAACGTCGTTCCCGTCACGGTCATCCAGGCTGGCCCCTGCGCTGTCTCGCAGGTTAAAACTCAGGCAACCGACGGCTATGACGCCGTCCAGATCGGTTTCGGCGACATCAAGGCCAAGAACGTGAACAAGCCCATGGCTGGTCACTTCGCCAAGGCTGGCGTCGAGCCTGTCCGTTTCCTTCGTGAGGTCCGCGTCGAGAACGGCGAGGAGCACAAGGTCGGCGAGGTCGTCACCGTCGCTGATTTCGCTGATGTCGAGAAGGTCGACGTCATCGGTACCTCCAAGGGTAAGGGCTTCCAGGGTCGCATCAAGCGCTGGGGTCAGCGCCGCGGTCCTATGACGCATGGTTCTCACTTCCAGCGTCACCCCGGTTCTATCGGTCAGTGCGCCTATCCTGCGCGCGTCCTCAAGGGCGTCAAGATGGCCGGTCACATGGGTAACGAGCGCGTTACCGTCAAGAACCTTTCCGTTGTCCGCATCGATGCCGAGCAGAACCTCATCTTGGTCAAGGGCGCTGTCCCGGGTGCCAAGAATGGTCTCGTCGCCATCCGTATGGCCTAAGGGCCCAGCCCATTTAGCCCAGCGTCATACCAAGGAGAACACTTAAATGGCAAAGTTTGAAGTAAAGAACAGCGAGGGCAAGAAGGTCGCCGAGGCCGAGCTCGCCGCTGAGGTGTACGGCATCGAGCCGAACATCCACGTTATGCACCACATCGTCAAGTGCCAGATGGCCTCTTGGCGTCAGGGCACCCAGTCTGCTAAGGGCCGCTCTGAGGTTTCCGGTGGCGGCAAGAAGCCTTGGCGTCAGAAGGGCACCGGTCGTGCCCGCCAGGGTTCCATCCGTGCTGCCCAGTGGCGTCACGGTGGCGTTGTCTTCGCCCCCAAGCCCCGTTCCTACGCTAAGCGTATGAACAACAAGGAGGTCAAGCTGGCTATGCGCTCCGCGCTGTCCGCCAAGCTGGCCGATGGCGAGCTCGTGCTCGTCGACGACTACGGCTTCGAGAAGCCTTCCACCAAGGCTGCCGTCGCCATGCTCAAGGCTCTCGGCCTTGAGGGCAAGCGTCTGACCATCATCGTTCGCGATGAGGACGTCAACGCCTACCTGTCGTTCCGCAACATTCCCAAGACGTTCATCATCACTGCCGACGAGGCCAACACCTACGATCTCGTCAACAATAACGCTGTGCTGATGCCCGCCGACATCGCCGCTCACTTCGGGGAGGTGCTTGCATAAATGACCGCCCACGAGATCATCATCCGTCCGATCGTGTCCGAGCGTTCCTTCTCCGGCATGGAGCTGAACAAGTATACGTTCGAGGTCGCCAAGGATGCTAACAAGTATCAGATCAAGGACGCTGTCGAGGAGATCTTCGGCGTCAAGGTCGTTCGCGTGAACACCCTGACGGTCAAGCCCAAGACCAAGCGCGTGCGCTATGTCGCCGGCAAGACCCGTTCTTGGAAGAAGGCCATCGTCACGCTGGCCGAGGGCGACACCATCGAGGTCTTTGGCAACCAGGCCTAAGACTCGCTGCTGTTGAGTGAGCTCATGCCTCCCAAATAGGGGAGGCGGGAGCTCAAGGTTTTGGGCGTATAAAATGGACACGCCCGGAACCGTGTATACGTCCGGTGTCATCGCACCCGAGGCAGAACCTCGAATCCCTGTCTGCGATGGCTAACGGATTCCTATTGAAAGGGATTGTAATGGCTGTAAAGCACCTTAAGCCGACCTCCGCTGGTAGGCGTTGGCAGACGATCTCCGACTTCTCCGAGATCACCTGCACCAAGCCCGAGAAGTCTCTTCTCGAGCCCCTGCCCAAGAAGGCCGGTCGTAACAACAACGGCCGCATCACCACCCGCCACCAGGGCGGCGGCGTGAAGCGTCGTTACCGCGTGATCGACTTCAAGCGCAACAAGGACGGCGTGCCCGCCAAGGTTGCCACGATCGAGTACGATCCGAACCGTTCTGCTCGCATCGCTCTGCTGCACTACGCTGACGGTGAGAAGCGCTACATCCTGGCCCCCAAGGGCCTCGAGGTCGGTCAGACCATCATGTCCGGTTCTGACGCCGACATCAAGCCGGGCAACGCTCTGCCCCTCGCCGACATCCCCGTCGGTACGCTCATCCACGCCGTCGAGTTCCAGCCGGGCAAGGGCGCTGCTATCGCCCGTTCCGCCGGTAACTCCTGCCAGCTGATGGGTAAGGAGGGTAAGTACGCTATCGTCCGTATGCCTTCCTCCGAGATGCGCCGCATCCTCGTTACCTGCCGCGCCACCGTCGGTGAGGTCGGCAACGCCGATCACTCCAACATCGTCATCGGCAAGGCCGGCCGTAAGCGTCACATGAACGTGCGCCCGACCGTCCGCGGTACCGTCATGAACCCTGTCGACCACCCGCACGGCGGTGGCGAGGGCAAGAACCACACCTCTGGTCGTCCCTCCGTTACCCCCTGGGGTAAGCCGACGAAGGGCCTTCGTACGCGCAAGAAGAAGGTCTCGAACCAGCACATCATTCGTCGCCGTAAGAAGTAATTTCGGATACCGAGTTTTAGGAGAAAGCACTTATGAGCAGAAGTCTCAAAAAGGGCCCGTTCGTGGAGACTCGCCTTCTCTCGCGTATCACCGCGATGAACGAGGCTGGCAAGAAGGACGTCGTGAAGACCTGGTCCCGCGCGTCCACCATCTTCCCCGAGATGGTTGGTCACACCATCGCCGTCCACGACGGCCGCAAGCATGTGCCCGTGTATGTTACCGAGTCCATGGTTGGTCACAAGCTCGGCGAATTCGCGCCGACTCGTACGTTCCGTGGCCACAAGGCCAAATAGGGGGTTAACCGTAAATGGCAACTAAGTCTATTGAAACTGAGGCCACCGAGGTTCGCGCCGTCGCTAAGTACGTGCGTGTTTCCCCCAGCAAGGCCCGCCTGGTGGTCGATCTGATCCGCCGCAAGCCTGTCGCTCAGGCCTTCGACATCCTCCACTTCTGCGACCGCGCCGTCGCCGTGGATGTCGAGAAGGTTCTCCGTTCCGCCGTTGCGAACGCCGAGAACAACAACGGTCTGCGTGCCGACAACCTGGTTGTCGCCGCTGCCTATGTTGACGAGGGTCCGACGCTTAAGCGCATCCGTCCCCGCGCCAAGGGTTCCGCTTCTCGCATTCTGAAGCGTACTTCCCACATCACCGTCGTCGTTGCTCCTCGAAAGGAGGCGTAAAGCTGTATGGGTCAGAAAGTCTACCCCACCGGCTTCCGTCTTGGCATCACCGAGAACTGGCGCTCCCGCTGGTTCGCAGAGAAGGATTACGCTAAGACCCTCGGTAACGATCTCGAGATCCGCAAGTACCTCGAGAAGCGTCTTTCCCGCGCAGCTGTCTCCCGCGTCGAGATCGAGCGCGCTGGCGACAAGGTGAAGGTCATCATCCTCACCGCTCGCCCCGGCGTTGTCATCGGTAAGAAGGGTGCCGAGATCGATACCCTCCGCACCGAGCTCGAGAAGGTCGCTGGCGTCTCCAAGGGCCAGCTCTCCGTCGACGTTGTCGAGATCAAGCGCCCCGAGCTCGACGCCAACCTCGTTGCTCAGTCTATCGCCGAGCAGCTCGAGGGCCGCGTTGCCTTCCGTCGCGCTATGCGCAAGGCTGTCCAGTCTGCCCGCAAGGCCGGCGCTAAGGGCATCCGTATCCAGTGCTCCGGTCGTCTCGGCGGTGCCGAGATGGGCCGTCGTGAGTGGTACCGCGAGGGTCGCGTGCCTCTGCACACCCTCCGTGCCAAGATCGACTACGGCACGGCTGTCGCCAGCACCACCATGGGCGCTTGCGGCGTGAAGGTCTGGATCTACCTGGGCGAGAAGCTCCCGGGCCAGCCTGTTCCCAACCCTGCACTCGAGGGCTCTTCCCGTCCTCGTCGTCGTAACTCCGAGAGGAGGGGTCAGTAGTGCTTGCCCCTAAGCGTATTCTTCACCGCAAGGTGCAGCGTGGCTCCATGAAGGGCCAGGCCAAGGGTAATACCGAGCTGCATTTCGGCGAGTTTGGTATCCAGGCTCTCGAGGCCCATTGGATCACCAACCGTCAGATCGAGGCCGCTCGTATTGCCATGACCCGCTACATGAAGCGTGGCGGTCGTGTCTACATCACGATCTTCCCCGATAAGCCCATCACCAAGAAGCCTGCCGAGACTCGCATGGGTTCTGGTAAGGGTAACCCCGAGGAGTGGGTGGCCGTCGTCAAGCCCGGCCGCATCATGTTCGAGGTCAAGGGCGTGCCCGAGGAGGTCGCTCGCGAGGCTCTGCGTCTTGCACAGCACAAGCTTCCCATCAAGACCAAGATTGTTGCTGCTAAGAACGCTGAGCAGCGCATCGAGAAGGAGATGGCTGAGGAGGCCGCTCTCGAGGCCAAGTGGGCTGCTGAGGACGCCGCCGCCGCCAAGGAGGAGAACTAATGAAGCCCGCAGAGATTCGTGAGCTCTCGGACGCTCAGCTCGTTGAGAAGCTGAAGGAAATGCGCGCCGAGCTCTTTAACCTTCGTTTCCAGATGGCCACCAGCCAGCTGGACAACACCGCTCGCGTCAACACCGTGAAGAAGGACATCGCTCGCGTCCTCACGGAGCAGCGCGCCCGCGAGATCGCAGCGGAGAAGTCCGCTGTCGCCGAGTAGGACCTAAGGAGAGAACATGACTGATTCGCGTAACTCGCGTAAGGTCCGTACGGGTGTCGTTACCTCCGTCTCTGGTGCCAAGACCATTGTTGTCACCATCACCGAGCGCAAGCGTCACCCCAAGTACGGCAAGATGATGACCAGCTCCAAGAAGCTGCACGCTCACGACGAGGAGTGCACGGCTGGCGTGGGCGACACCGTCCGCGTTATGGAGACCCGTCCTATGTCCAAGATGAAGCGTTGGCGCCTCATCGAGGTCGTCGAGCGCGCTAAATAAGCAGTCGCTCTTACGACTTGTACGTTTCCGAAGATGTGCGTATGCCTGGCTTGCATACCACGGGCCGTATAAAGGCTGCGCACCTCTCTTCGGTTCTTAGTTCGGAGGAACATCTACCATGATTCAGATGCAAACCATGCTGAACGTCGCCGACAACTCCGGCGCTCGCAAGATTCGCTGCATCAAGGTGCTTGGCGGTTCCAAGCGTCGTTATGCAGGCATCGGCGATGTGTTCATCGGTGCTGTCCAGGAGGCTACCCCTGGGGCCAACGTCAAGAAGAAGGACGTTGTCCGTTGCGTCGTCGTTCGCACCGTTAAGGAGATCCGCCGCAAGGATGGCTCCTACATTCGCTTTGATGAGAACGCCTGCGTTGTCATCAACAACGATGGTTCGCCCGTCGGCACCCGTATCTTCGGGCCCGTCGCTCGCGAGCTTCGTGACAAGAAGTACATGAAGATCGTCTCGCTCGCTCCCGAGACCCTGTAGTTAGGGGAGATATATGTATATCAAGAAGGGCGATAAGGTCCAGGTTCTCTCTGGTAAGGATCGCGGCAAGCAGGGCGTTGTCCTGCGTGCTCTCCCCGCCGAGAACAAGGTCGTTGTCGAGGGCGTTTCGGTCGTCAAGAAGGCCGTCAAGCCCAACGCTGCCAACCAGCAGGGCGGCATCGTTTCGCAGGAGGCTCCCATCGACGCCTCCAACGTCAATCTCGTCTGCCCCGAGTGCGGTAAGGTTACCCGCGTCGGTCACGAGAAGGACGGCAAGAACAAGCTGCGCGTCTGCAAGAAGTGCGGCCACAAGTTCTAAGCTGCCCGCAACATCAAGTTGCTAGCAAAGGCCCGGATGCCACGGCACCCGGGCCTTTTTCTATCCCCACTCGATGGCTTCGGTTCTGCCGTCCCGTCATTCCGGTTGCATCCAGTTTTCGGTGCCGTCTCGAATCGAGTGCCGCCAGGTGACACCCTGTCGCGTTTCGTCGGCTTCGGGGACAAAAGTCGGGACAACTCCAAAAACTATTTTCGAACTCAGGGCTTTGAGTTTTTGTTTTTGTCCCAAAGGGCGCGGCGGGATGCCTTTGGAGGCTCGATAGCGCCGAAAACGCCCGTTTTGAAACTTAAATGCCTTTTCGCGTGCAAGCCGCCAGCTGCAATAGGAAGTGAATCAACGCAGGTGGCTTTCAAGCAGTTTGCAAAACTGCAGGTCGCAGGTCTTCATTGCCAGTAGGAGAAATGAGTAGTCTCAGGTGGCTTGCCCATGAGTTGACGAACGGGATTTGAGATTACGCTGACGTCCGGAAACGCTTCGAGCACGGCGTTACGTTTTTGGGGTTTGGGCGTAGCCCCTGCACCCGCGAGCGCGGGCCTTAAGCCCGCCGAGAGGGTGACGCGTCGAAAACGAAGGGGAAAGAGAGAAGGGGCCGTCCCTATCATTCAGGTTGCGACCGAAGAAGACAAGGAGACCCCCTGAGCCTGAATGATGCCCCACAGACCGCGTCCGACCGAGCTCAAGCCGAGCTTTTCCTGACGTCCGCCTTCGCGAAGATGATGGCTGGATCGGCTATGGATTGGCAACACTTATTTGGACGATTCCGGGAGGGACGGCCCCGCCTCCCTGAACTCGACCGGCGACATGTAGCCCAGCGTCGAGTGGATCCTGAAGTTGTTGTACCAGTGCACGTAATCCAAGAGCTTGGCTCGGAGCTCGCGCGTCCCTCCTCGGTCCTTCGGAGTGGCCGACGATCTCCCCGTTGCAGAGGTCGACGAGCAGGCAGACGTAGTTCCACGACGCCCCGACGCGCACGCAGGCCAAGTCGCTGCATATATGCGTGCACGGCGCCCTGCCGCCGAAGCCGCGCGCGACGACGTTCGACACGTCGGCCTCGTTGACCGCCCCGGGGTGCACCTTGAACCTCTTCCTGCCGTATGCGCCGGCCAGGCCGTTCTCCCTCATGATGCGGCAGACGCGGCGCCGGCTGACGGTAACGCCCGACCTCCCGGGCGACGCCTTGATCTTGCGCGATCCGTTCCGGCCCTTGCTGGCGGCGTGCGCCGCCGCGGCCGCCGTCGCCCCCGACATTAAGGTCCTCAAGGGCCGCGTCGTCTCCGGCGACCAGTTCGTCTCGCCCGCGGAACAGAAGGAGCGAATCCTCGCGACCTTCGGCGACCTGTGCTGCGAGATGGAGGGCTGCACCATCGCGCAGGCCGCCTATCTCAACGGCGTGCCCCTCGTCGTCGTGCGCGCCATCAGCGACAAGCCCTGCGCCGAGGGCCGGGTCGTCGACTACAACACCTTCGAGAAGAAGGCCGCCTGCGACTGCGCCCGCATCGCCGCGCGCATGGTTAAGCTTTAGGCCCTGCGCGCCGGGGCCCTTCTTTATGTTGGGACCCCGGCGCGCCGGGCCCTTTCCAAAGCGAAGTGTCGAGCCGAAGTGTTGAGCGTCGGCCCTGAATGTTCAATGGCCGTTGTTTTCTGCCCCTCAAGTGGTGGACTTTTCCTCGGAGCTGTTGATTCCCCCACGCGCCCCCTTCCGTTCTCTGTTCTCCCCTTATACTCCTTGTACGAGGAGGTAAGAAGTCATGGACAAGACCACACAGGACAGCTTGGCAAAGAAACCCGTCGACATGAGGGACAGGATTCTCGAGCATCTCGAGGCCCTCACCTCTGCCGTCTCGCTCGACGACCTTGCCCGTCTGTCCACCTCCGACATCGCCGAGACGCTCATCATCTCCAGGAGCCTGGCGAGCCAGTACCTCAACGACCTTGTTCGCGCCGGTCTTGTGGTTAAGGTGGCGGGCAGGCCTGTCCGTTATTTTCATCGCCGCGCGTTCCAGAAGCGTTTTCAGGTAAAGCTCTCTGCAAGCGAGTACGCCTCGCTCGCCGACCTCATCCAGGCGACGGGAATCGCCGATCACCGCGACTTCGCGCGTGCCGTGGGCTTCGACATGAGCCTCAGCTCCGTTGTCGAGCAGTGCAAGGCTGCGGTTCAGTACCCTCCGTTTGGCCTGCCCATCCTCTTGAGCGGCGGCGTGGGTGTCGGTAAATCTTTCCTTTCTCGCCTTGTGTACGAGTACGGCAAGAACCAGGGCTTGCTGTCCCGCGACTCCTCCTATGTGCGCATCGACTGCGCCGGGGTCCCGGACGCCGCCTCGTTCAACGGGCTTCTTGACGAGTCGATCGCGAAAGCGCGCGGGGGTGTGGTCTTTGTCAACGGCATCGAGGCACTCTCTCCCTCTGCGATGGAGCACTGCCTTGCGACGGCCCTCGGGCTCGATGCCTCCCAGGATGCGCCGCGCGCTCGCCTCGTTCTTTCGACGACGCTTTCCGCCGATGACCTGAAGGTTTCCTCGGCCTACAGCAAAATGCCCATCTGTGCCCGCGTCCCCTCACTCAAGGAGCGGACCCCCGAGGAGCGCGAGGATCTCATCTTGAGCTTCCTGCGCAGCGAGGGGTGCCGAATCGGTTCTGATGTGAAGATCAGCCGCGGCGCATACCGTTGCCTCGTGAACGCGGACTTTTCCGATAACATCGCCGGCTTGCGCGCCTGCGTGACGAACTGCTGTGCCAAAGCGTTCCTCAATCGCGAGGGCGACTACGTCGTCGTTCACCCGTATCTTCTTCCCAGCGGGCTCCTCTCCTCCGCGCAGATCGATCAACAGCCCGACGATGGCGTTCTGATCGACGCGTCTCTGGATGCCGCCGAGAGCACAGGGCCGGTCGAGCAGGCGCTCGATGCCCTGTGCTCCCTCGATGAGCGATTCTGCGCCGGGGAGCTCTCTGTCTCCGAGCTTGTCTCGCAAGCTGTCTCCGCTGTGCGCGGCGTTGAGGATCACTTGATCTTCGACCACGGCGTCGCCTCCTCGAGGTCGCGCGCCTTCGAGCGCGTCGTGGGCGCGGTCCTTGCCGACGCAGGCTCTTCTTATGGCATCGAGCTTTCGAGGAAGGTCGCTTTTCTACTGGCCCAGGAGATTTGCCTGCAGTTGTGGCCGGGTATCGGCCTGGCTAAGCGAAAGTCTGCCTGTGCGGAGCAAATCTCCCATCTCCTCGGTGCCGTGACCTCCGAATTGCCGTTTGCCTCGAGTGTCTCCGATCAGGTCGCCGCAGACGTGGAAGGGGCGCTGGGAATCTCGCTCGATCACTTCACGAAGACGCTTCTGACGCTGTGCGTCGCATCGGAGTCTCGCGATGCGAAGGCCCTTCGGACGCTCTGCGTCATCTTGTCCCACGGCTACTCAACGGCGACGAGCATCGCCGACGCGGCGAACCGTATGCTCGGCATGCATGTGTACGAGGCTGTCGACATGCCCTACGACCAGCAGCTGAAGGACATCGTCGGTCCGCTCCAGCGCCTCGTCGACCGCCATTCCTACTGCACCGGGGTCGTGTTCCTCGTCGACATGGGCTCCTTGGAGGAGGCCTATAAGGCCCTCGAGAACGTTACCGACTCCACTATCGGCGTGGTGAACAACGTCTCTACCGGTCTTGCGCTCGAGATCGGGGTCGGGCTGCTCGGCGGCAAGTCCATCGCCGAGGTTCTTGGCGATGCGACCGCCGCGTGCGTGACGCACTGCAAGGTGATCGAGCGCGTCAACCGTGAGGACGCCATCGTCTTCTGCTCCGAGTCCGGGGTCGACGCCGCGGAGAGGATACGCCAGCTCGTCTCGCAGAGCCTCCCGCGCACCATAGGCGCGCGCCTGCTCACGAGGCCCTTCAAGCAGCTCGTCGCGAACGGGTCGAACGACGCCGTTTTCTCCGAGCACCGCGTCTGCGCCGTCATCGGCACGGGAGACCCCGGGGTCGCCTCCGTCCCCTTCGTCGCCCTCGAGGACATCATGTCGACGGCGTCCGCCTCTAAGGTTGATGCCGTGTTCGGCAGGTGGCTTGACGCTTCCGAGCTCTCTTCTTTCCACGAGAAGCTGCTCTCGAACATGACGCTGCAGAACGTCATCCGCTCCATCACCATCCTCGACCCGGAGCGGCTATTCCATGAGATCGAGAGCGCCGTGCACGAGCTTCAGCGCAGGACAGGCGAGAAGATCGGCAGCAACGCCATCATTGGGCTCTACGTTCACCTCTGCTGTCTCGTCGAGCGCCTTGTTACCAGAAACCCCATTGAGACCTACGTTGGCCAGGACCGCTTCGAGGAGGAACGCGCCGATTTCATCGAGTCCTTCAGGCAGAGCTTCTCGAGCATCTCGACGCGCTATCGCGTAGAGGTTCCCGTAAGCGAGATCGCATATGTCTTCGACTACATAAGCGTGAGCGCCGCCCCGGCGCGAGAAGAGCGCCTCGGCTCCTCGGACCTCCTGCTCGACGAGTGACCTTCCCCGCGCCGCCGCAAGCTGACCGCGCGTCCTCAATAATCCGATAACCCCTTGCCCGGCGCGAATCCGGATAGTGCCGAGGCAGTACCGAACGCAAAACTTCATTTGATAGGAGCAAACATGAGTGTTGTTATGGCACGAATCGACAATCGCCTGCTTCACGGCATCATCGTGACGCAGTGGGCCCCGGTGTCGGGCGCGACCCGAGTCATGGTCATCGACGACAAGGTCGCCGGCGACGAGGTCCTGAAGTCCACCATGAGGATGGCGCGCCCCGCGGGCATGGCCGTTTCGATCATCTCCGAGCAGACCGCGCTCAAGAACTTCGCCGCGGGCAAGTACGACCGCGAGAAGGTCTTCGTCATCGCCAAGGAGCCCGAGACGATGCTTCGCCTGGTCGAGTCGGGCGTCGAGCTCCCGTCGCTGGTCGTCGGCGGCTCGCTCGTCAAGGAGGACGGCATCCAGCTCACCCAGCGCGCCTACGCCTCCGCCGAGAACGTCCAGAGCTACAAGGCGCTCATCGCCCGTGGCGTCAAGGTGACGGCCCAGTTCGTGCCCGCCGACAAGCCCGTCTCCGTCGCAGACCTCATCTAAGGGGGAAATATGGTCAACTTCACTATCCTGCAGGTCGTCCTTTTGACCCTGCTGGCCTTCATCAAGCACGTGGACTACTACGGCATCCCGATGATCTTCGTCAATTACGCCGTTTTCTGGGGCCTCATCACCGGAGTCGTCATGGGCGACTGGAAGACCGGCCTTGTCATCGGCGGCACCATTCAGCTCATGCAGCTCGGCGTCGCGGGCTTCGGCGGCTCCTCCATTCCCGACTACGGCACGATGGCCATCATCGCCACCGCCTACGGCGTGACCCTGGGCTCCGACACGGGCCTCGCCATCGGCCTGCCGGTCGGCATGCTCGGCATCCAGCTCGACGTCGTCGCCAAGATCCTCAACGGCTTTGTCGTCGAGAAGTCCCAGAAGTTCTGCAACGAGGGTAAGTTCAATCAGATGAACGCCATCCTGTGGGTCTGCCCCGCGCTCTTCGGCCTGTGCGCCGCCCTGCCCGTCTTTGTCTCCGTGACGCTCGGCCAGCCCGCCGTCAACTGGCTCCTCGAGGTCATGCCCCAGTGGTTCCTCTCCGGCCTCACCCTCGCCGGCAAGATGCTCCCGGCCGTCGGTATCGCCATGCTGCTCCGCTACATGCCAACCGCCAAGTACTTCCAGTACCTGCTCGCCGGCTTCTTCCTCTCGGCCTTCCTGAACGTGCCCATCATCGGCGCCGCCATCGTCGGCGTTGCCCTCGCGATTGCGTTCTACCAGCGTGCCGAGAGGGACACCGAGCTCGCCGCCCACGCTTCCGCAGACGCCTTCATCGGAGAGGATGAGTAACCATGGAAAACGAGAACATCACCGCCGTCGCCGAGGGCAAGCCCTCCGGCTACAAGGTCACCAAGAAGGACCTGCGCAACGCGAACTGGCGCTGGCTCATGAGCGTGTGCACCTTCAACTACCAGACCCAGCAGGGCGCCTCAGTCGCCTACGCCCTCTCGCCGGTCCTGAGGAAGATCTACACGAACGACGAGGACTATAAGCAAGCGCTCAACAACCACTTCCGCTACTACAACACCCAGCCTTGGCTCGCCGCCATCATCCTTGGCGCCTGCGTGGCCATGGAGGAGCGCGACGGCCTAGCGGCGGCGGACGCCGTCCAAGACCTGAAGATCGGCACCATGGGACCGCTCGCCGGCGTCGGCGACTCCCTGCTCATGACCATGATCCCGACCATCATGGGCTCCATCGCCGCCTACATGGCCATCGAGGGCAACCCCGTGGGAGCCGGCATCTGGTTCGCGCTCATCCTGGCCATCTTCTGGGTCCGCATGCACGCCCTCGAGTTCGGCTACAAGCAGGGCGTGAAGCTCGTCACCGACTTCAGCGAGAAGCTTCCCCACCTCACTGCCGCCGCCTCCGTGCTCGGCCTCACCGTGGTCGGCTGCCTCATCGCCTCGGTCATCGGCGTCACCTGCCCGATTAGCTTCAGCTTCGGCGACGTCGCGATGGAGATTCAGCCGCTGCTCGACAAGATCCTGCCTGCCATGATCCCCGCCGCCATCACGGGAAGCGCGTATTACCTTCTTACCAAGAAGAACGCGAGCATGACGGCCCTCATCCTCGTGGTGATCGTCCTCGCGATGGTCGCCTCCGCCGCCGGCATCCTCGCCTAGCTTCGACCCAAGAGATTGGTGAATCAATGAGAAAGATAGTTGTGGCGAGCCATTCCCTTCTCGCCCAGGGCTTCAAGGACACCCTCGAGTTCCTTACGGGTAAGGGCGACGCCGTCAACGCCGTGTGCGCCTACGTGAACGACAACGGCGAGGGGCTCGACGCGGCGGTCGAGGCGGCTCTTTCGGGCACTGACGAGGTCGTCGTCCTCACCGACGCGTACGGCGGCAGCGTGAACCAGCGCTTTTCCCGCTTCGCCTCCGACCGGATCCACGTGATCGCGGGTGTCAACCTCCCGCTCGCCATGACGGTCGCGCTCGCGCGCCCCGACGAGAAACTCGACTTCGACGCCCTCGTCAACGAGGCGCGCCAGCAGATCATCTACGTGAACGGTGCCAGTTCCGCCGAGTGCGACGACGACGAATAGAGGAGGTCGACGATGAGAGAGTTCCTTAAGGACGTGTGGATGCACGGCGGTGAGGAAAGCCGCGCCATCACCCCCGAGAACATCACGGGCGAGAAGGGCCGCGCCGCCATGTCGGCCAGCCACCTCGGCGTCGGCCGCAAGGGCTCGTGCTGCGTGCCCCTTGAGTCCGGCGAGACCATCACGCTCGCGGACATCGAGGGCCCCGGCATCATCCGCCACATCTGGATGACCGTCCCCGACAAGACCGCCGCCGGCAGCTTCGTCATGCGCGACCTCGTGCTGCGCTTCTACTGGGACGACGAGGAGACCCCCTCGGTCGAGTGCCCTGTCGGCGACTTCTTCTGCAACGGCTTCGGTGAGCGCGCCATCGTCAACTCGATGCCCATCTGCGTGAACCCGACGGGCGGCATGAACTGCTACTTCGAGATGCCCTTCAGGAAGCACGCCAAGGTCACGCTTACGAGCGAGCACCCCGGGTTCATTAAGTACATCTTCTACACGTTCAACTACGCGCTCACCGACGTGCCGGACGACGCCATGTACTTCCACGCCCGCTTTAACCGCGAGCGCAGCACCCGCAGGGGCGTCGACTACACCGTGCTCGACGGCGTGCGCGGCAAGGGCTACTACGTCGGCACCTACATGGCCCTGTGCGCCCTGGAGCGCTATTGGTGGGGCGAGGGCGAGATGAAGTTCTTCCTCGACGGCGACGAGGAGTTCCCCACGGTCACCTCGACGGGAGCCGAGGACTACTTCGGCGGTGCCTGGGCCTTCCTCGACAGGCCGCCCCACGCGCTGCCCGAGGCGCAGTGCTTCAACACGCTGTTCGCCGGCTACCCGTACCGCTCGACGCGCGACGCCACGCGCGACCGCTTCAGCGCGGGCAAGCCGAACCCGAATCCGATGCTCGCGACTAACGACGACGCGCTGCCCAGGCACGGCCTCTACAGGTGGCACCTTCCCGACCCGATCTCGTTCAAGGAGGACCTGCGCGTGACGTTCCAGGACCTCGGCAACGACGACATCAAGCTCTACGAGCGCGAGGACGACATCTCCACCGTCGCCTACTGGTACCAAAGCGAGCCGCACGCCGTGCTCGCCCCGTTTGCCGCAAGGCAGGACCGCGTGCCCAGGTAGGGTCGCCTCGAAACAAGCCAACGTTATGGGCGCCCGCGGTTGACCATGACTGCGGGCGTCCCTTTGTAAGGAGGATCACATGAGCGAAAAGCAAATGAGGCTCGGCGCCCTCGAAGCCGGCGGGACCAAGATGGTCTGTGCCGTGGTGTCCGGCGACGGCGAGGTCCTCGACCGTATGGAGACCCCGACGCTTACGCCCGCCGAGACCGTCCCGCAGATGATCGAGTGGTTCACCGCCCGCGATGTGGACGCGTTGGGCATCGGCGCCTTCGGCCCGACCTGCGTCGACCCCAACGACGAGCGCTACGGCTCCATCCTCCAAACGCCCAAGCTCGCGTGGCGAGGCCATGGTCTTCGCGCCGCGTTCGCCGACGCCCTCGGGATTCCGGTGGCCTACGACACGGACGTGAACGTTGCCTGTCTCGGCGAAGTGGTCTTCGGCTGCTGCAAGGGGCTCGAGGACGCCGTCTACGTGACCATCGGCACCGGCGTGGGCGCGGGCGTCATGTGCGCGGGCAGACTCCTTCACGGCATGCTGCACCCCGAGGCCGGTCACATGCTGGTAAGGACCCGTCCCACCGAGGAGGGACGCTGCGTCTGCCCGAGCCACGCGAGCTGTCTCGAGGGGCTCGCCTCCGGCCCCGCCATCGCCGCGCGCTGGGGAAAGCCCGCGGCCGAGCTCGCGGACAACGATGAGGTGTGGGCGCTCGAGGGGGATTATCTGGGGCAGATGTGCGCGAACCTCGTGCTCATGTACTCGCCTCGACGCATCGTCCTCGGCGGCGGCGTGATGCACCAGGAGCAGCTCTACGGCATCGTCCGCAAGAAGACCCTCGAATATCTGGGTGGCTACATCCAGACCGCCGAGCTTAAGGACATGGAGAGCTACATCTGCGCCCCGGGCTGCGGCGGCGACCAAGGAATCCTCGGCGCGGCCGAGCTGGCAAGAAGGGCGCTCGCGTAACTTGCGCTCTCTCCGCCATACAACGCGTTAAGAAAAGACGAGCGCTTCTTGCCAATTGAGCGGCAAGAAGTGCTCGTCTTTTGCATTTGTTTTTGGGGCAGGACGCCCCGCCTCCGCTAGAGTCCCTGGACCGCCACACCCACGAGGTTTGGACCGGTGTGGACAAGAAGCGCGGGGCTGATGTCGGAGCGGACGACCTCCACCGCGTTGGCCACGCACTCGCACAGGGCCTGCTCCATGCGGTCGTAGAGGTCGGCGTGGGCCGAGGTGCGGCTCGCGGCAAAGCGCACCTTGGGGTGCTTCTCGACGATGGCGGCGATGAGCTTGACCTCGGTGCGATGCGGTGCTTGCACAGCCATTTCGTGTACGCGAGGCTGTTGGCTTTCTGGGCCACAGCAATCACCTTCCCCCTAGTATGATGACCTGAACAATCCTCATGCTAGGGGGAAGGTTTTTGTCGCGTAGCGGAAATTGGCCTCCACCCGCTGAGCGGGTGGCTTTCTATGCCGCGCGTGCCGCGCGGCACGGACTAAAGTCCATGAATAAAAACGAGGAAGGCCACGTCCGGCCTCCCTCGCAAAGGGTCTCTGATTACTCCCACTCATTGGGGACAGACTTAAATGAGTGCTCTTGAAATGCCGGCGCCTGGGGACGTTCTTTTTCTGTCTGCAGTTTGGAACGTTCCTTTTCTGTCGGCAGTTTGGGACGGTCCTTAGAGCTGCAGCGCGCCATGAGCGAAGGCGAAGCGGATCATCCTGTCTTTTGAGTTCTAAGCATAAGCCCCTGTCTCTGAGCAATGACCGGTTCGCATTTGTGCGTATTTGCGTGCGTGGGATTGCGTGAATATGCGTATAGATGCGCCGTTTACGGGACAAAAATGACCGTTTAGCGGTGAGATACGCAAAAACGCGCACAGACGCGCGTGTTTGTGCGAATATAGAGCTATCCGAAATGCAAGACGTTCTATGACACAGGAGGCACATATGGTAGATTCCAAGCAGGCTCCACTCGACTCCGCGGCAGCCGCAAAAGCAGCGTTCGCTTCGGTCCAGGACAAGCCATTCCCCGATGATATCTTTACGGCTCCCGAGCTTCGTTGGGCTGTGATCGGGTGCGGCGTTATCGCCAACCAGATGGCCCAGTCTCTCGCTCTTGCCGGCCGCAAGCTTGCGGGCGTCGCCAACCGTACGCTGTCCAAGGCTCAGGCTTTTGCCGAGCAGTATGGCATCGAGAAGGTCTATGAATCGGTTGAGGACCTCTACGCCGATCCGGGCATCGACGCCGTCTATATCACCACGCCGCACAACACGCATATCACCTATCTGCGTGACGCGCTGGCGGCCGGCAAGCACGTGCTCTGCGAGAAAGCCATTACCCTCAATTCCGCTGAGCTCGACGAGGCGCGTGCCATCGCCGACGAGCACAACGTCGTCCTCATGGACGCCACCACGGTGCTTCATATGCCCTTGTATCAAGAGCTGCGCCGTCGCATGGATGCCGGCGAGTTTGGTCGCATGAACCTCGCCCAGCTCAACTTTGGTAGCTACAAGGAGTACGGCGATCTGACCAATCGCTTCTACAACCGCAACCTTGCTGGCGGTGCCATGCTCGACATTGGCGTGTATGCCCTGTCCGTCATGCGTCTCTTTATGGCAAGCCAGCCCGCTGAGGTCGTTTCACTGGGCAACACCTGTGAGACCGGTGTTGACGTTGCGGGCGGCATCGTCTGCCGTAATGCCGAACAGCAGCTGGGCGTGGTGAGCCTTACGCTCCACTCCAAGCAGCCCAAGCGCTCGATCATTAGCTTCGACAAGTGTTATATCGAGGTCAACGAATATCCGCGTGCCGATCACGCGACCATCGTGTGGACTGCCGACGGTCACCGCGAGGAGGTCCACGCTGGCACCGAGGCCTACGCACTGTGCTACGAGATGGCCGATCTTGAGAAGGCCGTTGCCGGCGACGACTCTAAGCGTGAGCTTCTGGGCTATGCTTCTGATGTTATGGAGCTGATGACCAAGCTACGCGCCGACTGGGGAGTCGTGTACCCCGAGGAGGAGTAAGCGATGCTAGCGGAAGATAGGCTCAACGCGATCGTGTCGATGGTTCAGCAGACCGGCTCGGTTACCGTGCCGGAGCTTGCCGAAGCCCTGGGCGTGACGGCGTCTACCATTCGGCGCGACCTGCAGACGCTCGACCGAGCACACCGTATCGCCAAGGTGCACGGAGGCGCGACAAGTCTGGAGCGCGCGCACGTGACGCGCGACCTAACGCTTAATGAGCGCAGCGACCTCCATAACGACGACAAGGAGCGTATCTGCGCCCGTGCGGCGGCACTTGTGGAGCCCGAGAGCTTTGTATACATCGACTCGGGTTCGACGACGCTCAGGCTCATCGAGCATCTTCCACACCTTGAAGATGTCACCTATGTGACTGATTCCGTGCTCCATGCTCAGCATCTCGCTGTGCGCGGCATGCGCACCGTTGTGCTGGGCGGCGAGCTCAAGCCTGAGACCGAGGCTCTTGTCGGTCCCGATGCCTTGGCAACCCTAGACCGCTATAACTTCAACTGCGGCTTTTGGGGCTCTAACGGCATTGCCACCGAGCAGGGCTTCACGGCGCCCGATATCGAGGAGGCGCAGGTCAAGCGTATCTCGATGCGTCATACGGCCAAACGTTACGTAATCTCGGACGCCAGCAAATTTGGCATGGTGGCGCCCGTCAAGTTCGCGGACTTCCGCGACGCAACGATTATTACCGCAGGCGAGGTCCCCGCCAAGTACCGGGCAATGGACAACGTCATCACGGTCTAGCAGCAGGGGACGGGCTAAGGCCAAAACCACCACAAAGGTGCCTGTCCCCATTGTGGTGGTTAGTAACGAAAACCGAGTAGTTTTCTCAATAGAAAAGCGGCAACGTCCATCACGGACGTTGCCGCTTTCGTCGTCTACTGTTTCTGTCTAAGTCTGTAACAACTGGACCGTTAAAAGTGGGATAGGTGTTACAGATTGAGATGCTTCCGAACCGCGCCGTCCCTTTGTCTCAATCTGTAACATCTGGGACTGATTTTGCCGAGTTACTGTTACAGATTGAGACTATTCCCTTGAGGGAATTCGAATGTCTCGATCTGTAACAGATAGACCGCAAAATGGGCTTCAGCTGTTACAGATCGAGATGTTTGGGAATCCGGCAGGGCCATCGCGGCAAAACCACCACAAAGGTGCCTGTCCCCTTTGTGGTGGTTTAGGGCTCCCAGGGGCAAGGGGCTTCGATGTGGATGTGCTCGCCGGTTACGGGATGCGTAAAGGACACGCTGTGGGCATGGAGCATGAGGCCGCAGGGGCGCGGCGTTCCGTACAGGTCGTCGCCAACCAGGGGATGATGCTCGCTTGCCAGGTGCACGCGAATCTGATGCTTGCGGCCGGTGAGCAGCTCGACATCAATATACGAGCGCGTGGGCAGGCCGCGGCGGCTCTTAAGGCGCTTGAGTACCTTGACGCGCGTCTGAGATGGCTTGCCGCTGGCGCCAACGCGCATCTTGCGGCTATCGTGGCGGTCGCGGGCGATGGGCTTGTCGATGAGCTTCTCGTTCCAGTCGATTTTGCCCTCGGCGAGCGCCAGGTAGTGCTTTTCGAAGGCGTGGTCGATGACCATCTGGTCAAAGGCGGGTTGCGTCTGCTTGTCGAGCGAGAACAGCACCACGCCGGTGGTGTTGCGGTCCAGGCGGTTGAGCGGCTGCATGTCAGTCGCGGCAAAGCCGTCGCCCATCGCCAGCAACAGATCGCTGGCGTAGTCGGTAAGCGTGCGCTCGCCGGTGCCGTCGCCGTGGACGATCATGCCGGCAGGCTTGTCGATAGCCATGAGCCAGGCATCGCAGTAGAGGACTTGAGGTTCTTCGTTCACGTGTAAGCCTTTCGGTTAACTAATTCCCACAAACATGCAGCCCGAGGTGGCACCGCGCAGGCGGGCGGCGGGCTTGCGGCCGGCTTGCGCTGCCTCGACGGCGCGGCGGACGCGAGCGACGGCGCGGCCCACCTCATCCGTCTCGAGCAGCGTGCCGTCCACCATAAGACGGCGCACACCGGCATCGAGCAGCTGTGGTACCTGCGGCGTAAGGTCGATGGGGTAGGCATCGTACAGGCGCGAGCGGCCGTGGATGTCGGTACGGACCGGCATGACCTTGCCGTCGATATTCTTGAGCGACAGCTTGCGGGCGCGCAGGCGGCAGTTGGCGCAATCGTGGATGCAGCCATTGGCCACCTGCAGGATGCAGTGCTCGCTCGTCATAACGCGCGGGCGGCCGAAAACGGTGATGCCCAGGACCGCGGGCGCGGCGGCGCCAAGCGAGATAATCTCGTCGAGCGTGATCTCGGGCGAGAGCCAAAACGCGCCGGCTCCGCGCTCGGCAAGTGCCTCCATGCAAGGGGTGTTGTGCACGGGCAGGCAAGAGCGGACCTCCGCCGTGGCACCAACTTGGGCGGCCAGGGCAAGCTCGGATATATTGCCGATAGCGACCGTGGCGCCGGCAACAACCCACGGGTCAACGCGTACGTGGTCAACGGCGCGGCAGACCTCGTCGAGTATGGGTACGATGCCCTGCTCAAACGCATCGGCGGGGGAGAGTTCGGCCGCATCGAGTGCGTCGGTGGTCATGTAGATGCGCGTTGCACCCTCGGCGCGAGCGGCCTCGGCGGCCTCGAGCGAGGTGACGGTAGCGCAGATCTGCGGCTCATCGCGGTAGTGCTCGGGCGCGGGGCGGGAATCATTGGTGACAATCGCCGGTAGCTCGAGCGTGCGGGCGCGCTCCTCGTACGGTGCCAGAATGGCCTCTTCCAGCGCCTTACAAGCGGCGGCGCGCACCTTGTGCACGGCGGAAAAGCCCATGCCGCAACTCTCGTCGAGGGCCACGTCAAAGCTCGCGGCCTCAAAGGGAGAGGAGCCCATGCGCCCGACGTGCTCAACCAGATCGGATGCCTCGACGGCGCGGGTTTTGGCGGCCTCGACGGTGAAGCCCGTGGCGGTGGCGGTGAGCGCGGGGTCGTCACAGCAGGTGAGTGTGACAGTAAACGGCTTGCCCAGGCGCGCCACGACGGACACATCAACAGCGCGGCGGCGCAGCACATCGCGCTTGAGCGCGGCGCCGGCGGCGTCGATGGCACGCTGGCTGCGAATCACGCGGACGCGGCAGCCCTCGGGCATGCTACGGGGCACGCGACACTCGATAACATCGCCGGCAGCGGCATCATCGGCGGCAATGGTGGTCAGGAACTGGTCAAACTCGTTATCGTGGCGAAGCTCCAGCAGGTCGCCCTTGCCCACGGGCTCAAACAGCTCAATGCGGGCGATGGCGGCGCGGCGACGGCGGTCGTCGGGCTTGAGCCCGCGCACATCGCGGTTGGCCAGGCGGCTGCCGAGCACCGTGCCCACGATCTGGCCGCGGTTGTTGGAACGCTCATAGCTCATCATCTCGTCGCCCGAGGTGCCGTCCTGATAGGCGTGCGTAAAGTCGCGGTTGAAGCAGCGCTTGAGCTGGCGCTGGCGGGCGGCTTCCTCGTCCTTGGCAACGGTGGCTCCGGATAGCATGTCGTCAATTTCGTGACGATACACATCAACGATGGAGTACACGTAATCGGGCGCCTTCATGCGGCCCTCGAGCTTGAGCGACGCGGCGCCGGCGTCATACAGACGGCGAACAAGCTGCGAGGTGTTGGTGTCACGCGGGCACAGCGCGCGCTCGCGACCGGCAGGGGAGAGCGAGCGACCGTTCTCGTCGATCAGCTCGTAGGGCAAGCGGCAGGGCTGGGCGCACATGCCACGGTTGGCCGATCGTCCCGCCATGGCAAAGCTCGAAAGCAGACACAGGCCCGAGTAGCAAAAGCAGATGGCGCCATGGCTAAAGACCTCAAGGTCCACATCGGGCGCGGCATCGTGAATGGCGGCAATCTCGTCGATGGAAAGCTCGCGCGAGAGGGTCACGCGGTCGGCGCCCTGCTCGCGGCACCAAAGGGTTCCGCGGTCGTCGTGGATGTTCGCCTGGGTCGAGATATGCGTCTCGATGCTGGGCATCGTGCGCTTGACCTCAAAGAACAGGCCCCAGTCCTGGATGATGAAGGCGTCGGCGCCCAGCGTGGAGCAGCGATGGATGAGCTGCAGCGCATCGCTCATCTCGGATTCCTTGATGACGATGTTGACCGTGACGTAGACGCGCGAGCCGGCCAGATGCGCGGCGCGGCAGGCCTGCTCAAAGGCCTCGTCGGTAAAGTTGGTGGCCTTGCGGCGGGCGTTGAAGCTGCCCATGCCGCAGTAGATGGCGTCTGCCCCGGCGGCGAGTGCGGCGGCAAAGGGCTCGGGCCCTCCGGCGGGCGCCAAAAGCTCGGGTCTGCGGTTGGTGGTTCGACTGGCGGTTGCGGTCATATCCTGCCTTTCAAAATGCTCAGATAATCAAAAGTATAGTGGTGCCGTCGCGGCAGGCGATGCCCGTGCTCTAAGCGGGATAAAGTCTTCAGCAGCTTGGACTGGCTGCTTCACATGAGAACCGTTCAGCGGTCCGGGGAAACCGTTGGGCGATAAAATATTCTCGAAGGCTGATAATTATCTTGCATCGGGCAAACTCATCCCCTACTATCCCAATCAAGCGCGGTGTTCAGACCGAACTGTGCCTCCCGGTGTGAACGCCGCGCTCCCGTTCCCTTTTACTTGTAAGGAGAAAAACATGAGCAAGACCGTCGTGTCTTCCGATAACGCACCCGCAGCCATCGGCCCGTATTCCCCCGGTATCCAGACTGGCAACATGGTGTTTCTGTCCGGCCAGCTGGGCATCGATCCCGCGACCGGCAAGCTGCCCGAGGGTGTCGAGGCCCAGGCCAAGCAGTCCCTCGCCAACGTCGAGGCTCTGCTGACCGCTGCCGGCGCCACGTTTGCCGATGTCGTCAAGACCACGGTCTACCTGGCCGACATCGCCGACTTTGCCGCCGTGAACGAGATTTACGCCTCCAAGTTCGAGGCTCCGTTCCCCGCGCGCAGCGCTTTCCAGGTTGCCGCCCTTCCGGCTGGCGGTCTGGTCGAGATCGAGGTTGTCGCCGCTCTCTAAGGTGTTGGTAACAACTAAACATGACATGCAAAAAGACCCTGCAGCGCGTGCGAGCTGCAGGGTCTTTTGTCAAGCGATGCGACAAAAATGATCCGTTTCCCTTCGTCCCCAAGGGATCACGTTTAGCCTTCCTTGCGGACTTTTTGCAGGTAGCGGTACACGCTGGGCTCCGAGATGCCCAGCGCGGTGGCGGCGCAGGCCACGGCGCCCTTGAGCATGAACACCCCGTTGCCGTTGAGGTGGCGAATGACGTCCACGCGGTCGCTCTGACCAAGCGACGCTACATCCAGCCCGCGCGCGCTCAGCAACTCGGCAATGCTGCGGTCGATGAGCTCCTGGGTGGACTCCGAAAGGCTTTCGACCTCGATAGGGGCGGGCTCCGTGCGCGTCGGCGCTGCGTCGAAGCACGCCATGAGCTGCTGCGCCATGGCGTTGATGGAGCGTACGGTCGAGAGGTCGGTGTTGACGCAGAGCATACCGACGATCTCGTCATTTTCGCGGATAAAGAACGTCGCGGACTCCAACGTCTTGCCACCGGCACCGCGCCCCTCGTAGCCCGTAATAAACGGCAGGTCGCGATACTTGGGGTCGCGCATGATCTTGAGCGCCAGATCGGTGGCGGGACCGCCGACCTTGCGGCCGCTCACGATGCCGTTGCGAATATCGACGATGGCGTGGTCGGGATCCGAGAAATCGTGCAGGACGATCTCGCTGTTCTTACCGAGTATCTGCTCCAGGAAATCGACCATCGGCAAAAAGCGACGTACGGTCTCGTTCACGGGCAACTCCTTTGGGTGAAATCGGAAGGTTCATAACAATTTTTTCTCATGGTAACACGCTACTCTTCATCTCGTATATCCGCAGGTACATTGCGTGATACAGACGAACGGTAGGAATTTGGCGGTAAACGGTTGACCAAAAGAAAAGTTAGATGTTATTTTGACCAGACACTTTCCTGACCTGCGGAAATGCATTATCTCAGCTGAAGAATAGTCTGATAACAAAAAATTATTATTGAGAATGAGAATCATCTTTAATACGATATGCAACGAAGGCACAACCTCAACCCCGCACTGCGTCACAATAGAGCGTTAGATGCGAAACAACTATTTCGAGGATTGGTGGTCAAATGACCCAGGAGACGGTTACGAACGGCACTGAAGCCCTGTTCACTCGTGAAGGCATGCCTCCCGTTAAGGAAATGATCCCGTGTGCCCTTCAGCACGTACTGGCTTCGTTTGCCGGTATCATCACCCCGGCTGTCATCATGGCCGGCGTCTACGGCTTTAATAGCCAGCAGAGCACCGACATCATTCAGGTTGCGCTCATTCTTTCGGCAATCGACACGGCCCTTCAGGCCTTCGCTCCCTTCCGCCGCATCGGCGGCGGCCTGCCCATCGTCATGGGCGTCTCGTTCGCGTTCCTGCCGGCCCTGCAGGCCATGGGTGCCTCGGGCTTTAGCTTTGGTGCGCTGCTGGGCGGCGAGATCGTCGGCGGCGCCGTCGCGGTCCTCTTTGGTCTGGCCTACAGCAAGATCAAGTGGCTGTTCCCGCCCGTCGTGACCGGTACGGTCATCTTCTCCATTGGCGTCTCTCTCTATCCCACGGCCGTCAAGTACATGGCCGGCGGCATGGGCACGCCGCTGTGGGGCACCCCGCAGGCCTGGTGCGTCGCTCTTATCACCTTCGCCGTGGTCTTTGCGCTCGCCAACTTTGGCAAGGGCACGCTCAAGCTGGGCTCCGTGTTCTTTGGCATGATCGTTGGCATGATCGTCTCCATCCCCTTCGGCATGATCGACTTCTCCAGCGTCGCCACCGCTCAGGTCTTCGCCCTTCCCAAGCTCATGCCCTACGCGCTCGAGTTTGATCCCGAGGTCTGCATTACCCTCGCCGTCGTGTTCCCCATGGTTGCCATCCAGGTTATCGGTGACGTCTCCGCCGCCTGCCTGGGCTCCATCGACCGTATGCCCACCGAGCGCGAGCTCTCCGGCGCTATCGTGTCCCAGGGCCTTACCTCTATGGTCGGCGGCCTGCTGGGCGGTCTTCCCACCAGCGCCCTTGGCCAGAACGTGGGCATCATCTGCTCCAACAAGGTCGTCAACAAGTGGGTCTTTGTGATCATCGCTGCCGTCTTTGCCATCGCCGGTCTGTTCCCGCAGCTCTCTGCCGTCCTTTCCGCTATCCCGCAGCCCGTCATCGGCGGTGCTACCGTGGGCGTGTTTGGCACCATCACCATGAACGGCGTGCGCATGTTCACCCGCGAGGGCCTCACGCAGCGCACTACCACCATCGTCGGTACCTCCGTCGTCTTTGGCCTGGGTATCTGGATGGCCAGCGGTTGCCTTGCCGGCGAGGGTATGCCCGCCTGGGTGTCCACCGTCATCGGCTCCAATGCCGTAACCCCCACCGCCATCATGGCCATCGTCCTTAACCTGATTCTTCCGCAGACGCCGGTCGTGGCTCAGCACATCGATGCTGCCAAGGACGCTGCCGTGGATCTGGTCTTGCCCGAGAGCAAGAAGTAGCCAATTCGGTGCTATTCGTCGGCGGGCGCATCGCCTCGTCCGCCGACGTCATGCGGCGCCAAGCCGCACTTCAAAGGGTTTGTCCCTTTGGTGAAGCGTTGACGGGAGAGGGCCCGTTTCCGGTGTAGGCCGGCGCTTCGCACTCCGCCATGTCAGAGGTGTCAAACCCCGCCCCTGATGTTGAAGGGAGCATCCATGCTTCTGGTCGCTAACGGTTCTGTCTTTACCCGCAATGCTCAGACCCCGTTCATTCCAAACGGTGCGGTCGTCATTGACGGAGATACGATCGTCGAAGTGGGCCCCGAGTGCGAGCTCAAGGCCAAGTACCCGGATGCCGAGTACGTCGACGCCCGGGGCAACCTCATCATGCCCGGACTCATCAATTGCCACACCCACATCTACTCGGGTCTGGCCCGCGGCCTTGCCATTAAGGGCTGCAACCCCACCAACTTCCTGGAGAATCTTGAGCAGCAGTGGTGGAAGATCGATGACAACCTGACGCTCGACGGCACCAAGGCCAGCGCCTATGCCACGATTCTTGACTCCATCCGCGATGGCGTCACCACGATCTTCGATCATCATGCGAGCTTCTGCGAAATCCCGGGAAGCCTCTTTACCATTAAGGATGCAGCTCAGGAGCTGGGCATGCGTTCGTGCCTGTGCTACGAGGTCTCCGATCGCCGCGGCCAGGAAAAATGCGACCAGGCCATTGCCGAGAACGCCGAATTTGCCCAGTGGGCCGCCAAGGAGCGTCGCGATAACGACAACCACATGATCGCCGCCATGTTTGGCGGTCACGCCACCTTTACGCTGTCGGACGAGACCATGGACAAGATGGCCGAGGCCAACAACGGCCTGACCGGCTTCCACATCCATGTGTGCGAGGGCATGAATGACGTGTGGGACTCCCGCCTCAACCGCGGTGGCATCAGTCCCGTCGAGCGCCTGCTGCAGCACAACCTGCTGGGTCCCGACACCATGCTCGGCCACTGCATCCACGTGACGCCCGCCGAGATGGATATCGTCAAGGAGTCTGGCACCTGGCTCGTCAACAACCCCGAATCCAATATGGGCAACGCCGTGGGCTGCGCCCCCGTGCTCGAATTCTTCCGCCGCGGCATCCCCGTGTGCATGGGCACCGACGCCTACACCCACGATATGCTCGAGAGCCTTAAGGTTTTCCTGATCATTCAGCGCCACAACGCCGCTATGCCCAACGTGGGCTGGTGCGAGGCCATGACGATGCTGTTCGAGAACAACGCCAAGATGGCGAGCAAGTACTTCGATCGCAAGCTCGGCGTGCTTGAGCCCGGCGCCGCCGCCGACGTCATCGTCATGGACTACAAGCCCTTTACGCCGCTGAGCGAGGAGAATATCGACGGCCATATGCTCTTTGGCATGATGGGCAAAAACTGCCGCACTACCATCATCAACGGCCGCGTCCTGTACAAGGATCGCGAGTTCGTTGGCATTGATGAGGACAAGATCAACGCGTGGACCATGGCTGAGTCCAAGAAGCTCTGGAGCACGCTCAACGATCGCGCCTACTAATTCACAAGTAGTTTCGCGCGCGTCGGATGTTTCGCCGCATCCGACGCGCGTATAGGCGGCCTCCGCGGGGTCGCCGGCGCTGTGCTAGCGCTACACCGTATTTGCGCCCGCCGCGCGGTCTCGCCGGGCGTTACAGAGAGGAGCTCACTATGAGCGACATCATGAGGCCGATCCCGTTTTCGCAGCTGATGAACTGGATCATCGAGGAGCATAAGACCCAGGACGCCATCTTTGGCGTGCGCAAGATGGTCACGACCAACCAGGAGGGTGCGCTTCCCATTTTTGACGAGCGCATCGAGACTCCGTTTGGCCCGGCCGCCGGTCCCAATACGCAGCTGGCCCAGAACATCGTGGCCTCCTACGTTGCTGGTTCCCGCTTCTTTGAGCTCAAGACCGTCCAGGTTATGGACGGCGAGGAGCTCTCCAAGTGTGTGAACAAGCCCTGCATCGTGGCGCAGGACGAGTGCTACAACTGCGAATGGTCGACCGAGCTCGAGGTTCCGCAGGCCTTTGCCGAGTACGTGAAGGCATGGTTCGCCTGCCACCTGATCGCTCGCGAGTACGGCCTGGGTAGCCCGGACGGCTTTGTCTTCAACATGTCCGTGGGCTATGACCTCGAGGGCATCAAGAGCCCCAAGGTCGACGCCTACATCGAGGGCATGAAGGACGCCAGCGGCTCCGACGTCTGGAACGAGTGCCGCGCATGGGCACTCGCCAACCTGGACAAGTTTGAGCATGTCGACGCTGCGTTTGTCGAGTCCATCCCGGCGCGCGTCTCCAACTCCATCACCGAGTCTACCCTGCACGGCTGCCCGCCTGCCGAGATCGAGCGCATCGCGACCTACCTCATCACCGAGAAGGGCCTTAACACCTACATCAAGTGTAACCCCACGCTGTTGGGCTATGAGTTTGCCCGCCAGCGCCTCAACGAGCTGGGCTTTGATTACATCGTCTTTGATGACACGCACTTCCGCGAGGATCTGCAGTGGGCCGATGCCGTGCCCATGTTCGAGCGCCTGATTGCCCTGTGCGCCGAGCGCGGTCTGGAGTTCGGCGTCAAGCTGACCAACACGTTCCCCGTCGACGTGACGAGGAACGAGCTGCCTTCCACCGAGATGTACATGTCCGGCCGTTCGCTGTTCTCACTGACCATCGAGGCCGCTCGCCGCATTACCGAGCAGTTTGACGGCAAGCTGCGCATCAGCTACTCCGGTGGTGCCACGGTCTACAACATCCGTGCCCTGTATGACGCCGGCATTTGGCCCGTCACCCTGGCGACCGACGTGCTCAAGCCCGGTGGCTACGAGCGCTTTAGCCAGATGGCCGGCGAGTTTACCGATCTGGACGGCAAGCCGTTCGCGGGCGTCTCTCTCGAGGCCGTGACCGCGATCCAGGCCGACTCGCTTACCAACCCGCTCTACAAGAAGCCACTGCGTCCGCTACCTGACCGCAAGGTCGCCGGCAAGAGCCCGCTTTCCGACTGCTTTACCACGCCGTGCCGTACGAGCTGCCCCATCCAGCAGGATATTCCCGCCTACCTGGCGGCTGTTGACGAGGGCCGCTACGAGGACGCGCTCAACATCATCATCGAGCGCAACGCCCTGCCGTTCATTACCGGTACCATCTGCCCGCATCCCTGCGGCCGTGCCTGCGAGCGTGCATTCTACGAGCCCGAGGGCGCCCAGATTCGCGCCAGCAAGCTCAAGGCCGCCCGCGAGGCCATGACCGCCGTGCTGCCCAAGCTGCGCGCCCAGGCCATTGCCAACGACGCCGAGCGCAACGTTGCCGTTATCGGCGGCGGCCCGGCCGGTCTGGCGACGGCGTTCTTCCTGACGCGCGCCGGCGTGCCCGTCACTATCTTCGAGGCCCGCGACTCTCTCGGCGGCGTGGTCCGTCACGTGATCCCCGAGTTCCGTATCGCGAGCGACGATATCTCCCACGATGCCGAGCTCTGTCTGGCCTTTGGCGCCAAGGTGCAGCTCAACGCCCGCGTGGAGTCCATTGACGAGCTCAAGGCCCAGGGCTTTACCGACGTAGTCGTGGCCACTGGTGCCTGGATGCCCGGCTCTGCGGGCCTGGGCGAGGGTGTCGAGCTCGACGTGCTGGAGTTCCTCGAGGCCGCCAAGAAGGGCGAGAAGCTCGAGCTGGGCGAGGACGTCGTGGTCATCGGCGCCGGCAACACCGCCATGGACGCGGCCCGCGTGGCCAAGCGCCTTGCTGGCGTGAAGAACGTGCGCCTGGTGTATCGCCGCACCAAGAAGCAGATGCCCGCCGACGAGGAAGAGCTCGATCTTGCTCTTGCCGACGGCGTTGAGTTCTGCGAGCTGCTGGCGCCCAAGGCGCTCAACGGCGCCGTGCTGACCTGCGACGTCATGGAACTTGGCGAGCCGGATGCAAGCGGCCGTCGCAGCCCCGTCGCCACGGGCGAGACCGTCGAGCTTTCCGCCACCACGGTGATCTGCGCCGTGGGCGAGGGCATCGATGCCAGCCTGTACGACGCCGCGGGCGTCGAGCACGACCGTCGCGGCCGCCTTGCCGCCACCTCCACCGGCGTCGAGGGCGTCTGGGCTGCCGGTGACTGCCGCCGCGGTCCCGCTACCGTGGTCGAGGCTATCGCCGACGCCGCCGAGGTCGCCCGTGCCATTGCCGGCGTGGACTTTAACAAGTACGCCGACTGCAACGAGCAGGCCGGCCGCGAGGACACCTGCTACGAGCGCAAGGGATCGCTGTGCCGCGACAAGCGCAACTGCACCAAGACCCGCTGCCTGGGCTGTGGCTCGGTGTGCGAGGTCTGCTGCGATGTGTGCCCCAACCGCGCCAACGTGGCAATTAAGGTGCCGGGCCTGGCCAAGCATCAGGTCGTCCACATCGACGGCATGTGCAACGAGTGCGGCAACTGCGCCGTGTTCTGCCCCTACCAGGAGGGTCGTCCCTACAAGGACAAGCTCACCCTGTTCTGGAGCGATCAGGACATGGAGAACTCCGAGAACGAGGGCTTCCTGGCCGTGGACGAGGACCACTTTAAGGTCCGCGTCGCCGGCACGGTCCGCACCGTCTCGGTCGATGCCGTCAACACCGGTCTGCCCGAGGCCGTCCGCCTGACCATCAAGGCCGTGCGCGACAGCTATCCGTATCTCCTTAAGAAATAAGGGACCCCTTATGGCCAAATCCATTCAACATAACGTGGCCTACGTTGCCTGCGGAAGCGGTTGCGCCTCCGCAGGCGGCGACGCCCGCTGCAGCGAAGGCTGCATTGGCTGTGGCGCCTGTGTCACGGCCTGTCCCCACGGCGCCATTGCACTGATTGATGGCATCGCCCGCGTGGACCGCTCCAAGTGCACGGGCTGTGGCCTGTGCGGCATGGCGTGCCCGCAGCGCGTGATTGCCTTTGTTCCCGGCTACCAGAACATCCTGGTGCGCTGCAACAACACCGATAAGGGCGCCATCGCCCGCAAGATTTGCGACACGAGCTGCATCGGTTGCGGCATGTGCGCCAAAAAATGCCCTGCCGGCGCTATTCGCATCGAGGACAACTGTGCCCACATCGACGGTGCGGACTGCCTGTCGTGCGGCATGTGCGCCGTCGTTTGCCCGCATGGCGCCATCCACGACCGCACCGGCATCGCCGCCGGCGTGTAGAAGGGAATCACCATGGCACAGGAATTCACTTTTACCGTTAACGGCGTCGAGCACACGACGACCCAAAACAAACCGCTGCTGCGCTACCTGCGCGACGACCTGCACATCCATTCCGCCAAGGACGGCTGCTCCGAGGGTGCTTGCGGCACCTGCACCATTCATGTGGACGGTGCGGCCGTCAAGGCCTGCGTGCTGACCACCGCCCTTGCCGCCGGCCGCAACATCGTGACTGTCGAGGGCCTGCCCGAGGACGTGCGCGAGGCCTTTGTGTACGCCTTTGGCGCCGTGGGCGCCGTGCAGTGCGGTTTTTGCATCCCCGGTATGGTCATGGCAGGCGCGGCGCTGATCGCCGAGGACCCCGAGCCCACCGAGGAGCAGATCAAGTACGCCATCCGCGGCAACGTCTGCCGCTGCACCGGCTACAAGAAGATTATTGAGGGCATTTCGCTGGCCGCTGCGGTGCTCCGCGGCGAAAAGCAGATCGACGAGGACCTGGAGCGCGGCGACGACTACGGCGTGGGCAAGCGCGCCTTCCGTATCGACGTGCGCAAGAAGGTACTCGGCGAGGGCAAGTACCCCGATGACATCGACGAGCTCGATCAGCCGGGCCTGACCTATGCCAGCGCCGTGCGCTCCAAGTATCCGCGCGCCCGTGTGCTTTCCATCGACACCTCCAAGGCCGAGGCCCTGCCCGGTGTGGTGGGCATCCTGCGCGCCGAGGATGTGCCGGTCAACCAGGTCGGCCACCTTATCCAGGATTGGGACGTCATGATCGCGGCGGGCGATATCACCCGCTGCGTGGGCGATGCCATTGTGCTGGTGGTTGCCGAGGACGAGGCGACGCTCGAGAAGGCCAAGAAGCTCGTAAAGATCGATTACGAGCCGCTGGAGCCCGTGCGTAACATTGTCGAGGCCAGGGCTGCCGACGCCCCGCGCCTGCACGACAGTTTCTTTGCCTTTGGCAACACGGTGGAGCTCAAGGACAACGTGTGCCAGAGCCGTCACGTGACGCGCGGCGACGCCGCCAAGGCGCTGGCAGAGAGCGCGTTCACCGTGACGCAGCGCTTTACCACGCCCTTTACCGAGCATGCCTTCTTGGAGCCCGAGTGCGCCGTTGCCTTCCCGTACAAGAACGGCGTCAAGGTGCAGTCGACCGACCAGGGTGCCTACGACACGCGCAAAGAGTGTGCCCACATGTTTGGCTGGGACAACGAGCCCGAGCGCGTGGTCGTCGAGACCATGCTCGTGGGTGGTGGCTTTGGCGGCAAGGAGGACGTGTCCATCCAACACCTGGCCGCGCTTGCTGCCTATAAGCTCCAGCGTCCTGTGAAGTGCAAGCTCACGCGCGCTGAGTCGCTTGCGTTCCATCCCAAGCGTCATGCCATGGACGGCACCTTTACGCTGGGCTGCGACGCCGAGGGCAACTTTACCGGCCTGGACTGCGAGATCAACTTTGACACCGGCGCCTACGCGTCGCTGTGCGGCCCGGTGCTCGAGCGCGCCTGCACGCATGCCGTTGGCCCCTACAAGTACCAGAACACCGACATTCGCGGTTTTGGCTACTACACCAACAACCCGCCCGCCGGCGCGTACCGCGGCTTTGGCGTCTGTCAGTCCGAGTTTGCGCTCGAGAGCTTGATCGACTTGCTGGCAGAGAAGGTCGGCCTGGACCCGTGGGAGATCCGCTACCGTAACGCCATCGAGCCGGGCGAGGTTTTGCCCAACGGCCAGATCGCCGATTGCTCCACGGCGCTGAAGGAGACGCTGCTCGAGGTCAAGGACGCCTATTATGCGCATCCCGGGCACGCCGGTATCGCCTGCGCCATGAAGAACGCCGGCGTGGGTGTGGGCCTGCCCGATGCCGGCCGCTGCAAGATTCGCGTCGAGGACGGCGTGGCCGTGGTCTATGCCGCCACGTCCGACATCGGCCAGGGCTGCAACACCGTCTTTTTGCAGGACGTTGCCGAGGCGTGCGGTCTGCCGCTGAGCTGCATCGCTAACGGCGAGTGCTCTACCGAGAACGCTCCCGACTCCGGCACCACGTCTGGCTCGCGTCAGACGGTCGTGACTGGCGAGGCTGTGCGCGGTGCCGCCTTCCTGCTGCGCGATGCCATGCTTGACATCGAGGCCGGCAAGCCTGCACCCGATACTCCCGTGAGTGCGCATGGCGACGGCGTCAAGATCGAGTACGACGACGGTCGCGCCTATCAGCTGCGCACGCAGGAACTCGTCGCCGGCCAGGGCATGCATCCTCAGGATCCCACGGCCGCCATCAAGGCGCTCGAGGGATGCGAGTTTGGCTACGTGTACCTGGAGCCGACCGACAAGCTGGGCGCCGACGTTCCCAACCCCAAGAGCCACATCTGCTACGGCTTTGCCACGCATGTGGTCATTTTGGATGATGACGGCCGCGTGAGCGAGGTCTATGCCGCGCACGATTCCGGCAAGGTGGTCAATCCCATCTCCATCCAGGGTCAGATCGAAGGCGGCGTGCTCATGGGTATGGGCTATGCGCTTACCGAGGATTGGCCGCTCAAGGACTGCGTGCCCCAGGCAAGGTACGGCACGCTCGGGCTGTTCCGTGCGCCCGAGATTCCGGATATCCACGCCATCTACGTGGAGAAGGACGAGCTACTGCCCGTGGCATACGGCGGCAAGGGCATCGGCGAGATCGCAACGATCCCCACAGCGCCCGCCGTACAGAATGCCTATCGCGCATTTGACGGCAAGCTGCGTCCGGATCTGCCCATGGTGGATACGCCGTACAGCCGCGCCCGTCACCGCGGGTAGGGTAGAGCGCGGATGGCATTTCTGACGGGCTGTTCGCGCTCACCATCAACTGCATATGCTGTGCCTTTGGCCCCGGCTCCATCGCGAGCCGGGGCCTTTTGTTTGGAGCGGAAACTGTGTCCCGGAATAGGCGCTCAGAATGGGATGCGCTTTCCGGTTGGAGCTTCAAACGGAAAGTGCATCCCGGAATCCGCGCCTGGAATGGGACACACTTTCCGGAACAGCCCTCAACCGGAAACTGCGACCCGGAATCGATGCTCAGAATGGGATGCGCTTTCCGAATCGCCTTCAGGCGGAAATTGCATCCCATTCCGAGTCTTCATTCTGGGACACGCTTTCCGCAAGGAGCTTCGTCGGGAAACCATGTCCCATTTTGAGCATTCAATCTGGGACATGGTTTCCGCGGGTGCTGCCAACCGGAAAGCGTGTCCCGGTTTGGCAGGCAGACGGGGCATAAGCTCAGCAGCTCCTACAGGTCTACCTCGTTGAGCCATGTCGGCAGCGCGGTCTGCCGGATACCTGCCGTCTGCAGCTTTTTAGCGAGCATTCCTGCCGAGCGGACCTCGTTCATGGTAAAGCGCAGCAGAGGGTGACCGTAGAGCGATAGGTGTGCCTCGCGCTGTCGTTCGGCAACGAGCGCCTCGGCGGTGGTACGTCCGGCCAGCATGGTCTGGTCGGTATATTTGATGAGCCCGTCGAGCTCGCCCAGTGTGAGTTCCCGCGCCTGGCGCTCCCAGGCAAAGTCCGTTCGTATGGGCTTGGCCGAATCGAAGGGGTCCGTCAACTCGTATTGAAGCCAGTCGGGCGCAAAACCCGTCTCGATCATGACGGCGCGGGCGACCGATTCCCCGCCGCTCTCGGCGCGGGCATCGGCATATCGAAGCGTTGTGAGAGCCGTACGAATCGCGCGACCATTGCGGGCGGTCGCTCGTTGCTCGACGGCCTCCATCAACTGCTCTCGTGTAAGGCCGAGCTTTGAGATCGCCGAATCGGCAATGGGCATGCCGTCGGCAAAACCAGTTTGCAGCGGGCAATCTGTGGCCGTTTGGATGGGCGGCGTTACCGATATGCCGGATAGACGGATTGCTCCGGTCGGCTCGATCTGATGCCGCTGAATATGCGCGCCCGGGCGAGCCGACGGCTTGGTGGCGCTGCAGACATGCACGACATTCAGGTGTCGCCACGAGACCTCGAGCCCCAGCAGGCAGGCGGCCGAAAACGAGCAGAACGTCCAATCGGGGTGGATGATCGCAAGGGCGCGAATAATCTCGCAATGACGCTGCGCCCGGTTGAGTTTATCCCAGCGCATTTTACGCGCGAACAGTCCCGGCATGGGCGAGACGACCATGTCGCCGATGCGCCGAAGGAGCGCTTTTCGGATCGCCGTGCTCGGGGGAATCAGGCAACGCCCCTCTTGTTCGGCTTGAGTAAGCAGTTGGTCGATGAGTTGGTTATTGCAATGGGTCATGAGCTACCGCCTTCTTTTTGGGTAGCAAAAACGTATCAGCCGCAACTTGCCGCCCAACTGACCAAAAGCTGACCAAAATCTAACCATGCAGGTAGATGGCCTGTTTTTGGCGACATTTTTACATCCGAATCGGTGGGCGGTAATCGGCGACCTTGAACGGTAGCTAGATATGAAGTCTTGGTAAGTTTCGGGACGTGTACTTTTTTGAAAAAGAGCAATCTATCTGCTGTTTTGTGTTTCTGGATTGCATGTTTGAAGGCATGTGATAAGGGCTGCGGATCGTCGTTTTGTATCTGCGGAAACTGTGACCCGGAATTGCCGCTCGGAATGGGATACGCTTTCCGGAACAGCCCTCAACCGGAAACTGTGTCCCAGATTTCGGCCTCAGAGTGGGATGCCGTTTCCGGATCGGGCCTCAAGCGGAAATTGCATCCCGGAATGAGCGCTCAGAGCGGGATGAACTTTCCCAATGGGGCCGCAGACGGAAACTGTGTTCCGGATTCGACGCTCAGAATGGGATTCGCTTTCCGGTAGGGGCTTCAAATGGAACATGCGTCCCGGGGCCCCACACGGCGTCGCCACACAACTTTGTGTCCGCACGGACGGCTATGTTTACTGCAACGTAGCCATTCGTGGAAAGGACGGATGCCATGGCAACGGATAAGACCGGTTATGTGAGCGTTGGTGCCCGGATCGAGGATAAGGTCATGCCCGATCGCGTGATCTTTAGCATTGGCTTTGGCGGCCGCTTTGATACCAAGGAGGCGTGCCTGGACGATTACAACGCCGATCGCGCCAAGGTCGCCGCCGCGCTGGTGCCCTTTGGTCTGGATGACGAGTTAACGTGTCGCCGGTACACCTGCTATGCGCAGACGACGCGCAAAAGGGCAATCATCGTGGGCTACGACTACTATGCGTACGGCACGGTTGCCGCGCCTGTCGATTCGATTGACTGTGCGGCTGTGTGGACGGCGCTCAACACCTGCGGATCGCATGCCGACATGAACATTCGATTTGAACTTGCGGATGAGCGCGCGGCGGAGGACGTCCTGATTGCCCGCGCTGTCGAGCGCGCCCGCGGTAATGCACAGGCGCTTGCTGCGGCGGCGGGGGCTAAGCTGGGCGGCATCAAGCATATCTCGTATAACAGCCGGCCGGGGGATTATGGCGGGGTGTACTGCGCTGCCATGGGCGCTCCCGATGGGGTATCCGGAGGCCTTGGGGAAACGGTGCTGGATCCGGAACCCATCGAGGTCGAGTGCTCCGTGGACGTGGAGTGGTGGCTGGAATAGCGGACGAGTCGGGTGGGCGTCGAGCCTTCATGACTGAAAAACCATTTGTTAAACCCAACGTCCGTGGGTAGAATAAAGTCGACGGCAGCCCAAGTGGTGAAGAGCTGGGCAGCGCCGTTACTTAGTTTAAGGGGTCAATGCCTTAGCGGCGTCGACCCCTCTTTTTATGCTTCGCACGCTGCTTGAGTGCCTCGGTAAGCCCGATAAGCGCCGTGAGGAGCGAGACCAAAGCGGTCAGGAGCTTCACGAAATCAATCAGATTGGTCATTTCATGTCCGCGTGGGCGCCTATTCTTACGGCAATGTAGCCGCCTATGTAGCTATGTAGCAAGCGGCAAGCAACGGAGAAAGGCCCTAACCTTGTCAGCTGAAAAGACGCCGGGTATCTCGGCTATCGATACGACGAACTTTGCGCGCCAGATCGTGCTGGACTTTGAGTTTGCGCCGGTGCCAAAGCAGCGCCAGCGTCGTGGACTGCGCAACGAGATTATCGAGGTCGGCGCCGTCAAGCTCGATTACCACGGCAACGTTATGGGCGAGTTCTCGCAGTTTGTGCAGACGGAATTTACCGAAGACGTTGCGTTTCCCGTCCGCGAGCTTACGGGGATATCGGCTGTGGACACCGCGATGGCCGATCTGCTCTACGTGGTGATCAAAAGGCTCAGCGATTGGGTCGGTCGCTACTCCGCCCAGGTGGTTTGCTGGAGTGGGACGGACCGTCGACAGCTTTTGACCGAGTGCCAGGCAAAGCACATCGATCTTTCCGCATTTCCTACGGACTGGGCCGACATACAGGCGTTTTACACCTCGATCATGGACGTTGGCAGCCACGGGTGCGTCTCTTTGAGTGACGCGGCGACGTGGTTTGGCATCGAGTTCGACGAGTCGACGGGCCACGCCCACAGCGCCTTAGCCGATGCGCGCGTGACCGCCAAGCTGCTCAAGCAGATGATGGAGGGGGACTATCACGTGAGTCCGCGCGCCCAGGAAGTCCGCCAGCGGTGGGGGATGGGCGAGTGAGCCCAGACGCGCCTTTCCAGCAAGTGCCTCGAGCTGGGTGACCTGCTGCTGAAGCTGAAGGCGGAGGGGAGGTAGGAGGCTCATTTGGCGACAAGCGGACGGAATGGTTGCGCGAAGGATTCTAGGATCAGCAGCAGAAGACTGCGTTTGGGATCCTACTCAAGGACGCGCTGACACTCGCTGGGACCAAGCAGGTCAAGAGCGTGGACATCGAGATGGCTTCCATTATCGAAGAGCGGCTTGCTAACATGATTCGCTGGACGAATAGGCAGAGACCCGTGACGCTGCGTGCGTCATCGTGCACAATGAGGTGTATAGGCTGCCAGTGGCGAACTATCCCGACGAGGTTCTGAGCAACTGCATCACCGAGATTTTCGAATACTTCTACGAAGAGGGATTTGGCGGCGTAGAGCAATCTGATTTTACGCGTTTGCAGGAGGAAGCCGGTATGGCAGACGAACTTGTTTTTAGTGCTGGCGAGATAGTTTACGCCATGCCTCAACTGCCCAAAGTTACATCTGTGCCGCTGAACGGTAGCGCCGTGCTGGTTGGTTTTAAGGACGCTCCCGATGGGGAGGAGGTCCTCTTTGATTTTGACCCTCGGGCTGAAAGGGCTACGAAGCTCGACTATGAACTTGCAGCCGTTAGCGGGCTCCTCACGGGTGCGTTGAATATCCTTTGGCAGAAAGACTTCAACCTAGAGGGTGCCAAAGAGTGGAGCGACGAGAAGGTTGGCAAATTCGTTCTTACGATTGCCAAGTCTGCGGGTATGACAAAGGCGGATGCAACTCTAGAAGACGCTATTCGCTTTCTAGAGAAAGAGTTTCCTCTTGCCACGGACAAGCTGACTGCCGAGTTTGGCGGCGGGCTCCAACATCATCTGCGGGATTTCTCGCACCACCCGAGCTTGGTTGGCCTTGCGTGTTCGATCCTCTCGCAATTCACCTGCAAAGGCTATGGTACCGATACGGCCGGCCGGTTTGTCGCCTTTGACCTGCCTGCCGCCGCCTTCGATCCCGACTGCCCTCTTGTAGGCAGGAACGTTCCAGAGAAGATCGCGTTTGGCACTCTGTTCTGGGCGATGCATCTCGTGAGCGACATGGCGGGGTCTAGTTCAAACCCCGGTAAGGGGACGGGCATTCCCGGCGTCGTGCTGTCCCTGCTAAAGGAGCTCTCCTCCCTGCCTGTTTTTCAAGACATGCAGATTGCCTATAAGGGCGAGGATATTCGCATTCAGCAATGGATCTCAAAGCTGTTTAACGGAACGGCGTTCAAAACCGAGGACGGCAAGCCCATTCGCTTCGACCTTCGGACGGAAGTCGGCCTGCTCGATCAAGCTTTAAGCCAGGTGCCAGCAGTCGTGGCCAACGAGGTTATCGTTCGTTGTCTCTACATGCTTTCAAGGCTCAAGGCCGAGCTGGAACGTTGCGAAGTGAGCAAGGTTTCCGGCTTGCAAAAGCTCAAGGCTTCGCATTTCATGCCCTATAACAGCAGGGTTCTCACTCGCATGGTCACGGTTTCGAGCACTTCGTTCGTTTTGGTGAATCTAGCGACGGCGGCGGCCAGGGCGGGTATCGAATGCGAGGGGAACAAGGTCGTGTTCGCCCAGAAGCTCTTCTTGCGAATAAACTACGTTGGAGTTGGACGCCTTGCGTTTGCCCTCCATGCCGACTGGGGCTATATGGCGGAGGAAATGTCCGAGGCTTGGACTGAGCGCGCCAGGCGCCGCCAGGATATCTTCGATAGATTTCACTTTTATAGCCTAGATAGAGAAACGACGAGGATTGCCTTCTCGCTGAAGCTTGCCGCCATCAACTACGACTGCGGGAACGAGAAGAACGAAGTGCGCAAAGGGCAAAAGAGGAGCTGGGCCCGCGCGTGGCAGGATTCGGTCGCGGATGGCCTAGGCATTGATGCAGACGGCTACTTTTTGAGCGAGGAAGATGCGTACGGAGCCCTTGAGACAGTTTCGCGGCGGCGAGGCGGTAAAGTGCGTGCCTTGCTTGTTGCACAGGAGTTGGTTGAGTTTCGCCCCTATTCCCAGATGGGAGATGAAGAGAAAAAGGAATACAAAGGTTTGAAGGAGAGTGGATCTTGGGTTAAACACGAATTTCCCAGGAGACAAGACGCGGTTGATTTGGACGCCATACGTTCTCTCGAGAAACGTTGCGGGACACGCTTCCGCGAGCTTTCAGGTACATTGCCAAAGTTCTTGGTGGGCGGCGTCATTGTCGTGGCGGCGGCCGTAGGCGCAGGAGGGGCGGCCGCGGTACTCGCTCCGGATATTGCTGTCGGTATCTTCGGAGGCTCATTTGCCGGCCTTCACGGGGCTGCGCTTGTCAATGCGAGCCTTGCTGCAGCTGGCGGTGGGGCCTTGGCCGCCGGCGGCATGGGCATGGCCGGTGGCACTGCTTTGATTACGGGCGGCGGTGCCGCGCTTGGTCTATTGGGTTCCGGCGGCGTTGCCTTGGCGGCATCGATGGGGGAGGACTACGCGCAGTTCGTGCTCGTCGAATGTTCGAGGCTCCTTGCTTTTCTTGATGTGGCTACTGACCGCTGCCCGCATGAGGGGGCCATTTTGGTGCGGAAAGCAGCCGAGGCCGTGCAGCGCGGCATCGCTGGCATTGAAGAAGATGTCGAGAAGGAGAACGGAAAGGGAAATCGCAAGGATGGCAAGTTGCTTAAGCAACTGAAGAAGGGTCTTGGGTATTTGACTTCGACCCTTAAGCAGATCGAGAAGATGCAGAGGCGCCTTGGCACCGCCGGTGAGGGTGAGCCGCTCAACAGCTTGCCGGCATCGGGTGATGAATAGGTACACTGCATATTGATGCCCCGGGAATGGCCTCTGATATGAGTCGCCGGGGTTTATTTTGTTTGGGTATGTAAAATTACTGGTTGGGTCAATAAATCAGTGATTGGTGATACCACTTACCAGATTTGTTAAACTATTGGTTGGCCGAAAGCTCAAATCATGGCTTTCGGTTGTAAAATACATGGTTGGAATTCTATTTTTCGCAGAGAGGTCCAACCATGGCCGATAAGACCGCGTTCGACTACGTGAACGAGATATGGAGCATCGCGAACTACGTGCGTGATGTCATTCGCCCCGCCGACTACAACAAGCTTATCCTCCCATTCGCCGTGCTGAGGCGCTTCGAGTGCGCCCTCGAGCCGACGCGGGCGGCCGTGAGCAGACAGGCCGCCAAGGGGGTCTGGGACGACGACCCGAAGTACTGCGCCCTCTCCGGCCACTGCTTCTACAACGTCACGAGCTTCACACTCTCCAACCTCGGGGCGACGAAGACCTGCGACGCCCTCATGGCCTACATCAACGGCTTCTCCGCGAACGCCCGCGAGGTCCTGCAGCGCTTCGAGATGCGGCAGACCTGCGAGAAGCTCGACGAGAAGGGCATGCTCTACGAGGTGTGCACACGCTTCTCGGGCTTCGACCTCGGGCCCGAGACGGTCTCCGACCGCATGATGACCGACATCTACGAGCACCTCATCCAGCGATACGGCGAGGAGATCTCGCAGGACGCCGAGGACTTCATGACGCCCAAGGACGTCGCCCGCCTCGCAACCGCGCTGCTCTTCGCAAACGAGGACACGCTGCTCAACGCCGACAACGGCGACATCCGCACGCTCTACGACGGCAGCTGCGGCACCTGCGGCTTCATCTGCGACGCGCTCGACCAGCTCGACGAGTGGCACGACAAAGGGCACTTCAGCAGCCCAACCAAGATCGTCCCCTACGGCCAGGAGCTCGAGGACGCGACATGGGCCATGGGCAAGGCAGCCCTTATGCTGCGCAACATCGCCGGGGGCTCGGGAGACGTGCTCGACCAGATGACCGACCTGTCGGCCGGCATCATGCTCGGCGACACCCTCGACGACGACAGGTTCGAGGGACGCACCTTCAACTACCAGCTCACGAACCCGCCCTACGGCAAGGAGTGGAAGAAGGAGAAGGACGTCGTCCTCGAGGAGATGGGACGCGGCTTCGAGGGCAGGTTCGGCGCCGGCAAGCCCGACATTGACGACGGCAGCATGCTCTTCATGCAGAACGTCGCGGCGAAGATGGCGCCGCCCGAGGAAGGCGGCGGCAAGGCGGCCATCGTGCTCTCGGGTTCCCCGCTGTTCAACGGGGATGCCGGCAGCGGGCCATCGGGCATCCGCCGCTGGCTGTTCAGCGAGGACCTCGTTGACTGCATCGTGAAGCTGCCGACCGAGATCTTCTACCGCACGGGCATCGCAACCTACATCTGGGTGCTCAACAACCACAAGCCGGAGAACCGCAAGGGGTACGTGCAGCTCATCGACGCCTCGGAGGAGAAGACCGCCCTGCGCAAGAGCCAGGGGAACAAGCGCTACGAGGTCGGCGAGGACCAGGCCGCGTGGATCGTGCGCACCTACGTAGACGGGCACGACCACGGCAGGTCGGTCATCGTTCCCGTCGAGGACTTCATGTACCGCAAGGTGACCACGCAGCGCCCGCTGCGCGTTGTCATTGAGCCCTCGGCCGATGGGCTGGATGCCCTCTTTACCCTCAGCAAGCCCATGGAGAAGCTGTCGGACGCGAGCCGCGCCGCCATTCGCTCCTGGGTTGAGAAGAACGAGGGCGCCTCGCTCACATACAGCGAGGTCCTGGCTGCGACCGAGAAGCTTCACAAAGCGATCGAGAAGCCCAAGCCACAGAAGACGAAGCTCGTCGAGGCACTCGTCAAGGTGTTCGGTCGGCAAGACCCCTCCGCGGAGCCGGCGGTCGATGCGAAGGGCAACCCGGTGTTCGACCCCGAGCTCAAGGACACGGAAAACATTCCAATCGGCATGGAAATCGACGACTACATGGCGAGCGAGGTGCTGCCCTACGCTCCCGACGCCGTGGTGGACGGGTCGGTAAGGGACGAGCCCAAGTTCGACAACAAGACGGGTCTCACGGCCAACCCGCTTGGCGACGGTGGGGTGGGCGTGGTCGGCACGTCGATCTCGTTCAACAGGTACTTCTACAAGTACGAGAGCCCCCGTGCCCCCGAGGTCATCGCGAAGGAGATTCTCGAGCTCGAGGACGGCCTCGGCTCGCTCATGAGGGGGTTCCTGGCATGAGGACGAGAAGGGAGATAAACAGTGCTGAGTGGTTCGGTGAGGTGCCGGACGGCTGGAACATGGTGCCGTTGCCGAGGCTTTTTATGAGCAGCAAGGGAATGACCGTCACTAGGGCTGACTTAGTTGACGAAGGAGCTCCCGTCGTCAATTACGCCCAAGTGCATTCGAAGTTAAACAATAGATTCGGTATCCACGAAGAGCTCATAAAGCACGTCCCTACGGGCATGGTTCCAAAAGGGCTGAAATATTCCGAGAAAGGTTCCTTTATCTTCGCCTGCACATCAGAGGACCTTGCCGGGTGCGGAGACTGCATATACAACGATTCTGAGCGGCCGGTTAATCCCGGAGGCGATACCCTGCTCCTCTCTCCGGTTGACGAGGTTGAGAATAAGTACCTTGCATATCTTTTCTCTACCGACATGTGGCGCTGGCAGATTCGGCGCGACTTGATCGATGTGAAAGTTTTTCACGTTAACCAAGGCAACCTGCACGAGACCTACGTCACAGTCCCGCCTTGTGATGTCCAACGCCGTATCGTCTCCTACCTCGACGAGCGCTGCGCGGCCATCGACGATGACGTGAAGAAGCGCCAAAAGGTCATAGAGAGGCTCAAGGAGTACAAGAAGTCCCTCATCGCGCATGCTGTGACAAAGGGCCTCGACCCAACCGCAGAGATGAAAGACAGCGACATTAAGTGGGTAGATCAAATTCCCTCTAATTGGCAGACCTCCAAGCTCAAAGCTCTATTTCAAATTACAAAACGAATTGCCGGGGTTGAAGGATTGACAGTTCTGTCGATTACACAAGATGGAATTAGGCCCAAAGATTTCAGCACAGGAAAAGGGCAATTTGCTGAAACATACTCACATTATCAACTCGTACATCCTGGCGATTTTGCGATGAACCACATGGACCTCTTAACAGGTTGGGTGGATATATCTCGCTATGAAGGAGTGACAAGTCCTGACTACCGAGTGTTTTCAGCCCGTGACCTTGCGGTAAGCAACCCGAGTTACTACCTCTACCTCTTCCAGATGTGCTACCTCAATCGGGTGTTTTTCGGTTCAGCAAATGGAGTTGCTGACAAGGGGCGCATGCGACTACAAACCAACGCATTTAACAACTTCGTCGTTCCTTTACCACCTTTAGAAGAGCAAAAAAGGATAGCGGCCTACCTCGACGAGCGCTGCGTGGCCATCGACGAGGCAATCTCACGCCAGGAGCAGCTCATCGAGAAGCTCGGCGAGTACCGCAAGTCCGTCATCCACCACGCCGTCACCGGCAAGATCGACTGCACGGAGGCATAGCCATGACAAGAGTCGACATAGACAGTGCATATGAGCGCCGCGACGTCGAGTACAGCGGCCGCCGCAAGATTCACCAGGAGGATGCCTTCGAGCGCTACATCTCCCGAAAGGTCGCTGCCCTCGGCGGCGCGGGCTGGGCCCTCTCACCTGACGATACGGGGTTCGACCCGAACGACGCACTCGTGTTCGACGACTTCGTCGCCTGGCTCGAGGCCACCGCGCCGGAGAAGCTCGACAAGATGCGCCGAGAGAAGGGCGCGAGGTGGGAGGACCAGCTGCGCCGCGCGCTCGTGAAGAGCCTGGAGAGAAACGGTACCGTTCTCACGCTACGCAAGGGATTCCAGGTGGCCGGTTACCAGACCATCGAGTGCATGGCTGGCTACCCGGACGACGAGCGCGTGCCCGGGGCGAGGGAGCGCTACGACGCCAACATCCTGCGCTTCATGCACCAGGTTCACTACCAGACCGCCGGGAGCAAGTCTCTCGACTTCGCTCTGTTCGTCAACGGCATCCCCGTCGCCACCGGCGAGGTCAAGACCGAGCTCACCCAGACCGTGCGTGACGCCATCGACGAGTACGTCGACGAGCGCAGGCCCATAGAGCCCGACGGCGGCAGGAAGAACTCGCTGCTCATGTACAAGAGGGGCGCCGTGGTCCACTTCGCAGTCTCCGAGGACGAGGTCTGGATGTGCACGAACCTCGGCCCCTTCCCGAGCAGGTCGGCGAAGCCCCGCTTCCTCCCGTTCAACCTGGGCCGCGACGGCGGGGCCGGCAACCCGGACGCGCCCGAGGGCGAGTACAGGACCCACTACCTCTGGGACACCATCCTCCAGCGAGACAACTGGCTGTCCATCTTCGACCGCTTCGTCTTCGAGGAGATCGAGGACAGGCAGGACGCGACGGGCCGCTGGCGCAAGACGGCGACCCAGATCTTCCCGCGCTACCACCAGTTTGACGCAGAGAGGAAGGTCCTGGCCGACGCGCGGGAGCATGGGGCGGGACGCCGCTACCTCATCGAGCACTCGGCCGGCTCCGGCAAGACCGAGACCATCTCCTGGGCCGCGCACGACCTCGCGAGGCTCCGCCGCGCGGACGGAGAGAAGATGTTCTCCAGCGTCGTGGTGGTCACCGACAGGCTGTCGCTTGACCAGAACATAAAGAAGACCATCTCCCAGCTCTCCAAGGTGACCGGTCAGGTCGTCATGGTCGGCCGCGACGAGAGGGGCAGCGCCGTCGCCGACGGCTCCAAGAGCTCCCAGCTCGTCGAGGCCCTTCGGCAGAAGAGGGAGATCGTCGTGGTCACCATCCAGACGTTCCTTTACGCGTGGCCGGACATCGCGGCGCTGCCCGAGCTTGACGGCTCCGGATTCGCGGTGATCGTCGACGAGGCGCACAGCTCTCAGGAGGGCAGCTCGGCGGCGTCCCTCAAGACCGCCTTCAACGCGGCGGCGGACAAGCTGAAGTTCGAGAGGATGCTCGACTTCGATGAGGACTCGGACGACGGCGGGTCGGTCATGGATGCCTACTTCGCCCAGATGCAGGCGAGCAACCTCATGCCGCCGAACGTCTCTTTCCTCGCGTTCACAGCGACCCCAAAGGCCGAGACAAAGACCCTGTTCGGCACGCCCACGGGCGAGGAGGACGAGGACGGCAATCCGGTCATGGGCAGCTTCCACCTCTACCCGATGCGGCAGGCGATCGAGGAGGGCTACATCATCGACCCGCTCTCGGGATACGTGCCCCTGCGCACCCTCACGAGGATCGAGGACGAGTCCGAGGACGCCGACGGCAGACTCGTCGACGAGCGCCGCGCCAGGAGGAAGATCGCCAAGTGGCGCTCGCTCCACCCGACGAACGTCATGGAGAAGGCCAAGTGGATCATCGACCACTTCGTCGACAACGTGGCTCCGCTCCTGAACGGCGAGGCCAAGGCCATGATCGTCACCTCCGGGCGTCCCGAGGTCGTGCGCTACAAGTACGCGATAGAGGCGTACCTCCGCGCCCGTCCGGACCTCGACCCCGCCAAGGTCGAGCCGAAGCTGCGCTTCAAGGTGCCCGGCGAGCCGCTCGTCGCCTTCTCCCAGAAGGTCCTGGGCGACAGGTGCGTCCTGCCCGAGGACGAGTACCTCGAGGACAACCCGTTCGCCCTCATCGAGCGCGGATACGAGTACACCGAGGCCAACATGAACCCGACCGGGCAGGGCCCGGTCGAGAGGGCGTTCGACCGCCCTGAGAGCAGGCTGCTCATCGTGGCCAACAAGTTCCAGACCGGGTTCGACCAGAAGAAGCTAGTCGCCCTCTACGTCGACAAGCCGCTCGGCAACGCCATCGAGATCGTGCAGACCTACTCGCGCGTCAACAGGACGTGCTCCGGCAAGGACGGGGTCTTCGTCGTCGACTTCGTGAACGACCCCGAGACGGTTCTCGCCGCCTTCAAGACCTACGACAAGGGCGCGACGATGAGCACGGCCCAAGACCCGAACATCGTCTACGACCTGAAGGACGCCCTCGACGCGGCCGACGTGTACGCGACGCGAGACGTCGAGGGGTTCAAGGAGGCGCTCTACAGGTCCAAGGGCCTCGCAGCCGGTGAGGAGAGCGATGCCTACAGGACCGCCCTCTATTCCGCCGTCTCCGGGCCCGCCGAGATCTTCCGCGAGAGGTTCGCGGCGGCCAGGGACTCCTACGAGACTTGGCTGGAGTGCGCCAACCGGGCGGAGGCGGCCGGCGAGGCCGAGGGGACGGAGAGGGCCAAGAGGAGCGCGGACGAGGCGGCGGGACGCGTCGCGGAGCTGATGACCTTCAGGAAGAAGCTCTCCAAGTACTGCTCCGCCTACACGTTCCTGTCCCAGGCGCTCGACTTCGGCGACCCCGACCTCGAGGTGTTCTACAGCTTCGCAAAGCTGCTCGGCCACAGGATCGCGGGCACCTCGCTCGACGACGTCGACGTGCGCGGCCTCGTGCTTCGGGACTTCCGCATATCGGCCCAGAAGGTCCCCGAGGGGGTCGAAGGCGGCGAGCTCATGCCGATGGGCGCTGGCGGCTCAGGCACCGCGCCCAAGCGCGACACTATGGCGAGGATCGTGGAGAGGCTGAACCGCACGTGGGGCGACGAAGGTGACCCCCTCGTGAAGGCCCGAGCCGTCAACGCGGTCTCCGATGCCGTGGCGGCAGACCCCGTGACCAACACGCAGATCACGAACACGAGCAACACGAAGGAGGCCGTCCTCGCGGACGGGCGCCTGCGCAACATCGTCATCAGGGCCCTCATGTCGATGATGAGCAACGAGCTTGGAGACCTCGCCGAGCAGGCGCTCGACGACCCGCAGGCGATCGAGCCCCTGGCCGACCAGGTGTACGACCTCATCTCGCAGGGGAAGCGCTACGACATCGCCGAGCTCGCCTCCTACCTCTCGAGGGGAAAGTAGATGGGCGTGGCAGGCTACGTCGAGGAGCTGCTTGGTGTCCGGGACTGCGAGCTCATCGGCAGCGCGACCAAGGTCGATTGCGGTAGGAGGCTCCAGCAGTTCGACCTGAGATACCGCGGGCCCGTCCCCGCATCGTGTCCCGAGTGCGGCGGGACGCTGCACAGCCACGGCGCGAGGACCGTCGGCGTTGTGTCGACGCCACACCTGGGCATCCCGACGAGGCTCGAGATAGGGTTCCCGCGGATGCGATGCCCGGAGTGCGGCTACGTGTGGCGCCCGGCGATAGGCGGGATCGACGAGAGTCACCGGATGACGGAGGCGGCATACGCCGACATCGCCCAACGCTCGCTCAGGCTCACCTTCCGCGAGGTCGCCGAGGAGTACCCGCTCTCGCACGTCACCGTGAAGAGCGTCTTCGAGGACTACGTCCGCGAGAACGCCTCGAGGCTTCGCTTCAAAGTGCCGGCGTTCCTGGGCATAGACGAGAAGAACCTCAAGAGGGTCGGCATGGTGACCGTGATCACTGATCTCGAGCACAGGACGGTCTTCGACATGGTGCCCGGCAGGACGCAGTCCGACCTCGACGCCTATTTCTCCTCGTTGGAGGGCCTCGAGCGCGTACGATGGGTTTCGAGCGACATGTACCGGCCGTTCTGGAGGAGCATAGCCAAATACACCCCGAACGCGACATGGGTCATCGGCCACTTCCATGTCGTGAAGGGAGCCAACGAGGCCTTGGACGCGGTCCGCAAGGGCCTCCAGGGAGCTCTCGACAGGAAGGGTCGCCTTGAGCTAAAGAAGGGCCTCGCCTACGTCCTTAGGAAGCGGACGCGCGACCTCAGCCTCTACGAGGCGTCGGCCCTAAGGGCGCTACGGGAAGACTCCTCCTACTCGACGCTGATGACCGCGTACGACCTCAAGGAGGACTTCTTCGGCATTTACGACGACCATCCGTCCTCACGCGAGGAGGCTGAGGCGGCGTTCGACGCCTGGATTCGGGAAATTCCCGATGGCAGGGAGTTCGATCCGTTCAGAGCCCTTGCTCGGACCGTTCAGAATCACCGCGAGTTCATCTTCAACTACTGGGAATGCCCCAGCCGTATCTCGAACGGCTACACCGAGTGCGCGAACCGGCTCATAAACGAGACGGACATGAGAGGGCGCGGATACTCGTTCGAGACGCTCCGGGCAAGGACCCTCTACCGCAGGCAGAACCTCGACCGCATCATCGCGAGCAACGGGCTCACGATCGGCCCTCGCATCGATGCACCCGGTCCGCTCTTCGTGACCGAGCCCGACCGCGAGGACGAGGCCGTCGATGAGTTCATAGACCCGAGGTCGGGAGTGGAGGTCGACGCAACGACGGGAGAGATGCTGTGAATTCGAGGCTCGACGAAATTGCAGCCTGGGAGCCAAGGCCTTCAGGCGGCCTGAAATGCGATGCCAACGAATACGGCTTTCCGACCGTAATCCATCGCACACCAAGCAGGCTCGTGGAGGAATGCGAGAAGGCCTTCGATGCGGGGCTTCTCCTCGCGGCACTGAACCTCGTCGTGACCATACCGGACGTCTGCGCAAAAGCCGTCGGCATGCGATACATCGACTGGTGCGTTAAATACCTGGAGCTTCCCAATACCGGCGAAAAGATGGCGGCAGAGCGAAAAGACGAGAAGAGTCAAAGTGAGATAAGCGAGGAGTTCGACGTTATAGAGGCGCGAGGTATATTCACAGCTTCAGACCTCTATCAACTGCGTTGCGCCGTTATCCATGCGGGATCATCAGTCATCGAAGGCAGAGGGGAGGATTATAGTCCTTATAAGGTTATCGGGGTATGCGTTCACGGCGACGCTCATGGGATCGTCGCGAGCTATGGCCATACCGGGGCGGGTACGGAGAACCTGAAGGGGTGCGCATACGATTGCGTCATCAAGCTCGAAGGCCTCGTCTCCCTCATGGCCAAGGGCGTTGTGTCTTTCCTCGAAGAAGATCCCGAGCGGGATTGCGAAAGGACCATCAAGTCGGGGATAGACCGCAGAGGCGTGACGGATTTTAGATCGCTAATCCAACGGCCCGTTCGTTAAATATGTGGTTGGAGTTGTGCTAATACCATTTGTAAAATAAATGGTTGGAACTTGATAGCCCGGTTCTTACTTTGCCAACCGGTAATTTACTAACTTCCAACCATTTATGTTACATGCCCTTTTGTTTTTAACGCAAGCTTTATGCCGGTGAGCTTATGTTCGATGCCACTTGTCGAGGCTGAGTGCAGGTCGGCGACTTGCTCGATGTCTGATTTGCCCTTCGATCAGTTCTTGTCGAGCCCCTTTGGGCGGGAGAGGCAGCGATCTAGATATCCGCTCTTGGCATATGAGACAAGAAGCCCGTAAGACTGTGGCAATGTCAAAAGGCATACACAAGTGTCAGTCTTTTGACATCGTATGATTTTGGGGAGTGGCGTGCAGCGATCGCGCGCCACCATGACGGCGTAAGTGTTTGCTTTCGTTGTAGAATCTAACGATATGAGCATCCCGGTTGCTTCAGTGCTTCGATGCTCTCGTCTTTAGCGCCCTCCGCTCAGTGGAGGACTGACTGCAAACGGCGTAAACAAGAAAAGGGGAGCAAGCGCAAATGAAAGCAACCGAGGCAAATCTGCTCGACCTTATGGGCGTGGCGAAGATGCAGTTCGTCATTCCCGTGTACCAGCGAGTTTACTCGTGGAGTGTAAAAGAGTGCGAGGTGCTTTGGGATGACGTCATGCGAGCGGGTCGTGATGGCGTATCGCACTTCGTGGGGTCGATGCTCTATATCCCCGAGTCCGAGAGCTCTGCCACGAGCATTTCGCGCGTGCTTCTGATTGACGGACAGCAGCGCATGACGACGTTTTCGTTGATGATCGCTGCCTTGGCTGAATATCTGGAGGATAATCCCGACAAGGCCGGCTTCCTTGGCGATCTCAAGATCTCAGCGCTGCGGAAGAACTACCTCTTTAACGATGATGACTACAACGGTCTGGCGCGCTACAAGCTAGTGCTCTCGCAGGACGATAAAGAGACGCTGTTTTCCATCGTGTCTGGGTTTCCCATGCCAGATGAAAAATCGGATCGGATCGTCGAGAACCATGTGTTCTTCCGCGAAAAGATGCGCGGGAAATCATTCGACCCTGCAAGGCTTTGGGCGGGGCTAAACCGCGTGCAGGTCATCGACACAAAGCTCACCGCTGGCGTCGATAATGCCCAGCTCATATTTGAGTCCATGAACTCCAAGGGCAAGCCCCTCATGCCCATCGATCTCATACGCAACTATGTTCTTATGTCGCTTCCTAACGACGAACAGACCAAGCTCTACGAGGGCTACTGGCATCCCATTGAGCGTCTGTTTGGAAAAGGGGGCGAGAGCGAGTTTAACGCCTTCATTTGGTACTGGCTGTGGCTCAAGGTTCCCAATAGGCAGCCAAAGGAGAATGAGGCTTATTACGAGTTCAAACGGTATTTTACCGATGACTACGACGGAGACACCGAGAGTCTGCTCAAGGAGTTGCGCGAGTATGCGCAAAGGTATGCCAGCCTGTTCCAAGACAAAGAAAAGGACGCTGACCTACGTCGGGTGTTCAGCAGAATCGTAAGCCTTGATGTGAGACAGATCAGGCCTCTTTTGATGCTGCTCTACTCGGTTTACGAGAGAAATAGGCTAGACCGCAACGCGTTCCTTCGCATCTGCGAGACTATCGAGTCGTTCCTGTTCAGGCGAGCGGTTTGCGGCAGGCTTACCACGGGCCTAAATAATTTCTTTGCCGGCATGTATCGCAACCTTGAGCAACAGGACGATATAGAGGAGTATGTTACGGCGATGCTTCTTATCCATAGCAGCGGTATGACTGCGTACTTTCCGACAGACGAGCATTTTGTCGAGGAGTTTAAGACGCGTGACTGCTACAATCGCTTCTCCAAAAAGCGCTATTACCTGGAACGCATGGAGAACTGGCACCACCCGAAGGAGTCCATCTCGGCTGACGATTACCAGATCGAGCACGTCATGCCCCAGACGATCGATGATGAGCACGGCTGGAAGGAATCGCTTGGCGAGAACTGGGAAGACATCCACGACAGGCTGTGCAACAACTTGGGAAATCTAACGCTGACGGGCTACAACCAGGAGTACTCAAACCGGTCGTTCTCGGACAAGCTCAATCTTCCGGACGTGGGGCTTAAGTGCAGTCCGCTCCACCTGAACAAGTCGATTGCCTCGCATGAAAAATGGGGCGAGGAGGAGATTAGGCAGCGTGCGGACGAGCTGGCGAAAGAGGCGTGCGAGATATGGAAGTACCCCGATCTTCCGGCAGATGTCGTTGACAAGTATCGCCCCTCTCGCGGGGAGTCTGACGAGGCTCCTGTCTGGACTCTGCAGGAGAATCACCCAACTTTTGCCGAAGGCGGACTCAACCAGAGGCTTTTCGATGAGGTGTGCGAGTCCGTTCTGAGTGGTAACCCTTCGTGGGAGTCCTATATAGCCAAGTACTATGTGGGCTTCAGGTCGGGCAAGCGAAAATTGCACGCCGTGCTAGAAGGCAGGACCAGCAATGGTGGCTGGATTGCCGTTGGCCTGGCAAAGAGCGTTGACGATCTGACGGATCCAGAGGGCCTGTGTCAGGACAAGCGCTCACAGGGCGGATTTGGCCCGGGTCTACCGACCTATGTCGCACTTCGGAATGCCGATGACATTCCCGCGGTGCTCGATCTTATAAAGCAGTGCTAGGCAAGGGCCGGGAATCTAATTCTCGGCCCTTGCTATCTCGGAATTGCCGATGGCTTATCTGCCCACCTAAACTCCCGCAATCCCACGCGCCGCACTCAACAGCTCGTACTCCCTCTGGCTCCACTGGCGCAGTTCAGCGGCGTCGACGGCGTCGCGGCACAGGTCCAGGAACACCTCGGCGCCCTCGCAGAAGCACTCGCGGGCAAAGGCGCCCGATCCGTCTGCAACGCACGCGCCGTCGGCGAAGAGCTTCCAGCTGGACGGCTCACGCGAGTCATTTCCGAGCAACTTGATCTGCAGCACGTGAGGGTCTCCGGCAACGCAGAGCTCTTCCTCGAGCGCCTGCACCGTAAAGCGCATCTGATGGGAGAGACTGCTCTTGACCATGGCCGAGGCATAGCCGCTCGGCTCGTCCAGAAGATGCATTCGTTTTGGCTTGGCTACCAGGTTGTGGAAGTTGCGCTCACTGCGCACGGAGAAATTGTCCATACGGACTCCTTTCATCGATGTTGGCAGGGCCACCGTGCCTCTTGGCCGGTTGGCGTCGGGATCGTGGAGCCAACTCTCTACCCCGACTCTGGATAAAACGTGCCCGCTCCTTGCAGGCACGGTGGAGTCTATCAGCGCGCGCGGACACAAATCAAGCGCGCTTGCGAAATGACGCGCGGGCGGCGCTTGATTTCGCCGGCTGCTGTTAGGCTTAAATTCGAAAAAATGTCGAAATATCCCGTGTAAAAGTACGGAAAAGTGTCGTGATACACACTTTAAAACCTCGAAAAAGTGTCGAAATGAGCACCTAGCAACCACGGAAAAGTGTATCCTAGTGCTAAAACAGCACGTAATAAGGGGTACGCTTATGCTGCAGAGAAAAGCGAAAGCACAGTTTGAATCTTGGCTTGCCTCGTCGCCTAACAAGGCTCTTTTGGTCAAGGGCGCCCGACAGGTGGGAAAGTCATATTTGGTCAACGTCTTTGCAAGCGAATCGTTCGAAAATGTCGTGACGTTCGACCTTATCGCCGACGCGTCCGTGCGCGATTCGTTTTTGGCGGCAAAAAGCGCGGATGACCTGCTTATGCGCATGTCTATTGCTGCAACGCAGCCGATGGTTGCGAACAAGACCGTTGTGGTTATCGACGAGGTGCAGCGATGCCCCAACGTAGTGACGTTTATCAAATACCTGGTCCAGCGCGGCGACTTTCGATACATCCTTACCGGATCGCTCCTTGGCGTTGAGCTCGAGGGCATCGATTCCCTGCCGGTGGGGTATGTCGAGCAGGTCCAGATGTACCCGCTCGACTTTGAGGAGTTCTGCTGGGCAAGCGGCGTTGCTGCCGGAGCGTTTGACATGCTCAGGGGTTGTCTAAAGGACGAAAAGGAGCTCCCCGGCTATCTGTATGACCGCTTGCTCAATCTGTTCCATCAGTATGTGGTGGTGGGGGGCATGCCCGACGCGGTCAATTCCTTCTTGGCGACGCGCAATGTCGACGAGGTTCGAAACATCCATCGCGATCTTCACGCCCTGTATCGCGATGACATCGCAAAGTACGCTCCGCCTGAGCTACGCTTGGTTATTCGCGATATCTATGATCTGATTCCCAGCGAGGCCGGCTCCAAAAACAAGCGATTCAAACTGTCATCGATTAACGGTGTCAAACGTTTTTCGCAGGTGACAGATCATTTTCTCTGGCTATCGGAGGCGGGTGTCGCGCTTCCCGTGTATAACGTAGCGGCGCCCGTGGCACCCCTTTTATTGGGGGAGCAACGAAATCTGTTCAAGCTGTTTTACTTGGACACCGGAATGCTCATGTCGTCGTATTCCAAAAGGGTCGCCCAAGGAGTTTTTGATGGGGAGGCGGAAGACGCCTTTGGCATGAACATGGGGGCGGCGTTTGAGGGCTTCGTTGCCCAAGAGCTCAAAGCCCACGGATTCAGATTGCGCTACTTTACGTCTAAAAAAGTCGGCGAGCTCGATTTTGTGGAGGAGACGCTCGATGGGGAGGTCCTTGCCATCGAGGTCAAGTCGGGCAAGAGCTTTAAGTCCCATGCGGCGCTCGACAACGCGCTCGCGACGAAGGGCTACGGAATCGATCGCGCCCTGGTACTTGCGGAATGTAATCTTCACCGCGATGGTGACGTGCTGTATCTGCCCATCTTTATGGCAGGGCTTTTGGAGCCGTAACATGCCGCCGGCTCTTCCGGCCCTCCCTTAACCCTCGCTACTCGTCGTCTCCGTCGTTGGGGTCGCCCTTGAGGGTGTTGATGTCCAGGTACTCGTCATCGTTCTCTTTTTGCTGGGTCTCCGACTCCGCTTGGGTGGGGCCGGAGAACAGACGGAATCCCTCAAACGCAATGACGCCGAGCAGGGCAATGACAATGGCGATAAAGGCAACCTTGACTGCCTGCGGAAATTCCGAGAAATGCAGTGCCTTTTCCTCGGCGTAATAATCGGCGAAGCGCTCTTCGCCCGTGCTTTTGGTATACGCCGGCGCGGACGCGGCCTCCGGGTCATATTCCGGTGCAGGCGTGGCAGCGTACGGATCGTTGAGATAATCGCTCGATGCGGTGCCATAATCCTCGGTCTCGATGCGATCGGTGCCAGCATAGCCATCGGAATAATCGGAATATGCCGCACCGCCCTCATAGTCCGCGGCGCTCGTGTTGGCGGCAAAAAGCGGGTTAACTGGAACGTCGAGCGCCGGCATGCCGGTAGAGGTCTCATCCAGATCGGCTGCAGCCCAGGAATCGTAGGCAACCTGATGGGCAACGGGCTCATCGAGCCTTGTGACCGGAGACTTGCGTGCCGCAGGAACAGGCAACTGCTGGGCGCTGTACATAACGGTGCTGTCGGCCGATTTGTTCCGCGTCGCCGCAGCGAGAAATGCCGCCGTCTCGGACGGGTCGCTTGCGGGGCGGGGAGTGGGCGTGGGCGCCGAAATGGGTGCGGGCGTAGACGCGGGCGTCGAAACAGGCGGCTGCGCAGGAGTCGGCGCAGATGCGGGCTTAGGCGCAAGTGCGGAATTGGGGCTTGACGGGCGAACCCCACCGCCCATGAGTTCGTCGGCGGTCCACGGGCGATCATCCATCACGTCGTCAAGGCTCAGCGAAAACAGGTCGTCTTCACCCTCATCGAACATGCGGTGCACATGTCCACCAATTGCCGGAATCAATCCGCGACCGGTGCATGATGCCTTGCTCAACGCCATTCTGTTCCACCCTTTCGAAATACTAATGACATCGATTATATGGAACTTTCCAAGCGGCTCGGTCTTGGATTCATGCTCTCCAGAACTCGCGCCCAAAAGGGGAGGGGCAATCTGGGCGAGTGCCTACTTGTCGTCGGCCGCCGCCTTGGCCTCATTGAGGTAGCTATAGAAGCTGTACTTGGAGATGCCAAAGAACTCGCAGGCGCGCTCGCTCGACTTGGAAATGAGGAAGGCGCCGCGACGGTCGAGGTAGCCAATGGCACGAATGCGCTCGTCTTTGGTCATGAGCGCCGCGGGCTTGCCCACAAACTGCTCGCACTCGTGCAGCAGGTCCTCGAGCAGGTCGCCGATGTTCTTGGTAATGGGCTCGGGCTCGGTGTAGCCCGTGCCGCCGGTGCCGGTAAAGGCGTCGAGCGAACGCTCAAAAGCCTTCATAAGCGTAATGTCAAAGTTAATGCCCAAAATGCCGACGGGCTTGCCCTCGTCGTTGCGGATAAAGATGGTCGAGGACTTGAGCAGCTTGCCGTCGGTGGTTTTGGTGAGGTATGGCTCGCGGTCGTGCACGTCGGTGGTGCCCTCGTGCATGGACTCAAACACAATATGGCTGGGGCCGTCACCCAGTTTGCGCCCGCTGACGTGGCCGTTTTCGATCACTACGATGGAGTGGTCCACGTCCTCGGTCTCCAGATCGTGGACGACGACTTCGCAGTTGGGGCCAAATTGGAGCGCCAGGCCGTGTGCAAGGCGCTTATAAAACTCAATCTGTGCGGGGGTCATGGGTGCCTTCCTAAAAATTAGTTTGGGCACACTTTGCCATAAACCACACTTGTTCGCAAATAACGAAAGCGTCGCTGCGTTATGTGACCGTTCGGCGGCGAAAAGGTACCGATTACGGCAACAAACAATTTGTTAGGTTTACCAATCAAAAAGTGTGATAGAACAGTGCTAACAAACTTTTTGTTTGGCATCCACATAAAAGTTCAGTCGCATGAATGGGAATGGGCTGAAACGCGTATGCGGGGGCCGGCAAGAGAGGACTTAAGGAGTTCACCGTATGGCCGATAAGATCCAGTGGGCGGGCAACACGATGCCCAAGAGCGATGACAAGCACTTGGGAATCATGAGCCTCGATCACGTGAAGAAGGCCCGCGCCTTCCACCAGTCGTTCCCTCAGTACACCGTCACTCCGCTTGCCCGCCTGGATGGTCAGGCTGCGCGCCTGGGCCTTTCCAACCTGTGCGTTAAGGACGAGAGCTATCGCTTTGGCCTCAACGCCTTTAAGGTCCTGGGCGGTTCGTTTGCCATGGCCAACTACATTGCCGACGAGACCGGCAAGGACGTTGCCGAGTGCACCTTCGATTACCTGACCTCCGATCAGCTTGCCAAGGACTTTGGCCAGGCCACCTTCTTTACTGCCACCGACGGCAACCATGGCCGCGGCGTGGCATGGGCTGCCAACAAGCTGGGCCAGAAGGCCGTCGTGCACATGCCCAAGGGTTCCACCAAGCCCCGCTTTGATAACATCGCCGCCGAGGGCGCCACGGTGACCATCGAAGAGGTCAACTACGACGAGTGCGTGCGCATGGCCGCCGCCGAGGCCGACGCCTGCGAGCGCGGCGTCATCGTTCAGGATACCGCCTGGGAGGGCTACGAGAAGATCCCGTCCTGGATCATGGAGGGCTACGGCACCATGGCTTCCGAGGCTGCCGAGCAGCTGCGCGAGATGGCCATCAACCGCCCGACGCACGTCTTTGTCCAGGCTGGCGTGGGCTCGCTCGCCGGCGCCGTGGTGGGCTACTTCACCAACCTGTATCCCGATAACCCGCCCACCTTCGTCGTGGTCGAGTGCGCGCCTGCCGCCTGCCTGTACAAGGGCGCTGCCGCCGGCGACGGCGATCCGCGCATCGTGGACGGCGACATGCCCTCCATCATGGCCGGCCTGTGCTGCGGCGAGCCCAACATCCTGGGCTGGGATATCCTGCGCAACCACACCACCGCCTTCGTGTCCTGCCCCGACTGGGTCACCGCTCGCGGCATGCGCACTCTGGGCGCTCCCGAGAAGGGCGACCCGCGCGTCATCTCTGGCGAGTCCGGCGCTGTGACCACCGGTCTGGTCGAGACTCTCATGCTCGACCCCGAGTACGCCGAGCTCAAGGAGCTCATCGGCCTGGACAAGACAAGCTCCGTGCTCTGCTTCTCCACGGAAGGTGACACGGACCCCGACCAGTATCGCCGCATTGTTTGGGAAGGCGAATATCCCACTTGTTAATCGTTGGGCGGCGCAACGCGCCGCGCCAAATTCCTATTAGACCCCCTATGTCCTGCAGATGTATGAACCCGGGAGGCGGAGCGATACCTATTTGCTCCGTCGCGAGTTCCGCACGCAAAGGAAAGCACTTAATGTGCTTTCCGTCTTGCGCAGGACTGTCCGAGCAGCGGAGCAAATAGGTATCGCTCCGCCACCTCACAGGTAGATTCCTTCGTTTGAAAGGTTATGAACAATGGCTAAAGAACTCGATTTCGACGCTATCAAGGCTGCTGCTGAGTCCCATCGTGCTGATATGACTCGCTTCCTGCGCGCCATGATCTCGCACCCCTCTGAGTCCTGCGAGGAGGGCGAGGTTGTCGCTTGCATCAAGGCCGAGATGGAGAGCCTTGGCTATGACGAGGTCAAGGTCGATGGCTTGGGTAACGTCATGGGCTTTATGGGCGAGGGCGACAAGATCATCGCCATCGATTCCCACATCGACACTGTCGGCATCGGCAACATCGAGAACTGGGATGCCGATCCCTATGAGGGCTACGAGACCGACGAGATCATCTACGGCCGCGGCGGCTCCGATCAGGAGGGTGGCATGGCTTCTGCTACCTACGCTGCCAAGATGATGAAGGACATGGGCCTCATCCCCGAGGGCTACAAGATCATGGTCGTCGGCACCGTCCAGGAAGAGGACTGCGACGGCATGTGCTGGCAGTACATCTACAACAAGGACGGCATTAAGCCCGAGTTCGTCATTTCCACCGAGCCCACCGACGGCGGCATCTATCGCGGTCACCGCGGCCGCATGGAGATCCGCGTCGACGTTCACGGCACCTCCTGCCACGGCTCCGCTCCCGACCGCGGCGATAACGCCATTTACAAGATGGCCGACATCATCGCCGACGTCCGCGCCCTCAACAACAACGGTTGCGACGAGTCGACCGACATCAAGGGCCTCGTCAAGATGCTCGATCCCAAGTACAACCCCGAGCACTACGAGGATGCCCGCTTCCTGGGCCGCGGCACCTGCACCGTCAGCCAGATCTTCTACACCAGCCCCAGCCGCTGCGCCGTGGCCGATTCCTGCGCCATCTCCATCGACCGTCGTATGACCGCCGGTGAGACCTGGGAGTCTTGCCTGGACGAGATCCGCAACCTGCCGGCCGCCAAGAAGTACGGCGACGACGTGAAGGTCTCCATGTACATGTACGACCGTCCGTCCTGGACCGGCGAGGTCTACGAGACCGAGGCTTACTTCCCCACGTGGATCAACAAGGAGACCGCTCCGCACGTCAAGGCCCTCGTCGACGCCCACAAGGCCATGTTCGGTGACGAGCGCATCGGCTGCGAGCCCAGCATGGACAAGCGCACCGGTCGTCCGCTGTGCGACAAGTGGACCTTCTCCACGAACTGCGTTTCCATCCAGGGCCGCTACGGCATCCCCTGCGTGGGCTTTGGCCCGGGTGCCGAGTCTCAGGCTCACGCTCCCAACGAGGTCACCTACAAGGACGACCTGGTCACCGCTGCCGCCATGTATGTTGCCGCTCTGAACCTCTACGATCCCAGCAAGGCCGACGGCGACGCCACCGTGTTCCGCGCTGGTCTGACCAACAACAAGATCGACTAGTCCCATTCCTCGATTTTGTTGAGCCGGGGACAGCCTATGCCCCCGGCACCTCCTGTTGACTTGGGGCCCGCAGTCGTTATCTCCCATGCTTCCTCAACGGTAGCGGGTCCTCGTCATAGCGCTCTGCATGTTCTAGCCACACGCGCATGCCGGAGCACATCTACTCATTGCAATCGTTTCATCTTTGGAAAGGATATTTACATGGACGCCAAGTTTACCGAGCTCGTCGAGCAGCTGAACGGCCTCGATTTTAAGGGCATGTACGGCAGCGATTTCCTGCACACCTGGGACAAGACCACCGATGAGCTCAAGGCGCTCTACATCGTCGCCGACGCCCTGCGCGAGCTGCGTGAGAACAACGTTTCGTCCAAGATCTTCGACTCGGGCCTGGCCGTCTCCCTGTTCCGCGACAACTCCACCCGTACGCGTTTCTCCTTCTCTAAGGCCGCCAACCTGCTCGGCCTTGAGCTGCAGGACCTGGACGAGAAGAAGTCCCAGATCGCTCACGGCGAGACCGTCCGCGAGACCGCTACTATGATCTCCTTCATGGCCGACGTCATCGGCATCCGCGATGACATGTACATCGGCAAGGGCGACGCCTACATGGCCGAGGTCTCCGAGTCTGTCCAGCAGGCCTACGAGGACGGCGTTCTGGATCACCGTCCCACGCTCATCTCCTTGCAGTCCGACTCCGATCACCCCACGCAGTCCTCTGCCGACATGCTCTACCTCATCAACGAGTTTGGCGGCCTTGAGAACCTCAAGGGCAAGAAGGTTGCCGTCACCTGGGCCTATTCGCCCTCTTACGGCAAGCCGCTGTCCTGCCCGCAGTCGCTGATCAGCCTGCTGCCCCGCTTTGGCATGGACGTCACCCTGGCTCACCCCGAGGGCTACGACCTCATGCCCGAGGTCGTCGAGCGCGCAAAGGGCTATGCCGCCGAGTCCGGCACCACCTTTAAGCAGGTCAACACCATGGCCGAGGCCTTCGAGGGCGCCGACATCGTGATTCCCAAGAGCTGGGCTCCGTTTGCCGCCATGGAGAAGCGCACCAACCTGTACGCCGAGGGCGACGACGCCGGCATCGCCGCGCTCGAGAAGGAGCTGCTCGCCCAGAACGCCACCCATCAGGACTGGTGCTCCACGACCGAGCTCATGGAGAAGACTGCCAACGGTCAGGACACCATCTTTATGCACCCGCTGCCTGCCGACATCTCCGGTGTCTCCTGCGAGCACGGCGAGGTCAACGCCGACGTCTTCGACATGCACCGCGTGGGCATGTACAAGGAGGCCAGCTACAAGCCGTACGCTATCGCAGCCATGATGTTCCTGCAGAAGGTTGCCGATCCCGCCGCTACCCTCAAGGCCCTCGACGAGCGCAACACCGCCCGTTGGTTCCAGGCCTAAAGCCGGGTTGAGGTAAGCCATGTAAAGGGGGCGCTCTGCCAACCGGCGGGGTGCCCCTTTTTTGCATCGCGGGCGTGCGGGATAAGCGCCTTCGATGTGGATGCCCGCGGCGCGAGTTATGGGTACGATGGTTTCAGGGGAGGTATCACCATGAAACTTGGTTGCGTGATTATGGCTTCGGGCGAGGGCAAGCGGTTTGGCTCTAACAAGATGCTTGCCGATATCTATGGCGAGCCGCTGATTGCCCGGACCATCGATTCGGTTCCCCGGGGCTTTGACGTTGTGGTTTCGACGCGTTGGCCCGAGGTCGCCCAGATTTGCGAGGACAAGCATTGCCCGTATGTGCTGCACGATGGCAAGCTCAGGAGCGAAAGCGTCCGTGCGGGCCTTTCGTGGGGGGTCGATCGCAACTGGAAAGGCTGCCTCTTTTTGCCGGGCGACCAGCCGCTCGTGAGTTCGGATTCTTTTGAGGCCATGGTTCGCGCGTTTGATGAGCGTGGCCGCAAGTATCCGGTGCGTCTTGCGTGCAACGGTGAGCCTTCGAGCCCGGTGCTCTTTCCGGCGGAACTGTTCGATGCACTTATGTGTCTTGAGGGTAAGGACGGCGGCGGTTCGATTCTCAAGGACCGTACCGACGTGGTGCTGGTCGAGGCGCGTGCCTACGAGCTGTGGGACGTCGATACCGTCAAGGGACAGCGACGCATAACGGAGCATATCGCCGCCTGCTCGTATTTTGATCGCGTGGCCAACTGCATCAATCAATAAGGAGCAATTATGATCATCATCAAAAACGGCGCACTCGTGACGCCCCAGGGGCTTCGCCGCGCCGATCTTGCCATGGATGGCGATAAGATCGTACGGATTGCCGCGGCGATTGAGCCGGCCGAGGGCGATACCGTCGAGGATGCTGCGGGCTGCTGGGTGTTCCCAGGCTTTATCGATGGGCACACGCACATGCAGTGCTGGACCGGCATGGACTGGACGGCCGATAGCTTTGAGACCGGTACGCGTGCGGCTGCCTGCGGCGGTACGACGACCATCGTGGACTACGCGACGGCCGATCGCGGCGTGACCATGCCCGATGCCTTGGCCGAGTGGCATCGCCGCGCCGACGGAACCTGCACGGCCAACTACGCCTTTCATATGGCACTCGCCGAGTGGAACGAGCGCAACCGCGCCGACCTCTCGGCCATGCGCGAGGCGGGCGTATCGTCGTTCAAGACCTACTTTGCCTACGATCATCTGCGCCTGGACGATGCCGAGACGCTCGAGGTGCTGGAGGAACTCAAGCGTATTGGCGGTATCCTGTGCGTGCATTGCGAGAACGGCACGTTGGTCAACGCGCTGCAGAAGCGCGTGTTTGAGCAGGGTATCCACGGGCCCGAGGGCCATGCGCTCAGCCGTCCAGACGTGTGTGAGGCCGAGGCCGTGAGCCGCCTGCTGTATCTGGCGCACTTGGCCGGGGACGCTCCGGTCAACGTGGTGCACCTTTCGACCAAGTTGGGGCTCGAGGCCATTCGCGCTGCCAAAGCGCGCGGGCAGAAGAACATCTATGTCGAGACCTGTCCTCAATATCTGATGCTCGACGATACGCGCTACTTGGAGCAGGGCGAGGACGGCTTTGCGGGCGCCAAGTATGTGATGAGCCCGCCGCTGCGCCATGCGGGTGACCGTGCGGCACTGCGCGAGGCGCTTGTGGCCGGCGAGATCGATACGATTGCGACCGACCACTGCAGCTTTAACCTGCACGGGCAAAAGGACCGCGGGCGCGATGACTTCCGCGCGATTCCCAACGGCGGGCCCGGTGTGGAGCATCGCCCCGTCGCGATCGCTACGAGTTTTGAGGGACAGCTGGGCCCCGAGGATCTGTGCCGCTTGATGAGCGAGAACCCGGCGCGCGTCTTTGGCATGTATCCGCGCAAGGGCTGTCTTGCCGAGGGCTCCGATGCCGACGTGTGCGTGTGGGATCCCAAGGCGCGCTGGACGATTAGCGCCGCGACGCAGCATCAGGCTGTGGACTATACGCCGCTCGAGGGCTTTGAGGCGCACGGCCGCGCCAAGGCCGTGTTTGTGAACGGCGTGCTGGCTGCGCGCGACGGCGAGCCCACCGGAGCCCAACCCGGCCGCTACGTGCCCCGCTAACGGGAAGACCGCCGGGGTAGCTAATTTGGGAGATGATTTTTTGGGACGGGGTAGCAAAAAGAGCCCCGTCCCAAATTTGCTACCCCTGGAGGCTGGTGGCGATGAGGGGGCGGCCGAGGGCTGCCTCGAAGCAATCTGCCATCGTTGGATCGGCAAGCGTGTCGACTTGGTTGAGCATGATGCGGGCATTGTCGAGGTTCAGCATCTGCAGCTCGGCATTGAGCACCATGGCGACGCGCTCTGGGGTGGCAGCGTCGGTGGGCTCGCAGCCGCAGCGCTCGCAGAAGAGCTCGGGGCGGTGGACAACCTTGGCGACGGGCTTGCCCAGCCCTGAGGCGCCGACGACCCAGACAACGTTTGCCGTGGCGGCGGGAATTAGCGGCTCCCAGGCGGCATGCGCCTTGAGCGGGAGTCGCTTGCTGCCATCTGCCTCGGCCAACACATAGTCAAAGCGCTGCGCCAGCTGGTCGAGCGGCTCAGCGGGGGCGGAGAGCTTGCCTGTCTCCGGGTCCAAGACGCCTGCCTGGCAGATGCTTCCGCGCACAAGGCCCGCGCAGGCCTCGCAGGTGCAGCCGGGGGCGTGTAAGGCACCTGGCTTCCAAGGTGCGGCGTCCAGGCGACGATTCGACCCGTCCCATGGCACGCCGGCAACGGGAAGCATATGCGTGGTGGTACAGAGGAGCACGCGGCCGCCAGCGCGCATGAGCTCAAGACCCAGCGTCTTGAGCAAGGTCGACTTGCCGCCGCTGCCGATAATCGCAGTAATGCCCGGCTCGATCCTGAGCGCCGAGGCAAGATTGCCGCTAACCGTTTCCATCTGTTCACCGCCGTATAATACTGTGATAATAAATAATCATCAGAGTAGCGGTCGAACCGCTTTTGCTCTGCTCAAACCGTAGCACAGGGAGGTGCCCCGGGAATGCTCGTTTATGTTCGCGGCGCCGGCGATATCGCCACGGGTGTCGCTGCCCGTTTGGTGCGCGCCGGCGTGTCGGTTGTCATGGCCGATATCGCGGTTCCCACGTGCATCCGCCGCACAATCAGTTTTTGCGAGGCCATTCGCCTGGGCGAGGTCCAGGTCGAGGGCATTCGCGCTCGCTTGGCACAGACGCCGGCTGAGGCGCTTGCGATTGCCGAGGCTGGAGACGTCGCCGTTGTGGTAGACCCCCAGGCCAAGATGATCGGCGAGCTGAAACCCGCGGCTGTGGTCGACGCGATTTTGGCTAAGCGCAACTTGGGCACCACGCGCGACATGGCGCCCGCCGTCATCGCCGTGGGGCCGGGCTTCACCGCGCCGGTTGACTGCGACGCAGCGGTCGAAACCATGCGCGGGCATTTTTTGGGCCGCGTCATTACCCAAGGTTCGCCCCAGCCCAACACGGGCGTGCCGGGCGTCATCGCCGGCTATGGCAAGGAACGAGTTATCCACAGCCCCGCCGCCGGCGTGTTTCGGTCCGACCGCGCAATCGGCGACATCGTGAGCGCCGGAGACGTGATTGGCTACGCGGGAGATACACCCATGTGCACGCAGATCGATGGCTGTCTGCGCGGGCTTTTGGCGAACGGCGTGCGGGTGACTGAGGGCTTTAAATGCGCCGATGTCGATCCGCGCGGCGACGCCAGCTACATCAACTATATTTCGGACAAGGCGACATCGGTCGGCGGCGGCGTGCTCGAGGCACTCGCTATGCTCACCGATGTCTTTAGAGGATAGAAGGCGGCAATGGAAAAGCTCGATGTTGTGAATGCGGCGCTTGCCGCCCTGCGTGCTGGCGAGACGTGCGAGCTCGTGGTCGTGGCCGGTACGGCGGGGTCATCACCACGCGGCGTGGGCGCCTGGATGGCCGTCTTTGCCGATGGCAGCCAAGCGGGCACCATCGGCGGCGGCAAGATTGAGCTCTTTGCGCTGGACGAGGCGCGCGAGCTGCTGGCCGCAGGGCAATCGCGTCTGGTCCGCTACACCATGGGCGGCGAGAACTCCGATACCGGCATGATCTGCGGCGGAGCCATCTGCCTGTGCTACCTGCATTTGGATGCGACTCAGGCACCGTTGTTCCAGTCGATTGCCGACGTCTTGGCCTATCGGCGCATCGGCGACTTCGTCATCGACTTTGAGCCGTTTATCGCGAGCGCGCTCGAGGGCGATGTGGCCAAGTACCATGGCGAGGAATCGCGCCGCACCATTGCGGGCTGCCCCGGGCTTTCGCTGGTGGAGGAGGGGAGTAAGGTCACCTACACCAACGCGGCCTCCGAGATTCCCCCGGCGCACATCGAGACGCTCTGCCCCGAGGGCCTGGCCTATATCTTTGGCTGCGGCCACGTGGGTGCTGCGACGGCGCGGGTGCTCACGGCGGCGGGCTTTGCCGTCGTGGCTTGCGACGACCGCCCCGGCACACTGACCCCCGAATGGGTGCCCGGTGTCTACGACCGTCGTCTGGTCGACTACAAGAACCTGAGCAAGCAGTGCCCCATCGGCCCGCGTGACCTAGTGGTCGTCGCCACGGCGGGTCACAAGTCCGATATCGACGTGGTGATTCAGGCCATGCACGCCAAGCCCGCCTATCTGGGCTGTCTGGGTTCGCGCCGCAAGACGGCCTTTGTGCGCGCCCGCCTGGAGCAGGAGGGCTTTACGCAGGACCAGATCGACGAGCTGCACCTGCCGATCGGTGTCGCCATCGAGGCCGAGGACCCCGAGGAGATCGCCATCTCCATCGCTGCCGAGATGATTCACCTGCGCCGCACCAAGCTCGTCCCCCGCAAGCGCTAATCGCATCCCCATACATGAGTTGCGGTGAAATACGGACTGTTAAAGCCTGTTAAGCCGTCAAACGGTCCCTATTTCACCGCAACTGCCATTTTCCTCCGTCCCCTAGGGATCAATATGTGCGGGGGAGTTGTGGAGTTGTGCAGGCAGACGAGGTTTTTCTGGAAATACGCTCCCGATGCGCGTATAGTACCGATTGTTTTGTCGGCTCCTGCTGCGTCGAGTCCAAACCGCGAAATGCCATGAGCGGCGCGGATGCAGCCAGGAGGCACGAGGACAACCCATCGTGGCCACGCCCCGTGCTTAAAACCCCAAGAAGGAGTGAACAATGGCAGAAGAGAAGTATGTGCCGCGTCTGAAGACCAAGTACAACAACGAGGTCAAGCAGCAGCTTCAGGACAAGTTCCAGTACGAGAACGTCATGATGATCCCCAAGTTTGAGAAGATCGTCGTGAACATGGGTGTCGGCGAGGCCGCTACCGATTCCAAGGCCATCGACGGTGCCGTGCGCGACCTGCGCGCCATCACCGGCCAGCAGCCGATGATCACCCGTGCCCGCAAGTCCATCGCTACCTTCCGCCTGCGCGCTGGTATGCCGATCGGCTGCAAGGTTACCCTGCGTGGCGACCGTATGTGGGAGTTCTTCGATCGTCTGACCTCCGTCGCGATCCCCCGTATCCGCGACTTCCGCGGCATCTCGGCCAAGAGCTTCGACGGCCGTGGTAACTTCTCCATGGGCGTCACCGAGCAGCTCATCTTCCCCGAGATCGACTTCGACTCCGTCGATCACCAGCGTGGTATGGACATCACTTTCGTGACCACCGCCAACACCGATGAGGAGGCCAAGGCCCTTCTGGACGCCTTCGGTTTCCCGTTCAAGAAATAGGTTCACCTGCCCTATGAGCGCCGTTCCCACAAGGGGGCGGCGCTTGGGGCGAACAATACTCTATGTGAGGAGGATATAAGTGGCTAAGACATCGATGATCGTCAAGTGCAATCGCAAGCAGAAGTTCTCTACTCGTGAGTACACGCGCTGCCAGCGCTGCGGCCGTCCGCACTCTGTGTACCGCAAGTTCGGCCTGTGCCGTGTCTGCTTCCGCGAGCTTGCACTCAAGGGCGAGCTTCCCGGCGTTAAGAAGGCCAGCTGGTAAGTCACTACCAGCGTTTCAAGCATCAGTTTGGAACAGGGAAAACGCGCTAAAAAGGCTTTGCCGTTAAGGGCGGCGAAGAACCAAGAGCACGTGTTCATCAAGAACGAAGGAGAATCTGTATGAACCTTACAGACCCGATCGCAGATATGCTTACGCGCATCCGTAACGCTAACTCTGTGAACAAGGCCACGGTCTCCATGCCGAGCAGCAAGAAGCTCGTCGAGATCGCTCGTGTTCTGCACGAGGAGGGCTACATCGAGGGCTACGATGTCGAGGACACCGTTCCCCAGAAGACTCTGCACATCACGCTTAAGTATGGTCCCAAGAAGGCTAAGGTCATCAACGGCATCCGCCGCATTTCCAAGCCGGGCCTGCGTAAGTACACCGGCGTTGCCGACATGCCCCGCGTCCGCGGTGGCCTTGGTACCGCCATTATTTCCACCAGCCATGGCGTCATGACCGACCGCGATGCTCGCAAGCACAACGTCGGCGGCGAGATCATCGCTTACGTCTGGTAATTCGCTCGGTAGGTAGAAGGAAAGGAGATCACCGTGTCTCGTATCGGTAATAAGCCTGTCCAGATTCCCGCCGGAGTCGAAGTGGCAGTCAACGGCAACAACGTTGTCGTCAAGGGCCCCAAGGGCCAGCTCGAGCTCGATGTCTTTGAGAAGCTCGCTATCAACGTCGAGGACAACGTCCTCACCGTTTCCCGTCCCGACGACGAGCGTGAGACCCGTGCCCGTCACGGCCTCACCCGCGCCCTCATCCACAACATGGTTGTTGGCGTTTCCGAGGGCTTCGAGAAGAAGCTCGAGCTCGCCGGCGTCGGTTACCGCGTGCAGCAGAAGGGCAAGAACCTCGAGTTCTCCCTGGGCTTCTCGCACCCCGTGATCGTCGAGGCTCCCGAGGGCATCACCTTCGAGGTTCCCGACAACACCCACGTGAACGTCAAGGGTATCAACAAGCAGCAGGTCGGTCAGATCGCCGCTGAGATCCGCGGCCATCGTCCTCCCGAGCCTTACAAGGGCAAGGGTATCCACTACGTTGGCGAGCACATCCGCCGCAAGCTGGGTAAGGCCGCCAAGTAGTCGTAACCGACTCACTCGCATAAGACCAGCACCCCGTCAGGTGCTGGCAAGATCAACCTTTTTAGGAGTTTACGTATGAACAAGCATAAGGCGAAGCTGGAAGGCCTCAAGCGTCGTCAGCGTCGTGTTCGCGGCAAGGTCTCGGGTACCTCCGAGCGTCCGCGTCTTCGCGTGACCCGTACTAACGCCAACATCTATGCCCAGATCATCGACGACAGCAAGGGCTCCAGCCTGACGCTCGTCTCTGCCTCGACCCTCGAGGCCGAGTTCAAGGGCACCCACACCTCGAACAAGGAGGCTGCGGAGAAGGTCGGTCAGCTCGTTGGCAAGCGCGCCATCGAGGCCGGCATCACCAAGGTCGCCTTCGATCGTGGTGGCCGTATCTACCATGGCCGCGTCAAGGCCCTCGCCGACGGTGCTCGTGCCGCCGGTCTCGAGTTCTAGGAGGTATGTAGCACATGGCTCGTAATCAGAAGCAGCAGCGCGAGGCCTCCGAGTTCGAGGAGCGCGTCGTTTACATCAACCGCGTGTCGAAGACCGTCAAGGGTGGTCGTCGCATGAGCCTCGTCGCTCTCGTCGTCGTTGGCGACGGCAAGGGTAACGTCGGCGTTGGCATGGGCAAGTCCGCTGAGGTGCCCCTGGCCATCTCCAAGGCGTCTCTCGATGCCAAGAAGAACATGTTCCACGTGCCGGTGACCGAGCAGGGTACCATCCCGCACGAGGTTCTCGGCCACTTTGGTGCCGGCCGCATCATTATCAAGCCCGCTGTCGAGGGTACCGGCGTTATCGCCGGCGGCGCTGTGCGTCCCCTCTTTGAGCTTGCTGGCATCAAGAACGTCCTGTCCAAGTCCCTCGGTACCGACAACGGCCTCAACATCATCAAGGCTGCCGTCGAGGGCCTCAAGGAGCTCTCCAGCCCTGAGGACGTCGCGGCTCGCCGTGGCCTGACGGTCTCCGAGATGTTCGTCGGTAAGGAGAACTAAGCATGGCTGACACCATCAAGATCAAGCAGGTCCGCAGCACCAACGGTTGCAAGCAGGACCAGGTCCGTACTGTCCGTGCCCTCGGTCTCCACAGGATCCGCGAGGTTCGCGAGATTGCTGACAACGAGTCCGTCCGCGGCATGATCTTCAAGGTCAAGCACCTTGTCGAGATTGTAGAGGAGTAGCAAATGCAGCTTCACGATCTTACTCCCGCGCCCGGTTCCACCAAGAACCGCAAGCGCGTCGGCCGTGGCAATTCTTCGGGTCACGGCACCACTTCTGGCCGCGGTCAGAAGGGCCAGGGTTCCCGCTCTGGCGGCACCAAGGGTGCCGGCTTCGAGGGTGGCCAGACTCCGCTGGCTATGCGCCTGCCCAAGCTTCCGGGCTTCCGCAACCCCCGTCGTATCGAGTACACCGCTGTTAACGTTGAGCGTCTCGAGCGTAAGTTCGAGGATGGCGCTGTGATCGACGGTGCCGCTCTTAAGGCCGCTCGCATCACCAAGAGCGAGTTCGAGCCCGTTAAGGTGCTCGGCAATGGTGAGCTCACCAAGAAGTTCACGGTCAAGGTCGACAAGGTCAGCGCTTCTGCGCAGGCCAAGATCGAGGCCGCCGGCGGAAAGGTCGAGCTGCCGTGCTAAATGGTCTTAAGAATGCTTTCCGCATCAAAGAATTGCGCGAAAAGATTCTTTTTACCATAGCTATGCTCGTCGTGTACCGCATTGGTGCGCACGTTCCTGTGCCCGGCATTCCCTTCCAGGGGATGCTGGGCCTTTTCTCGACCGATAACAATTCGGTCGCCGCAGGTGCTATGGCCCTCCTGAATCTTTTCTCTGGCGGCGCGTTGAGCTATGTGTCGGTGTTTTCGCTGGGCATCATGCCTTACATCACCAGCTCGATCATCCTCCAGATGCTCCAGGCCGTTGTGCCTTCCCTGCATGAGCTTGCCCGCGAGGGCGAGGTCGGTCAGACCAAGATTACGCAGTATTCGCGTTACCTCACCCTGGCTCTGGCAATCCTCAACTCCGTGGGTTACCTCTTCCTCTTTAAGAGCTTCGGCATCAGCTTTAACGGCGCCGGCGCTCCCGAGATCATCTTCGACCTCATGATCGTCGGCACGCTCACCGCGGGCGCCATGTTGATCATGTGGATTGGTGAGCTCATCACCCAGCGCGGTATCGGCAATGGCATGTCGCTGATCATCTTTGCGAACATCATGGCCGGTCTGCCGCAGGCGATCTTCTCCAGCACCGAGGGCAATGCCGGTGGCATCATCACCATGGTGATCATCTGCGCCATCATCCTGCTGGTTATCCCGCTGATTGTTTTCCTTGAGCGCGGCCAGCGCCGCATCCCGGTCTCCTACGCCAAACGCGTCGTTGGCCGTCGCATGATGGGTGGCCAGACCACCTACCTGCCCATTAAGGTCAACACCGCGGGTGTCGTGCCGATCATCTTCGCTTCGGCGCTGCTGTACTTCCCGGCTCAGATTGCCGTGTTCTTCCCCGGCATCGGCTGGATTCAGGCAGTTGCCTCCGCGCTTTCGACCGGTTGGCTCAACTGGGTGCTTAACGTTGTCCTCATCGTGTTCTTCGCGTACTTCTACACCTCCATGGTGTTCAACCCCGATGACACGGCCGACAACCTTAAGAAGCAGGGCGGCTTTATTCCGGGCGTGCGTCCGGGTAGGGCTACCGCGGCCTACATCAAGAACGCGCTCAACAAGATCACGCTTCCCAGCGCTGTCTTTTTGGCGCTCATCGCCATCGTGCCTTCGATCATCTTCTCCTTCACGGGTAACCATCTGATCCAGGCATTTGGCGGCACGTCCATCCTCATCATGGTCGGCGTCGTGCTCGACACGGTCGATAAGCTCGAAGGCCAGATCAAGATGTATGATTACGATGGATTCTTTAAATAGGCTAGAGGAGGATTGCTCATGAACCTCGTATTGCTCGGAGCTCCGGGTGCCGGTAAGGGCACCGTCGCACAGGAGCTCGTCGCCGAGTTTGGCGTCGCTCACATTTCCACGGGCGACCTGCTGCGTGCTGCCGTCAAGGGTGGCACCGAGCTTGGTATTCAGGCTAAGAAGTACATGGACGCTGGCGAGCTCGTCCCCGACCAGCTCGTGATCGACCTTGTCAAGGAGCGCCTTGCCGCCGATGACGCCCAGCAGGGCTTCATCCTCGACGGCTTCCCGCGCAACACCGCCCAGGCTGTGACGCTCGATTCCGAGCTCTCCGCCATGGGTCGCGAGATCGACTGCGCCCTTCTGGTCGACGTGGCCCCCGAGGTCATCATCGATCGTCTGTCTTCGCGTCGCACCTGCCGCGCCTGCGGTTACACCGGCACGGCTGCCGATGCTACCTGCCCCAAGTGCGGTGGCGAGATGTATCAGCGCGACGACGACAAGCCCGAGACCATCAAGAACCGTCTCGACGTCTACGAGAAGTCCACGAGCCCGCTCGTCGACTACTATCGTGGCCAGGGTCTGCTCAAGTCGGTCAACGGTGACCAGGCTCGCGAGACCGTGTACGGGGATGTCAAAGAGGCTCTCGGTCTATGATCAAGATTAAGTCTGCAACGCAAATCGAGCAGATGAAGAAGGCAGGAGCGCTATCTAAGATGGCGCTCCGCCACGTTGGAGCCATGGTGCGCCCCGGCGTTTCGACCTTTGAGCTCGATCAGCTCGCGGAGCAGATTATCCGCATGCATGGCGGCATCCCGGCCTTTAAGGGTTACGGCGGGTTCCCGGGAACCATTTGCGCATCGATCAACGATGCCGTGGTCCACGGTATTCCCAACCCCGACATGATCCTGCGCGATGGCGATATCATTTCCATCGATACGGGAGCCGTTGTCGACGGTTGGGTCGGCGATAACGCTTGGACGTTTTTCGTCGGCACCCCCACGCCCGAGGCTAAGGCCCTGTGCGAGGTTACGCGCGATTGTCTTAAGGCTGCCATCGAGCAGGCTGTTCCCGGTAACCATATCGGGGACGTCGGTTATGCCGTTCAGTCCCTCGCCGAGTCTCACGGTTACGGCGTGCTTCGCGACTATGTGGGTCATGGCATTGGCCGCGTGATGCACGAGGACCCCAACGTTCCTAACTATGGAAAGAAGGGGAGGGGCGTTCGCCTCCAGGCCGGCATGGTCATTGCCATCGAGCCGATGGTTACGATGGGTTCCAACCATGTGAGCACGGGCTCCGACGGTTGGATTGTTACGACCAACGACCATCTGCCCGCCGCGCACTACGAGAACACCGTCGCCATTACCAATGACGGTCCGGTGATTCTCACCACGGATGCCCAAGGTGCTTGGTGTTCCTTGCAGGGCGGTGAAATGTAGGGCTTGCGTCAAATGCACGCCTTAGCATTTCAAATGTAACAAGTTCCGCTTAGTTGTGGAGCCATTACGAAGATACTACGATACGTGCATGCGTATTGTAGAATACTCAATCGCTGTCGTTTTCTAGAGAAAGATGATTGCTTGTGAAGAAGGAAGACGCAATTGAGCTCGAGGGTACGGTAAAGGAACCGTTGCCCAATGCCATGTTTAAGGTCGAGCTCGAGAACGGTCATTCGGTTCTGTGCAACATTTCTGGCAAGATCCGAATGAATTACATCCGTATTCTCCCCGGTGACAGGGTTGTCGTGGAGCTTTCCCCGTACGACCTGACCCGCGGCCGCATCACCTATCGCTACAAATAGCGGCACGCATACACGCACTCCATTTCCGGCTGCAGGCTTAGCTCAACCTACGGTCGGATTGTGTGTGAAGACCAGCCATAGTTTTAAACGCCTGCGGCTGGGCGAGTAGATAGTAGGGAAGTAGTTCGAGCGCTACCGAAAGGAAGAACGATGAAGGTACGTCCTTCGGTCAAGAAGATGTGCGATAAGTGCAAAATCATTAGGCGCCATGGCAAGGTCCTCGTCATTTGCGAGAACCCCCGTCATAAGCAGCGTCAGGGTTAAGAGAGGAGACTACGTTGGCCCGTATTAATGGTGTCGACCTCCCGCGTGAGAAGCGCGTTGAGATCGGTCTGACCTACATTTACGGCATCGGCCGCACCACTGCGACGAAGATCTGCGTCGAGTGCAACGTTAACGTGGATACGCGCGTTAAGGACCTCACCGAGGATGAGGTTAACGCCATCCGCGATTATATCGATAAGAACCAGATCATGGTTGAGGGTGACCTCCGCCGTGAGCGCAACCAGAACGTCAAGCGCCTTATGGACATCGGCTGCAACCGCGGCCTTCGTCACCGCAAGGGCCTCCCGGTCCGCGGCCAGCGCACCCACACTAACGCTCGTACCCGCAAGGGCCCGAAGCGTCAGATCGGTGCTAAGAAGAAGAAATAAGGAGCGCTAGATAGATGGCTACTGCTAAGAAGAACGTTCGCGCTGCCCGTCTGAAGCGCGCGGACCGTAAGAACATTTCCGTGGGCCAGGCTCACATTCGTTCTACGTTCAACAACACGATCGTTTCGATCACCGATCCCCAGGGCAACGTCATTTCCTGGAAGTCGGCTGGCCAGGTGGGCTTCAAGGGCTCCCGTAAGTCCACGCCGTTCGCTGCCCAGATGGCTGCCGAGGCTGCTGCCAAGCAGGCCATGGAGCACGGTATGAAGAAGGTTTCCGTCTTCGTCAAGGGCCCCGGCTCCGGTCGTGAGACCGCCATCCGCTCCCTCCAGGCTGCTGGCCTCGAGGTCTCGAGCATCCAGGACAAGACCCCCATCCCGCACAACGGCTGCCGCCCCAAGAAGCGTCGCCGCGTGTAACTGAAAGGATCGTATCAATATGGCAATCGACAGGACTCCTGTTCTTAAGCGCTGCCGTCAGCTCGGGATCGATCCCGCTGAGCTCGGTTACAGCAGCAAGAAGGAATCTATCCGTCAGCCCAAGCGCCGTCGCAAGGAATCTGAGTACGGCATGCAGCTGCGCGAGAAGCAGAAGGTCAAGTTCATCTATGGCGTTCTGGAGAAGCAGTTCCACGGCTACTTCAACAAGGCCCGCAAGATGAACGGCGTCACCGGTGAGAACCTCATGATCATCCTTGAGTCTCGCCTCGACAACGTCGTCTTCCGTCTTGGCTTCGCCCGCACCCGCAAAGAGGCTCGTCAGTCCGTCCGTCACGGTCACTTCACCGTGAACGGCAAGCGCGTGGACATCCCGTCCTACCGCGTCAAGGCCGGCGACGTCGTCGCTGTCGGCGAGAAGTTCCGTGACCTCCTCCCCATCAAGGAGGCTCTGATTTCCTCCGAGCGCTTTGAGGTCCCTGGCTGGCTCGAGGTCGATATCGAGAAGCTGTCTGGTAACGTGCTCGCTCTGCCGACGCGTGAGCAGATCAGCGGTGATATCAACGAGCAGCTCATCGTCGAGCTCTACTCTAAGTAGTCCATCCGGGCTGCTGAGGCTGGAGGTAATACATGTCAGAATTCATTAGGCCTCAGGTTCAGGTCGAAGAGATCAACGAGACGTCTGCTCGTGTCTCCGTCGAGCCGCTCGAGCGTGGTTACGGCGATACGCTGGGTAACTCCCTTCGTCGCGTTCTTCTGTCCTCGCTCGAGGGTGCCGCCGTCGAGGCTATTCAGATCGATGGTGCGCAGCACGAGTTCATGACCATCCCTAACATGGTCGAGGATGTCACCGACATCGTCCTGAATGTCAAGGGTCTTGTCTTCAGGGCTCTCGGCACGACCGACGAGGCGACCGCCACCATCTCGGTTGACGGCCCCTGCGAGGTCACCGGTGCGGACTTCTTTATTCCGTCCGAGTTTGAGCTGGTCAACCCCGAGCAGCACATCGCTACGCTCACCGAGGGTGGCCATCTCACCATGAGCATGCGCATCGGCTATGGCCGCGGTTATGTCTCTGGCGAGGCTAACAAGCGCGACAACGATCCCATCGGTGTGATCCACGTCGACTCGCTGTACTCGCCGGTTTCCCGTTGCGCCAAGCTCGTTGAGGCTTGCCGTGTCGGTCAGCACACCGACTACGACCGCCTTGTCCTCGAGATCGAGACCAACGGCTCCATCGCTCCGCGCGACGCCGTGGTCCAGGCTGCCAATATCATCAACCAGCATATGGCTGCCTTTATGAACCTTGCCGAGACCCCCGAGGTCGAGGAGGAGGCTTCGATCTTCGCTCCCGAGGTCACCAACGACAACGCCGAGCTGGACAAGCAGATCGAGGATCTGGACCTTTCCGTCCGTTCCTACAACTGCCTTAAGCGCGCCAGCATTCACTCGGTCCGTCAGCTCGTTGAGTTCTCGGAGAACGATCTGCTTAACATCCGTAACTTCGGTGTTAAGTCGATCGAGGAAGTGAAGGACAAGCTTGAGTCCATGGGCCTGAGCCTGAAGGCTTAATGCTTCGCATATTTGAGGAGAAACTAGACCATGCGTCACAACGTTAAGAAGGGCCTGAAGCTCGGCACCGATGCGAGCCACACCAAGGCCATGAAGAAGAGCCTGGCCAAGGCCCTCTTCGAGAACGACCGCATCAAGACCACCGAGACCCGCGCTAAGGCGCTGCGTTCGGTCGTCGATCCGATCATCACCTGGGCCAAGAAGGGCGACCTGCACTCTCGTCGTCTGGCCATCGCCAAGCTCGGCGATAAGCAGCTCGTTGCCGAGATCTTCGACAAGGCTGCCCAGGGCATGTGGCAGGACCGCAACGGCGGTTACACCCGCATCATGAAGCTCGGCAACCGTAAGGGCGACAACGCTCCTATCGTTATCATGGAGCTCGTCACCGAGCCTTGCACGCCTAAGGCCAAGAAGGCTGCTCCGGCCCCCAAGAAGGCCGCTGCTCCCAAGAAGGTCGAGGCCGTCGAGGAGGCTCCTGCTGAGGAGACCGCTGAGTAGACAATCCGTCTGCATAGGCTATATTCGAGGGGTACGTTCGCGTACCCCTCTTTTTTTGTCGCGATACCGTTGATTGTTTGTTGGGAGCGCCCATGACCGCGCCGTCTGATTTCAATTCGATTCCTGAGCTCGATGCCACGCTTGTATTCTGTGTTGCCTATGATGGCTCGTCCTATAGCGGATTTGCCGAGCAGCCGGGCCAGACGACCGTTGCGGGCGAGTTGCGCCGCGCTATCGAGACGCTGCTGCGCCGCCCGATCGATCTGACGTGTGCGGGTCGTACCGATGCCGGCGTGCATGCGGTGGCCCAGTACATTAGCGTGCCCGTAACGGACGCTGAGCTTGCTCTGACGCGCCGTAGGTGGCTGAGGGCTATGGATGCCCTCCTGCCCAAAGATATCGCCATAAACGAGGTCTACAAGGCCCGTAGGGGCTTTTCTGCCCGCTTTGACGCGCGGTCCCGTACGTATACGTACCGTATTGCCGATCGCGATGCGCGCCCCGTGCTCTCGCGCGGTGCGGTGTGGTGGCATCGCTATCCCCTCGACGTCGATGCGATGGCGGCCGCCTGCCCTGCGCTTTTGGGCGAGCAGGACTTTAAGAGCTTTTGCAAGGTTGCCTCTGCTGTGGGCAAGCCCACGCACCGCTGCGTGATGCGTGCGGAGTTTGGCCACGAGGTCGCTTTTGGCGAGGATATCCTGACCTTCACTATCGAGGGCAATGCGTTTTTGCACTCGATGGTGCGTACCATTGTAGGAACGCTCGTGGAGATTGGCATGCATCGTCGCGATCCCCAGTGGATGCGCGAGGTTATTGACGCCCGTGACCGAACCGCTGCGGGTCCCACGGCGCCTGCCTGCGGCCTTACGTTTATGGGTGTGGATTACGGCCCCGACGAGCTTGTCGTTCTCGACTAGGGGAGTGCTCGGCGCGTCTGTGCCTTGCACATACTATGTGTGAGCTGCGCGTGTGCAACATCTGTTCTTGGCGTGCAACATGTTAGGCGGCTCGTTGCTTTTATAGCTCGGGTGTACCATGAACGACAGTTTGATTTGGTGCTATCGAGAGGATGGAAAACTTGGTTCGACGTTGTTCGCATCCGCGACTTTCGGTGATCCTTGTGGTAGAAGGTTCGCCCAGCTATGCGATGCGTGCGCTCGAGAGTATCCAGAACCAAGACCTCTATGATTTGCAGATTGTCGTTGTCTGCCGCGATGCTGTGCCCGGTGTGCGCCATTCGCTTCAAGTTGCTGCCGACAGGGACATCCATATTGATTTGATTGACGTCGAGGACGCGAAGCGCGGCGCTTGTCTTCGTGCCGGTTTTGATGCCTCGCGCGGCTCTCAAATCATCGCCATGAACGCCGATGAGTGGTTTGCTCCGCAGGCCCTTTCCAAGATGGTCGATATCGCGTGCGATACTGCGGCAGACATTGTGCTCCCCTCGGTGTCGCTCGATCGATACGATGCGCATCGCGAGCGTCATTCGCGCGTCTTGGATGCTGCCTCTATTGCCATAGAAGACGAGTCTTCTATGGTGACTGGGCTGCCCCAGTTGATTTTAGGCGGCTTGGTTGCTCAAGTCTCTGGCGTGATGTACAGCCGTCCACTGTTTGAGGCATGTCTTTTGTGCGATAAGACGTTTCGCACGGTTGGGTTTATGGCGTGCGCGCTCTCGCAGGCACAGCGCGTCTCCGGATGCGGCGACGCTTGTTTCCACGCGGCGGCGCCTAAGCTTACAGATGCCTTTGATCCCACCATGTATGCCAAGGTATCCGATGACGCCCGGGCGCTCGACGAGCTTGCGGACTCACTCTCGGAAGCAGATAGCGGTGGTCGGCTCAAGCTGGCAAGCCAAAAGTTCTACTTTGCCGGACTGGTCGCCTGCATCGAGAATTTGTGTCTGAGCCCGCATGGAGTGTCGTCAATCGAGCGTTCCGCCCGCATGCGTGATATGCTCGAGGCGCCTCGAACCCGTCAGATGGTCGCCGCGCTCAAGGATAACCATCGGGGACTCGGTCTGTTGTTTGGGCCGATCGCCAGCGCCAAGCCCGCGCGCTGCGTGATGTGTACGCATCTGGCAGCTTTTCTTAACCGGACGGGCGCAAAAACCGCCTAAACGGCTCATTACGAAACAAACTTGCATAGAATTGTTTCGAAATGCGTTCTTATACACAAAAGCCTTCAAATAGCGTTAAACTATTCAATCACTGATTGATTGTCTCCGCCATCTTTTGGAGAGAGGGTTTGTATGGCTAAAAAACGCAATGGGCGCCAGGATGCCATTAGAGATATTGTGCGCAATAAGGATGTCCGCACGCAGCGCGTGCTGGTCGATGAGCTCCGTGCTATGGGCTTTGATTGCACGCAGGCGACTGTCTCTCGCGATATTGCCGATATGGGGCTGCGTAAGCTCCCTGAGGGCATCTATGTTCTGGCAGAGGACCTGCACCTGCAGCGTATGGTTTCCGAGCTCGTAACGGGCGTTCTGCGTACCGATAATCTGGTTATGATCAAGGCTCAGCCTGGCACGGCTTCCGGCATCGCCGCCGCCGTTGATGCGGCAGAGTTGCCCGATGTGCTTGGCTCGCTTGCCGGCAACGATACGATTTTGGTTATTGCCCAGACGGCCGAGGACGGCGAGCGCCTCGAGGCGCTGATCAATAAGCTGAGCAATTCTCGCAAGTAGGTGTGCGGGCCGTGCGCTCGGCATTGCGTGCGCTGACATAGTGGCTTGTAAGGGGCATCGACGTTGGTCGGTACCCCTTTTTGTTTGCCGGTATAAAGACCGCCCACCAGGTCGCTTCAAACTAAAAGGCCCCGAGCAGTTCAATAAGCTGCTCGGGGCCTTGTTGGCTTTAGTCGCGTACTTCTTAGCCGACCGTATCGTCAGGCGTGGGCGAGGGGTCGGGAGTGGGCGTAGGCGTAGGCGTGCCGCCATCGCCGCCGGTCGAGCCACCAGTGGAGCCGCCCGTCGAGCCACCAGTGGAGCCGCCCGTCGAGCCACCGGTCGTACCGGTGCCGCCGGTGGTGTCGCCGCCCGTGGTCTCGGTGGTCGTGGTCGTCGTGGTAGTTGTTGTGGTGGTTTCCTCTTCCTCTTCGTCCTCGTCCTTGTCGTCGTTCTCCGACTTCTTGGTGTTGTTGGTGCCGTAGAACTTCCAGACGCTGTTGTTCTTGTAGGTGGGCGCCGTTCCGGTCGCAAACTCCTCGCGCTCGGTACCGGTCAGAACGGTGTTCATAAACCGCTTAAAGACAGGCAGGTTAGTGCTGTCGCCCAGCAGGTCCGTGCCGTACTTTTGGATGGGGATCTCGCCCGCGGAATAGCCGGTCCACAGGGCGCACGCCAGCTGCGGGGTATAGCCGCAGAACCAAAGGTTGGTGGTGTTGTCGGTGGTGCCCGTCTTGCCGGCATAGGGCTGGTTGACACTCAGGGCGCCGGCAGCACCCGTACCGCTGCCCTTCATGACGCCGGACAGAACATCGGTGACCGCGGCGGCCTCGCCCTCGGTAAGCACCTGTGAGGGATTGTCGGTGTGCTGGTACAGCACCGAACCGGTACGAGAATCAATCTCGGTGATGGCGATCGGCTGGCGATAGTAGCCGCCGTTGGCAAACGTCGCGTAGGCGGCGGCCATCTCGAGTGGCGAGATCGAGCCGGTGCCGAGCGTCATGACGGGAACGTCCTCGATGTTGTCCTTGGCGGGGTCGATGCCGAGCTTTTTGACGAGCGAGATGATCTTGCTGTTGCCGACGGCTTCCGCCACCTGGATGTAGCCGGTGTTGGAGGAGTATGCCGTCGCCTGCTTAAGCGTGATGTTGCCATAGCTCTGGTTGGCGTAGTTTTGTACCTCGGTTGTGGTGCCCTTGGCCTTGAGCGGCGAGTTGCAGTTGAGGGTGACGTTGGGGTTCATGCCGTTTTGGATGGCAGTTGCCAGCGTAAAGGCCTTAAAGGTGGAGCCGACGGGACGCTTGGCCGTGGCATGGTTTACGTGGTTCTCGTCGGCGTTGTAGTCGTAGCCGCCCACCATGCACTTGATGTAGCCGGTCTTGGGGTCGACGACGACCATGCCCATGTCCAGGCCGTCAAGCGAGAGCGTGTCGAGCTGCTCGCGGACGGCATTCTCTGCCACCTGCTGCATCGTGGGGTCGATGGTGGTCTTGACGGTCAGGCCGCCCTTAAAGAGCACGTCGGTCGAGAACTCCTGCTCCAGTAGCTGCTTGACGTAGGAGACAAAGTAGGGCTGCGAGTATACGTCGACGCCGCTGCCCGAGATTTCGGTCACGTTGAGGGTGATGGGCTCGGCCTGTGCGGCATCGTGCTCCTCCTGGGTGATGTGGCCCAGGCGCAGCATGTTGTCGAGAACCTTGTTGCGGCGAGACAGTGCCAGATCGGGGTTGACCGTGGGGTCGTACTGCGAAGGCGAGTTGGGAAGGCCGATGAGCAGCGCGGCCTCGCTGAGGGTGAGGTCGGCGGCGCTCTTGGACAGATAGGTCTCGGCTGCGGCCTCGATGCCGTAGGCGCCGTGGCCGTAATAGATGGTGTTGAGGTACATCATGAGGATCTCGTCTTTGGAGTACATGTCCTCCATCTTGATGGCGATGTAGGCCTCGCGCACCTTACGCTCAATGGTCGAGTCGAACTGCTCCTCCTGCAGGATGGTGTTGCGCACAAGCTGCTGGGTGATAGTCGAGGCGCCTTCGTGCCCGCCACCGAGGGTTGCCACCGCGGCACGCGCGATACCCCACAGGTCGATACCGCCGTGCTCGTAGAAGCGCTCGTCCTCGACGTCAACGGTGCCCTGCAGCACGTAGGGGGAGACCTCGTCCTTGGTGATAGACTTGCGGTTTTGCGTGTAGAAGCTCGCGATCTTGTTGCCGTTGCAGTCGACGATCTCGGTGGGCTCGCTCACCAGATACGCGTTGGCGTCGGTGTAGTCGGGCAGATCGGACAGCCAGCGGTTGACGTTGCCGACCATGCCGATGCCAAATGCCACGCCCGCAATCAGCAGAAAGCCCAAAAACGAGAGCAGGATTATGGGCAGAGCATGCGTCTTTGAACGGCTGCGTCCCTGTCGTTGGCGAGGACCCATATATTGACCTCCAGGTATGTCGTGCCAGACGGTGGATGTGCCGTCGGGGCAGGATGGACATAAGTTATTACACGATAAACCAAACGGGGCGCGCGAGGCCTCGTGTATGCTGGAAGACGGCATTTTTCAGAGTGAATGCATACCTTGGTAAGGAGTTTGTCGATGGCGATTCGGACGATGGGGCCGAGCGGACAATACGAGACTGGATTGGATGCTGCCGGTGCGGCGCTGCCCGAGCTGCTGGCGCCGGCGGGCGGACTCGACCAGATGCTTGCGGCCATCGCCGCGGGTGCCGATGCCATCTATGCGGGGTTGGGCGGCTTTAACGCCCGTGTGAGCGCCCATGGCTTTACGGATAACGAGTTTGCGCGCGGCTGCGCCGTGGCGCATGCCCATGGCGTGCGTGTGTACGTAACGCTCAACGTGTTCGTGTTTGACGATGAGTTGTCCGACGCGGTGGCGTTGGGAGCTCATGCACTGGAGCTGGGCGCCGATGCTTTGATTGTCGCCGATGCCGGGCTGGCTTGTGCACTGCGCGCGGCGATTCCCGGGGTCGAGATTCACCTGTCCACGCAGGCGGGCGTTCATAGCGAAGGCGCCGTGCGGCTTGCCGCCGATGAGCTGGGGGTCGAGCGCGTGACGACGGCACGCGAGCTGACGGTCGACGAGATTGCGGCGCTCTGTGCCACGGGCGTGCCCATCGAGGTATTCTGCCACGGTGCGATATGCATCGGCTATTCGGGGGCGTGCGAGTTCTCGGCCCTGCGGCGTGGGCGCTCGGCGATGCGCGGCGACTGCACGCAGCCGTGCCGTCTGGCGTACGACCTAGTGGACGAGGCGGGGCAGAGTGTTGTTGCCGTCGAGGGAGACCGCCTGCTTTGTCCGCGTGACTATCTGGGTATCGCGCACCTGCCCGAGCTTGTTGCCGCCGGCGTGGCATCGCTCAAGATCGAGGGACGCATGAAGAATTCCGATTACGTATTCAACGTGGTGAGGGTGTGGCGTCGGGCACTCGATATGCTGTGCGACGGCGCGTGGGACTCCGGTGCCGTGGAAGAGCTTGAACGCGAGCTGGGAAGGTCGTTTAACCGTGGGTTTACCGATGCTTACCTGCGGGGTCGTTCGGGTGCCGAGCTCATGAGCTTTGAGCGCGCGATCAACCAGGGCGTGCGCGTGGGGCGCTTGGTCGCTGTGGGCCACGAAGAGGTGACCGTTGAGCTCGATGCCGCCGTGGCGGCGGGTGACACGCTCGAGATTCGGTTCTATCCGGGTGTCGACGCGCGTCCCGATGTGCCCAAGCGCTGGCCGCAGGTGCCCTGCCCGGTGGATGCCGCAGCGGGGAAGCGCGTCGTCGTGCATTGCAAGCGTAAGGTGGACGCGGGCTGCGAGGTCTATCTGATTCGCAGCGCCGGCGTGTTGGATCAGACGACGGCGGTGTTGGAGCGCATGCGGGCCGAGGCGGATGCGATTGCGCCCGTTGCGCGTGCCGTTGAGGTGCTGCCCTTTGAGGACGCTGCGGTGGATGGCGGCGCGTCGACGGAGTTGGCGGGGTCGGCGGGGCCGGTAAAGCGCGAGGATTTTGCTCGTATGGTCTTTGCCTGGGAGCTGATGGATGTGGGTCCGCGCGATGAGCGAGATCTGTCCGATACAACGGTGGTGCTCGACGAAGTGTGCCGCGCGGGCGACGCCGAGCGGACTCGGGCGCTTATGCAGCGTGCCGGGCGCGTCGTCTGCCGCAATCTGGGACAAGTGGCGATGGCCCGCGAGCTGGGCACAACGTTTGACGTGGCGGCGCCGGTGTTCTGTGCCAATCGGGCCACGCTTACCTGGCTGCGCGGACTCGGTGCGGGGCGGGTGTGCTTGTCGGCCGAGTTGCTCGGCAATGATGCGGAGCGTGTTGCCGAGCTTGCCGCTTGCCCCGGTGTCTTGGGGCCTGTCGATGCCGACCGTCCCGAGATCATGGTGTGCGAGCACTGCTTGCTGACTGCCGAGGGCGCCTGCGCCACGGATGCAACGGGGCAGGTCCGTTGCCGTGACTGCTCGCGCCGTCAGCAGGCGCGCTTTTTGGTCGAACGTGACGGCACGCGTTTGCCGGTCGTTATCGACGCGTGCGGCAGGACGAGGATTTTCCTGTCGTAGGTGCCGCGTCGCGCTGTTTTGGTTATTATTAGTGGGTTTATGAACTTCCAGCACCGCCGTATCCGGTGAGGGTGCTATAGCAAAAGGAGGATACCCAATGCTGTCTGTTGACGAGCAAATGCGTATCATCACCTCGGGTGCAGCGCAGATCGTCCCCGAGGCCGACCTTCGCAAGAAGCTTGAGAAGGGCGAGCCCCTCAACATCAAGCTCGGCGTCGATCCCACCAGCCCCGACCTGCACCTGGGCCATGCCGTGCCCCTGCGCAAGATGCGTCAGTTCCAGGACCTGGGCCACAACGTCACCCTTATCATCGGCAACGGCACCGCGCTAATCGGCGATCCCTCGGGCAAGAACTCCACGCGTCCGCAGCTTTCGCAGGAGCAGATCGAGGCCAACGCCGAGACCTACGTGAGCCAGGCCATGAAGATCCTGGATCCCGAGAAGACCACCATTGTGCACAACGGCGACTGGATCCTTTCGATGGATCTGGCCGGTCTGCTGCAGGTGTGCTCCAAGTTCACCGTCGCCCGCATCCTTGAGCGCGACGACTTTACCAAGCGCTACCAGTCTCAGACGCCGATCGCCCTGCACGAGTTCCTGTACCCCGTGATGCAGGCCTTCGACTCCGTTCAGATCAAGGCCGACGTGGAGATGGGCGGCACCGACCAGCTCTTCAACCTGCTCGCCGGTCGCGAGCTCATGGAGAAGATGGGCATGGAGCCGCAGATCGCGCTTACCATGCCGCTGCTCGAGGGCACCGATGGCGTGCGCAAGATGTCCAAGTCCTACGGCAACTACATCGGCCTGACCGACGCTCCCAAGGATATGTTCGGCAAGACCATGTCCATTCCCGACGAGATGATCGGCAAGTACTATCGTCTGGCCAGCACGCTCACCCCGGCCGAGGTCGACAAGATCGATGCCGCCCTGGCCGATGGCTCCGCCGACCCCTACGAGCTCAAGCGCGCTCTAGGCCGCGACCTGTGCGACACCTACCACGGTGCTGGCGCCGGCGACGAGGCTCAGGCCGAGTTCGACCGTGTGTTCAAGGAGGGCCAGCTTGCCGACTTCCCCGAGAAGCACGTTGAGCTGACCGTCAACGACGAGGGCCAGATTTACCTCGCTGGCCTGCTCAAGGACCTGGGCCTTTCGGCCAGCGCCGGTCAGGCCCGCCGCGACATCGACGGCGGCGGCGTCAAGATCAACGGCAAGGCTGTGGCTTCCAAGAGCTACAACATCGATCCGAGCGCCCTCAAGCTGGGCGACACCCTCTCCGTGGGCAAGCGCAAGGGCTTTAAGTTAGTCTAACGAGCGAGTTGACCTCACAAGTGCAATAAGGCCGCAGCCGGGAATCCCGACTGCGGCCTTTTTGGTTACGACGATCCCTTGGGGACGGAGGGATCATTTGGCGGTGCCGTTAAGCGGAAGGGGTGTTAGCGGGACTTTCTTTTGGGCATACAATGGCTATTGGCTTGCTGCGGTGAAGGTCTGTCCGCTCCGCAGCTTTTTTCTACGGTTAAAGGAGTATGTATGTCCGTTGAGGTCATGAGGTCTGTGATCGAGGCCGCCGAGGGCCGCGTGCCCGTCGACACGCTGTTTACCAATGCGCAGATCGTCGACGTGTATGGCCAGCGTGTGGCGCCCGGTAGCGTTGCCGTCAAGGACGGTGTGATCGTCGGCGTGCTCTACGATGGTCGCGACGATGCCGCTGGCACCTACGAGGCAACTGAGGTCGTCGACTGCCAGGGTCGCTATCTCGCTCCCGGTTTTATTGACGGGCATCTGCACATTGAGTCCTCGAACATCCGTCCCGCCGAGTATGCTCGCATGGCCGCGACGCGCGGTACTACCACCGCCATTGCCGACAGCCACGAGATTGCCAATGTTGCCGGTCTCGACGGCCTGCGCTTTATGATCGAGGATGGTCGTCGTGCGCCCATCTCCATCAAGTACATGATGCCTTCGTGCGTGCCCGCACTGCCCGACGAGCAAGCGGGCGCTGTGATTACCGCCGCTGACATGCAGGCGTTTTTTGCCGAGCATCCGGGCGATGTCTTTGGTCTGGGCGAAATGATGAACCTGCCGGGCGTCTTTATGGCCGACCCCGAGACCTGTGCCCGCATCGATGCTGCCAACCAGACGCCGTCCAAGCAGGTTGACGGCCACGCGCCGCTCGTTGCCGGTATGGACCTCAACGCCTATGCCGCAGCGGGCATTATCGCCGACCACGAGTCGACGATTCCCGAGGAGGCGCTCGACAAGCTGTCCCGCGGCATGTATGTGATGCTGCGTGAGGGCACGTGCAGCCACGACCTGGCCAATTTGTCTCCGATGCTGCTGGAGAACCCTGCCCGCGCCCGCCGCTGCTGCTTTGCGACCGACGACCGCGCTCCCTCCGATGCTCTTTCGACCGGCATGATCGACAATGCCTGCCGCGTGGCCATCGAGGCCGGCATCGACCCGGTGGTCGCCATCTCCATGGCGTCCCTTTCCACGGCTGAGGCATTTGGCCTGGACCACGGCTGTCGCGACCCGCATGAGCTCCGTGGCGCGATCGCCCCGGGCAAACGCGCCGACCTGCTGTTGCTCGATGACCTGACGTTTGCCAAGGCTCCGCATCGCGTATATGCCGCCGGTGCTCTGGTGGCGCAGGACGGCACCTTTGTGGGCGAGATCGCACCCGAGATGGCCGAGGTTGCGGCCCTTGCCGATGAGCTGCGCGCCTCCGTTAAGCTGCCGAAGCTTTCGCTCGACGTGTTTGACTATGCCTTTAAGCCGGGCGAGGCCGTGATTGACGTGGTGCCGGGTAAGGCCATCACGGGCATGGCTCGCCCCGAGAGCGCCGAGGGCCTGCGCCGCATTATGCTGATCGAGCGCCACGGCCGCGGCGTGTCACTGCAGGCCGAGGGCGCCGACGGTGATGGTCCTGCGGGCCTGGGTCTCGTTGGCAAGCACATTGGTCGCGGCTGGGTGCGCGGCTTTACCATCACGGGCGGTGCCATCGCCTCGACGATTGGCCACGATTCGCACAACGTGTGCGTGGTGGGCGACAACGCGGCCGACATGATGGCTGCCGTCGAGGCTGTTGGCCAGGGCGGCCACGTGCTGGTACGCGATGGCGAGGTCGTAGCGCGCATCCCGCTGGCGCTCGGTGGCCTGATGAGCGAGGGCACGGCCGAGGATGTCGCCGCGCAGCACGACGACTTTATGGTCAAGGCGCGCGCCATGGGCATCGAGCCGCCGCTCGACCCCATCATGGGCATCATCTTCCTGCCCCTGCCGGTGATCCCGACGCTCCGCATCCGCCCCGAGGGCATGTTCGACGTCACCACCTTCACCTACGCCGACTAGTCATCGGGGACGTTCTTAAACGACTAGTCGTCGGGGACACTCTTCCGTGTGTCGCCTGCCGCCGCGGTCGTGGGCTCTCTGGCACGCGTGAGCTATTTGCCAGGTCTATGTAACGTTTACGCCCGCGGAGTCTTATTTGAGCTCCCTTTGGGTACGTTGGAATCGGATACACGTTCGATTCCAACAAGCCCGAAGGGAGCTTTTCTATGTTTAAACTGATTGCATCCGATATGGACGGCACACTGCTTGACGAAAACGGCCAGGTGCCTCCCGAGACCTACGAACTGATTCTGGCGCTACACAAGCATGGCGTGCATTTCGCCGCATCGTCAGGTCGTCGCTACGATCGCCTGTGCGAGTTCTTTGCGCCCGTTCGCGACAAGATGGACTTTGTCGCCGCTAACGGCGCCCAAGTCTACACCGACGGTAAGATGGTAGACCGTGAGGTGTATTCCCACCTGGCGATTCGAAGGCTCGCCCAAGCCGTCAGGACGTTTCCCAATCTGCATCTTGCGCTCTTTGACCGAACCAAGTCCTTCCTGCTCGATGACGAGTGCAAGTTCGTGCGTGAGGTCGATAAGGACCTTCCCAATGCCGAGCGTATTTGGGAGCTGCCCGATCCCAGCGTAAATATCATCAAAGCGAGTATCTTTTGCGACGACAGTGCGGTTATGGACAGTGCGTACGTGCTACAGCGCGAACTTGGTCAGCTCTTTACTTTTGCGCCTTCGGGCAACGCGTGGATCGATGCCATGCAGCCCGGTGTGTCGAAGGCCTCGGGTATCGCGCAGCTCGCGGAGCATTACGGCATTGGTCGCGACGAGGTCATGGCGTTTGGCGACTCGATGAACGACTACGAGATCATTCGCTTTGTCGGCACGGGCTGCGCGATGGAAAACGCGCGCCCCGCGCTTAAGGCGGTGGCCGATCGCGTGGTGGGGTGCAACCGCGACCACGCCGTCCAGCAGGAGCTCCGTCGCGTGCTGGAGAGTCTCGCCTAATTCGGCAGATGGGGACAGTCCTTGCGGCGCCCCGCGAAGAGTGTCCCCAAATTAGCTACCCTGCCGGGTTGCTGTTGCTAGGCGAGGGCGTCCATGATGGTGCGGGCGACGCCGTCGTGGTCGTTGTCGTATTCGGTGATGGCGTCGGCGGCCTCGCGGTCCTCGGGCTCGGCGTTGATCATGGCCATGCCATGGCCCGCTGCCTGCAGCATGGGGATGTCGTTGATGTTGTCGCCGAACGCCCAGGCGTCGGCGAGACGCTCGCCCAAGTGCTCGCATAGCCACGTGAGTGCCGTTCCCTTGGTGGCGCCCTCGCCCATGACCTCGATATTCATGGCGTACGAACGCGTGACCTCAATGCCTCCGAGCGTGTCGAGCGCCGCCGCGATGGCGTCGCGATCGGCGGGGTCGTGCCAGTACATAGCGATGCGTTCGAGCGTCTCGACCTCGTCGATCTTGCTGTCGATATTCATGTCGATCGGCGTTCGTGTGCGCTTGAGCGAAGCCGCGATGTGGGGGTCGCCGCCACAGAACTCATCCAGACGCCCGTATAGCGAGCGGGGGAGGAAGCACTGCCCATCCGCGAAGATATCGAAGGTCACATCGTGGCCGGCGGCAATGCGATGGATGCGGTGGGCAATGCCACGGTCGAGCGGACGGCTCAAGATGCACGTGGCGCGCGAGGCGTCGGCGGGCGTATCCTCGTCGAGCTGCCAGACACTGGCGCCGTTGGCACAGACCGCGTAATGCGCGGCGGGATGGGCGAGAATGGGCTCAAAGATGCCCGACAGTGGACGTCCCGTGCAGGGAACAAACTCGATGCCACGACGTGCGAGCTCGTCGAGCATCGCCCAGGTGGCATCGCTCATTTGCTTATCGCTCGTCAGCAGCGTCCCATCCATATCGGAAAACACAATCATTTGATGTAGCCCTTTCTACTGGCATAAAAAGCGTGGCCGAGGGCTTGGGTCCCTGGCCACGCTCGAGTTCTATAACGGTTCGCGTCCTAGCGATCGGCGAGCGGCTTGTACTCCAGCGGCTCGATAACCGGGCGATACGCGGGACGGATGATGCGGTGCGCGCAGAAGAGCTCTTCCATGCGGTGCGCCGACCAGCCGGCCATGCGGGCGACGGCGAACAGCGGCGTAAAGAGCGTCTCGGGCACGCCGAGCATCTTGTAGATAAAGCCCGTGTACAGGTCGATGTTGGCGCAGATGGGCTTGGTCATGCCGTGATCGCGCATCACTTGCGGTGCCAGGCGCTCGATGCGCTCGATGAGCGCGAACTCCTCGCCCAGGTCCTTCTTGGCGGCAAGCGTGCGCGCGTAACGGCGGCACACCTCGGCACGCGGGTCGCTCAGCGTGTAGACGGCGTGGCCCATACCGTAGATGAGACCCGTGCCGTCGAAGGCCTGCTTGTCGAGGATCTTGCCCAGGTAGGCTGCGACCTCGTCCTCGTCCTCCCAATTGGAGACATGCGCACGGATGTCCTCGTGCATGGACACGACCTTGGCATTGGCGCCGCCGTGGCGCGGGCCCTTGAGCGAGCCGATGGCCGCGGCGTAGGCGGAATACGGGTCGGTGGCCGAGGAGGACAGCACGCGGCAGGCAAACGTGGAGTTGTTGCCGCCGCCGTGCTCGGCATGCAGCATGAGCATCACGTCGAGCAGCATGGCTTCGTCGCGGGTGAATGCCATACCGCCGCGCAACACCTGCAGGATGGTTTCGGCGGTGGAGAGGCCGGGCGTGGGGTGCGGTACATGAACCTCGGAGCCGCGGCGCTTGGCGACTGAGGCCATATGCGCGAAGGCGGCGATACGGGGGAGACGGGCGAGCATGGAGATGGCGACGTCGATTTCGTGCTCGGGTGTAATGGCGTCGGGCTCGGCATCGAAGGCGTAGAGCAGCAGCACAGCGCGCTGAAGCACATTCATGATGCTCGACGACACCGTGGTCATGGGGAACTCTTTGACGTACTCGTCGCTCAGGTGCCTAAAAGCGCCCAGACGTCCGCAAAAACCGTCGAGCTCCTCTTTGTTGGGCAGCGAGCCCGTGATGAGCAGGTAGGCGACCTCTTCGTAGCCATAGCGATTCTCGGCCTGGGCGTTGTTGACCAAGTCCTCGATGCTGTAGCCGCGCAGCGTAAGCTTGCCCTGGTCGGGCACGACTTTGCCGTCGACCTTGTTGTAGCCGTGCACGTCCGAGATGCGGGTAAGGCCCGCGACCACGCCCGAGCCGTCGGCATTGCGCAGGCCGCGCTTGACGTTATGCTCTACGAACAGGCCCTCGTCGTACGGGGCGGTCGGCAGGCCGTGGTAGAGGTTTTCGCTTTCGGGCGAAATCTGACGGCTCGCCTCGTAATCCAGAACCAGGCGGCTCAGGTGATCGTCGAAGCGGTAGTAGATTTTCTTGGCGTCGTAGGCCATGCGCGCTCCTCTCCGGTCCGCTTTGGGGTCGCGCGCTTGGACGATATGACGTCAAGCTGCCCCGAGCGGCTTGTTCGCTACAGGCGGTACATAAAGTTAAAGACGTCCTCGCGCTGGATGGACACGTTGACGCCCGAAAGCTCGCCGGCCTCGGCCAGCGCCTTCTGCAACTCGGCGAAGTCGAGCTTGGACTCGGCGGTGTCGGCCAGCATGGTCATGGTGAAGATGTCCTCGATAATGGACTGCGTGATGTCGCGGATGTCGACGTTGGCCTCGCCCAGAACACGGGTGACGCCGGCGACGATACCGGGGCGGTTCTTGCCAAGGACGGTGATGACGATGCGGGAGGACGAGATCTCGGCCATGGGAAACCCTTTCGCGTGGTTGCGGCGCGCGGGGGCGCTCCGCTACGGTACAGTGTTCATCATTGTACCTGTCTGGCGCCAAAAGGGGTGTGCTTACTGCGGCGTTACACGTCTGCAACATGAGCGTAAGGGGGAAGGCCGTACGGGGAAGAGCCGTCTGGCGCGTGTCCGGCTCGTGTTGGGTTGATTTCCGATCTCAGCCGAACACATTGAGCGGACAGGCCGTTCCCGCAGTCAGCCGAACGCCTCCGACGGCTGATTCCGAACTGGAAGCGGAGGGCATCCCCGCCCTTCGGTAGGGGATACCGCTCCGCGGCGCATGCCGCGGGCGGCGCCCCTATCGGACCACCGTGACCTCAGTTGGGATGGGCCCAGCACTGCCGCGTACTCGGTGAGCTAGAGCCAACTGTTCGTCTTCACGTCGCGTATGGCGATATTTCGGTCGTCCGGCTCGGTGATGCCGTAGCCGAACGCCTGGAGCGTCTCGATGGACTCCTGGATCCTCTGTTGGAACATGGGACCCGGATCGACCCTCGGCCCGAGGTGCCCGCGCCAAAGGCACGGCGTGGCGCGCAGCATGTTATGGATTTTGGAGATGGGCTCGATGTCGGCGTAGACGTTGAGCGTCGCCATGGCGTCCTTGTGGCCGAGGATCGATTGGAGCGCCTTGATATCGCCGCCTTGGCGGATCCACTGCGTTGCGAACGTGTGGCGAAGGCCGTGGAACGTGATCAGCTCGTCGTTGGTGCCCATGAGGCCGTTGGTCTCCGAGAACGTCTTGAACGCACTGCGGATATAGCTTGTCGTCGCGAAGGTCGCGCCCGGCTCCGACAGGATGTAGCAGTCCCCGATCTCGACCGCCCCGGTAAGGCCGCGCAAGCGCAGCTTTCCGCAGTCGATCTCGTGGGTCTCCTTCAGGAAGGGGAGTAGGCCGACCGGGTCGATGGGGATACCCCTGGCGTCATGGGTCTTGGTGTCCTTGATGAACGAACCCATTCCCTTCGCGTACGCCACCGAGTGTCTGATCGAGATCAGGCCCGTCTCGAAATCCACATCGCACCACCGAAGGCCGCAGACCTCGCCGATTCGCATCCCCGTGTGCAGGGCGAGTACGAACGCCCTCTAATCCTCGGCGGACCAATCGAGTCCGAACTCCTTTCGGGCATCCTCTTCGCTCATGACTTCGAGAAGGTCTCCGGGTTGGCAACGAAGGGCGAGGCATAGCTGCTCGAGTGTGTTGAAGCGAATGCCGCGAATATGCCCTTTTTTAATACGGGACAGGTTCACGGGCGTGGTTCCAATCCTTTCGGCAAGTTCGTTCGAGGAAATCTTTCGCTCGGCCATGATCTTGTCGAGGCGAACAATTACGGGCATGGCGTTTCCTTACGCAATCTCGTCGGAGTCGAGGTACAGCTCTCGGGCGTACAAGAAGAGCTGGGAAAGCATGAACAGGACGATGCCGAGAACCAGAGAGGTCCAATCGAATGATGAAGCGATCTCTTGGGCGCCGACGGCCCCCTCGCCGCCAAACATCGAAACGGAGGTTTTGAGTGAGCCGGCGTAGAGGCTGGTGGCAGCTTGAACAACGAAGAGAATGCCGAGCACCTTCAAGCATGTCGCAGACCCTTTCTTGAAGGGGTCTCCGCTCTTGATCGTCCACACGAGAACGGCGCTGAGGATGGTCGTAGCGATACCGATGACGGCAGGGACCAATGTCGAGATCGCAAGGGCTGGATACGCGGGGGAGTCTGCAATTACAGGGTTGTCGAGCACTTCGATTGCTGGCTTGAAGGAGAACGCCACTTGTGCGATGGCGGTGGCGCAAAGGGTCGCAGAGGCTATCGCACATGCGATGCGGAAGGAATGAAGCCGGGGAGTGCGATTGTCGGAACTCATAATAACCTCCGAAGAATTTAAAAAACTCAGGTTACTTTTTAACAGTTTATGTTAAATTGACTTTGCCGGCAAGTAATCACAGTATGCTGCAACCGAAACCCCTCTAGATTGGAGAGGATTATGTTCAGTACTGTTAAGTCGTGTAAGCTCTTGGTTTTCCTCGGCCTCGCTCTTTGTTTGTTGCTGCCGGGAGCCCCCGCTTTTGCGGATACCCCGATGCCTCCTTCCCAGGAGAGCAGCCAGTGTGCCCTCGTTGAGCCCCTCGGGTATACGGACGACGTCGTCGATACCTACTGGAGCTACAGCTGTCCTCGCGGCGTAAGCGGGCACAGCATCTCGATGTTCAACATCTCTTACAAGACGATCTCCTACCGAAATGGCTATCGCCGATCCGCGCATCATAGGGAATCCCGCCTCGCTGCAATGTGCTCCTGTGGTGTTCTTGGCACAACTGATAAATGGCAATTTGTCTATAGCACCTACTAGATGCGAGGAAGGGCCGAGCATTTTGTTCGGCCCCTCTGTTCCGACTGGATGAGGTTAAGGTTGGCGATGAATATGCTCAAAATCTCGAAGGCGATCTTTAGGTCGCTTCTCTCCTCCAGGTCGCTCTGTGTTGTCGTTGTTGCGTTGATGGTTCTTTGTGCTCTGCCCGTCTTCAGGAGCGCGGCTGGCATCGACGGACGGGTCGAATACCTCGAGTCGGGAATAACCCGTGTTGAGCAGGAATTGTCAGCATCCTATGCGGATGCGCTTGTGAATGCGGGGGAGGACGGTGTCTATACCTCTTCATCAAGCATGCCCGCGCTTCTGTACCCTCTTGCCGCGGGACGTCTTATCTTGGCACCGCTCTCTCCCCTACTTCCGTTTCTGCAGATATCGGATGGAGAGTACACCTATTATGACGGATCGAAGGAGTACTTGCTATGGGTCGCAACGGCTGTTGCCGTCTCGTTCCTTGCCGCGCGTCTTAACAAACGTGAAAAGCTCATCATCCAGGCACCGATGGGCGAGCTGGGTAGACTTGTTGCATCGAGCGTATGGGCGAGTGTTTTTGCAATGCTTGCCGTCCTCGCCATCAATCTTCCAGGGATAATCGCCGCGCTTGTGAAGAATGGCCCGGGCTCGCCGTTCTATCCGATAGGCTACATTCAATATGCGACTCCGGTTATCAAACCGGCTTGGCTGGTGTTCGCGCAGACGGCCATCTTGCAATTCTTGGTGGCAGCGTTCATCTCGCTTGTCGTTCACCTTGCCGTGAAGATTGCCAATAACCCTACGCTTGGAATCGTGTTCGTATGTGCCCTGATGGGGGTGACGATGGTTCCCGGGTATTACGGAAGATCCATCGCTTTACGTGAGTTCGCCCTGTTGAATCCCCTTACGTATGCGAACACTGAGTTGACCGTCGGCGCCTATAGCCCGTACCCGACAACGCAGATAGTGAATCTGCCTGGACTTTGCTTCGAGCGTGGCGCGATTGCCCTCGTATGCGCAATCGGGATCGAGGTGCTGGCAATTAGCCTGCTTTGCGTTGCTGGAAAGAGCGGCTGCGCGTGCCCGATATCCCCGATTTGTCTTGAGAGAGGTTCCTTCACTGCATCGAGAACGGCAACTCGTTCGAGCGCTTGTGCCTCCGCCGTTGCATACGTAAGAACGATGGGGAAACTGCTCCTGCGTTCTCCTACCCTCGCCGTATGCGCGATTGCAATGTCGACGACGATGCTGGCCCCGGCTCTGGTCGAGATGTTTCCTGACGCTGATAACGTTTCCGCTGTTCGGTATAGGGATGGGGAGCTCCGTTCAATAGATCGGTATCTAGAGCAGAACGCTGCGAATATGGACGTCGAGGGCAAAGCGGCCCTGGAAGACATGCGGGATGCTCTTTCGGGTTTCGTGTACGCGCCTATGCCTGCGGAGGGGTTTCGAAGCCTTGCGACGTACGAGCGCGCTCGAGGTGAGCTGGGCGCGGCAGATGCGACTCTCCTGCAATCGATCGGAATCGAGCCGGAGACTCCTTCTCGTGCGGAGGCGCGCACCCTTCTGCTTGAGTCGATCGCGAGCTTGCCGGACCCCAAGGTTTACGAGTTAAGTACGAAGATGCCCCCATTAATCCTCCTTTCGTATCTCCAGGCAGCGCTTCCCTCCTTATTTTTGCTGTTGCCCGTGGTTGTCACATCGCTCGCGTGCACCCACCTGCAGTGTCGTTCCCTTCTGGTTCTCCAGATCCCCGCAACAGCGCATGTGCGTTTTCTGACGGCTGTTGCGCTGGCTCTCCTGCTTGGCTTGGTGCTGCTTTTGGTGTCGATGGTTCCCGCTGTCGTTGTGTCCGTGATTAAGAACGGTGCGGGTGGATCGGAGTATCCCGTCGCTCTCATTCGGGCGGGAGCTTCGACAACGTCCATGGTGGGGGAGGCGGTGTTGTGCAGTATTCCGTTGCTGGTCATGGCATACGGCGTGATTTCCGTCGTCGCTGCGTTGACAGCAGCGATTAGCCGCAACCCCGTTGTCACCGGAATGGTTTGCGCGGTTCTCTTGGTGTTGGGTTCGTTGAGCGCTCATGTTGAAAGCGTGGGCATGGGCGTCGCGCTGCTGGCTCCATTCGCCTCGTTTGATCCCGCTTCCCAGGTGGGGACGATTGGGTTCCTTGGGCGAGGGACGAACGCGATGCCTTTTGGAGAGGTCGTCGGCGCATCGGGCGCTCTGCTGGTGGTCTTGGGCGCCGTATCTCCGTTGATGGTGCGCCTGAGTGTTCCAAAGATCGAAAGGGGATGATCTCGATGATTGACCTTCAAACGCTGACGATCTCTTATGGAAAGAAGGTGCTCGTAGATTCGGTGAACGCTGAGTTTGCCCCGGGTACGGTCTACGGTCTCGTCGCTCCGAACGGGCATGGAAAGACGACGTTGCTGCGTGCGATGGCAGGTTTGCCGGGTCCTCGCGTGGACGGGAGCATCGTTCTGGATGAGGTGCAGGGTACGGGTGCGAGAGAGGTCCGTTCTATGATCTTCTATGCACCTGGTGAGGGGACGCTGCTGTATCCCGGATTGCGTGCGGAAGATCACCTCAAGATGGTTTGCGATATGTGGCCGCATGCTCGCGATATCGAAGAGATAGTGGAACAAACGCAGATAGGCGAGTTCGCGAAGATGAGGACCCGCACTCTGAGCCAGGGCATGAAGCAGCAGCTTACCCTGGCGATTGCGTATGCGACGGGCGCGCGGTACCTTCTATTAGATGAGCCCATGAACGCGCTCGACCCCAGCAGGGTGGACTTGCATTCCGAGATTCTCAGGAAGCTGGCCGATTCTGGTACGTGCATCATCATGTCATCCCACATCTTGGATTCGGTCGATAGGCTGTGCGATGAGATTCTGTTTTTGAAGGATGGGAGGCTCATTAGAAGCATTCCGCAAGATGATGCTGCGCCGAAGTCTCCTGGATCCCATTTCGCAAAGCCTGCCGGACGCGCCGAGGGTGCGCTAAGCACGTATCGGCGACTCTACGAAAAGGGCGGGTAGAAATGCAAGTTAAAAATCTATGTGGCCAATGTGATACCGTTGAACCCGCATATCGATACCGCTCAGCCATTCGCCTCGCCCCCATCGCACGCATCTTCATTCGGTCTGTCATTATTAATCTAACGATGCTGTGAGAAATGTAGGTGCTTCTAAATGTACTGTCGACTTCTTCTCAAACTAATCCTAAGAGACAAGGCCGTATGGATTTGTACGCTCGTTCTCGCTGCAGCCTTTTCCGTCCCCATTGCGTTCAATTCACCCATTTACGGCCCCTTCTTTATGAAACAGGGCATGCAGGGCTTTGTCGACGCATTCAATACGCGCGCGCCCCAGGCCAGCGGCACAGACCTATCGCCAGAGCAGCAAGCTGACGCGGAGCTTGCAAGATACGCGAACGCCGCCCTTGCCGCTCAAACCGACGCCGCCTTCCTCGATTCTGCCGAGAGCTACTACGCGCTCATGGGCGAAGGCTTCCAATCCGGGTCCATCGTGGGAGACCGAGAGACCAATGACGCAGCGCTCGCATATTGCCGTGCCCTGAGCAGCTCCGGCATCACGGATATCCCGGCCTCCGCAAACGACCTGCCATTCCTTTCCTTCCTGCCTTACGCCATTGCCACGGCGCCGTCTTTCCTTCCCTTCATCCCCTTCCTTCTCTCGTCGATACTCGTGCTCGGGGCCACAAGGCCCGGGACCCTGGCGGCAAAGGCGCCCGCGCCCAAATTCCGGCGCCTTATCCAGATCGTGTTTTCGATAATCGTCGCGGGGACCGCGATGCTCCTCGCCGGCCTCGCACCCGGGGGCATTTACGCCTTGGTCCTAAACGGCTTCGGGCAAATTGGGTACCCGATCGCCTTCTTCCATGACGGCGCGCTTGCCACCACGACCGCGGGAAACGTCTTCACAGCCCTGCTTCTCGCGCTGCTTGCGGGCGGAACCTTGATATCCGTTTGCTCCGCCGTCCTATCGACCGCAACGAGGCGCGTCCTCGCAGGCCCCCTTACCTCAGCGCTGCTTGTCGCGGCCCCGGCATTCCCGTTGCTGTCCGATTCGGCGCTGGAGCATAATGCCGTGCTCGGGCTCCTGCCGCTGGCCGTGTTCTCGCCTATCGAGGCAACGGGCTACGTAGGATGCTTCCCGACAGAATTCATTGGCTCCGGTTCAGGCAGCGCATCGATGCTTGCCGTGGCCCTGATATACGTCGCGGTCCTTTTTGCGGTCGGCGCCGTTGCGACACGTTCCCCCAAACAGCCTGGACCCGCGAAAAAGCACCATGGGCTCGAGCTTCTAGACGCGAGCGTGGGATACGGAAGCACGACGATACTTTCAATCGGGTCGCTTTTCCTGAGCCCGGGAACGGCGGCGGGCCTCGTTGCTCCCAACGGCTCGGGGAAAACCACCCTTCTTGAAGCGCTGTCGGGCCAATTTCCCACCCGCATCCGCTCGGGAAGCCTGGCGGCAGACGGAATCAGCCAACGTCGATCAGCCGAATTTGCAGAACTCGTCTACCTGAGCTCTTCGGGCAGCGCGGATCTCTATCCCACGCTATCAGCCCTCGAGCACCTTGCTTTCGTTAGGGAGGCGTGGAAATCGGCCGCCGACATCGACTCGCTCTGCGACTCCCTCGGAATCTCCCTATATCTCGACAAGCCGACCCGTAAACTCTCGACAGGAATGAAGCAGCAGGTAAAGCTTGCCATGGCGATAGCGACCGATTGCCCGTACCTCATCCTCGATGAACCGCTGAACGGCCTCGATCCGGGAAAACGGAAAACCTCCTGCGACGCGATGCGCAGCGAGGTGGCGCGGGGACGAAGCGTGCTCATTTCAAGCCATCTGCTCGACGACCTGGCAGACCTTACCAACTCGTTTTACTTCATCGAGGCCGGCACGCTCGTGGAAAAGATCAAGTCGTCCTCGCAGACGCTCAAGCAGGAATATCTCGATACATACGAGCGAGGTGAATGTGGGGGAGTGTTCGGATGAAGTTGATATTTAAGGTCCAGCTCGTGTTGTGCCGAAAAGACCGTGAACCTTTTGTGGGACGCGCGGCGCCGTGGTATCATAGCCGAGTTTGTTGTCTTGGTCGGAAACCAAGACGCCTTATGCGCTGATCGGTAACCAGCGCCTGACTAATAAGGAGTCCTACCATGAAGCAGGGTATCCATCCCCAGTATGTCGAGTGCACGGTGACGTGCTCCTGCGGCAACACCTTCAAGACGCACGCTACCGTGTCCGAGATGAAGGTCGAGCTTTGCAACGAGTGCCACCCGTTCTACACCGGCCAGCAGAAGTTCGTCGACACCGGTGGACGCGTCCAGCGCTTCGCCGACAAGTTCGGTGGCGCCGCTGCCGCCCAGCTCAAGAAGGCTGAGGAGGCCAAGGCTGCCAAGGCCGCCAAGGCTGCTGAGGCCGAGGCCGCTCGCAAGGCCGCCGCTGAGGCTAAGGCTGCCGAGAAGGCTAAGCGTGCTGCTAAGTTCGCCGAGGAGGCTGCCAAGCAGGCCGCCGAGGCTCCCGCAGAGGCTCCCGTCGAGGAGGCCGCTGCCGAGGCCGAGACCACCGAGGCTGCTGAGTAAATAGCTCGCCGCGGAATCGCTCGCATTCATGGCATAAGGGCCGTGTATCCATTTGGGTGCGCGGCCCTTTTCTTTTTATTGGTGCAAGCTAACCTGTCCCCGTGGCACCAAATGGCAGAGAGACGGCGTTTGCTCAGATAAAACCTGCCAAAATAAACCTGTTCCATTGCGGCAGGTTGGTCATAGTTATTACGTGGCGGTCGAGGTCGACCGTATAGGCCGCGCCTTGTTTGGCTAAAGTACAATCATCTGTGTTTAACTCGCCCGCAGCTGCACGGCGTGGGCGATGGCCAAAAAGGAAAACCACATGGGATTCATGTCAAAGCTGCTGTCCTTTGGATCCGATAAGGACCTTAAGCGCTACTACAAGATCGTCGACCAGATCAACGGTCTTGAGCCCCAGTTTGAGAAGATGACCGAGGAGGAACTCCGCGGCCAGACCGATAAGTTCCGTGAGCGTTACGCCAACGGTGAGTCGCTCGACGACATGCTCCCCGAGGCCTTTGCCACCGTGCGCGAGGCTTCCAAGCGCACCATGGGTATGCGCCACTTTGACGTGCAGCTCATTGGCGCCATGGCACTGCACGAGGGCCACATCGCCGAGATGAAGACTGGCGAAGGCAAGACCCTCGTCTCCACGTTGGCCGGCTATCTCAACGCTATTGCCGGCAAGGGCGTGCACGTCGTTACCGTCAATGATTACCTTGCCAAGCGCGACTCCGAGTGGATGGGCCGCATCTACAAGTACCTGGGCATGACCGTCGGTCTGCTCCAGAACAACATGCCGCTCGAGCTCAAGCGTCCGGCCTACCAGGCAGACGTCACCTACGGCACCAACTCCGAGTTCGGTTTCGACTATCTGCGCGACAACATGGTCACCCGCCCCGAGCAGCGCGTACAGCGCGGCCACAACTACGCCATCGTCGACGAGGTCGACTCCATCCTGATCGACGAGGCACGTACCCCTCTCATCATCTCGGGCGCCGGCACCAAGTCCGCCAGCACCTACAAGGACTTCGCGCGTGCCGTGCGCGGCCTTGAGCGCGGCGAGGATGTCTCGCACGACATGCTCACCGCCACCGAGGACGTCGAGCCCACGGGCGACTACGTCATGGACGAGGCCAAGCACACTATCGCCGCCACCGAGCGCGGCCTTAAGAAGATTGAGCGCCGCCTGGGTATCGATGACATCTATGCCGATCTCTCCGGTCAGCTGGTCAACCACCTGCAGCAGGCGCTGAAGGCCCAGTACATGTTCCACCGCGACAAGCAGTACGTGGTCACCAACGGCGAGGTCAAGATCGTCGACGAGTTCACCGGCCGCATCATGGAAGGCCGCCGCTACTCCGAGGGCCTGCATCAGGCCATCGAGGCCAAAGAGGGCGTGCTCGTGCGCGAGGAGAACCAGACGCTGGCCACCATCACCTTGCAGAACTACTTCCGTCTGTATGACAAGCTCTCCGGCATGACCGGTACGGCACTCACCGAGGATGCCGAGTTCCGCGAGATCTACAAGCTACCCGTCGAGGTCATCCCCTCCAACAAGCCCGTGCAGCGTGTTGACCACGAGGACCTGGTGTACCGCACCATCCAGGCCAAATACAACGCCGTTGCCGACGACGTCGAGCGACGTCACGCCAAGGGCCAGCCGGTCCTGGTGGGCACCGTCTCCATCGAAAGCTCCGAGAAACTGTCGGCCGCCCTTACCAAGCGCGGCATCGCGCACGAGGTCCTCAACGCTAAGCATCACGAGCGCGAGGCTCATATCGTTGCCCAGGCCGGACGCTACGGCGCCGTGACCATCGCTACTAACATGGCCGGTCGTGGTACCGACATCCTGCTGGGCGGCAACCCCGACGAGCTGGTGCGCGAGCGCCTTGAGTACGAGGGTCTGACCATGGAGGACGTGACACCCGAGCAGCTCGAGCAGTTTAACGCCGAGGCCAAGGAGACCTGCAAGGCCGAGCGCGAGCGCGTGCTTGCCGCCGGCGGCCTGACCGTCATCGGCACCGAGCGCCATGAGTCCCGTCGTATCGACAACCAGCTGCGCGGCCGCTCCGGTCGTCAGGGCGATCCGGGCGAGACTCAGTTCTATCTGTCGCTCGAGGACGACCTCATGCGCCTGTTCGGCGGCGACAAGATGGACCGTGTCTCCAAGATGATGGTCACCGCCGACATGGGCGACGACATGCCCATCCAACACAAGATCATCTCTAAGGCCGTCGAGAGCGCCCAGCACAAGGTCGAGAGCATCAACTTCTCCATGCGCAAGAGCGTCCTCGAGTACGATGACGTCATGAACAAGCAGCGCCAGGTCATCTACGCCGAGCGCAACAAGATTCTGGACGGCAAGGATCTGACCGACCATATCACCGAGGTCATGCACGACACCGTGTACCGCTGCGTGCAGGAGTTCTGCACCAAGGACAGCCACGATGGCGAGCGCGATCTCGAGGGCCTGCGCAAGTGGGTCGTGGAGCTCACCGGGCATATCGATACGCCGAAGTTCCCCGACGAGGATTACGAGGCCCTGGCTGCCGATGTCCTGGCCTACGTCGAGAAGTGCTACAACATGAAGGCCGAGCGCCTGGGTGAGGACCTCATGCGCGAGCTCAACACCCAGGTCATGCTGCGCGTTATCGATACCCGCTGGATGAACTACCTGCAGGAGATGGACTACCTCAAGACTGGTATCGGACTGCGCGGCTTTGGTCAGCGCGACCCGCTGGTCGAGTACAAGACCGAGGCTTATGGTGCCTTCCAGATGCTCGTCGACACCATGTATGAGGATTACCTGCGCACCGTCCTGCGCATCGAGATCAAGGCCGCCCCGCACGCCGTGGAGCACAAGGAGGACCCCGCGCTCGAGGGCGCGCGCTTCTCCGGCCCCGCCGATGTCGATGGCGATAACGGCAACTCGGTGCTGCGCAAGCAGGCACAGGTGCAGGCCCGTACGGCCGTCCAGGGAGGCCCGGCTGCCGTCAACAACGGTGGCAAGGTGACCACCTACCGCAAGGACGAGAGCGACGATCCGTACGTCAACGTGGGCCGCAATGACCTTTGCCCCTGCGGCAGCGGCAAGAAGTTCAAGTACTGCCACGGCAGGAATCGTTAATGGCCGAGGCTTTAGAGATAACGCCCGCCGAGCTGGACGCGTTTGCGGACCGGCTCGGCGAGGTCGAGTCGTATCTTCATTTGGACGAGAAGCGTACGCGCGTGACCGAGCTCGAGGCCAAAGGCGTGGCCCCCGGCTTTTGGGATGACGCCGACGCCGCTCGCGCCACCATGGAGGAGATCGCTCGCGCCAAGGAAGATATCGCTGCCGTGGATACCGCGCGCGGCGAGCTATCTGACGCCCGCGCGGCGCTGGAGCTTGCCGAGGAGATGGGCGACGACCCCGATGCCGCCGCCTTGCGCGAGGAGGCTGCCGCTACGGCAGAACGCCTGGCCCGCGCTATCGACGAGCTCGAGCTTTCGAGTTGGTTTACCGGTGAGTTCGATCACGGCGACGCGATTGTGACCATCAAGCCCGGACAGGGCGGCCTGGAGGCGCAGGACTGGACCTTCATGCTCTTCAAGATGTACATGAAGTACTGCCAGCGTCGCGGCTGGAAGGTCACCATTAACGACTGCCCCGCAGCCGAGGTCATCGGCATCGACCGTGCGACCTTTACCGTCGAGGGTAAGGACGCGTTTGGCATGCTGCGCGCCGAGGCCGGCGTCCACCGTCTGGTGCGCATTAGCCCCACCGACGACAAGAAGCGCCGCCAGACCACGTTTGCCGGCGTTGAGGTCATCCCCGTGCTGCCTGACGATATCGACATCGAGATCAGCCCCGACGATATCCGCGTGGACGTGTATCACGCGAGCGGCCCGGGCGGACAGGGCGTCAACACCACCGACTCCGCCGTACGCGTGACGCATTTTCCCAGCGGCATCGTTGTCACTTGCCAAAACGAGCGCAGCCAGATTCAAAACAAGGCCGCGTGCATGCAGATTCTCAAGGCCCGTCTGTACGAGATCGAGCTCGAGAAGCGCGCCGAGGCGCTCGACGAGATTCGTGGACCCAAGACCACGATCGGTTTTGGTAACCAGATTCGCAGCTACGTGCTCTACCCGTATCAGATGGTCAAGGACCTGCGCTCGGGTGTGGAGACTAGCAATGTCGAGGCCGTTCTTGACGATGGCGATCTGGATCCGTTTGTGATCGGCTACCATCGCTGGGCGACTGGCAACGCCGATGCGGAAAGCCAGAGTGCCTAAACCCATAAGGTTGGCCTTGGGCGGATGTGGCCAATACGGACCCTGTGCGGGGTGGTATTTGGTCGGCGAATCGGTAAAATCGAATACAGCAAGAAGTTCAAAGCGCATCCGACGGGGTGCGCTTTTTTGAGGGAGGCAGCATGGCATATCGTCTGGACATCAAGCGCATTCTTTCGATGAACTTCTTTCACGACTTGCCCAAGATTATGTTTGGCTGCGCTCTGGCAGCTATCGCGACGGACTTGTTTTTGATCCCCAACGGCCTTGCCGCCGGCGGCGTCACGGGCCTCGCCACCATTATTCAGGCGGTCGGCGCCTCGCATGGCATATCGCTTCCCGTCGGTATCCAGACCATCGTGATGAATGCCTTGCTGCTGCTGGTCGTTATGCGCGAGGGTGGCATGTTTTACGTGGTGCAGACCGCGACGGGCTTTGTGCTGTTGGGCTTTTTCACCGACCTGTTCGCTCCGTTTGTGGCGCCGCTGGCACATGCCGATCTGATGCTGCCCGCTATGTGGGGCGGCATCATCACGGGCATCGGCTATGGCATGGTGTTGCGCGCCGGTGCTAACACCGGCGGCTCCGACACGATCGGCCAGATCATCTCGCGCAATACATCGCTGCCGGTTGGCTCCACCGTCATGGCGATCGATGTTGCCGTGTGCGCGCTGTCGGCCCCGGTCTTTTCGGTCGAAAACGCGCTGTATGCGGGCCTTTCGATGGTCATTAGCGGTTACGTGATCGATGCCGTGGTCGACGGCGGCAACAGGCGCCGTATGGTGCTCATCATCTCGGACAAGTTTCCCGATATCGCGGCCGACATCATGTATGGCCTGGGTCGCGGCTGCACCAAGTTTAGGGCGACCGGCATGTACTCGGGTGCCGAGAAGCCGGTGATCATGGTCATTGTGAGCCGCCGCGAACTCAACACCCTCAAAACGATCGTGCGCGAGCGCGATCCTCACGCCATTGTGACGGTCGCCGACGTTACGGAAACCTTCGGTGAGGGATTCAAGGACATTAACGCGTAGGGCCGACTGCGTTCCATCCAAAAGACGTTCACATTGATAAACCGTTTCATCAGCGGTTCTGCCTGCTCAATTGTTCAAATAATGATAAATACTCTGGTAAAGCTTCCAGTTTCCAGCATAATGAATGACGTACGTGCATCGCGGCTGTGTTGGGACTACCTTTCCGTGCCGTGCGCATCTTGTCTTAAGAGGATGAAAGGAAGGCACAATGAGCGACGAAGAGCTCAAAAAGGTTGCCAACGAGGTAAGGAAGGGCATCGTCACCGGCGTGCACGCTGCCAAGTCCGGCCATCCGGGCGGTTCGCTCGGCGCTGCCGACATCATGACCTATCTGTACTTTGAGGAAATGAACGTCGACCCGGCCGACCCCCGCAAGGCCGACCGCGATCGCTTCGTGCTTTCCAAGGGTCATTGCGCGCCTGGTCTGTACGCCGTGCTCGCCGAGCGCGGATTCTTCCCCAAGGAGGATCTCGAGACGCTGCGCCACATCGGCAGCCACCTGCAAGGTCACCCCAACATGAACGACACCCCGGGCGTCGATATGTCCACCGGTTCGCTCGGCCAGGGCATCTCCGCCGCCGTGGGCATGGCCGTTGCCGCCAAGCACTGGGGCGACGACTATCGCACCTACGCCCTGCTGGGCGACGGCGAGAGCGAGGAGGGCCAGGTTTGGGAGGCTGCCATGTTTGCCGGCAACCAGCAGCTTGACAACCTCTGCGTGATCGTCGACCACAATGGCCTGCAGATCGACGGCCCCGTCGAGGAGGTCAACGACCCCATGCCACTCGCCGACAAGTTCCGCGCCTTCAAGTTCCACGTGGTGGAGCTCGCCGACGGCAACGATTTCGATCAGATCCGCGCCGCCTTTGCCGAGGCCCGCGCCACCAAGGGTCAGCCGACCGCCATCATCGCCGAGACCACCAAGGGCAAGGGCGTTTCCTTTATGGAGAACCAGGTGGGTTGGCACGGCAAGGCCCCCAACGATGAACAGTTTGAGCAGGCCATGGCAGAGCTCACGGCCGCCGGAGAGGAGCTCTAGGATGGCAGACGTCAAGAAAATCGCCACGCGCGTAAGCTACGGCGAGGCCCTCGTCGAGCTCGCCAACGAGCACGACGACTTTGTGGTCCTCGACGCCGATCTGGCCGCCGCCACGCAGACCGGCAAGTTTAAGGCAGCCTGCCCCGACCGCTTCTTCGATGTGGGCATTGCCGAGAGCAACCTGATGGGTGTTGCCGCCGGTATCGCGACCACCGGCCGCGTCGCCTTCGCGAGCACCTTTGCCATGTTTGCCGCTGGCCGCGCCTTTGAGCAGGTCCGCAACTCCATCGGCTATCCGCACCTTAACGTTAAGATAGGTGCCACGCACGCCGGTATCTCGGTGGGCGAGGACGGCGCCACGCACCAGTGCTGCGAGGATATCGCCCTCATGCGCGTCATCCCCGGCATGACCGTTATCGTTCCCGCCGACGACGTGGAGGCCCGCGCCGTGACGCGCGCCGCCTACGAGTGCGACGGCCCCGTGTACATGCGCTTTGCCCGTCTGGCCTCGCCGGTCATCAACGACCCCGAGACCTACAAGTTCGAGGTAGGCAAGGGCATCGTCATGCGCGAGGGCACCGACGTCACCATCATCGCCTGCGGCCTAATGGTCGGCGAGGCCCTCGAGGCCGCCGAGCAGCTCGCTGCCGAGGGCATCGATGCCGAGGTCATCAACATGCACACCATCAAGCCCATCGACGCCGACCTGATCGTCAAGAGCGCCACCAAGACCGGTCACGTCGTGACCGTCGAGGAGCACTCCGTGATCGGTGGCCTGGGCAGCGCCGTTGCCGACGTTCTGTGTGAGCAGTGCCCGACGCCGCTCAAGAAGATTGGCGTCAACGACACCTTTGGCGAGTCCGGTCCGGGTGCCGAACTCCTGCACAGGTACGGCCTGGACGCCGCCAACATCGTGGCAACCACCAAGGAGTTCTTGGCCTAGGGCGGTCTGCTTTGGCCTTAACTTGAGAGCCGCTTTTCGCATTGGGTAACGAATAAGCCGGGGCGCCTTCCATGTGGAGGGCACCCCGGCTTTGTGTTTGAAGGCGGCGGGGAAAGAAGTTAGAGAGGTTTTACGGTCGGGCCAGGGCGCAGTTGCGCAACGTTCAGCCCTAAACCCTAACAGCCAGAGGCGAATCGGAGAGGATTTCGCCCTGACATACGTGAGTTTCCGCAGGTCAGAAAGAGGGAGTAAATTTCGGGGCTGGCACCCGCAGGCCAGGGCGTTGCGAGCTAAATCGGCGGCGCGATAACAAGAAGGCGGGATTAACTCCCGCCTTCAGACAATCCACCTTCGCCCAGATGGTGCGCAATCACTCGAAGGTTCGCCGATTCATGCATTCTTGGCGGCAACGGCTCTGCTTGACATCATCAGACAACCTGATGGCGTTTGAACGTCCTTATCGCGAGAACAATGCCCGCCGCGAAAAGCAGAAGGTAGAAAGCAGCGAGGAACACGGGGAGCTCGACCACGACAGGGCCTATGGCGTACGAGACCATGTCGAAGAGGTTCAAGGGGTTCAGTGCGTCGTAGGGGAACAGGTAGATGATGTGGTTCGCGATGCTGCTCGTCATCGTCGGCACGAAGATCGGAATCAAGATGAGAGCAACGCCGACTGCGAGGATTCCCATGGGGCTGTCTACCTTGGCCGACAGCGCAAGCACTATCCCAAGGAGGGCGAGGGTTGCGAGATACCCGACGAGGCAGCATATGAGGGCGGCGGCTGACAGGCTTATGCCGTAGGTGCATGTGATGTTGCAGATCTGGATGGGTAGACCTGCGCCGTCGGCTCCGTAGAAGACGAGCGGTATTGCCAGGAAGACGAGTGTGAAGACCCAGTATATGGCGCTTGCCGCGATCACAGAGGCTGCCGCCTTCGCGCGCCCGAGCCTTGATTTGCCGAACTTGGTGGACAGCAGGATGGCGTCGGTTTTGGCCCGGTACTCCCCGTTGAACACCGATGCGCACGTTATCACGACTGCGAGCATCGCGAATATGAGGAACTGGGCGAGGTTGAGGAACTCCGCCCACCCTCCTGCGTATCCGTACTCGATGGGCGTGTGCACACCTTGCGCCTTCTCGCTCCAGAACGCCCTCTCCTCGTCGTTGTACGAGAGGGCCCCGTTCGCGTGGAGCTCGGAGACTATCTTCGAGCGGACTTGTCCGTAGAGGTCGACGGTGCCAGTCGTGTCGATAGTGGCTACCGCGGACACGGGCATCTGGTTGTCTTGCATCCAAGGGCTTGTCAGCAGCGCCATAAGGGAGCCGTTCTTCGCTCTGAACTCCCAGTACTCGTCCGCCTTTTCCCCGTAGGGCTTTCTGTCCATTCTGTACTCTTCCTTGACCTCGCCGTCCGGACCGACGAACTCCTTGAACTCGCGGAGCGCCTCGGTGGCCTTCTTGTCGGTGATGGGGCCTGCGAGCGCTTCCGCGTTTGCCTTTATCTGGGCGATGGCGGCAGTGCCCTCGAATTCGGTGCCCATCTCCTTGGGTTCGAGGGCGTACTGGGACGTTACGTAGAAGAAGGCTATGACCGCGACCAACACCAGGACGGCTGCTATAGAGACCTGCGAGACGCGCCTTGAGAGCATCTTCTTGAGCTCGTATCTGATGAGGCTACCCACGGTGCGCTCCTTTCCTGCGTGCGATTGCGTCCTGCCCCACTTCCGCTTTCGTTTGCGAAACCGGCAGGCACCCGGACTGCTCTTGGAAGAGGTAGAGGTAGACGTCCTCCAGCGTCGGCTCCACGGCGCGCGCACTCGGATGCGGACGCTGCTGCGCCACCACGCGAACGATGGCAGAGCCGTCCTGGGCGTAGTGGATGTTGCCCACCGTGAGCGATGCCGACATGGCGTCTGCCTCCCTCGGAGCGACAGCGCACTCCCAGACGCATCCCCTGATGTCCCCCGTGATCTCTTCGACCGTGCCCGTCGTGATGATGCCGCCAGCGCGCATCACGAGAATCTCGTCGGCGATGTACTCCACGTCCGAGACGATGTGCGTGGAGAGGATGACGATCTTGTCTTGGGCGAGAGAGGATATGAGGTTGCGGAAGCGGACGCGCTCCTTGGGGTCGAGCCCCGCGGTGGGCTCGTCGAGCACGAGGACGGACGGGTCGTTGAGCACCGCCTGGGCGATGCCGAGCCGCTGCTTCATGCCGCCGGAGAAGGTCTTGACCTTCCGCTTTGCGGCCTCTGCGAGGCCGACAACGCCCAAGAGCTCGCGCGTGCGCACTTTCGCCTGCTGCGCGGTGAGCCCCTTGAGCGATGCCAGGTACATCATGAAGTCGCAAGCCGTGAAATCCGGGTAGTAGCCGAAGTCCTGGGGCAGGTACCCGAGGCGCGCCCGATAGCCGTCGCCAAGCTGGTCTATGGGGGTGCCCCCGAACAGCACGCTTCCCGATGTCGGCCTCATGACGTCGCATATCATGCGCATGAGCGTGGTCTTGCCCGCGCCGTTGGCCCCGAGTAGGCCGTAGACGCCGGGCGTGAAGCTGAAGCTCACGCGATCGACAGCGATATGGCTGCCGAACTGCTTGGTGAGCCTGTCGAGCCTGAGTTCCATGTTCGTTCCTTGTCCTTCGTTCGATGTTGCAGATAAGCAGGAGGAGAGCTAGAGCGCCGCCTTTGACAGGTGTGGCGAGAGGCCGCCCGAGACGCAGCGCATGAGCCTTGACGCCTCCAGGGCGGCGAGCGCCATGGAGGCCATGAGCGCCGCGACCCATACGGCGAGAGACGCACCCTCGTACCAGAGGGGGAACGTCGCGCTCAGCAGCCAGAGCGCCGCGAGTACGGACATCGCGGGAGCGACGCTGGCGACGAGCGAGTTGCCCGGCAGACGGCGCGCCGCATAGAAGCAGGTGGCACACGAGCAGAAGAACGGCGTGCATGCGTACAGCAGTACGCGAAGCGCGTCGATCCCCGCGAGCGTTGGCACTGCCGCAACGGCGAGCGTAATCCAAAGCACGTCGGCCAGGCCGAAAAGCAAAAGCCTGCTCGCCAGCACTTGCACGCAGCTGAACCGGCATGAGTACTCCATCTCGCAGACGCGGGTCTCGAAGCTCTTGAATACCGATGGTGCCGCTATGGCAACCGAGAGGGCCGATGCCGCCATGACGACGATGGGGCTTCCCGAGTGCGGGCCGATCTCACCGACGAGAACGAGCATGCATGCCAGAAGCGCGATCTGGAGCATCCATGCCCAGGGACGCACGAACCGAACCTGGCTCGCGACGAACCGCCAGAGCGGGATGTAACCCGCCTCCCTCGCGCCTCCGCAGGCGCGAGCCGCCTCTGCTTCCACGAGCAGCAAGGTGCGCTTGCGCGCCGAAGCGTCGGGGGATGCCGCGTCAGCGGCGTAGTAGCTCCTCAGCGCATCCTTTAGCTTCGAGTCATTCATGGCCTTCTCCCATCAGTTCCTTGAGCCTGCCGAGCGCGCGCCGCTCGATTCGATAGAGGGCGAACCTCGACTTCCCCGTCACGGCGGAGATGTCGGACATAGGCAGGTCCTGGCCGTAGCGCAGCTCGATGACCTCGCGCTCCTCTTCCGTAAGGCGGGCAAGGGCATCTGCCATGATCAGCCGTCCGTCCATGTCCACATGCCGCGCGTCAGGAATTGCCGGCGCATCGTCCTCGTCCAAGGTGCCAACCGGTTTTTGGCCTCGGTAGAAGTCGGCACAGACGTTGCGCGCGCAGGTGTAGAGATACGCGAGGGGCTTTCCATGCTCGGCGTATAGCGCATCGCTCCGCACGAGTCGAAGGAACACCTCCTGAGTCACGTCTCGGGCATCCTCTTTCGAGGGGAGCCTTCGCGCGCAGTAGCGGTATACCTCGTCGTAGTGCTCCTCTGCGAAGCGCCCCACCAAAGAGTCGTTTTCGCGGCCTGGCGCGTCCGTCCTGCCGTTGCTGCCGTATGGAAAGCCTTGCATTCTCTTCCCTCACCTCCTATAGGGCATAACGTGGTTTGGCGCCGGGATGTGCGCGGAATTTTGAAATTTACGTCCCATGCAATGGGGGAAACCGCAGTCAGCGATGCTCGGTGAGTGGCGGATATGCGAGGGTGTGGTAGGCGGAAAGGGAGCTTATTCGCTTTCCCAAACCGCTCTGGTCATTTGAACGAGACGCGCCGGAGACCGTAACCGTCCCGAGTCATCTTCCCCGACTTGAGGTTCTCCTGTGCGTCCTGCCATGCCTTGATGGCAGCGTCAAGCTTCTGGGCTCCCTTTGCCTTCGGGTCGATGCGCAGAGCGCCAGACGGGCTTATCGAGGAAATCGGCCTGCTATACGTCGGCGTCACGCGCGCTCGAAAGGCGGTATATGCCTCCGCCTCGATGCAGCGCAGGACAAAATCGGGGGACTATCAGGCCACCTGTCCCTCTTGTCTAATATCTATTCCGAGTATTGCACCTGTGGGCTGGGCGGTGATGGATGCGGAGAGCTGACTTCTGATGCTACGAGACGTGTCCGCTATGGCCGTGAGAGCCGGTCAGCCGTCTTGTCCATGACCTCGCTGAGCATGGCCAGGCCGTTCTTCAGCTCGCCCTGCTTGGAGAAGTAGTCCCTGTGCGCCATGAATCGTCTGCGCAGGACTCGGAGCTGCCCGGCGGCGTCCCCTCTTGCGTTCTCGCTCTTGGCTATGTGCATGTAGCAGAGGGCGAGGGCGGTGAAGTCGTGGACGATGGGCGCTCTCTTAGTGAGTGACACGAGCTCGCGGTCGATCCCCAGCTCCTCGACCGCCATGTGTCCAGGGTCTCCGTACTTCTCGATGAGCCCGCGGGTGTATGAGGACCCTCCCAGCCCGGCGAGACTCCTCTCGGTGTGCTCGGGGTCTATCCCGTCGAGCGAATCCGATGCAAGGTGCAGAATGGAGGCTAGAGCGGAGATGACGGTCTCGGCGTCCTGGGCGGCCAGGTCTCCGGACAGGCCCATGACCGTCGGGGCTTTCGACCGAACAGAGTCGAGATCGACCCTCTTCTCGAGTACCCTGACCTTTCTCTCGCGCTCGGAATTGAAGAAGGACGCCATGAGCTCGTAGGGATCGTCTCCCTCGTCCATGATCATCTTGTTGAGCTCGACCTTCATGTAGTGCTCGATGTCGAGTGTGAGGGAGAGGACTGTCTCGCGAAGGTGGTGGTCGAGCCTCGTGAGCCGGCGAGGTGGGCGAAGTCGAGGTTGATGTAGGAGCCGAAGTGCTCCGAGTCGGGGTTGGTGTAGCGGGAGAAGCACTTCGCGAACGCCTTCACCTTGAAGAAGAAGTTGCTCTCTCGCAGGAACCGCTCGGCCTCCCGCTCGTCTGTCAGCTCGAAGCGGACCCCTCGGTCCCTGAGGTGGCGGACTTGCTGGGCGGCGCCGATGAGTGGCCGTTCCCTTGTTGTGGCGGTGCCGGAATCTCCCATATCGGCTCCAAAAGATAAGAAAAATGCGGCTGAAGGTACAGGTACCCGCAGCCGCTAAAAGCCCTAGGGCTTTTCACAATGACTGAAGTATACCCGATTGAGGCGGACGGGGGAGGTGTTCGGATGAAGTTGATATTCAAGGGGGCCGACGGGAATCCAAGGCGCGCCATGCTTCTTATGTGCAGCAAAGGCATTGCTGCTAAAATACTAAGCGCTCATGTAGTTTAAACGCACGACGATAAGGAGCACCAGTGGGTAACCACTTCCGTACCTCCGGTGCGGGCGATGATGCCCCCAAGACGCAGACGGGCGTCCAGGGCAGTCGTTTCGCCACTCCGGATTCAGAGGGCCAGCCTGTTGCTCAGGCCCCCGCTCAGCCGGCAGATCAGGCACAGCCGGCATCCGATCCCTTTGCCTACAATCCCACCAGCGATGTCGCGCTTTCCGGCACGGCGGGTTTTGAGCCCGTTCAGGCCGTGACCGCTCGCGTGGAGCAGCCTCAGGCTGGCGCCGCCACGCCGCAGCCTACCATGGCCGGCATTCCCGACCCCATGGCCCCTGCGACGCCGGTTCCTCAGCCTGCGCAGTCCGGTCTCTTTGCCGCTATTCCCGATCCCACGCAGCCTGCTGCCCCGGTGGTCGAGAGCGATCAGGCCGCCGAGGTCGCAAGCCTCGATAACGCGCTCAACAACCCCGATTTTACGTCGGTGTTTGCGCCCATCGATCCGCAAGCCAGCCGCAAGAAGATGGCCAAGCAGGCCGGTGTCGAGCCCGTCATCCTTATGGAGCATGTCACCAAGATCTATCCGGCACAGCCCAACAAGCCTGCACTCGACGACATCAACATCGAGATCTATCCGGGCGAGTTCGTCTTCCTGGTCGGTCATTCCGGCTCGGGTAAGACCACGCTGCTGTCGACGCTCAACCGCGACGTCAAGCCGACGAGCGGCCGCATCTTGGTTGCCGGTCAGGACCTCATGAAGATCAAGAACCGCAAGGTTCCGTTCCTGCGCCGCCAGATTGGCGCCGTGTTCCAGGACTTTAAGCTTCTGCCGCAAAAGACCGCCTACGAAAACGTGGCGTTTGCCCTGCAGTGCATCGGCAAGCCCAAGGGCGTCATTCGCAGCCAGGTGCCGGAGGTGCTGCGTCTGGTCGGTCTGGCCGATCAGATGGACTCGCTGCCCGACCAGCTTTCCGGTGGCGAGCAGCAGCGCGTCGCCGTCGCCCGCGCTATGGTCAACCGTCCGCCGCTGCTGATCTGCGACGAGCCCACGGGTAACCTCGACCCGGCGATCTCGCTGGGCATCATGAAGCTGCTCGAGCGTATTAACCGCACCGGCACCACCGTGATCGTCGCCACGCACGACCGCGAGATGGTCGATAGCATGCACCGTCGCGTGATCGCCCTCGAGGGCGGCCACGTTATCCGCGACCAGGAGAGGGGAGGTTACGGCAACTATGGCACCAACTAACGTGGGCTACTCCTTCAAAGAGGCAATCAGTCACTTCTTCCGTAACTGGACTACCTCGCTCGGCGCCGTCATCACGATCTTCCTTTCGCTGTTTATCATCGGCCTGTTCATCATGGGCTCCGCGATGCTGAACTCCGTGATCGGCACCGTCGAGGATCAGGTCGTCATCAACGCCTTTATTAGCGATGACGCCGACCAGGCAGATGTTCAGGCCTTTGAGGCTGAGCTCAAGACGTGGAGCAACGTCAAGTCCGTGACGTACAAGGACAAGGACGACGCGCTGGCCGAGTATACGAGCAAGATGTCGGGCAACGCCGACGCCACCATGAGCGCGCTCGATGGCCAGAACCCGCTGCCGGCTTCGTTTGCAATTGAGATGGACGATCCGTCCAAGGTCGAGAGCACGGCCCAGAAGCTCAAGAAGAACGCCGACTTCCAGAAGATCGCGGATGACGGCGACGTCAACGCGAGCGTGCTGTACGGCCAAGAGGAAGTGAGCCGCCTGTTCCAGGTGACCAACTACATCCGCATCGCCGCCGTGGTGCTCGTTGGCCTTTTGACCTTTATCGCATTCATCTTCATCAACAACACGATTCGCCTGTCCATCACGGCGCGTCGTCGTGAGATTGCGATTATGCGTCTGGTCGGCGCCAGCAACGGCTTCATTCGCGGCCCGTTTATCACCGAGGGCGTACTGCAGGCCATTTTGGGCTCGCTGCTTTCCATCGGCGTTCTGGAGCTGCTGCGCAATCTGATGATTCCGCGTTTGCAGGAGAGCATCGGCTGGATGTCGTTTGCCCTGCCGATGCAGTACTACCTGGTGACCTATGCTGCGCTGATTCTGGTCGGTGTGATTATCGGTCTCTTTGGTTCTGCCATAGCCATGCGCCGCTACCTGCGCGTGTAGGCATGCCTGGAATTCATCCCTTCCAACGGGTCGTCTCTTATGGGGCGGCCCGTTTTTTGATCTCTAGGGGACGGCAGGAAAGCGAATCATTTGGGTAGACTCTTTGGAGTTCGTCATCGATAGCAAGGAGGCGCCATGGGGCGCAATAACAAGCATAAGCGCGGTGCTCGCAATAAGCGTGGGCCGGTGCGCAGCGAACGCCGTCTGAGCCTGACCGGGCGCGTGCAGCTCCATGAGCATGGCGCCTATGTCATAACCGAGAGCGGCGACTACAAGGTTATGGGCCGCGGTAAGCGCGAGATCATGGATGGCGATACCGTTGCCGTGAGCATTAAGAACAGCCCGCACGGTGAGCGGCGCGCCGTGATCGAAGGCGTGGTTGAGCGCGCAGCCATAAGCGTGGTGGGTACGTACCAGACCGCTGGTCCGCTCGGTGTGATCGAGCCGCTCGATTCGCGCCTGAAGGCCGACTTCTTCATTCTGTCCGAGGATGCCTCGGCGGATCGTCTGGGCGTCCACCCGGGTGATGCCGTTGTCGCGCGCATTTTGACCTACCCGACGCGCCTGGAATCGGGCACCGTGACGATCGAACGCCGCATTGGCGGAGATGACGCGCCCGATTTGGGCGTTCAATACGTGATGGCGCGTTACGGCTATACCGATAGCTATCCCGAGGCCGCGCTGGACGAGGCCGAGGGGCTTTCGCTCGATGTGTCCGCGGCGCTTAAGGACCCGCTCCGCCGCGATCTGCGCGACCGCTTTGTCATCACGATCGACCCGGTCGACGCGCGCGACTTTGACGATGCCATTTCGCTTGAGCGCACGCCCGAGGGTGGCTACAAGCTGGGTGTGCATATCGCTGACGTTTCTCACTATGTGGCTTGGGACGGGCATATCGATCTTGAGGCTCGCCATCGTACGACATCGGTGTATCTGGCCGATCGCGTGCTTCCCATGCTGCCCGAACGCCTGTCCTGTGACCTGTGTTCGCTTCGCCCTGACGAGGACCGTCTTGCGTTTACCGTTGACATTGAACTCGATGCGCAGGGTCGCGTGCGGCATTACGATCCGTACCCCAGCGTGATTCGCTCGCGTGTGCGTATGGACTATGACGGCGCCGAGGCGCTGCTGGTGCGTGCCGGCGCGGTGGAGTATGGGGTGCTGGAGGGTGCGGCCGAGGATGTTGCGGCTGCTGAGGCCTCGCGCGAGGAGGCGCTTGAGCGCGGTCTTGCGTGCGAGGAAACTGCTCGCGGCTATAACGTCGACCTCGGCGATTTCCTTGTCGCCGCCAACGAACTCGCCGAACTTCGCCGTCGTATTCGTCGTGCCCGCGGCTCAGTCGATTTTGACACGGCCGAGATTCGCGCTCTATTGGATGAGGACGGAGTACCCGTGCAGATTGTGGCGCGCGAGCGTTCGTGTGCCACGTCGCTTATCGAGGAAGCCATGCTACTCGCCAACGAGTGCGTTGCAGAGTGGCTGGCAGACCGTGATATCGAGGCCTGCTATCGCGTGCATGAGGATCCGAGCCCCGATAGCCTGCACGGTGCCGCCGTTGCGCTGGCGCAGCTGGGCATCATCGACGATCGCCGTGCTGCCGGTATCGCCCTGGGGAGTCCCGATGAGCTACAGGCTGCAGTTGATGCTGCCGCCGGTACGGCCAACGCACCGCTCGTCAACACGCTGCTTCTGCGCAGCATGCAGCGCGCACTGTACAAGCCGCGCAACGAGGGCCACTTTGCGCTCGCCGCGCCGTGCTACTGTCACTTTACGAGTCCCATCCGTCGCTACCCCGATCTGGTGGTGCACCGCGTGCTCAAACTGCAGTTGGCCTATGAGCAGCTCGGCGGCAAGGACGCCCTGGTCCGTACACCGCGGCTGATCGGCAAGGGGCGCGAGTCGCTGCCGCGCATTCTGCCGCAGATCTGCCGCGCATGCAGCGATGCCGAGCGCGCGGCAGATGCCGCTAGCCATGCGACGCAAAAGATCAAGATTGCCCAGTACTATGAGGATCGCCTGGGCGAGCGCTATGCCGGAACGGTCTCATGGGTCAGCAGCATGGGCCTCTTTGTGCGCTTGGACCTGACGCAGGTCGAAGGCTTGGTTTCGATCAAGAGTCTGGGCAACGAGTGGTTCGAGTTCGACGAGGATGCGCTTACGCTGACGGGCGCCGACACGGGGACTCGCTATGAACTGGGCCAGCGCGTGATTATCGAGGTTTCGCGCGTCAATACCACGCGTGGGCACTTGGACTTTAAGCTTATCCATTAGCCAAATCTCGACTCATGGCGGGAGAGCGGAGGGCGGTCTTTCGGGGCCGCCCTCCGCATTTGGATCATAGCTACCTTGCCGTCCGCTCGGCCGCCCGCTTACCTGCTATTCGAGAGGTAAAACCTACCAAAATAAACCTGTCCCTTTTTGGCAGGTTTACAAGAAAGCGGGGATGAGATGGCGACGGTGTATGGTTATGCGCGGGTGAGTTCGCGCGATCAGAATCTAAATCGGCAGCTGGATGCGCTGGGCGCCTATGGCGTGGGCTCGGCGAATATTTATGCCGACCATGCGAGCGGCAAGGACTTCGATCGCCCGCGGTATCGCGAGCTGCTGCACATCCTGGGAGACGGGGACGTGCTGGTGGTGCTTTCTATCGACCGGCTTGGCCGTAATTACTCCGAGATTCTTGAGGAATGGCGACGCATTACCAAGGAGCTCGGGGTTGCCATTGTGGTGTTGGACATGCCATTGCTTGACACGCGCGCCAGGGCCAGCGGCGCGCCGGATGTGACCAATACCCTGATTGCCGATATTGTGCTACAACTGCTGAGCTACGTGGCGCAGGTGGAGCGCGAGAATATTCATCGGCGCCAGGCGGAGGGGATTGCAGCGGCGCGGGCGCGAGGGGTCCGTTTCGGTCGACCTCGCAAGCCGTGCCCTCCTCAGTTTGAGCTGGTACGCGATAGCTATGAGGCAGGCGATATTACCCGCAGCCAGGCAGCAAAGTGCCTGGGCGTGTGCGTGGGGACGTTCGATCGCTGGATGCGCGAGGCGGGGTAGGGGTTTGCGTCGCTTTGGCGCTTCCTGTTGCGATTCAAATTTTGATACGGTGACGATGTCATTTGGGGCTACACTCGCTGATATTCAAAAAAGGAGGTAGGCCCTTGGCGCGCGTAAAACAAATAATCGGATGGACCGCGATCGTTCTGTTTACTGCAACGCTGGCGGGCATCTGGGTGCTGACGGAGCAAAATGCGGTGGAGACGTCGTTGCTGAGCGAGTCCACCGCGCGTGTGGTGGAGGGTCAAGCTACGGGCGTACAGGCTGCCGATGTCGCGGGTGAAGCTCAGACCGAGAATGGGATGACCGGGGGCACCGATTCGGCTGCTTCGAATGTCCGGTCTGGCCGACTTGCTTCCATTCGCATGTGGGTGGGCACGAACGTCCGTCGCGTTGCCCATACCGTAGAGTTTTTCTTCGTCGGATTGTTCGCCTCGGTGGTCGTGGTTTACTTTTCCAGGCGTCCGTGGAGCGTATGCTCCCGTTGCGTGCCCGTGTTGCTCTTTTGCGCCGTCTGCTCCGTTGGCGATCAGGTACATAAGATCTTTGTTCCCGGCAGGCATTTCGACGTTATCGATTTAGGATTCGATGCTGCGGGCTATGTTACCGCGATGCTGTTGGTATTGCTGGCAGCGGTGTTGGTGCGCCATGCGACTCGGCCGATCGGCGCCCATGCGAGGCGCTAGCCGGTAACAAGCCCGTTTTTGATAATGCGACCTTGTTGAATTATTTTGTGTCGCGCGTATTTCCGAGCGGTCGGATTTGAGGGGCGAGCGGTAGAACGCTCGCCCTTTGTGCGCCACGATGCGGCACAATGTACCGTAAAAGCTGTTTATATCCGGTACGAATCGTTCGTTGGTCTTTAATTCTTCTCAACGGAGGTGTTTGAGATGGCAAACGGATTGCTTTTGCGGCTTCGCGAGCGTGAGCTCAGCGCGAGCCCGGCGGAACGCAATGTCATCGCATATGTAAGCGCTCATCCGCACGAGGTGGTCGGGCTGTCCGTCCGCGGTCTTGCCGATGCCACGTTCTCCTCGCCTTCGAGCATTTTGCGCTTTTGCAAGCGCTTGGGTTTTGCGGGCTACAAGGAGTTCCAGCGCGAACTGATTGCCGAGCTGGCGCTCTTGGGTGACAAGAAAGACGTTGCCCTCGAGGACATCTCCATGGATGACAGCGTCGAACGTATCGTGGGGAAGGTGATGAAAAGCAACGTGCGCACGATCGAAGCGACGGCGCGAACGCTCGATTACACCGTCTTGGAGCGATGTGCGGCCTATCTTAAGCGGGCACGCGCGGTCAATCTGTTCGGTATCGGTGCCTCTCGTTTGGTCGCGCACGATCTGGCGCAAAAGCTCATGCGTGTCGACAAGGAGTGCCATCTGTACGACGACTGGCATGATCAGCTCTTGTGTGCCAAGAACATGCATGAGGGCGATATGGCAATCGCCTTTAGCTACTCGGGCTTGACGCAAGAGGTGCTGGACTGCACCGCCGAGGCTCAACGTCACAACTGTCCCGTTGTGGCCGTTACCAAAGTAGATGGATCATCCAAGCTTGCCACCGTGGCCGATGCCGTGCTCGGCGTCGCTGCGAGTGAACCCTTGGTCCGCAGCGGTGCCATGGCTTCGCGTATGGCCCAGCTTATGGTTGTCGATGCCCTGTACGCTGCTTACGTTGCCAGCGACTACGAACGGGCGACGCATGTCATTAAGCAAAACTACATCGAGAAACAGGAAAGATGAGGTGAATGAAATGCTCGATTTAACAAAATTCACGACCGAACAGCGTAATCAAAGTTCAATGGACCTCGATACGATGACATCGCTGCAAATCGTCACGACGATGAATGATGAGGATCTTCGTGCCGTCCAGTCGGTCACGAAGGTGTTGCCCCAGGTTGCCACAGCAATCGACTGGGCTGCTGAGGCACTCGAGCGCGGCGGGCGCGTCTTTTACATGGGTGCAGGCACCAGCGGTCGTCTGGGTGTACTCGACGCTTCGGAGTGTCCGCCCACGTTTGGCGTGTCACCCGATCTGATTGTCGGGCTCATTGCCGGAGGCGAGACGGCGTTTATCAAGGCTGTCGAAGGTGCCGAAGACAGCGAGGAGCTTGGCGCGAGCGACCTGCGGGGGCGTGGACTCTCGGACAAGGATCTTGTCGTTGGCCTGGCGGCAAGCGGTCGTACTCCCTATGTGGTGGGCGGCCTTGTGTACGCCAAGGCAACTGGGTGCAAGACCATTGCAATTGCCTGCAACCAAGGGTCGAAGATCGGGAAGAGCGCAGATCTTGCCATTGAACCCGTGCCCGGTCCCGAGGTACTGACCGGCTCAACGAGGCTCAAGGCGGGAACGGTTCAAAAGCTCATTCTCAACATGATTTCGACCGGTGCCATGGTCAAGATCGGCAAGGTATACCAAAACCTGATGGTCGATGTGCAGCAGACGAACGAGAAGTTGGTGGTGCGCGGCCAGAACATCGTGATGGAGGCGACCGGCTGCACGCGCGAGTGCGCTATTCAGGCGCTTGCAGATGCCGGCGGCCACGTAAAAACTGCTATTGTCTCGGTACTGCTGGACTGCGATGTCGAGCAGGCTGCGGTAGCACTTGAGCGAGCGCGAGGCCATGTCCGTGCTGCGGTGAGTGGCCATGAGAAGAGCAATGCCGATGCCCAATAGGTGCGCGGCGTGAGCTGATATGACATCCAGACGAGATACCCAATACAAGGAGGAGTTATGACGAACAAAGAGCTGGCTCAAAAGCTGCTGGACCTTTTGGGCGGTAAAGACAACGTGCTGGCAAACGCGGCGTGCATGACGCGCCTGCGCGTGACCGTCAAAGACACGGGCAGCGTCGACACGGAGGGTATTAAGGCACTCGACGGCGTGATAGGCTTGGTCGAGGACGACACGATGCAGATCGTGCTGGGGCCGGGCAAGGTGAATAAGGTGCTCGAGGAGTTCTCCAAGCTCACCGGCCTTGCGAAAGGCGTTGCCGACGAGAGCGTGGTTGACGCTGCGGCCACAAACAAGGCCGCGCAGAAGGCAAAGTACGAGTCCAAGCCGGTTCAGGCCTTCCTCAAGAAGATTTCCAATGTCTTCGTCGCCCTGCTTCCCGGCATCATTGCGGCTGGCCTCATCAACGGTATCTGCAACGTCATTAACGTCTCGACGGCAGGCGCGCTTGCAGGCGAGTGGTGGTACCAGGGCATTCGTTCCATGGGCTGGGCCCTGTTTGCCTATCTGCCCATCTTGGTGGGCTATAACGCGGCACGTGAGTTTGGCGGCTCCGCTGCGCTGGGCGGCATCGCCGGCATGATGTGTATCGCCAACAGTGCCATGCCCCTGCTTGCGCCTGGCGCGGCTGATCCTGCCACTGCCATTCTGCTGCCGCTCACCAATGCGCAGTACAACCCCGCAGCGGGCGGCATGATCGCGGCTCTTATCGCTGGCGCATTTTTTGCCTGGATGGAACGTCAGATTCGCAAGGTTATGCCCAACGCACTCGACACGTTTTTGTCCCCGCTGCTGGTGCTCATCATCGGCGCCTTTGCTCTGATGCTCGTCATCCAGCCGGTTGGCGCATGGCTGACGACTGCCATCTTTAGCGTTTTGACCTTTATTTTCGAGAAGCTGGGCGTCCTGGGCGGCTATATCCTGTCGGCAGGCTTCTTGCCGCTGGTTTCCGTCGGCCTGCATCAGGCGCTCACGCCGATCCACGCTATGCTCAACGATCCCGACGGCGCTACCAAGGGCATCAATTACCTGCTCCCCATCCTTATGATGGCTGGCGGCGGCCAGGTCGGTGCCGGTCTGGCGCTGTACTTTAAGACCAAGAACGCCAAGCTCAAGAAGTATGTCGCAGAGTCCATTCCCGTTGGCATTCTGGGTGTGGGCGAGCCTCTGATGTATGCCGTTACGCTGCCGCTCGTTCGCCCGTTTGTGACGGCCTGCCTGGGTGCCGGATTTGGCGGCGCGCTCGCGGCGCTGCTTCACATCGGCACGGTTTCTCAGGGCGTTTCCGGTCTGTTTGGCCTGCTGATCGTCGTTCCTGGCCAGCAGCTCGGCTACGTTGCCGCTATGCTGCTTGCCTATGCCGCCGGCTTTGTCCTGACGTGGTTCTTTGGCGTCGACGAGCAGAAGATCAACGAGTTCTTTGGCGAATAGTTTGATATCGCGAGCCGTGTTGCTCAGGGCTCGCGGCGCGCGGCAGATTTCTTGATGCTATGGTTGTGCCGGTGGGGCTAACTGCTCCGCCGGCCTTTTTTAAAGGAGCGTTGAAACGTGAAAACGGGTATTTCGATTTATCTTTCCAGCCCTCTGCAGGATATTGAGCGGACGATTGAGCACGGTGCCGCGGCGGGTGCGCGCTATGCGTTTACCTCACTGCATATTCCCGAGGATGGGGGAGCGGCGTATGCCGATAAGGTCCGTCATGTGCTGTCGCTGCTTTCCGCGCACGGTATTGCGCTCATCGCCGATGTGGGGCCGCGCACGTGCGATTTGCTCGGGCTTGAGCGCATCGAGGACCTGCGTGATCTGGGGTTGGAATACCTTCGTTTGGACTATGGCTTTAGCGCCCAGCGGGTCGCGGAGCTGTCCGGTGTATTTCGCATTGTGGTCAATGCATCGACGGTGAGTTCTGTTGAAATCGCATCGTGGCGTGAGGCCGGTGCCGATGTGACTCGTTTTGCCGCCTGCCACAATTTTTACCCTAAGCCTTATACCGGTTTAGCTCTGGAGGACATTGCTCGGGTGAATCTTCGTCTTGCGGCGCTTGGATTCGAAATCATGGCTTTTGTGCCGGGTGATGCTAACGTTCGCGGGCCAGTATTCGAGGGACTGCCGACGGTCGAGGCGCAGCGCGGTCGCGCGTCAAAGGTTGCCCTCAACATGCTTGAGCTTGCACATGGCGCCGATTGCGACATTGTGTTGGTCGGCGACCCCGATCTTTCCGATGCGGGCTGGACGCAGTTTGCTCATGTTTCTGCCGGATACGTGGACCTGCAATGCGAGCTTGAGCCCGGTTATGCCTATGTACGTGGGCAGATTCATCACGACCGACCCGATTCGAGCACCCTCATCTTTAGGTCTCAGGAGTCGCGTACGACGCTTAAGCCGGATTCCGTGCCGATGGATGCCGGTGCCGGCCTGTCACGAAAGACGGGGTCGATCGCTGTGAGCAATAGCGGCTATGGGCGCTACGAAGGCGAGCTTGAGATTGCGCGGGTCGATCTTCCCGGTGACGAGCGCATGAACGTTGCGGGTCATATCACGCCCGAGGCAATGGAGCTGCTGCCGTTCATCAAACGCGGATTCGGGGTACGGTTCGTTTAGCGTGTGACCCGTGGGCTACAATTGGCCCATCATGCGAAGGTGCCTCGTGTGGCGTGTGTCTGCGTTGGCCGATCTATATTCGGAGGATTTCCATGACCGTACTGTTTGTTGAATATCCCAAGTGCTCGACCTGTAAGAAGGCCAAGGCATGGCTGGACGAACACGGGGTAGAGTATATCGACCGCGATATCGTTTTGGACAATCCCACGGCTGATGAGCTTGCGACCTGGATTGCTCGTTCGGGACTGCCGGTGCGGCGCTTCTTTAATTCGTCGGGCATGAAATATCGAGAGCTGGGCCTGAAGGCGCGTCTAGATGCGGGCATGACGGATCGGGAGTGCTACGAGCTGCTGGCGACCGACGGCATGCTGGTTAAGCGTCCGCTGTTGGTGGGCGACGACTTTGCGATTCCCGGCTTTAGGGAATCGGCTTGGGTCGAGGCGTTGCTGTAGCGGCTGCGGAAAGTGCGACCCGTTTTGAGTGCTCAGGGTGGGACGTGTTTTCCATCGGCGGGCTCGCTCGGCTCAATCATCGAGCTGTGCCCATTCGTGCGGATCGTAGACCTTTACGTGCTTGTTGGGCTTGCCGCTCCAGTACTCCTCGTCCATAAAGGGCAGATATGCCTGAACGCCGGGGCAGATAAAGGGAATCCGCTGCTGTTGCAGTCGCTCGCGCTGTCGCTGCTCCAGGTGCGCCTCGGATATGACAGTCGGCATACCGGACAGCTCGACGAGGCTTGCCTGGATTCGCTTAAGGTCGGGGAGTCCCGCGTGCCATGACATCCGCATGATCAAAAAGGATGCACGGCGGTAGTTTGCCTGCATCACCGTGATGGCGGGGCGCAGAGTGGGATGGATTTTGTCCCGTTCGGGCCAAAGGTCAGCAGTGATCTCGAGGCCCAGGGTCTCCCATAGGTAATCAAGCTCTTCGTCCATGGCGCCTCGATATCCGTGCAATGATGACGGTTCGATTGTGCCATCAGCCGTGAGTGCTGCATTGTTGTAATCTACCAGCGGTAGATGCGGGATGTTTTACGGGCTTTGGCGCCGTACGTGTCGCTGGCGCTTCACAGGTCCTTCACGTGTCGGCCGTATTTGACTGAATTTCAAAAAAGTCAAAATTGGGGCTTGCGTCACGGCCGGACTTCCCGTATATTTCTTTCTTGCGCAAAGGCACAGCCGAGCGCAGCGATGCAGTCATTGGGATGTCGTCTAATGGCAGGACAGCGGATTCTGGTTCCGTCAATGGGGGTTCGACTCCCTCCATCCCAGCCATTGTATTTGCTACATATGGCCCGTTCGTCTAGCGGTTTAGGACGCCGCCCTCTCAAGGCGGAGATCACCAGTTCGAATCTGGTACGGGCTACCAAAATTGAACGCCCGGGCCTCGTAAGAGACCCGGGTTTTGTGTATTGACCGATGTTTAAGGCGCGCGTTGAGTCTGCCGCCCGGACCGAGGAGTTGTCATGGACCTGCCTATCAGCTTGGAAGACATCACGTATGCCGAGAACTATCTGGCGCAGGGCGACCTGGCTACGGCGACGCCGCTGCTGGAGCGTCTGGTGGAGCTTGCCGAGGAGTATATCGACGCTGAATGCAAGACGGAGGAGAAGCGCCAGTACTTTAGCTTCGACAGCAAGTTTGAGCGCCTGGCCTATCGCCGCGTGGAGAAGGATCCGCGCGAGCTGGTGCAGGTCGAGGTTCCCTTTGACCGCCTGTACTCCGACATGGCGTTTGCCTACATTCGCCAGCAGGATTATGTGAGTGCTCGGAATGCCCTGATGCAGGCCGTGCGTTGGGATCCCATGAACTGCAACTATCGCTTGGACTTGGCCGAGCTGTTCCGCGCGCTCGAGGACAAGCAGGAGTGGGCATCGCTCTCGTTCTCGGTGCTGGAGCGCGCGAGCGACGGTAAGTGCGCCGCACGTGCCTACACCAACTTGGGTCAGTACTTCTTGGAGCCCGAGACCGAGAACATTTCGGCAGCCGTGGGCTGCGCGCGTCTGGCGCTGCGCCTGGCGCCCAATGATGCGCATACGACGCGCCTGCTCAACAAGATCCATACCACCTATCCGGATGCCGCGGACGAGAGTGACGACCATGTGATGGGTGAGCTCGCCCTGCAGGGCGTGCCGACCTCGCCTTCGGCCGAGATCGCCATCTGCCTGATCATGTGCGCGACCGATGCTGCAAGCGACGGCGACAAGCAGGAGGCTACGCGTCTGACGGTCCGTGCCCGCGACCTGGTGGGCGAGGAGGCATGCGCGGCGATTATCAAGCTGGTGCGCGAGAGCGATGCCGAGCTTAATGCCGAGCGCAGGGCAAAGCGCGAGGCTGCGGGTTCAAACGCCGATGGCGCCAAGGAGGCCGGCGATGCCCAGTAAGCGCGAGCGCAAGCTCATTTCCAAGAATCGCTCGGCACATCACGAGTACTTTATCGATGAGACGTTTGAGTGCGGTATTGAGCTGAGCGGTACCGAGGTCAAGTCGATTCGCGAGCGCGCGTGCCAGATTACCGATACCTTCGCACTGATTCGTGGTGGGGAGTGCTGGCTCGTCGGCCTGCATATCCACCCTTATAGCCATGGTGGCGTGTGGAATCGCGATCCCGACCGTCGGCGCCGTCTGCTGCTGCACCGCAAGGAGATCGACTTTCTTGACGGCAAACTTCGCAACCGCGGCTATGCGCTGGTGCCGCTGGAGCTCTACTTTAATACCGACGGCCGCGTAAAGCTGCTGCTGGGCCTAGGCCGCGGCAAGAAGCTTTACGACAAGCGCGAGGATATGGCCAAGCGCGATGTCCAGCGCGAGATCGACCGCGCCCTCAAGGAGCGCAATCGCTAGGCGTTCTGTATAAGTTGCGGTGGAATACGGACTGTTTTGCCTGTTTGAGGGGCTATTCAGTCCTTATTTCACCGCAACTGCGGGCGTCTCATCTTGCTTATACTGTTTTGACACATATGTCTCAAAGGTGGTGTCCGTTGTGGGCGCCGCCTTTTTTGTGGGTACATACATCCATGAGGTTCCAACCCGGGTTAGGGGAGTGATTGTTATGGACAAAACTGCGTTCTTTACCATGCCGAGCGGTCTGTACGTGGTGAGCGCCGCGGCAGACGGGCTGCGCGCCGGCTGCGTCATCAACACTGCGGTGCAGGTGACGTCCATGCCGCCGCGCATTTCGGTTGCCGTGAACAAGGACAACGTCACCTCGGGCGTCATCGCTTCGGCCAAAGCGTTCGCGCTGACCGTGATCGATCAGACCGCCGATATGCTCTACATCGGTAACTTTGGGTTCCGCACTAGCAGCGATTATGACAAGTTTGCCAAATACGAGACCCGCGAGACGGCTCTGGGCATGCCCTATGTGCCCGAGCACGCGGCGGCCCTGTTTAGCTGCCATTTGATCGACACTGTGGATGTTGGCACGCATCTACTGTTTATCGGCGAGGTCGAGGATGCCGAGCGCTTGAGTGACGAGACGCCGCTCACCTACGATTACTACCATAAGGTCCTGAAGGGCAAGACGCCTCCGAAGGCGTCCTCGTATCAAGGCTAGAAATGTTTTAAAAATACTTGCATTATATTATTGAGAATCTATACTGATAAATGAAGTACATCACCAGTCGCGTTTGAGAGGAGAACATCATGGCTGAGGAGAAGAAGACGTATAAGTTCGTGTGCGTCGTTTGCGGTTACGAGGTTGAGGTCGATACGCCCGAGCTGCCCGAGGATTATGTGTGCCCGGTGTGCGGCGTCGGTCCCGATCAGTTTGAGCTCGTCGAGGAGTAGCTCGTCGGCACGCGGCTCACGGCAACACATAGCTCTGTCCAAGGGCCCCGGTCGAATTCTCGGCCGGGGCCCTTTTCCTCCGCCCCTAAGGGATCACGGTTGCTGTTGGCCGATCCTGTCTGTTGTGAGTCCGGCCGACCTTTTGTCTTAATCTGTAACGTCTAACGGTGGAAATTGGGCCCACTTGTTACATATCGAGACAAACCAAAACCGTCCGGCAGAAGATCTCAATCTGTAACATCTAGACATCAAAAGCGGGTTTAGATGTTACAGATCGAGACGTTTGACTGGGTGGACATGCGGCCTCGTTACATCCCGGTCAACAGCACGGCGTCGAGCGCCGTTACGACGACACCGATCCCTACAAGCAGCGCGTTGAGCGGGCGCGAATTGGCGTATTTGCCCATGACGCGGCGTGAACTGGTGAGTCGTATGAGCACAAAGACCGTAATCGGCAGCTGAAGCGACAGCAGTGCCTGGCTCCAAATGAGACCTTCAAAGGGATTTGGAACGACCAGGCACGCCGCCACTGCTCCGGCGAAACAGGCCGCCACCCCGACCGAGGAATGTCGGTCGTGGATGTCGTATTCCTCGTCGAACATGCCCGCAGTGATGGTTCCCGCCGCCATGCCCGCTGTCACGCTGCTCGATAATCCCGCGAACAGCAGCGCTACCGCAAAGATGGTCGAGCTCGTCGGGCCCAAGATGGGGGAGAGCGTGGCCGCTGCGACGGCGAGGTCGTCTACGACAATGCCGTGCATAAAGAAGGTCGTTGCGGCCAGGATGACCATGGCCGAGTTGATTGCCCAGCCCACGCCCATCGAAAAGAGCGTGTCGAAGAGCTCGTAGCGCAGACGCTCTTCGATAACCTGCTCGCCTTGGCCTTCGAAGTGCATGGATTGGATGACCTTGGAGTGCAGAAAAAGGTTGTGGGGCATAACGACCGCACCCAGGACACTCACGATAATCGCGGCAGAGCCAGTGGGCATACTGGGCGTGATCCAGCTTGCGGCGGCCTGCGGCCAGTCGACCTTGACCAGCGCAAGCTCGGCCAAAAACGAGAGTCCTACCACGCCTACGAAGGCGATGATCCAGCGTTCGGCACGTTTGTAGGAGTTGGTCATGAGCATCGCCATCGATACTGCCGCCACGACGACGCAGCCCGCGCGCACGGGCAGCCCAAAGAGCATTTGAAGGGCAATCGCGCCGCCCAGGACTTCGGCCATGGCGGTGGCGATGGTCGCGAGATAGGCGCTGGCGAGCACCGTGCGTCCAACGAAGCGGGGGAGGTAGCGTGTCGTGGCCTCGGCAAGACAGGCGCCCGTGGCGATACCCAGGTGCGCCGCGTTGTGCTGCAGCACAATGAGCATAATCGTGGACAGCGTGACGATCCACAGCAGTGCGTAGCCAAACTGCGAGCCCGCGGCCATATTGGAGGCCCAGTTGCCCGGGTCGATAAAGCCGACGGTCACAAGCAGCCCGGGGCCGATATGCCGCGCAATATCTAGGCCTCCGTGACCACCGGTGCGTCGGGAGCCAAAGTGTTGTTTGAGATGGTTGAGCATGGTGCGCTCCTGTGTATGGGCGGCGTGACGTCGCATCTGGGCCGTGCGGCGCCACGCGTCGGTTTTGGGTTGGGGCTACTTGTGTGCTTTGCCCTGATTGGCCACGGCGTCGATCTTGGCGGCGATGGTCGCCGGGTCGCCGATGTAGCGCTTGTCGAGGACGTTGAAATCGGTGTCGAAGGTGTAGACGAGCGGCACGCCGGTGGGGATGTTGACCTTGAGGATCTCCTCGGGCGTGAGGTGCTCGAGCTTCATGACGAGTGAGCGCAGGGAGTTGCCGTGTGCGGCGATGAGTACGCGCTTACCGGCGAGCATCTGGGGGCGAATCTCGTCTTCGAAATAAGGCCAGGCGCGGGCGATCGTGTCCTTGAGGCACTCGGTATAGGGCAGCTGATCGGGCGCGACATCACGGTATTGCTCCTGGGTGTGGGGATCGCGCGCGTCGTCCGGTTCGAGTGCCGGCGGGCAGACATCGAAGGAGCGGCGCCAGATGAGCACCTGCTCGTCGCCGTGCTCCGCTGCGGCATCGGCCTTGTTGAGACCCTGCAACGCTCCGTAGTGGCGCTCGTTGAGCTTCCAGGATTTGATGACGGGCAACCACTCGCGATCCATTTGGCCGAGCACGATGTCGAGGGTGTGAATTGCGCGCTTGAGACGCGAGGTGTAGCAGACGTCGAAGTCGAAGCCCGCTTCTTTGAGGGCTCGACCGCCTGCTGCGGCTTCTTCGCGGCCCGTGTCGGTGAGTTCTACGTCGGTCCAGCCGGTGAACAGGTTGAGTTTGTTCCACTCGGATTCTCCGTGACGGATAAGGACAAGTTGCATTGTCTGTCGGTCTGCTCGGTGCGCCATAGGGGCCTCCTTGATCTGGCACGGTGTGCGTGCCGTTTGCTTGACGCCGCAAAGGATACCCGTTTTAAGCTTAAAAGTTAACCAAGACTAACAAAATTGTTGTATTTGAATAGGATGGTGAAAGGGGGCTGCCGAAATGTCTCGATCTGTAACAACTAGGGATGGAAATTGGGCCTAGGTGTTACAGATCGAGATGTTTGAAGAGGTGAGTTTGCAGGCCGAACTTGGGGCCTATGTTGTCGCCCTTGAGGTCGGCGGTGTCCACTCGTAGGGCGTGCGTTACGCGATTGTTTCGAAACGGGTGGGAAACACAACGGGCCGACGATGCTCCTACTATGCCTATTCAACTGACTGTCTAAATATCTAGGGGAGGATCGCGATGCAGGCAGATTCCGCTCAGCAGCAGGGCCTTTATCGCCCCGAATTCGACCACGATGCATGTGGCATCGGCGCGCTTGCCGATATCAACGGTGAGCGCCATCACCAGATTCTGGACGACGCACTGTCCATTCTGGTCAACTTGGAGCACCGCGGCGGCACGGGACTCGAGAAGAATACCGGCGATGGCGCTGGCATCCTGTTCCAGGTTCCGCATCACTTTTTCCGTAAAGAGGCTCAAAAGTGCGGTCAGATTCTGCCGGCAGAGGGCGACTATGGCGTGGCCATGCTGTTCTTCCCGCAGGACGACAAGGGCGTAGAGGATGCCCGCCGCGTGTTTGAGGAGGGCTGTGCCGAGGCCGGCGTGCCGCTGCTCTTTTGGCGCGAGGTGCCCGTCGACCCGCACGACCTGGGCGAGACGGCCCGCGCCTGCATGCCCACTATCCTGCAGGCCTTCCTGGGCCGTCCGGACGACACGCCCGCCGGCGATGCCTTTGAGCGTCGCCTGTACGTGTGCCGCCGCACCATCGAAAAGAAGGCCGATGCCGAGTTTGCCCTGCGAGACAAGATCTTCTACGTGTGCTCCATGAGCTCGCGCACCATCGCGTACAAGGGCATGCTGGTCGCCACGCAGATGCGCCGCTTCTTCATCGACCTCAACGACGCCGCCGTCAAAACGGCCGTGGCGCTCGTCCACTCGCGCTACTCCACCAACACCACGCCCAGCTGGGAGCGTGCGCACCCCAACCGCTTTATCATCCATAACGGCGAGATCAACACCCTCAAGGGCAACGTCAACTGGATTCGCGCCCGCGAACCCAACCTGTACAGCCCCGTGCTGCAGCACGATCTTGAGCGCGTGATGCCCATCATCAACCGCGAGGGTTCCGACTCCGCGATTCTGGACAACGTGCTCGAATTCTTGGTCATGAACGGTCGCCCGCTCACGCGTGCCGCGTCCATGTTGCTGCCCGAGCCGTGGGACCACAACGATAGCCTGAGTGAGGAGCGCCGCGCCTACGACGCTTACCAGTCCATGCTCATGGAGCCCTGGGACGGCCCGGCGGCCATCGCCTTTACCGACGGTCGCACGCTGGGCGCCGCCCTCGACCGCAACGGCTTGCGCCCCGCCCGCTACTACGTGACGCGCGATGGCCGCTTTATGCTGGCAAGCGAGGTGGGCACCATCGAGGTGAGCCCCGAGAACATCCTGACGAGCGGCTGCCTGGGACCGGGCCAGATGCTCGAGGTCGATTTTGCCCGCGGCCGCGTGATCTACAACGACGAGCTGCGCGCCCGCTATGCCAAGGAGAAGCCCTACCGCGACTGGATTGCCGAGGAGACACTGACCGTCGACGCGCTCGATGAGCCCGCCGCGCCCGCGCCCGCCGAGGATGCCGAGGTGCCCGCCGCCGTGCGCATGGCCAAGCTCGGCTATCACTGGGATGATGTTGACGAGGTCGTGCGCCCCATGGCCCAGCAGGGCAAGGCCCCGCTCGCCTCGATGGGTATCGATGCGCCGTTGGCCTGCCTGTCCAAGAAGACGCGTTCGTTCTTTGACTACTTCTATCAGCTGTTCGCTCAGGTCACGAATCCTCCGATCGATGCCCTGCGCGAGCACATGGTGACTTCGACCACGCTCTACCTGGGCAACCACGGCAACCTGCTCGAGGATTCCCGCACGGCCTGTCAGCTGGTGCGCTTGGAGCGCCCATTGCTCAACGAGGAAGAGTTCGAGCATATCTGTGCCATCGACCGTGTTGGCTTTAAGACCCGTCGTTTCCGTGCCGTCTACCGCCGCGATGCCGGCGAGGGCGCGCTGCAGGCTGCGCTCAAACAGCTTGCCGAGGACGTTGAGGCTGCGGTCCGCGACGGCGTGAACATTGTGGTGTTGAGCGATCGTGCCGCTGCGGGCGAGGTGCCCGTGCCGTCGCTGCTCGCCGTGGGCTGCGTGCACAACCACCTGATCCGCGCCGGCGTTCGTACTTTTGCCGACATCGTGGTGGAGTGCGGTGACGCCGTGTCCCCGCACGACTTTGCGGCACTGGTGGGCTACTCCGCGAGCGGCATCTATCCGTACAACGCACATGCGTGCATCCGCGATCTGGCGGCACGCGGCGACCTGGACGTGACGGCCGAGCAGGGCATCGCCAACTACAACAAGGCTGCGACCGCCGGCATCGTCTCCATCATGTCCAAGATGGGCATCTCCACGGTGCAGAGCTACCATTCGGCGCAGATCTTCGAAGCCGTGGGCTTTACGCCGGAGTTCGTCAACGCGTACTTTGCCGGCACGGTGAGCCGTGTGGGCGGTATGGGTGTCGAGGACGTTGAACGCGAGCAAAACGAGCGCTACGACGCCGCGCTCGCTATCCTTAAGAGCCCGGCTCCCGATCAGCTGCCCACGCTGGGCCTGACCAAGTGGCGCCCGCTCGGCGGCGAGGAACACCTCATCGACCCCCAGACCGTCTACCTGCTGCAGACCGCCTGCCGTGAGGACAGCTACGACACCTTTAAGGAGTACAGCGCCCGCCTGCACCGCACCGGCCGTGCCGTGCGTCTGCGCGACTTGCTCGACTTTGATGCCAGCGGCCGCACGCCGGTTTCGCTCGACGAGGTCGAGCCCGCGCTCAACATCGTCCGCCGCTTTAACACCGGCGCCATGTCGTACGGCTCCATCAGCAAGGAAGCACACGAGTGCATGGCCATCGCCATGAACCGCCTGCACGGCCGTTCCAACTCGGGCGAGGGCGGTGAGGATCCGCGTCGCGAGACCCCGCTGGCTAACGGTGATTCCAAGAACTCCGCGATCAAGCAGGTGGCAAGTGCGCGCTTTGGCGTGACGAGCCGCTACCTGTGCAGCGCCTTCGAGATTCAGATCAAGATGGCCCAGGGCGCCAAGCCCGGCGAGGGTGGCCACCTGCCCGGCAAGAAGGTCTACCCCTGGATTGCCGAGGTCCGTCAGTCCACGCCCGGCATCGGCCTGATCTCGCCTCCGCCGCACCACGACATCTACTCCATCGAGGACCTGGCAGAGCTGATCTTTGACCTTAAGAATGCCAACCCCGGCGCGCGCGTGTCGGTCAAGCTGGTCAGCGAGGCCGGCGTCGGCACCATCGCAACCGGTGTGGCCAAGGGCGCTGCCGACAAGATCTTGATCAGCGGCCACAATGGCGGCTCGGGTGCCGCGGCGCGCGATTCCATTTGGCATGCCGGCCTGCCGCTGGAGCTCGGCCTTGCCGAGGCCCAGCAGACGCTGCTGCAAAACGGCCTGCGCTCCCGCGTGGTGCTCGAGGCCGACGGCAAGCTCATGGACGGCACCGATGTCGCCGTCGCCTGCTTGCTGGGCGCCGAGGAGTTTGGCTTTGCGACCATGCCGCTCATCTCCATGGGTTGCCTCATGCAGCGTGACTGTCAGCAGGATACCTGCCCGGCCGGCGTCGCCACGCAAAACTGCCGCCTGCGTCACGGCTTCCGCGGTAAGCCCGAGCACGTTGAGCACTTTATGCTCTTTGTGGCCGAGCAGCTGCGCGAGGTTATGGCGAGCCTGGGCTTCCGCACCGTCGATGAGATGGTTGGCCATCCCGAGTGTTTGTGCCAGATCGAGGTGCCGGGCAACCGCAAGGCTAACCTGCTGGATCTGTCGCCCGTGCTGGCAAGCGCGACCTGCGAGTTCGGTGCCCATATTCCGGGTGCCGACGGTCGCCACTTCCTGCCGCAGATGGCTGCCGACAGCGAGCTCGACAAGACGCTCGACTCCACGTTGTTCGTGCCCTACACGGCCAATGCCCGTGCGCACCTGCGCCCGATTCGTTTCCATGCCGACATCGCCAACGTTAACCGCTGCGTGGGCACCATTCTGGGCAATGCGGTGACCAAGGCGCATCCCGAGGGCCTGCCCGCCGGCTCCATCACCATCGATTGCGATGGTTCGGCCGGTCAGAGCTTTGGCGCCTTCCTGCCGCGCGGCATTACGCTCAACGTGTGCGGCGACGCCAACGACTACTTTGGCAAAGGCCTTTCGGGCGGCGAGGTGTCGGTGCGCCCCAACCCGCATGCGACCTATGAGTTCGACGAAAACATCATCGTGGGCAACGTTGCGTTCTTTGGCGCCACGAGCGGCCGTGGCTTCATCAACGGCCTGGCCGGCCAGCGCTTTGGCGTACGCAACTCCGGTGCCACCGTGGTGGTCGAGGGCTGCGGCAACCATGGCTGCGAGTACATGACGGGCGGTCTGGCGCTTATCCTGGGTGAGGTCGGGCAGAACTTCGCCGCCGGTATGACGGGCGGCGTGGCCTATGTCTTTGACCAGTACGGCACGCTCGATGCCCGCGTGAACCACGAGAGCGTTGAGCTCAAGGCCTCGACGGCCGGCGAGCTGGCACAGATTCGCGAGCTCATCCAAGAGCACGTGGACGCGACGCAGAGCCCGCGCGGCATCAAGCTGCTCTACAGCTTTGAGACGATGAGCAAGCACTTCGTGAAGGTCATTCCGACCGAGTACGAGCGTGTGCTGGCGATTGTCGCCGCCGCCGAGGCCGTCGGCAAGACGCATGCGCAGGCAGAGGAGCTGGCGTTTGACATCGTGACCGGTCGCGCGAGCGCTGCGGATGTCGCTCGCTTCGATGCTGCGGGCGGTGCTGCGGGCGGTGCTGCGGGCGCTGCGTCCGTGGCTGCCAGCCCTGTTGCTTCGACCAAGAAGGAGGCGTAAGTGCCATGGGTAAGCCCGGTGCTTTTCTTGATATCGATCGCGTGACCCACGAGCTGCGTCCCGTGGAGGAGCGCAGTCATGATTTTGATCCCCTGTATGTGGAGCTCGATGACGACGCACGTCGCGCCCAGGCGAGCCGCTGCATGATGTGCGGCGTGGCGTTTTGCCAGATGGGCGCGAGCTTTGGCAAGGCACGTCCGAGCGGCTGCCCGCTGCACAACTTGATTCCCGAGTGGAACGAGCTGGTGTACCGCGGCCGCTGGGATGAGGCTGCCGAGCGCCTGTCGCTCACCTCGCCCATGCCTGAGTTCACGAGCCGCGTGTGCCCGGCACTGTGCGAGGCCGCGTGCAACCTGGGCTCGGTCGACGGCCAACCCACGACGATTCACGATAACGAGCGTGCGATCAGCGACCGCGAATGGGCCAACGGCGGCCCGCGCCGCTTTGAGCCGGCAGGGGAGGATGCGCCCTCGGTCGCCGTGGTTGGTTCCGGCCCGGCTGGCCTGGTGGCAGCATGGGAGCTTGCACGTCGCGGTGCCCGCGTGACGGTGTTTGAGCGCGACGACCGCCCCGGCGGCCTACTCATGTACGGCATTCCCAACATGAAGCTCGAGAAGTCTGTGGTCGAGCGTCGTGTGGCGCTCATGCGCGAGCTGGGTATTGTGTTCGAGCTGGGTGTCGACGTTACGAACCCTGCGGTGACGGCCGAGCTCAATGGCTTTGACGCCGTCGTGGTGGCTGCCGGCGCTCGTGCGCCCCGCGGTCTTTCGGCTGCGAACGTGGATGCTCCGGGCGTGGTGTACGCGGTGGACTACCTGACGGCTTCGACCGTCTCGGTGCTCGATGGCGGTGAGCCTGCTATTGACGCACGCGGCCTGGACGTCGTGGTCATTGGCGGTGGCGATACCGGCAACGACTGCGTGGGTACCGCGGTGCGTCAGGGCGCGCGCAGCGTGCGCCAGTTTGAGTTCTTGCCGGCTGCGCCCGATAAGCGCGCGGCAGGCAACCCCTGGCCGCAGTGGCCCAACGTTAAGAAGACCGATTACGGCCAGCAGGAGGCTATCGCTGCGATGGGTGGCGAGATGCGTGCCTGGGCCGTGGATACACTCGAGGTGCTGCTGGACAAGAAGGGTGCGGCTGCGGGTCTGCGCGTGGTCGATCTGGACTGGTCGGCGGGAAAGCCCGGGCGCATCGCGGGCTCCGAGCACGAGGTGCCAGCGCAGCTGGTGCTCATCGCCTGCGGCTTTACGGGTCCGGAGTACGGTGTGTTCGATGCGGTGAGCGTGCCTGTTGCCACCGCTGGTCGTCCGCTGCCGGTGATGGCTGCCGAGGGCTCGCATCTCGCGGCTCGCACGGAGGGCGTCGCCGCTGATGCCGCGCCGGTGTATGTGGCGGGTGATGCCCGCAACGGCAGCTCGCTCGTGGTGAGTGCCATGGCCGATGCCCTGGCCTGCGCAGCCGAAGTCGCCGAGGCACTGGAACTGTAAAGTAGTCACGGAGATATTCAACAATCGAATCGGCAAGGGCTGTCCCTAACTGCCGGCACAAAAGGAACGTCCCTAAGTGCCGACAGTTAGGGACGTTCCTTTTGTGCCGGCATTCGGGGACACTCCTTGCGGATTTGCGAGCAGTTTGCGCGTTTGTCGACGTGCGGGTGTTCATTTGTCGACTTCTTGGGCTGTGGTCACCTGTTGTTTCTGTGGTGGCTGCGGGCATCTGGCTCAAAAGGGTTGGTTGGCTGTCTATGTCTACCTGCGGTTTTGTTGCGGTGCACATTTTCGGTCAAGCTTTTCGTCAAGTGTTTGGTCAGCATCTGGTTTGCAGTCGGAGGCCTATTTTGCCCGCGCTGGTCGTGGCTGCCCACCCTCCTCGTAAGCTCAAATTGAGGTCCATCAGTTTGAGGAGGATGCCATGACTGACCAAGTTTTTGATCGAGCGCAGCTGGCCGAGGCCGTCGGCAACGATATTGCCGACATGGCTCACTTTTGGATGCTGCGGAAGTTTCAATTTCTGGAGCCGGCGCGCGAGCAGTTCGAGATTATCGTCGATCCGTGGCTCAGCTATTGCGAGGAACCATCTCAAAACGAAATCATGGCCTACAACATGGCGTTTACCGATTGGCTGCTGTTTGAGCGCCCCTATTACCACGGCAAGACGCTGTTGGAGCTGTATGTGGACGAGCCGCCAGCGTCAATTTCTCCTGCTTCGCTCGGGCGACTTAAGCAGGTGCGTGACACGCAGTATTTCTCGCGCTTTGGCATTTTGGACAAGGATTCCGCGACTGGCATGGTCGTGCTGAAGGACACGCGCACTGACTGTCGCTTTGACGCCTACGACCCACATATCGTGCAAAAGGAGCACTGGAGCGACGGCGCGATTGCGGTGCGACTCGCGTGCGTCGACGATGTCTGGCTGACGGCGGGGCAGCTCTACCTGTATGATATCGCGCGCCTGAGCGACACGGCGGTCGACGGGCCGGGCGCGGTGCATCCCGAGGACCTGCAGGACGGCTTTGACACCTCGTGCATCAGCTTCTTCTTGCGTCTGGTCCGCGACATCATGGGCGCCCAGGGGCGTTACGTAAAGTCGCTCAATATTTACGAGCAAGAATGGGAGTAGGGGATGGGCGGTTGTCGCCTGCCTCGCCTTCTGCCTTTATGTCTCGATCTGTAACGTTTGGGGACAAAAAACCGGTCTACCTGTTACGGATCGAGACGAATGCTTGGGCGCCGCTGGTTTGTCTCAATCTGTAACGTTTAGGGGTCTGGAGAACGTCTTACTGTTACAGATCGAGACGTTTGGCACCTGGCTGGGGGGAATGTCTCAATCTGTAACATCTACAGTCCAAAAATCGGTCTTCTTGTTACAGATCAAGACGTTTGTCGGTGGAGGCAACGGTGACGATGGTCCATTTGTCCGATGTGGTGGTGATGGAAGTGTCTAATGCCGTTTTCAAGCACAAGCATACGACTCGCAACACGTTGGCGCGGAATAGGATGCTCGCGCGACTCACGGAGGCGACCGAGCAAGGTGCGCTGCTCGCAACGCATGACAATGCCGAGCTCATGTGGCTGCGGCGTCATGTTGGAACCGACGATATCGCGGAACCCGAGCCGTATTTGTTCTGCTTTCAACATGATTGGGGTGTGCTGACGCCGGCGGAGCGAACGCTGCGTACCCTCAAAGGGCTTGCAGAGTTTCATCCCGATTGGGCGTTTTGGGGCTATGACGCGGCGCTTTTGTGGGGTCTGGAGGTGCCGAATGATCTGCTTGGGTCGCGTTTTCTTGTTAAGACGGGTTGTTCGGTGACGTTGAGCGGCGGGTGCAGGTTGTTGCGTCCGCAGATGGCGGGCGCACTCGAGCATGTTGATGGAGTGCGGGTGACGTCGTTTTGGCGCACGGTGGAGGATTGCCTACTGCGTGCGCCGTTCTCCTACGGGTTGGCGATTGCCGATTCTGCACTGCGGGCGAAAGGCGTATCACGTGGGGATTTGTGCGAGCGCCTCCGCGCCGATTGCGAGGGCAGGCGAGGGTATCGCAGGGCACAGGTGATTGCGTCGTATGCGGACGGGCTGTCTGAAAACGGCGGTGAGTCTCGGTTCCGAGCATTCTTTATTGCGTACGGCTTTCCGGTTCCGGAGCTGCAGGTGGAGTTTCGCGACCCGCTCGATCCGAGCCAGGTGTTTCGCGTCGACTATTTTTGGCGGCTCGAGGACGGGACGTGTGTCATCGGCGAGCTCGACGGAAAGGGGAAGTACACCTTGCAGAGCGGCGAGGGTCGGGAGTCGGTTGACCCATTCGTGGCAGAGCGTCAGCGGGAATCTCATCTGACAATGCTCGGGCATAAGGTGCTTCGGTTTACGTTTAGCGAACTCAAAGACCCGGGGAAGCTGGTCGAGAAAATGAGGCTGGCGGGTATTCCTCGGCAGGTTGAATTGGCTGAGGAGTGGAGGTGCCAGTGGTATGGGCGCTGAGAGGTTTTGTCTCGATCTGTAACGTTTAGAGGTTGTTTGAGCTCGTAATTGTTACAGATCGAGACAAGCCGGTGAAACGTCGACCGAATGTCTCGATCTGTAACATCAAGGGGCCCAATAACCCTGTACCTGTTACAGATCGAGACATTTCCCTGGTGTCGCTGGGGTGGGACTGCAACGTGTTCCGTCTCCCCACATCCCCTCTTCCTTCCGTTAACCGATGCGTCTGCAGCAATCCAGCGGGACTAGGTGATAATGGACAAATGTTCAAGTTAATCGTGAGGGAGGAGCTCGATATGGCATCTGCCGATCGTTCCACGTTGTTTATCAATGCGACCATTCTGGATGGTTCGGAGCATATGGAGCCGCAGCCCGATATGGCCGTTACTGTTGAGCGCGGCATCATCACCTGGATGGGGCCGAGTGCTGTGGCGCAGGCGCCCGCGGGCGCCGAGGTTATCGACCTGGGTGGTGCGTATCTCATGCCCGGTCTCATCAATATGCACGTGCACCTGTGCGGCTCGGGCAAGCCTGTCTCGGCCGGCGATGCGGGAGCGCTGATGAAGAAACTCGATAATCCCGTGGGCCGTGCCATCGTCCGCCGCATCCTCAAGGGCAGTGCCCAGCAGCAGCTGGCAAGTGGCGTGACCACGGTGCGCGGCGCGGGCGACCCGTTGTTTGCCGACATTGCCGTGCGCGACGCTATCGACGCCGGCAAGTATCAGGGTCCGCGCCTGGTAGCGCCGGGAACGGGCGTCACGGTGCCGGGCGGCCATGGCGCGGGCTTGCTCGCCCAGGTGGCCAACAGCCCCGTCGAGGCAGCCGAGCAGGTGCGAGACCTGTATGCGCGCGGTGCCGATGTCATCAAGCTGTTCGTGACGGGCGGCGTGTTCGACGCGACCGAAGTAGGCGAGCCGGGCGTGCTGCGTATGCCGGCGGAGGTTGCCGCAGCGGCGTGCAAGGCGGCGCACGAGGTGGGCCTGCCGGTTATGGCTCATGTCGAGAGCACCGAGGGCGTGAAGGCCGCGCTTGAGGCCGGCGTCGATACGATCGAGCACGGCGCTCCGTTGACACCCGAGATCCTGGAGCTGTACCGCGGCGCCGCGGGCACGCAGCTCGAGGGACGTGCGCCCAGCGTTACCTGCACGATCAGCCCGGCGCTGCCGTTTGTATTGCTCGACCCGGAAAAGACCCATTCGACCGATACGCAAAAGAAGAACGGCGACATCGTGTGCTCGGGCATTATCGAGAGTGCTCGTGCGGCGCTGGAAGCTGGCGTTAAGGTGGGCCTTGGCACAGATTCGAGCTGCCCGTTCGTGACGCAGTACGACATGTGGCGTGAGGTGGCCTATTTTGCCAAGTACGTGGGCGTGAGCAACGCCTTCGCGCTGCATACGGCTACGCAAGTCAACGCCGAGCTGCTGGGGCTGGGCGGCGAGACCGGCACAATCGAGTGCGGCAAGGCCGCCGATATCCTGGTGACGCGCAAGAATCCGCTCGATGACCTGTGCACTCTGCGTGAGCCGATACACGTAATGTGTCGCGGCGATCTGGTGCGCAAGCTCAAGGTGAAGCGTATTCCCGAGGTGAACGCCGAGCTCGACGCGATTATGGCCATGCCTGCCGAAGCGCTGGCTGAGGAGCTGGCCCGCGACGGTGTGGCGTAGATGTGACAAAGGTGCAGCTCCGTTGCCGCATACAAAAAGCCGAGGTCTCAACACGAGGCCTCGGCTTTTTTATCGAACAAATACTTAAGATTTGGGACAAACAAACCTGATTAATTTGTCCCGCGTGCGGGCGTTAGGAGCGGGTTTCCATCTTGGCGTGGCACTTGGGGCAGGTGACGCGGATCTTGCCTTTGCCCTTGGGGACGGAGAGCATCTGGCCGCAGTTGGGGCACTTGAGGTATGCTGTGGTCTTGCGACCCTTCCACATCTTCTTGGCCGTGCGCTTGGCACGCTCAAAGTCTTCCTTGCTGGTACCGGCCGTGCGCGAGGCGTTGGCAGCCGCGGCGCCGCCGCCCAAGCTGGCGACGAACTTGCCCAAGCCGGGGACGTTCGCGGTCGCGGCGACAAAGGCAGCGTTTTCCTTGCGACGCGCATCGATGTTTTTGGACAGGCCGCGCAGCACGCCAATCACGATCACGGCGATGGCGATCCAGCTGAGCCACTGGATGCGGGCTATCGATCCGATCATCGCGATGACGATGCCGGCAAAGCCCATCACGATGGTGAGTCCATCGGCACCATTGCGGCCCTTCATAAAGTCATTCATGCAAATTGCCTTTCGTTCGATATGCTGCACGCCTTTATACCCGATTTAGAGCAAGGAGGACAGGTCAATCTGCACCAATGCGGTGCAAACGTGCCTGTCTCCGATACACCAAGATGGTGCAAAGCAGTCTGTCCCCAATGCCCCAATCACTTGGAGAGCTTGTCGACGACGCGTTCGATCTCGGCGAGCTTGGCGGCTTTGAGGTCTTCGTCGCCCGATTCGATTGCCGAAGTCACGCAGCCCTCGATATGCGCCTTGAGCACGTCGGCGTTAATGCGCGCAATGAGCGCCTGCGTGGCCATGAGCTGCGTGGAAATATCGACGCAGTAGCGGTCCTCATCGACCATCCGCAAGATGCCGTCGATCTGGCCGCGTGCCGTCTTGAGCATGCGGGTCACCGATTTGTGGTCTGCCATCATGGCGGGTCCTCGTTTCTGGTCGATGGGGTCGAATGCTTCTGGTAGCTGCTACGCGGCGGTCACGGACAGGGCGTGGAACTTCTCGCCGGCGCCCTCGACGGCGGCAGCGAGCTGCTCAGCGGTCACGGTGTCGGCGCACTCCACCTGTACGGTCTGAGTCTCGTGATCGGCATCGGCGTCGGTCACGCCGGCAACGTTGAGCAACGCCGTCTCGACGGTGGCGTCGCAGTGGCCGCACATGAGGCCGGAAGTCTTGATTGTGTATCGCATGGGTGTACTCCTTATCGATTGAGATTATCTGACAGTTTAGTCGTGAACAGCGTCATCTTAAAGGTGCGCTGAGGTGCCCGAGATTGCCCCGAAAGAGGAGCGAAGCGTACTTGGGTACGCGAGCGACGGTTTGAGGGGCAAGGTCGGGTGCATCAGTGCGCCGTCTTGGGCTTAAAGGTTCGTAGGCGCAGAGCATTGCTTACGACGCACACGCTCGACAGGCTCATGGCCGCGGCGCCGAACATCGGCGAGAGCTGCCAACCGGTGAGGGGGAAGAACACGCCTGCCGCCAGCGGAATGCCGATGCCGTTGTAGAACAGCGCCCAGAACAGGTCCTGCTTGATGTTGCGGATCGTGGCGCGCGAAAGCTCGATGGCGCGCGCAACATCCATGAGGTCGCTGCGCATGAGCACCACATCTGCCCCTTCTTTGGCGATGTCGGCGCCGGTGCCGATCGCAAGGCCCACGTCGGCGCGCGCCAGGGCGGGGGAGTCGTTGATGCCGTCGCCCACCATGGCGACCTTGCCGCCCGCATCCTGCAGTTCGCGCACGTGGCGTTCCTTGTCGGCGGGGAGGACGTCGGCGATGACCTGTTCGCTGGTGAGTCCCACGCGGCGGGCGATAGCCTCGGCCGTCACGCGGTTGTCGCCGGTGAGCATGCGCACGTCGACGCCGAGCTTGCGGAGCGCGGCGATGGCCCCGGCGCTCGTCTCTTTGACCTCGTCAGCCACGGCGATGGTGCCGACAAGCTCGCCGTTCTTGGCAAAGAACAGCGGTGTTTTGCCCTCGGCGGCAAATTGCTCGGTAAGACCCGCGGGCACGGTAACGCCCAACTCGTTCATCAGGCGTACGTTGCCGGCGGCGATGACATTCTGCCCCTCGCGCGCCGTAACGCCTCGTCCAGGCACGGCGGCAAAGTCCTCGACCATGCGCGCGACAATTCCGCGTGCCTCGCACTCGGCCATAATCGCCTCGGCCAGCGGGTGCTCGCTCGAGCGCTCCAACGCGGCGGCCAGCTTGAGCAGCGACTTTTCGCTCATGGCGGGCGAGCCGTCAGCACGCGTGGCTACTACGATATCGGTCACGGCAGGCTTGCCGCGGGTGACCGTGCCCGTCTTGTCGAGCACCACGGTGCCCACACTGCGCAGATTCTCCAGCGCCTCGGCACTCTTGAACAGAATGCCCATCTCGGCGCCCTTGCCGGTACCCACCATAATGGCGACGGGCGTGGCCAGACCCAGTGCGCACGGGCAGCTGATCACCAGCACGGCCACGGCGGAGGTGAGCGCCTCGTTCATGCTGCCGGTCAGTGCCATCCACACTACAAAGGTCACGACCGAGATTACAAACACCACGGGCACGAACACGCCGGCGACCTTGTCGGCCATGCGGGCGATGGGCGCCTTGGTGGCGTTGGCGTCCTCGACGAGCTGGATAATCTTGGCGAGCGATGTCTCGGCGCCCACACGCGTGGCGCGGAAGGTAAACGAACCGGTGCGGTTGACGGTGGCGGCGTTGACGGTGGCACCAGCGGTCTTTTCCACGGGGATGGACTCGCCGGTGAGCGCGCTCTCGTCCACGGCCGAGCTGCCCTCGAGCACCACGCCATCGACGGGGATGGACTCGCCGGGGCGCACACGCAGCACCTGGCCGGGAAGGATGCTGTCGACGTCGACGGTGGTCTCGGTGCCGTCCTCGGCCACGACGGTCGCGGTCTTGGGCGCTAGGTCAATGAGCGCCTCGATGGCGCCGCCGGTCTTGGATTTGCTGCGTGTCTCGAGATATTTGCCCACGGTGACGAGCGACAGGATCGTGCCCGCACTCTCAAAATACAGGTTGTCCATGCCCGTCATCATGGCCTCGTGGATTTGCCCGGCGGCCAGCTGGCCGGCCATGATAAACATGGCGTAGAGCGACCAGGCGACGGAAGCGGTGGCGCCCACGGCAATAAGGGCGTCCATGGTGGGCGCGCCGTGCGCGAGCGATTTAAACCCGTTGATAAAGTATGCGTCGTTGACGTAGACGATGGGGATAAGCAGGACGAGCTCGGTGAGCGCGAGCGTCATGCTGTGGGTATGGTCGGTGAAAATGCCGGGTAGCGGCCAACCGAGCATGTGCCCCATGCCTATGTAGAACAGTGGGATGAGGAATACGATCGAGACGATGAGGCGGGTGCGCATGGCGGAGGCGGCGGCCTCCAACTTTTTGGTCGGCGACTCCATATGGGCGGCACCGGACCTGGCTTGCGTGCTGCCGTTTGAGCCGGCGGCACCGGTGCCCACGTCGACGGGCGAGGCCGAGTAGCCCGCGCGGTCGACGGCGGTGCAGATATCGTCGGGGGAGACCTGCGCGGGGTCGTAGTCCACCAGCATGGAGCCGGCGAGCAGATTGACCGCGACGCTCTCGACGCCGTCGAGCTTGCTCACGGCACGGTCCACGTGCGCCTGACAGGCGGCGCATGTCATGCCACCCACATCGAATTTATCTTGAGCCATGGCTTCTCCTTTCTGTGACGTAGTGTTTGAATTGTTAACCTGCCGATACTATACACCCATACCCCCAGGGGGTGTCCAGTGGAGATGAGAATGTATGACATTTCGCTACAGATGCGGGTGGCTGCTCAATCGTTGGCAGCTCATGTCAAACATCTCGATCTGTAACATCTAGCGGGGAAAATGACCTCTAACTGTTACAGATCGAGATTATGTTTTGCGATGTTTGAGTTCGTCTCAATCTGTAACGTGTAGACCCGGTTTTGTCTCGTAACTGTTACAGATTGAGACAATCGGCCCAGACCCGCCCCGTCATCTGTGGTTTACGTGGGGGCATGCGAAGCGCGGGTATACTAACCGGCGGCGAATCTGCTCCATCGCTTAGGGCCGCTGCGTCTGGACGGCGCGTGATAGGGCTGCCAAAGCGATCGCCAGCGTGCTGAGCAACGTCCTCTCTGTGCGCACCTGTTTTGTATGTATTAGCGCACTACCAAGCACGCCCCGCGCGGCTGCATGCCGTGCCCATAACGCGTGCAGATAAGGAACAACAACATATGCGTAATTCTGTATCTGACGTTACGGACGCCGAGATTCTGGACGAGACCCGCGAGGCCATGACCCAGGCTGCCTTCGATGCTGCCGACGAGGCCAATGCTGCCCAGGCCGTCGAGTCCGCGACCGAGAACCTGCCCGCCTTTGACGAGCTGGGACTTTCGGACGAGATGCTTCGTGCCATCGAGAACCTGGGCTACACGGCGCCCACGCCCGTGCAGGCCGGCTCGATCCCCGTGGTGCTCGAGGGCCGCGACCTGCTTGCCGCCGCTCAGACCGGCACCGGCAAGACGGCCGCCTTCTTGCTGCCGACCATGAACAATCTGGAGCACATTGCTCCGCCCAAGCCCGTGCGCGAGCGCGGCGGCCGCAACCGCCGTCGCGGCGCCAAGAAGCCCGAGGGCAACGGCCGCGGCCCCGTGATGCTCGTCATTACCCCCACGCGCGAGCTCGCACAGCAGATCGACGAGGTCGCCAGCAAGATTGCCGACGTCACCGGCCATGTTGCCGTGACCGTCGTGGGCGGCGTGAGCTACAAGCCGCAGACCGCGGCGCTCAAGTACGGCTGCGACATCCTGGTCGCCACGCCGGGCCGTCTGGTCGATCTGATCGAGCAGGGCGCTTGCCACCTGGACGAGGTCAAGGTGCTGGTGCTGGACGAGGCCGACCGCATGCTCGACATGGGCTTTTTGCCCGCCGTCCGTCGCATTGTGCGCGAGACGCCGGCCGAGCGCCAGACGCTGCTGTTC
>OGXP01000029.1_pt1 | contig 163741 bp, 138 predicted proteins | sample 1576351 | NCBI WGS metagenome assembly OGXP01 (sample SAMEA3541517, study PRJEB24748) | human gut metagenome | biome: human gut; feature: human-associated habitat; material: faeces | place: China | collected 2012
TTTACGTTCTGACCAAGGACGAGGGTGGCCGTCATACACCTTTCTTCAACAACTACCGTCCACAGTTCTACTTCAGAACAACTGACGTTACCGGCGTTTGCGAGCTGCCAGCAGGTACAGAGATGTGTATGCCTGGTGATAACGTAGAGATGTCCGTAGAGCTGATTCATCCAGTAGCTATGGAGCAGGGTCTGCGTTTCGCTATCCGTGAGGGTGGACGTACAGTAGGTTCCGGTAGAGTTGTATCTATCGTAGAGTAATTAAATCGTTACAGGCCATCAGGCCGTACGAACGTGATAAATGATATATCTGAATGGATATTGTGCCCAAACGAGTTGGCCCCCGGAGTTTCCGGGGGCTTTTTATAATACAGAAAGGGAAATGCAGCTTATGTATGAACGTATGGTAGCAGTAACCAATCACAGGCTCTGCAGAGTGCCGGAGGGGGCGGATCAGACAGAAGATGGCTGTTTTGAACCGGGAACGGGACTCTGGGAGAGCTATCTGGATCAGATTCGGAAGATTGTAAGTGTCAAACCCAGAGCAGTAGTGCTCAGGGAAAAGGACTTAAGCCCTGAGATTTACAGGAAGCTGGCAGAGGAAGTGGATCAGATCTGCCGGGAACAGGATCGGATGCTGATTTTGAACACAGCTCCTGCAGCAGCCGCACAGCTGGGCATGAGGAAGCTTCATCTTCCGATGAGTATATTGAGAAGGGAAGGGAGACCGCTGGATGCAGAGTGTGTGGGAACATCCATTCACTCGGTGGAAGAGGTAAAAGAGGCTGTCCGGCTGGGCGCAGATTATCTGTTTGCAGGCAATATCTATGAGACAGATTGTAAGAAAGGGCTTCCGGGGAGAGGACTGGACTTCTTAAGACAGGTTTGTATGGAAAGCAGTGTTCCTGTTTATGCCATTGGCGGAGTAAATGAAGAACGCCTGCCGGAGATCCTGAGTACAGGAGCGGCAGGCGGATGTATGATGTCCGGTTTTATGAAGCTGTAGAAGAAAGATCAACAGAATGCAGACGGATTTCGGATTTCAGCGTTTCATCTGTCATCAGGGAAAGCTGATCCAACAGGCTTATGTGATATGTTCCAAGTCCCTTTGAAGCATCGGCCCGTTCTCCGGCAATTCCCAGGACAGCAGCTCCGCAGACCGCTGCCTCAAGGGGGGATACTACTGCCATAAAGGTTCCCATAATGCAGGTAAGCATACAGCCGGTTCCCGTGATGCGGGCCATGGATGGAGAACCGTTTTCAAGAAAATAGGCTTTATCATCCTGAGGAGATACAATAATATCCACCTCACCGCTGGCAGCTACGACGGCCTGTGTGCGGTCTGAAATCTCTTTCATCAGCCGGGCCAGACGAAACTGTGCCATTGGGTCATCCTTAGTGACAGCGTCTTCCCGGCTTACGTCGATCCCCTGGTTGTGGAAGCCTGCGCCGGCAATGGCGCGTATCTCGGAAACATTTCCCTTGATCACAGCGGGACGGCATTCTTCCAGAAACCGTCTGGCAAGCTTCATACGGAAATCACTGCAGGTGATGCCTACCAGATCTATGACAGCCGGACGCACATTTCCTGCCAGAAAAATGGATTCGGCCCTGGCATCGGTGATATTTCCCAGGCTGACAGTAAGGGAACGGGCTATTTGGGCAATCGAGGCTGCTTCTTTGGGATGCTCCGCCATGATAGGACGTGCGCCCAGAGCCAGAACTGCATTTGCACAGTCATTGACTACAATGGGGTGGGTGATGCAGTGGATTAAAGGTGCTTCTTTATGCAAGAGGGAGATAGGATTCATGATGAGATCCTCCTTTGATGTAAGTATGGAAATGGGAAAATGCGCGTTTCAGGCTGCTTTGGGCCGTTTGATGCTCCAGTATATCAGGGCGGCTGCCAGAAAGCCGACCAGAACTATATAGCGGAGACTGTTTATCACAGAACCGCCCTGAGGTACAAGCTGATGGACAGCTACCGTCACAGCCAGATAGCCGATAAAGCCTGAAAATGCGATTCCCAGCGCATCATTTACCACGTCCTCTCCGGAATCATACGTCCGGGAACCCAGAGTTTCCTGGAACATGGATAAGAGTCTGGCTTTCTGCAGATGCTTTAAAAACAGAAATGCAATGGTTCCTCCAATGAGCGTGCCTGCAATGAAGGAAGGCACATAAAAGAACCAGGTAAGGCCGGTTTTTCCCCAGACAAAGGTCATGACAGGATAGGAGAGTATGGCTCCGATGATGCCTGTGCCGATGACCTCCCCTGCAAAGGCCCATACCAGCCTGCCACGGGACATTCGGTAGAGCATACCGGATAAAAAGGCTCCGAATATAGCTCCTGTGAGTGCTAAAGGCGGGATCCCCATACAGGTCATGCGGATGATGCCAATGGCAAGGGCGCACACAAAGGCATACCAGGGGCCAAGCATGACCGCACAGGTGACATTGATAAAATGTGCCATGGGACACATTCCCTCTACCCGGAGAATGGGGGAAATGACCACTCCCAGGGCTGTCATCATGGCAAGAAAGACCAGTTTTGCAGCGTGTTTGTTTTTGTTCATAGATTCCTTCCTCTTTTCTGCTGCGGGAAATGCCGGCAGGGAGCATTTCAGGGTACAAAAAAACGCACCTGCGTGCGTCAAGTCTATGTTCCCGGAATACAGGCATAGCGACGGCAACTTCCAGACAGCTGTAATAGGGCGCAGAATATGCGCTCTGCGGTCGATGCTCGATTGCATCCTCTCAATCCGAAACACGGACTCCCATCGCTATCCTTTTGTACGCAGCATCAGGGCGCTCCCCCTCACACCGGCTCAGCATCCGAAAAAGGAAACAGATACAAAAGTTCTAAATGTATTATAAACGCAGGAAGGAGATTGTCAAGTGCAAGTTTCTTGACAGCTCCCATGAAAAATGATACCCTCGGTGATAGGAAATAAAATAAGGGAGAATCTTGTAATGGAACAGAAGAATGACAGACAAAAATGGCTTCGTATGACCGCACGGGTGGGAGCCATTTTATTTGGAAATGCGATTTATGCCATGGCCGTAGTGCTGTTTATCATGCCGAATGGGCTTGTAACCGGAGGTACTACGGGCATGGGCCTGTTTTTTAACCGGCTCTGGGGAATCCCTGTGAGCCTTTTTGTAAGTATTTTTAATATTGCGGTCTTTGGTCTGGGGCTGTGGCAGTTAGGAAAGGAATTTGCCCTTACCACGGCCTTAAGCACCGTGTTTTATCCCGCTGCCCTGGCAGTAATGGAGCGCACGGGAATACATGGCTTTTACATGGAAGAACGGCTGGTAGCCGTAATTTATGCCGGTATTCTCATTGGAGCGGGAATCGGGATCGTCATAAAGGCAGGCGCTTCTACCGGAGGTGTGGACATCCCCTGTCTGATCCTGCGCAAGAAGTGCGGCATCAATGTATCCCTGTCTCTTTATGTACTGGACTGCGTGATCCTGGCAATGCAGCTCATTACTTCATCCGCAGAGGCAGTGCTTTACGGCATTCTTCTGATCGTGACTTATACCCTGGTGCTGGATAAGGTTCTCATGGCCGGCATGACAAAGATGCAGGTGAAGATAGTAAGCCGACGCCATGAACAGATTAATGCCCTGATCAGCCAGCGGCTGGACTGCGGAACCAGCCTTCTCCACATGGAAACCGGTTACCTTCACCGGGAACAGGATATGGTGCTGGCTGTGATTTCCAAGCGGGATCTGCCAAGGCTGAACCAGCTGGTGCTGGATGAGGATCCGGAAGCGTTTATGATCATCAATCAGATCAATGAGGTTCAGGGGCGGGGATTTACTTTAAAGAAGGTATACAAGTAAGACTTAAGATAATGTAATAAAATCGTAATTGAATTTGTAAGATAGATTATGTATCATAGAGGTTGACATCAAAACGGGTCATCCGTAAGTACACACATCAATTCTGGAGGTGATCTCAAAATGAAGCATAAACTGTTTAAAAGAAGCAGAGGCATGGCTCTGGCAGCCGCGCTGTTTTTTGGAGTGACAGCAGTAAGCCTGGGTGCTTTTTCCAGGTCTGTATCTGCGGAGGAAACACAGGCTTCAGGTGAATCTGCACAGGAGGCAGCAAAAGAGGATATTGCGCTCACAGGCCAGATCCGTTCCTGTAAGGTGACGGCAGACAAGCAGAATGTGGAAATCGCCTTTTCCACCAGCGGCGATACAGCCGGCACCGATGGAAAGGTCTATATATTTGAACAGCAGACCTATGAGAACAGTCTGGATGGAAGAACCGATTATATTGCTTCGGCAGACGCCCTTATATCATCCTCTGCTCAGGTGCCGTTAAATTTCGGAAGCACAGCAGACCGCCTGTACAGCAAATTTGTACTGGCTGCTTATGACGGCACAGAGTATAAAGCCATCAGCGAGCCTCATTACATTACCAATCCTGAGGCAGTGGCCAAAAATACGGAAGCATTCAAGGATCCTCTGACTAAAAAGGGACTGAACATCGAAATTGATATGCTGGAGGATGCCTTTGACCTGGGCGTAAAGCATGTAACCACCAATATTGCGTTTTCACAGATCATGGGTACAGGCATTGAATATGAATATGACGGCAAGATCTATCATTTTAATAAGGCCATCATGGATGATTATGACAGAACCATCAGCGCTCTTTCCAATAAGGGAATGACCGTCACGGTGATCATTTTAAATGACTGGAACCCCAACCGTTCGGATCTGATCTATCCGGGTACGAAGAAGTCTTCCAATGCCTTTTATTATATGTTCAACGGGGCAAACGAAGCCGGTTTTGAGCAGACCAGAGCCATTGCGGCCTTTTTGGCTGACCACTACAGCGGAAAAGATTCCAACCATGGAAAGGTTTCCAACTGGATCATTGGAAATGAGATCAATAATCAGCAGTGGAACTATATGGGCTCTATGGATCTTACAAATTATGTAAAAGTATACCAGCAGGCGTTCCGTATTTTCTACACGGCCATCAAGAGTACCAATGCCAATGACCGGGTGTATTTCTCACTGGATTACAACTGGATGAATGAGATTGACGGAAAGCTGAAATACGGCGGCAAGGAGATCGTAGACAGCTTCAATTCCATTGCTAATGTTCAGGGGCAGATGGACTGGGGACTGGCCTATCATCCGTATCCCTGTCCCATGATTGAGCCGGAATTCTGGGATGATCCCAAAGCTACCGGGCTCTTTACAAATGATTTTAACTCACCAGTTATAAATTTTTCCAATCTGAACGTACTTACCGATTACTTTAACCAGGAGGCACTGAAGGCTCCTTCGGGAAATGTGCGTCATATTATTCTGACCGAGCAGGGCTTTACCTCCTATAGTCCCACCAGAGGCGATATTCCTGAGATCCAGGCAGCTGCCTATGCGTACTCCTACTACCTTGTAGACAGTAATCCATATATTGACGCATATACGGTAAGCCGCCAGGTGGATGCTCCCAGCGAGGCAAAGCAGGGACTGAAGTTCGGCCTGTGGGAGTGCGATATGAATCAGCCGGATAAGATCGTAGCAACGAAACGCAAGAAGATCTGGCAGGTATTCCGGGATATTGACAAGAAAAATTCGACTCTGGAAACCTCAGAGTTTGCCAAATCTATTATCGGAATTGAAAAGTGGTCTGATGTGATTCCAAACTTCAAGTGGAAGAATCTGGAAAAATAAAATCAAACGATATCTGCCGCAGGCTGCGATATCAGAGAGAACAGGAGGAAATCTATGTACCGTATTTCTAATTTCACCGACAATGATGATGTAAAAGTCCTTGCAAAGCTGGGAGCCTTTGAGGTAATCGAATATCAGCGCGACTTAAGCGTGACTCCCGGATCGGCAGTAACCGCTTATTACTGCGCGCAGATGAATGTGAGAAAGCGCCAGCTGGTATGCAGTCTGGATCAGTCTAATGTGACCATTCAGGCAGGCGCCATGCAGTGGATGTTAGGAGATGTAAAGGCAACCACCGGCATTAAGGGCGTGGGAGATTTCCTCGGCAAAGCGGTCCGGGGCAAGGCAACCGGAGAATCCGCCATAAAGCCGGAGTATACGGGAAGCGGCGTTTTGGTGCTGGAACCTACCTATAAGTATCTGATCCTGATGGATGCAGCCCAGTGGGGCGGCGGAGTGGTGCTGGATGACGGTCTGTTTTTAGCCTGTGAATCTACCCTGCAGCACAAAGCGGTGATGCGTTCCAATTTCTCTTCTGCAGTGGCCGGAGGAGAGGGACTGTTTAACCTGAGCCTGAATGGGAACGGAGTGTTCTGTATCGAATCTGAATGCCCGAAAGAGGAGTTGATCGAGATTGAGCTTCAGAACGATGTGCTCAAGGTGGACGGCAATTATGCCATTGCCTGGAGCAAGAGCCTGGACTTTACGGTAGAGCGCTCCGGAAAGAGCCTGATCGGCTCCGCAGCTTCGGGCGAAGGCCTGGTAAATGTATACCGCGGCACAGGAAAGGTGCTGATGATGCCAACGGCAAAGATGCCGAATATCTGATGGAACACGTTTGAAATGGAAACAGGATTGTCTGTGAGATGCCATTCTCAGGGCAGTCCTGTTTTTAAAATGAGTAATAAAAAAATATTCCAACGCATTTATAATTGAAAAAAATATTTCTTTATGATATAGTTATAAAAGAAATATTTCATGGCATCGACCTTTTGGGCAAAATGGGGAATGTCTGTAAGGGTGGTTGCAGAACAGGAGGAGATACATGAACAAGCAGGAACTATTTGAGCAGATCAAGGGGCAGATGATCATCTCATGCCAGGCTATTCCGGGAGAACCTCTGTATGTGGAGGAAAAATCTGTGATGTACCTGATGGCGAGAGCGGCAAAGATGGCGGGGACTCCGGCGATCCGCACCAGCAGCATCCGGGACGTAGCTGCGATCAAGGAGGAGACAGGACTTCCGGTTATCGGACTGGTAAAGATCCAGTATCCCGGCTTTGAAAGCTACATTACTCCTACCATGAAGGAGGTCGATGAGCTTGTCGCTGTTGGAAGCGATGTGATCGCGTTAGACTGTACGCTGCGCGCACGGGGAGACGGAAAGACAGTAAATGAGTTTATAAAAGAGGTGCGCCAGAAATATCCGGATGCCATTCTTATGGCAGATATATCAAACTATGAGGAGGGAGTCAATGCCTGGAAGCTGGGAATGGATATTGTGGGAACTACCATGAGCGGCTATACGGCAGATTCTCCTCATATGGACGGCCCGGATTATGAGCTGGTAAGCCGTTTGTCAAAGACTGTGGACGTTCCGGTTATCGGAGAGGGGAAAATCCATTACCCAGATCAGGCGGTAAAAATGCTGGATGCGGGAGCGTTTGCCATTGTGGTAGGCGGAGCGATCACAAGACCGTTAGAGATTGCAAACCGTTTTATGGATGCAGTGAAGAACCGATAGGAGGAGCACGATGGGGACAGCAGCACTGGATATCGGAGGAACCGCCATTAAGTCAGGGATATGGACGGGAATAAAGGACGAAATAAAAGAAGTAAGGGAGACTCCGACCAATGCCCGGCTTGGAGGTGCCCATGTAGTGGAACAGGCTGTAAAGATTCTGGAAAGCTATCATGGTTTTGATGCCATTGGGATCAGCACCGCCGGACAGGTAGATTCCCAAAGAGGAATGATACGCTATGCCAATGAAAACATTCCCGGTTATACGGGAATGGAGATCGGCCGCATGTTGAGAGAGCGTTTTCATGTGCCTGTAGCCGTAGAAAATGATGTAAATGCAGCCGCACTGGGTGAAGGAATCTTCGGCGCAGGAAGGGGAGAGAGGGATTTTCTCTGTCTGACCTACGGCACCGGTGTGGGCGGAGCGATTGTGATGGATCAGAAGGTGTACCATGGCTGCGCCTTTTCCGCAGGAGAATTTGGCGGTCTTCTGATTCATCCTGAGGATCGGAAAGAGGGAGAGTTTTTCAGCGGCTGCTATGAGAAATACGCTTCAGCCACAGCACTTGCAGCCAGAGCCATGGTCATTGATCCAGCGCTTACAGACGGGAGGAAGATATTTGCGGCTATCGACCAGCCGGGGGTGCAGGCGGCTGTGGATGAGTGGATCGATGAGATTGTAAACGGACTGCAGACGCTGATCCATATTTTTAATCCGTCCTGTGTGATCTTAGGCGGCGGCGTCATGGCCCAGCCTTATGTAACAGAGCAGGTAAGAGTGCGTACTATGGAGCGCATTATGCCAAGCTTCAGGGATGTGAATATTCTTCCTGCCGAGTTGGGAAACAGAGCCGGTCTTTTGGGAGCTGCCTGGCTGGGGAGAGAGGAAAAAAGAAAAGAAAACGGAAAGTTACAATAAATGAAAAATCAGATAAAAGCCTGAAAAAGTATGGACAAGGCAAAAGAAACTGGATAAAATGGAAGAAATTATACAGATTGAGAGGAATGGATCGTATGCAGGGAGATTTTATAACGAGTATCAAATCCGCATATAATCAGTTTACCAAGGCAGAAAAGAAAGTGGCAGATTATATTCTGGCAAATCCAAGGGACGTTCTGTTTATGTCCATTACAGATCTGGCGGAGGCCTGTGAGGTGGGAGACACCAGTGTGTTCCGATTCTGCAAGACTATGGATTTAAAGGGATACCAGGAATTTAAGATGATGCTGTCCTTAAGCATCAGTAAGGGACAGGAGCAGGTAGACCAGTTTACAGGGAACAATATTTCTATGGAGGATTCCTTTGGGGAACTGGCCAGAAAGGTATTAAATACCAATATCAATGCCCTGAATGAAACTTTTTCCATGATAAAGGAGGAGGATATTGACCGGGCCATCACACTGATCCACCGGGCCAGAAGAGTGTTTTTCTTTGGCGTAGGAGCCAGTATGCTTACCGCCATGAAGGCAATGAATAAGTTTATGCGTATTGAAAATAAGGTATTTTGTATACAGGACAGCCATATGCAGGCCATGGCTGCGGCTACTATGGATGAGCGGGATACAGCGGTTATTTTTTCTTATTCCGGAGCAACCAAGGATACCATCCATGTGGCAGAGGTAGCGAAGCGGTCCGGCGCCAAGATTATTTGTATTACCCGTTTTGTGAAATCACCTCTGAGCGCCTATTCGGATGTCACCCTTTTATCCGGAGCCAATGAGGGGCCTCTTCAGGGCGGGTCTACCTCGGCAGAGATCAGCCAGCTGTTTCTGGTGGACCTGATCTATACGGAATATTACCGCCGTTACTTTGAACAGTGCAGTGTGAACAATGAAAAGACATCAGGGTCGGTATTGGAAAAGCTCTGCTAGTAAATGAACAAAAACGCAGCAACCTATCTGCCTTTCGCACAATATTTGTGGAGACAGGTACGTTACTGCGTTTTAATGTTTATGGAATCAGACAGGGAATCTGTTTTGCCAAAGCTTCTGCCAGTTCCCGATGCCCCTGAGCAGTGAGATGCATGAAATCGATGTGATTGTTTTCCGTCACAACCGTGTTGGCATCAAAATAGCGGCACCCTGTAAGAAGGGCAATTTTTTCATATTCTGAACCCAGTCCGGCAGATTTTTCTGCACAGCCCCGCCCCATTGTATTTCCTACACTGGAACCGGCGTATTCAGGATCGATATTTTTGGGTGTTACGATCAGAATATTGGGGCCGTTTCTCCAACAGTCAGAAATGGACCGGGCCTTTTCGATCAGACGTTTTAATCCAAGTGCGATACATGCAGAGGATGCGCCAAAGCGTTCCTTGGTATCATTGGTGCCAAGCATGATGACCAACAGATCTACAGGCTCGTGGCTCATCAGGCAGGGATAGATGGAATCAAGGCCGTTAAGCCCTTCATAGAGAGGATCGGGAAAACAGCAGGTTCTTCCGGACAGGCCTTCCTCCAGAACCAGATATTCCGTTCCTAAAAGCTCCTGTAAAAGACAAGTCCACCGTTCCTTTTCAGAGAAGCGTCCGCCGGTTTCTGCGCAGTATCCGTGGGTATTGGAGTCTCCAAAGCACACAATATGTTTTTTCATAAAGCATTTCCTCCTTTTCTTACGCCTATCATACCATTGGAACGGTTTAAACACAATGACCAAAGAAAAAATTTTTACCATTATATTTTTGTTGAAAAAAATAATTAAAGTGTTATACTGGAGATATCCGGTAGGAAAGAAAGGTGGAGCATTATGAGAGATATTACAAAGTATCAGGGGATTATTCCGGCATTTTATGCCTGCTACGAGGAGGATGGAAGCATCAGCACAGAGCGGACCAAAGCCCTGGCAGAGCATCTGTTGAAAAAAGGAGTAAAGGGCGTCTATGTGGGCGGTTCCTCCGGCGAATGTATTTACCAGAGCAAGGAGGAACGCAAGGCAGTTCTGGAAGCTGTGATGGAAACCGTAAAGGGAAAGATGACCGTTATCGCCCATGTGGCCTGCAACAATACGGAGGACAGCTGTGAGCTGGCAGCTCATGCAGAGAGCTTGGGCGTGGATGCGGTAGCGTCTATTCCGCCCATTTATTTCCATTTACCGGAGCATGCCATTGCTCAGTATTGGAATGACATTTCTGCCGCAGCTCCCAATACGGATTTTGTGATTTACAACATTCCGCAGCTGGCAGGCGTAGCTCTTACCATGCCTCTGTTCAGAGAAATGTGCAAAAATCCAAGAGTGGCTGCTGTGAAAAACAGTTCCATGCCCGTACAGGATATCCAGATGTTTAAGATGGAGGGCGGAAAGGATTTCGTTGTATTTAACGGACCGGATGAGCAGCTGGTATCCGGCCTGGCCATGGGAGCCGACGGAGGCATTGGCGGTACTTACGGGGTAATGCCTGAGCTGTATTTAAAAATATTTGAGCTGTGCAGGAAAGGAAAGTATGAGGCGGCGAGAAAGATCCAGTATGATGCGGATGCCATTATTTATGCCATGTGCGCCTGCCATGGAAATCTTTATGCAGTGATGAAGGAGATTTTAAAGCTTCGTGAGGGACTTGATCTGGGAAGCGTGAGAAAACCCATGCCCGGTTTGATCCCTGAGGATATGGAGCAGGTAAAGAAGTGCGCTGCCATGATCGATGCTGCCATAGCCGCGCTGCAGGAGATTTAAAATGACGTTTCCAAAGGATGGCGGCATCAGTATTTGTATAAAATAGAACAGTACATCAGACAGGAGCTTCGTTAGATGCATAAAAATGCAAAAACGAAGCTCCTTAATTTATTTATTTTGCTGAAAAAAAACAGAATAAAAAAAGAAAAGAAATTTTTTTCGGGCAAATTGACAAAAAGAAAATATTATGCTATGATGTGTTTAACAATAAAAAATGTTTCCGCCGGGGGTAAGAGACGGAACGGGGAGAAACGAGAAGGAGGAACTTTCGTATGAAGAAAATAGTATCTTTGGGACTGGCGGCAGCTATGGCGGCATCCGTACTTACAGGCTGCGGCGGGGGAAGTGCGCAGACAGCAGATACAAAGGCAGATGCTAAGACCGAGGAAGCAAAGGGAAGCGAAGCTGCTTCTGATAAGGCAGAGGGAACTGCCACGGCAGAAGGCATGACAGAGATCACATGGTGGGCATTCCCGACCTTTACACAGGACGGTGACAATCCGGCAGGAACCTATGAGCAGGAGATCATCGATGCATTTGAGGCAAAGAACCCGGATATCAAGGTGAAGCTGGAGACCATCGATTTTACATCAGGACCGGAGAAGATCACGGCAGCCATCGAGGCAGGCACTGTATGCGATGTGCTCTTTGATGCTCCCGGACGTATCATTTCCTACGCACAGAACGGCAAGCTGGTAGCTTTGGACGATATGTTCACAGAGGAATTTGTAAAGGACGTAGACAATGAGGCTCTGATCAACTCCTGCAAGTCCGGCGACAGCTATTATATGTATCCCATCAGCAGCGCAGCATTCTGTATGGCAGTGAGCAAGAATGCATTAGAGGAAGCAGGCGCTATGGACTGCATCAACCTGGAAGGCGACCGCACCTGGACCACAGAGCAGTTTGAGGAAATGATGAAAAAGCTTTCTGAAGCAGGCTTTATGGGCGGCACCGTATACTGCTCCGGACAGGGAGGCGACCAGGGTATCCGCGCATTCGTTACAAACCTGTATGACAGTTCTGTAACAGATCCTGAGATTACTACATACACCCTCAATGACGAAGGCGGCGTAAAGGCCATGACAAAGATCAAAGAGTGGGTAGACAACGGATATATGTTAAACGGCTCCGCGTATAACGGCGGTGAGGACGTAGATCAGTTTGTAGCAGGAAATACCGCATTTACAACCCTCTGGTCTCCAGGACTTGCAAGCCAGAGAGCAGAGACATTAAAGGAGAACGGAATCGAGGCAATCGCACTTCCATTCCCATCTGAGGACGGAACACCTGCATTAGAGTATCTTGTAAACGGCTTCTGCGTATTTGACAACGGCGACGAGGCAAGAGCAGAGGCATCCAAGAAGTTTATTGATTTCATCTGCAATGATGAAGAGTGGGGACCAAAGAACGTAGTAAAGACCAGCGTATTCCCGGTTCGCCAGTCCATGGGCGATCTGTATGAAGGAAATGAGGATATGTCCTTCTACGCTTCTCTTACAAAATACTATTCTCCATACTACAACACCATTCCGGGCTTTGCAGAGATGAGAACCTACTGGTTCCCGATGCTCCAGGCAGTGATCAACGGCGATTCCGAGCCAAAGGCTGCTCTGGACGACTTTGTAGCAAAGGCAAACCAGTCTATCGTAAACGCACAATAAGACAGGTATTCTCCCCATATTACAGCCTGTAGTATGGGGAGTCATTTTTAGAAGGAGAGAACTGCCATGAAGTCAAGGAAAATCAATAAGATCAGAATGAGGGAAACGCTGGTTTCCTATGCATTCCTGCTGCCGGCCATGCTGTTTTTTGTGCTGTTTGTGCTGGTTCCCATGGGAATGGGCGTAGTTACCAGTTTTTTCCGTTATAATATGAAGGGAATGACCTTTACAGGACTGTCTAATTACATGACTATGTTTGCAGATCCTGTATGGCAGAAATCCCTGGTGAACACCCTGCTTCTGGTAGTAGGCTCCGTTCCCATTACTGTACTGTTTGCGCTTTTTGTAGCAGCCATGACTTACGAGAAGAATCCATTTACAAGATCCTTCTTCCGATGTGTGTTCTTCCTGCCTGTGGTTACGGGTACTGTAGCGGTAACAGTTGTCTGGAAATGGATCTACGACCCTTTAAACGGTATTTTAAACTGGATCTTAAAATCACTGGATCTGATTGAAAAGAACATTATGTGGACGGGAGATAAAAGATATGCTCTCTGGGCCATTCTGATTATACTGATCACTACCAGCGTAGGACAGCCCATTATTCTCTATATCGCTTCTCTGGGAAATGTTCCCAAGGATTATGTAGAAGCAGCTCAGGTAGACGGCGCCAATGATTTTCAGGTATTCTGGAAGATCAAATGGCCCAGCCTTCTGCCCACCACACTGTATATCGTGGTGATCACTACCATCAACTCCTTCCAGTGCTTCTCTTTGATCCAGCTGCTTACTTCCGGCGGACCCAATTACAGAACGACTACTATCATGTACTATCTGTATGAGACAGCATTTAAGAAGTTCGAATATGGCTACGCCAATGCCATGGGCGTAATACTTGCATTGATCATTGGTTTTATCAGCTTTGTCCAGTTTAAGGCATTGGGCAGCGACGTTGAATATTAAAGGGGGATGAGAAGATGAAAAATAAAGTGAAAATTCTGGATGCCGCCTCTATGGTGCTTCTGCTCCTTCTCAGTGTGGTATTTATTTTCCCCTTCTACTGGATTTTGACGGGAGCCTTTAAATCCCAGAAGGTTACGATCAAGCTGCCTCCGGAATGGTTCCCTCTTCACCCGACCTTGGAAAACTTTGAGAAGCTGTTTCAGAACCCGGCGCTCCAGTGGCTGATCAACAGTATCTTTATCGCCGGTGTAACGCTGATCATCGTCTGTGTGGCAGCCTCTATGGCCGGTTATGTGCTGGCAAAGAAGCGCTTTTACGGCGATAAGCTGCTGTTCAGTATTTTTGTATTCGCAATGGCCCTTCCAAAGCAGGTAATCCTGGTGCCGCTGATGAAGCTGGTTTCCTTTATGGGGATCCATGATACTCCATGGGCCGTTATCCTTCCTTTGTGCGGCTGGCCCTTTGGTATCTTCCTCATGAAGCAGTTCAGTGAAAATGTTCCTACAGAGCTTTTGGAGGCTGCAAAGATCGACGGAAGCGGTGAAATCCGTACCTTTACAAGCATTGTTATGCCGATCGTAAAGCCGGGTCTGGGAGCGCTTGCGATCTTTACCTTTATTAATACATGGAATGACTATTTCATGCAGTTAGTAATGTTAAATTCCAGAACGAACCTGACGATCTCTCTGGGCGTGGCGACACTCCAGCAGGAGTTCTCCACCAACTACGGAGTCATCATGGCGGGTGCGGCTCTGGCGGCGGTTCCCATTGTTGCGGTGTTCCTGATGTTCCAGAATTACTTTACTCAGGGTATTACCATGGGAGCGGTCAAGGGGTGATGGGAGAGGGGATTGCACCCCCTGCACCATCCTTCTCATGCCGGTCTTCCATGGCTCCGGTTTCCGGTCATAAGAAAGTCTAAGAGGCTGAAATTTTTCTAAAAGCAAGCTCCATATCAAAAACTCGCCGTGCTCAGACAGGTTTGATATGGAGCTTAACGAAAAATTCCAGCCTCTAAGTCTTTCTAAATGGCCTCCAAAGTCGCCCTGGCAGACCGGCATGGGAAGGCTGGCACAGGGGGCGCAATCCCCGGCGGAGGTGTTCCGGGGAGGAAAACTTGAGTTTCTGTATTTTGCAGACACCAGAACACAGTGTAAAGTGCGGAAACTCAAAGAGGAAACAAGTTGACAAAAGGGTTCATATGAGTAAAATATGGTATAGGTTAGGGCGGTGGCCGTTTGGCCATGGCTCTTTATATTTACCCTGGTTTGGGGTTAAGGAAGGAAAACAGATATGAGTTTGATCGTACAGAAATTCGGCGGGACCTCTGTGGCTGACACGGAGCGGCTGCGCAATGTTGCAAGGATCATTACAGAGACATATAAGGCGGGAAATCAGGTGGTGGCAGTATTGTCTGCCCAGGGGGATACGACAGATGATCTGATTCAGAAGGCAGAGGAGATTAACCCAAAGGCTTCGGCCAGAGAGATGGATATGCTTTTGTCTACAGGAGAGCAGATTTCGGTATCGCTCTGTGCGATGGCGATTGAGGCTTTGGGATATCCGGTGATTTCTCTTACCGGCTGGCAGTCCGGCATCAGCACGAATACGGTTTCGGGAGATGCGCGTATCCGAAAGGTGGATACGGAGCGCATTGAGGCGGAGCTGAATCAGAAGAAAATAGTGATTGTTACAGGATTTCAGGGAATCGACCGGAACCAGAATATTACCACTTTGGGACGGGGCGGTTCGGATACCTCTGCGGTAGCTCTGGCTGCGGTTCTGGGGGCCGACCTGTGCCAGATTTATACGGATGTGGACGGTGTTTACACGGCAGATCCCAGAAAGGTTGCAGGAGCCAGAAAGCTGGATGAGGTGACGTATAATGAGATGCTGGAGCTGGCGACGCTGGGAGCGCAGGTGCTCCATAACCGTTCGGTGGAGCTGGCAAGAAAGTACAATGTAAAAATGGAGGTCCTGTCAAGCTTTACAGGCCATCCGGGAACAAAAGTGAAGGGAGTTGCAAAGCGTATGGAGCGTTCATATATCAGCAGCGTGGCAAAGGATAAGGATATTGCGAGGATTGCCCTTATTGGCGTGCCAAATGAGATCGGAACCTCATTTAAGGTGTTCTCTCTGTTGGCAAGAAATCATGTAAATGTGGATATTATTCTCCAGGGCATTGGCCATGAGGAAGGGAAGGATATCTGCTTTACAGTGGCAGAAAAGGATCTGAATAAAACGGCAGAGCTTTTGACGGAGCATAAAGAGGAGCTGCGCTACAGCCGTCTGGAGACGAACTGCGATGTGGCTAAGGTTTCTGTTGTAGGAGCAGGCATGATCAATAATCCGGGAGTAGCTGCAAAGCTCTTTGAGGCGCTGTATGATGCGGGGATCAATATCAATATGATTTCCACCAGCGAGATCAAAATTTCTGTGCTGGTAGACCGTAGGGATGCAGATCAGGCGGTACAGGCCATTCATGACCGGTTTTTCACGGTGTAATTGTATTTTTATGGAAAATGCAGAAGTGTTTTGCTGAAAAATGTCAAAATATACAGTATGAAAGATAAAAAATGGGCGCTGTTTCATGTACCTGCATAAAGCGAGAGGAACTCTCTGGATGCAGGCATGGGGACTGCGCCCGTTTTTTTGAAAAAATTTGTTAATAATTTATCGAAAACAGGCAATTTCATGGTTCTGGGGTCTTGTCATTTGACAAAAATCTTATTATAATCATATATGGCAATATTTTTGTTTTTATGCGGAACTGTAAGGGGCTTTTGTTGCAGTTCCAGCCAGTATTGTAAACTTTAGAATGATGGAGGACTGGAAAATGAGTAATTCAGCACAAACTTCAGCAAGCAGCCGTATTGCATCCCTGCTTGATGAGAACAGTTTTGTTGAAGTCGGCGCGTATATCACCGCCAGAAACACGGACTTTAACATGGCTGAGCAGGAAACACCGGCTGACGGTGTGATTACAGGCTACGGCACCATCGGAGGATGCCTGGTTTATGTATACAGCCAGGATGCATCCGTACTGGGAGGCTCCATGGGTGAGATGCATGCAAAGAAGATCTGCAGCATTTATTCCATGGCTATGAAGATGGGAGCACCTGTGATCGGTCTGGTAGACTGTGCCGGACTGCGTCTGCAGGAGGCAACAGATGCGCTGGATGGCTTTGGAAAGCTGTATTTAAGCCAGGCAATGGCATCTGGTGTGATCCCTCAGATCATGGCAGTATTCGGTACCTGCGGCGGCGGAATGGCTGTGGCAGCCGGAATGGCAGATTTTACCTTTATGGAAGAGAAGTCCGCGCAGCTCTTTGTAAATGCTCCCAATGCATTAGAGGGCAATTATAAGGCAAAATGTGATACAGCGGCAGCTGCATTCCAGAGCAAGGAGTCCGGCGTTGTTGATTTTACCGGTGATGAAGCATCCATTCTGTCTCAGATCCGTACTCTGGTATCCATTCTTCCTGCTAATAACGAAGAGGATCTTTCCGAGGAGGACTGCCAGGATGATTTAAACCGTATGTGCAGCGGCATTGAAGGTCTGGCGGGAGATCCTATCCAGGTATTATCCATGATTTCTGATAATCATTTTGTAATGGAAGTAAAGAAGGATTATGAACCTTCTATGGTAACTGCATTCATCCGTTTAAATGGCGTGACTGTGGGCTGTGTGGCAAACCGCACAGAGCGTTATGAGGATGGAAAGAAGGCAGATGAGTTTGAGGCTGCTTTATCCGGCAAGGGCTGTGACAAGGCAGTGGAGCTGATCAGCTTCTGCGACGCATTCAGTATTCCTCTGCTGACCCTCACAAATGTAAACGGCTATAAGGCAAAGATGTGCAGCGAAAGACGGATCGCCAGAGCAGCAGCCCGCTTAACCTACGCTTATGCAGACGCTACTGTTCCAAAGGTGACTGTAGTAACCGGAAAGGCACTGGGAAGCGCAGGCCTTACCATGGGAAGCAAGAGCCTGGGAACCGACCTGGTATATGCATGGCCAAATGCAGTGATCGGCACTATGGAGCCTGAGGCTGCGGTTAAGATCATGTATGCAAAGGAAATCGAGGCTTCTGATGATGCAGTGGCTCTGATCAGCGAAAAGACTGCCGAGTATACAAAGACTCAGTCCGGAGCAGTGGCTGCCGCAAGAAGAGGCTATGCAGACGATATCATCAAGGCAGAGGAAACCCGCCAGAGGCTGGCAGCTGCATTTGATATGCTTTATACAAAAAGTGAGGACCGTCCTTCAAAGAAGCATGGCACGGTTTAAAGAGGGGTGACATGTATATGAGACGATTATTTAAAAGGATGGCAGCAGCAGTTTTAGTATCTGCCTGCCTGGTAAGTCTGTCTGCCTGCTCTAAAACAGAGGAGGAAACAGAAAGCTTATCCATCAGCATGGACGGTACGCCTGTGGAAGACGCCATGGGACAGTCCCTTCTTTTATCCGCAGCTCAGACTCTGGGCGCTTCCGATGAACAGCTGGTAGTCCAGGGCAAGCTGGCCCAGTCTCAGGGAGATACCGTTTCTGCAGAGCTTTATCAGGCCCAGCTTGATGTGCGGGAAGAGATGGGCGCTCTCCGCAGTGTTGATATTGAGGATGGCTCTGTGGTGCTTCTGGAGGACGGAAGCTATACGGTGATCCTTCCTGTAGAGTTTGCAGAGGGAACCAAAAAGTATGTTATGAACTTGAATATGGCAACACAGCAGATCCAGGCTCAGTTTACCGATATGTCTGCAGGCGTTGAGGAGGACAGCTCCATCGGAGGCCTGTTAAGGACGGCCAGCGTATATACGCTCATCGGTCTTGGAACCGTATTCTGTGTACTGGTATTTATCAGCCTTCTGATTTCCTGCTTTAAGTTCATCCATGCATGGGAAGAAGGACAGAAGAATAAAGCGGCTGATAAGAAGGCAGAACCTGCGAAAGCTCCTGTACCGGCTGTTTCTGCTGCACCGGCAGTTTCTGCTTTACAGACAACAGGACCGGAGCTGGCAGATGATGCAGAGCTTGTAGCAGTGATGGCAGCAGCGATTGCGGCCTATGAGGGAACTTCACCCAACGGTCTGGTGGTACGCTCCATCCGTCGCGTAAGCAGTTCCAGAAGAAGATAAAGACTCATTTCAAATCAAGGAGGAAACAGATCATGAAGACATATACCATTACAGTAAATGGAAAAGCATATGCAGTAACCGTTGAAGAAGGCGCAGCCGCACCAGCCGCTTTTGCAGCCGCACCGGCTCCCGCAGCCCCCGTACCTGCACCAGCTCCCGCTGCCGCACCGGCACCAGCTCCTGCTGCACCTGCAGGCGCAGCAGGTTCCGTTAAGGTAACGGCTCCTATGCCTGGAAAAATCGTAGCTGTAAAGGCTGCAGCAGGCCAGGCAGTAAAGAAAGGCGAAACTGTTCTTGTTCTTGAGGCTATGAAGATGGAAAATGACATCGTTGCTCCTCAGGACGGTACCGTTGCCAGCATAAATGTATCCACAGGCGATTCCGTTGAGTCCGGCGCAGTTTTAGCCACTCTGAACTAAGCAGAAACACGGATCCGCAGTAAGTTGGATTCCATTATGGAGGTAACATTATGGATTTTGGCAATTTAGTAACAAACCTTTTGGGACAGATGGCGTTTTTCCATCTGACCATTGGGAACTATGTGATGATCGGTGTGGCGCTGGTCTTCTTATACCTGGCAATCCGCCGGGGATTTGAGCCTCTGCTGCTGATCCCCATCGCATTTGGCATGCTGCTTGTAAATATCTATCCGGAAATCATGTATTCTCCGGAAGAAACGTCCAACGGCATCGGCGGTCTTTTGTGGTATTTCTTTACTCTGGATGAGTGGAGTATCCTTCCGTCCCTGATCTTCCTTGGCGTAGGAGCCATGACAGACTTCGGTCCGCTGATCGCAAACCCCATCAGCTTCCTTATGGGTGCTGCTGCTCAGCTGGGTATCTATGCCGCATATTTCCTGGCAATTTTCCTGGGATTCTCAGGAAAGGAAGCGGCTGCTATTTCCATCATCGGCGGTGCTGACGGCCCTACCTCTCTGTTCCTTTGCAGTAAGCTGGGACAGACCCAGATCATGGGTCCAATCGCAGTTGCAGCTTATTCCTATATGGCTCTGGTTCCTATTATCCAGCCGCCGTTTATGAAGCTGCTCACTACGGATAAGGAGCGCAAGATCAAGATGGAACAGCTCCGTTCCGTATCCAAGCTGGAAAAGATTTTATTCCCGATCATTGTAACAATTGTAGTCTGCCTGATTCTGCCGTCTACTGCTCCATTAGTAGGTATGCTGATGTTAGGAAACCTGTTCCGTGAGAGCGGTGTTGTAAAACAGCTGGCAGAGACAGCATCCAATGCCCTGATGTACATTGTCGTTATCCTGCTGGGTACATCCGTAGGTGCTACTACCAGTGCAGAGGCATTCTTAAATGTAACTACCATCAAGATCGTTCTTTTAGGTCTGGTTGCATTTATTTTCGGTACCGTAGGCGGTATCCTGTTAGGAAAGCTTCTGTGCAAGCTGACCGGAGGAAAGATCAATCCTCTTATCGGTTCCGCAGGCGTGTCTGCCGTACCTATGGCAGCCCGCGTATCCCAGAAGGTTGGTTCCGAGTATGATCCTACCAACTTCCTGCTGATGCACGCAATGGGACCAAACGTTGCAGGCGTGATCGGCACGGCTGTAGCAGCCGGTACTTTTATGGCAATCTTTGGCGTATAAAAGGGAATTTTATCACAGTATTTAAGGAGGATTTTTAACTATGGCAGAGATAGAGAAGAAGCCGGTAAAGATCGTGGAAACCGTCCTGCGTGACGCCCATCAGTCTTTGCTTGCGACCAGAATGTCAACAGAGCAGATGCTTCCCATCATCGATAAGATGGACAAAGTAGGCTACCATGCAGTAGAGTGCTGGGGAGGCGCTACCTTTGATGCCTGCCTGCGTTTCTTAAAGGAAGATCCATGGGAGCGTTTAAGAAAATTAAGAGACGGCTTTAAGAATACAAAGCTGCAGATGCTGTTTCGCGGACAGAATATCCTGGGCTACAACCATTATGCAGATGATGTAGTAGAGTATTTCGTACAGAAGTCCATTGCAAATGGTATTGATATTATCCGTATTTTTGACTGTTTAAATGATATCCGCAATCTGGAGACAGCCGTAAAGGCTACCAAGAAGGAAAAGGGACATGCTCAGATTGCTCTGTGCTATACCCTGGGCGACGCCTATACTCTGGATTACTGGAGAGATATCGCAAGAAAGATCGAGGATATGGGGGCGGACTCCCTGTGTATCAAGGATATGGCCGGTCTTCTGACACCATACCAGGCTGCAGAGCTGGTACAGGCTTTAAAGGAAGGTACAAAGCTTCCGATCGACCTTCATACCCATTATACATCCGGCGTTGCTTCCATGACCTATATGAAGGCTGTAGAGGCAGGCTGTGAGATTATCGACTGCGCCATGTCACCACTGGCTCTGGGAACTAGTCAGCCGGCAACTGAGGTTATGGTTGAGACCTTCAGAGGCACTCCATATGATACAGGCTATGATCAGAATCTTCTGGCGGAAATTGCGGCATACTTCCAGCCGATTCGTGAGGAAGCTTTAAAGAGCGGCCTCTTAAATCCGAAGGTTCTGGGTGTAAATATCAAGACCTTGCAGTATCAGGTACCTGGCGGTATGCTTTCCAACCTTGTAAGCCAGTTAAAGGAAGCAGGACAGGAAGACAAGTATCAGCAGGTATTAGAGGAGATTCCAAGAGTAAGAAAAGACTTCGGAGAGCCACCTCTGGTAACTCCTTCTTCTCAGATCGTTGGTACACAGGCAGTTCTCAACGTGCTTATGGGTGAGCGCTATAAGATGGTTCCGAAGGAGTCCAAGAAGATCATGCTTGGTGAGTTCGGACAGACTGTAAAGCCATTTAATCCGGAAGTACAGAAGAAGATCATCGGTGACGAGACGCCGATCACCTGCCGTCCGGCAGATCTGATCCAGCCTCAGCTTCCTCAGTTTGAGAAGGAATGCGCTCAGTGGAAGCAGCAGGATGAGGACGTATTAAGCTACGCTCTGTTCCCGGCTGTAGCCAAGGAGTTCTTCCAGTACAGAGAAGCACAGCAGAAAAAGGTAGATGTGACTGTAGCTGATAAGGAAAATAAGGCTTACCCTGTGTAAATGACGGGATAAAACTGCATATGTAAAATAAAACAGCCTTCCAGCTTCCGGTGCATTGATGCGCCGGGAGCCGGGAGGCTGTTTTTTTAGACATATTTATCTCCCCCACTTCATAGCCGCCGCCACATCCAGCATACCGCCGGAAGCAGTCTTTCCCTTTAAGGGAGCCAGCTTGTGGACTGAGGACAGCAGGGCGGTTCTCACATCTGAAAGGCTGAGATCCGGACGACCGGAGTAGAGAAGAGCCGCTGCGCCTGTGACCATGGGAGCAGCCATGGAGGTACCGGTCATATAGGCGTAGGTATCGGCTGGTACGGTGCTCAGGATATAGGTTCCGGGAGCAGCCAGATCTACGTTTATCTGTCCGTAGTTGGAGCTTTCATCCAGATGACCGTTAAACAGAAGATTTCCCGTGGTAATAATATTATCATAGGGGAAGCTGGCAGGATAAACCGGATGTCTGTCAATGTCATAGCCGATTTCATACTGGTTGCCGTTTCCGGCAGCAGCCACAAAGAGCATATGGGAATCCCGGATGGCGGCCTCAAATTCAGGGGAGGTTTGTCCGGAGCCAAAGCTTAAATTGCAGATTTGCGCTCCATTGGCTTCTGCGTAGCGGATTGCCTCGATTACGCTTTCAGGAGATCCCTTTCCTTCTTCTCCTCCCAGGGCTTTTAATACCATGATTTTTATATAATGGCTGTCTCCGATGCCGGCTATGCCGCCGTTTCCCTTTACAGCTGCGATGGTTCCTGCTCCGTGGGTGCCGTGGGTATCTTCATCGCCTGCAAAGAGCTGATTGGTATTTGAAATGAAATTCCAGCCGTTTACATCATCAACATAGCCGTTTCCGTCATTGTCAATGGAATCTCCGGGGATTTCATCCTCATTGATCCAGATGGCGTCCTTTAAATCCTTATGGGAGGTGTCGATTCCTGTGTCGATCACAGCCACAGTGACAGGGCGTTTATCGGGCTGCTGCCCGTAGAGCTGCCAGGCTTCCTTAATATTGATATCAATACCCGATACGGCGTCCGTCTGAATGGCGTCGTAATTGCTGGGACCGAGAGGCGGCAGGGAAATGCCGTCAATGCCGCTTTCTCCATAGTGAACATAGATACTGTCTAATGTGCGGATATTCAGCTTTCGTTCCGTTCTCTGCAGGTTCCCCATATTGCGCAGGGCCCATTGATATTCGGAATATTCGTCGCCGGAAGAAACAGCTTCTACTCCGGGTCCGCTGAAAAAAAGTGAAAAATCCCGGCTGCCGTTCTTTGCGCCTAAAGCCGTAAGCGGGGAAGATGATGCTGTTATAGAAATGGAAAGCGCCGCTGAAAGTGCTGCTGCCATAAAATGCTTCATATCTGAAAACTCCTTTCCTGAGGCTGTATTATATCATATTTTTAAAATATATGCCAATATTGGCGCAGATGAACTTTTTATGAACTTTTGAAATAATATTTGTCTGTGACAAGCTCACTTGACAAAAGGGCAGATATCAGGGTATAAAAAGAGTACATTTTAGAATTGGAGGTTATTTATGGGATTTACATTGGATGTAAGTATATCTGCAGTAACCGTATTTTTACAGGGTCTCCTAAGCTTCTTCTCCCCTTGTGTGCTGCCTCTGCTGCCCCTTTATATCGGCTATCTTTCCGGCGGAACAGCCGTAAAGGGCGAAGACGGAAAGATTCATTATAAACAAAGCAAAGTGTTGGTTCATACCCTTTTCTTTGTGGCAGGAGTCAGCTTTGCCTTTTTTCTTCTGGGGCTTGGCGTATCGGCTGTAGGAGGATTTTTTCACAGCAACCAGGCTATGTTTGCACGGGTGGGCGGTATTCTCGTGATGCTGTTTGGCCTGTATCAGCTGGGGATATTTGGAACATCCTCGGTTCTGGGAAGGGAGCACCGTCTTCCGTTTCAGCTGGACCGCCTTGCCATGTCTCCGGTTACTGCCCTGCTCATGGGCTTTACCTTCAGCTTTGCCTGGACGCCCTGTGTGGGACCGGCTCTTACAAGCGTCCTTCTGATGGCCGCTTCCGCGGCGACCAGATCACAGGGCTTTGGCCTGATTGGCGTTTATACGCTGGGCTTTGTGCTGCCGTTTCTGTTTGTGGGGCTTTTTACCACCCGGCTTCTGGAACTGTTTAGGAAATACAGGGGAGTGGTACGGTATACGGTAAAGATCGGCGGTATCCTTATGGTGCTTATGGGTATTCTGATGTTTACCGGGAAAATGAATGATGTGACCGGATATTTATCACGCATTTCCGGCACACAGGTTCCCCGGACGGAGCGTATGGAAGAAGGCACTGTGGCGGAGAAAGCAGAAGCAGATAACGAAGGAGAAAGTACAGAGTCCGGGACAGGCGGGCCTGAAAGCACAGCTGCTTCAGAGGAGGCTTCCGGTGAAACAGCGCCTGCAGAAACGGCAGCCGATGCGCGTCCCGTGATTCCGGCAGTTGATTTTGAACTGGAGGATCAGTACGGAAATATTCACAGACTGGAGGATTACAGAGGAAAGACGATTTTTCTGAACTTTTGGGCAACCTGGTGTCCGCCCTGTAAGGCTGAGATGCCGGATATTCAGAAGCTGTATGAAAAGTCTGCCACAGAGGGAGAGGATGCGGTAATTGTTCTGGGCGTTGCTGCGCCCAATATGGGACAGGAAGGCTCTGAGGAAGAAATTGCCGCATTTATGGAAGAAAAAGGGTATACTTACCCGGTACTGATGGACACAGAGGGAGAGCTGTTTAATTCCTATGGTATCATGTCCTTCCCAACCACCTTTATGATTGACCGGGATGGAAACGTATTTGGATATGTGAGCGGTATGCTGTCAGCGGATATGATGGACAGCATTGTACGTCAGACGTTGGACGGGAAGATGGAAGGAAGATAAAACAGCATAAAATAAGATTGCCGCAAAAGCAATGGAATCCTGTTTTTAAAGAGGAATTGCTTTTGCGGCAATTTTTTATATTATGTTACAACTTATATCAATCAGTTATCGGTGTTATGGTCAAGCTTGTTTGTAACACTCTTAATTTCTATCACAGGGTTTATACGACTCCGTAGCGAGTCTCATAAGGCGTTTTGTAGTCATTATAAGAATGCGGATGTACATGATTATATTGTACATATGCAAATTCTTTGATTGCTGTGTAGAGTTCTTTCTCTGTGCGATAATAATGTTGGTAAATAAGATCATTTTTCAATGTGTTGAAATCATCTGAGCCCCCAATAATTGTTGTATTTCTGAAGGAAATTGATGATCCTCTGATAGATTTCCTTCGCAAAGAATGCCGCTGCTTTTTTAGAAAATCACTTTCCTTCCGGAGTTCTGCAAGTTGCTTTTTGAACTGTAGATTCTCCTTCATTTAATCATAATTGGCTTTGGCTTCGTCATTCGTTTGGTATTCTTCACGGAATTTGATTGTTTTTCCTGTTCTGAAAATCATGTCCTACATTAGTACAGCACATAAGCAGGGATACAATGCATTCATAGCAATCAAACATGCAATATCGGGTTATCCGGAGTTCACCTTTGAATAAGGGTTGTTCTGAATAGTTAGAAATTAATAAATACAGATTGCATTTTCGATTTCCATCATCTAAACTATAGTCAAAAATATCTGTCATTTTATTTGAATCAAAAATACTGTGGCAAAAGCAAAATAATAAAACATTTGGGAGAGAAGAAATGAAAAAATACGAAGGATTACGAAAGTGGTATGAAAAAATCACCTTCCACCGGCTTCTGACATTGTCCATGGTGTCTCTTGTCAGTATCGTATTTATAAGTTTTAGTATGATAGTGACAAATCTGTCGGAAGCGAAAATAAGACAGAATGTAAAGGATAATATGTCAATTGTAGTAAAACAGTTTGATGTATATCTGGATAATTATATATCTAACGTATATAAGGGCTTTCTGGCCTTGGAATCCGATCAAAACCTGCTTTGGCTGCGCAGTATGAAATCTGACAGATATCGGCTGTCCCATGCGGCAGCCAGCTATATTTATCTGAATAAGCTCCTAAATCAGTTTCTAAATGTCAATTCTGCCTGCGTCCATAATGTATATCTGAATTTCGGGGATGGAAAGGTATTGACTCAGGCATATAACAAAAATTTGTTGAAAATTCATTATACATACCAGACGTGGAAAGAACGATTTCCTGAAAATAAGTATTACTGGGTAGATGCGGATTCCTGCAGAGATCTGATACCAGATGAAGAGGTTGGCGCTGTACTGTTTCATCTATATGAAGGAAAGCAGAATGGAATCATCCTCATTGCACTGAAACAGGATTTTTTTGAAAATATACTGGATGTAACTGCACTGGATCAGGAGGCCAGCCTGAGCATACTGACTGATTACGGAAGTATGCATTTCGGACAACAGGCCGCATGGAATGTGGTGCAGGACAACAGGGATTATCTGATTGAAAATGCAGAGCGAAACGGCGGTATTCAAACAGAGCTTTTGGATAATTATTATTTTATGTATGAGAATATTGATCTGACCGGATGGAAGCTTGTTTATAATGTCAAAGAAAGCAGTATTTCCAACGCCCATTATATTATGCGCGATGTAATGATTATTACGATAACCATGATTGCAGTCATGGCAGGACTTTTGGGGCTTCTGTCTAATGCAGTCAGTTATTCGCTTCGGGCATTGACAAAAAAAGTAGAGGATACAGATATTCTGGATCATGAGATATCTCTTCATTCTTATGCAGAGATTACTACTCTGAGCAACAGTCTGGAGAAAATGCGCCAGCGTATTAACCATCTGTTAAAACAGGTGGAACTGGAACAGGAGGCTAAACGGCAGATTGAGGTTGCTTTGCTGCAGGAACAGATCCATCCACATTTTCTGTATAATACACTGTATTCTATTATCCAACTGTGCGAATTGAAAAAAACAGAGAAAGCCAGTGAGATGCTTACGGCTCTGGCTACCTTTTATCGCATTGGTCTGAACAGAGGAGAAAATATTATTACGGTAGAAGAAGAACTGAGGCATGTGAAAAATTATCTCTTTATCCAGCATTTCAGGTATTCGGATCTCTTTGATTATACCATTGACTGTGACACGGAAATTTTAAAATGCCGTATTCCGAAAATGTCCCTGCAGCCTCTGGTAGAGAATGCCATCTACCACGGGATCAAACAAAAGCATGACTTCGGAAATATATGTATTTTAGGCGGAACCTACGACGGAGAAAACGCTTATTTGGAGGTGCATGATGATGGCCCAGGTATGGATGAGGCGCATCTGAAAAAGATCCAATCCTGCCTTCGCGATGGAATTTCCGGGGAGGATACGGTAAGCTTCGGACTGAAAAATGTAGATTCCCGAATCAAATTTGAATTTGGCACACAATATGGTCTTGAAATCGAATCCCTGCCTCAGAATACCTGTGTAAGAATCTGTTTTGCCATGAAGAACATGAAAAAGGAATCTGTCCAAGTCTAAAGGAGAAGAAAAATAATGAGAAGATATAGCATCCTGTTTATTGATGATGAGGAGCTTATAAGAGAAAGTTTTTTACAGCTGGTTGACTGGGAGGCTCATCAATTTGATGTTGCAGGAACGTTTAAAAATGGAGAAACAGCCTGGGAATATCTAAAGTCCCATCCGGTAGATATTATTATTACGGATATCAATATGCCTTTTATGAATGGAATCAATCTGTTGGAACATATTCGAATGGAAAAATTAAAAACCAGAGTACTGTTTCTTACTGGATATGAATATTTTGAATATGCCCATAAGGCAGTACAGCTTCAGGCCTTTGATTTTCTTTTAAAACCGATAACAACAGAAAAGCTTTTAAGTGCAGTAGAACGTGCAGCCTTCGATATTGAAAAGGAGGAGGCAGCAGCGGAAGCTGTGGGAAAAAGCCAGGAGCTTTCCCGCAGCAATTTTATTAATCGGATGCTGTATGGAAAAATAAAAAAGGAAGATATAAATAAAGAGGCTATGGGGGTGGGAATTCCAACAGAAGTAGGATGTTATCTGGTAATGATGGCGGCTGTAGATGTATTGAAGAGCCAAAAGGTTTTGGAGGGCGAGATAGGAGAGTCAAAACGACAGCTTCAGATGAAAATTTTACAGAAAAAAGATATGTTAACGGAAGAAACAGGGGAGCATTTTGAATTATATTTTGCCAGAAATGTAAGCACACACATTCAGATGGTACTGGCAGCTCAGAAAAAAGATGTGTTTAATCCTGCTTTTATACGTATGTTTATAGACAGAATTTTGGAGCTGGAAAAAGAAGAACTGTGGTGCCGCATTACTTTGGCAGTGGGAAGAAGCCGCAGATATATAGAAGAATTACCCGAATCCTTCAAAAGAGTTCGCCATGCTGTAGATAATCGCCATATGTTAAAAGGAAAAGGCTGGAAGGTGATTTATGCCTCTGATTCCGTTCAGGAAAGAAAAGAAGAAATACAAATCGTTCTTCCAACAGATACTTTTCTGCATCACATCCGCATGGGAATGACAGAAGAGGTGGAGGCAGATATTAAAAATATTTATGAACCCTTCCGCCACAAAAAATACATATCTCTGGAATCAGCTAAAATGGTAACAACAGAACTGGCAATCACGGCCTTTAAGGGAGAAGCTTCTTCTGGAGATGAATCTGTCAGTTATCTATATTATTTAAACCATATTCAACAGCTGAATACCCTGGATGAAATGGAGGATGATATCCTGCGTTTTGCAGTCAGCATCGCAGAAAAGCGCAAAAAAGGAGGGAATCACAAAAAGAAAATTGCAGAACAGGCTCTGGAATATTTAAAACGCAATTATAATAAGGAGGATCTGAGCCTGAATGATATTGCAGCCTTTTTGAATATCAGTGTTCCGTATTTGGCTGTTCTGTTTAAACAGGAAACGAAACAGAATTTCAGCGCTCATTTGTTGGAGGTTCGAATGGAAAAGGCGAAGGAGCTTCTGCGTACAACCGGATACACAGTTAATGAAATCGCAGAGCAGGTGGGCTATAACAGTTCTCAGTATTTTGCTGTATGTTTTAAAAAATATACGGGCATTTCTCCCGGAGTCTACCGGGATCAGATATAAAAATATTCGGCAACCTTGCCTTCCGATCAGGAAGGCTCTTCTTTTTTTGCCAAATACATCCCTTTTTATTGCCTCTATTTTGTGCAAATCAACTTTATACAATATAAAAAACAATACAAAAAACACTCATACAGTATAAAAAATTAAACATTTTATATAGAAAAGAATCTGTAAACAGGATGTCCTGTTTTATATAATAAAATCATCAGAAGGGAGGAACAATCATGAGACTAAAAGTAAAGACCGGCATTGCCAAAAAGGACATGATGCCTTATTTATTTCTGATGCCGGCAATGTTTTTTATCTTGGCATTTCTTGCATATCCGCTGGTAACTGTGTTTTTCTACAGCCTGCAGAGCTATGATGTAACCAAAATTGCTGATAAAGGATTTGTGGGACTTGAAAACTTCGAAAACTTATTTGGAGACAAGATTTTTTATCGTTCTCTGGGCGTATCTGTCAAATGGGTTCTGGTAGAGGTTTGTTCCCAGCTTGTTTTTGGAATATTGCTTGCTCTGCTCCTCGATAAGAAATTTAAAGGAAGAGGCATCTATCGTTGTATCGTATTCTTTCCGTGGGCAGTATCCGGTGTTTTAACTTCTATGCTTTGGTCACTGATCTATAATGAAAATATCGGACTTTTAAATTCTATCTGCCGGGATCTGGGGTTGATCTCTAAAAATATGGCCTGGCTGGGAAATATGAAAACCGTATTTAAGGCAACAGCAGTTGCTGAGATCTGGAGGGGTATTCCTTTCTTTGCAATCACCATTCTCGCAGCACTGCAGAATATTCCATCCGATCTTCATGAGGCCTGCGTTGTAGATGGAGCAACTACCCTTCAGGAGATTTTTCTGGTTAAGCTGCCAATTTTAAAGGATACTATCATTTTGACTACCCTGCTTCGGGCAGTGTGGGAATTCAACAATGTAGACCTGATCTTTACTTTGACAGGCGGCGGTCCTTCTTACCGAACGACCACATTGACAATGTATATGACTAATATGTCTGTAAAAAATGGAAATTACGGATATGGTTCTACTTTAGCAGTGATTGCTTTCTTCATTTTGCTGATCTTTGCTGGAGTTTATCTGAAAATGTCCGGTTACGGAAAGGAGGATGTATAAAATGGGAACTCATAAAGCAAAAAAAATATGGTTCAAACTTGCATTTTCCGCAGCTCTTATTGTTATACTGCTTTTTATCCTGTTTCCAATTTACTGGTGTCTGGCCACGTCGTTTAAACCTTCTGCAGAGATTACCTCCAAGACCGTTACATACTGGCCGGCAGCATTTACCCTGAAAAATTATTCGGAAGCATGGACGAAAAGCGGATTCAGTACATATTTTAAAAACAGTTTGTTCATTTCAGCATTTGGTGTAATGTTTATTGTTGTGATCTCCGTACTGACGGGATACGCACTGTCCCGTTTTAAATTCAAAGGAAAAAATATATTTATGCTGATCCTTCTTTGTACGCAGTTCATTCCTGGGGCCATGCTGATTACACCGATTTTCATTATTTTTAAGAATCTGGGTATGTTAAACAGCCTGTTTGCACTGGTGCTTGTAAATACTACCTTCCATTTCCCATTTAATTCCATACTGATGCGGGGATTTGTAGGAGGAATTGATTATACCATTGAGGAGGCCGCACAGATTGATGGATGCAGCCGTTTGGGGGCAATCTGGCATGTACTGCTTCCGGTATTAAAACCTGGTATCGCTACCATTGCTGCATACGGATTTATTTCCTGTTGGAATGAATTTCTCTTCTCATTTATGTTTATCAGCAAGCAAAATAAGCTGACCCTTCCTGTAGGTTTAAAAAATCTGGTAGGCGAGTTCAGTATTAATTATGGACAGCTGGCGGCTGGTGCTGTAATCGCTGTTGTGCCTACTCTGATCCTTTTCAGCTATGTTCAGAAAAATCTGGTGGGCGGACTCAGTTCAGGAGCAGTTAAGGGATAATGACATCCCAGATTTATAAAAAGGAGTGTAGATGACTATGAAAAAAATGAAAAAAGTATTGGCATGCACAATGGCAGCAGCTATGGCAGCAGCGCTGACAGCCTGCGGTGGTTCCGGAGACAGTGAGACGCCTGCGGCAGCATCATCCGAATCAAAATCAGAGGCTGCTGAAGCAAAGACAGAAGAGGCAAAATCAGAAGCTTCCGGTGATAAGGTAACTGTTACCTTCTGGGACGAAAATGCAGGTGATCAGCGTACCGAGTTTTATATGGAAATTATTGAAAAATTTGAAGAAGAAAATCCGGATATCCATATCGAATATCTGGGACTTTCCTCCAGCGATGCTCTTTCCAAATACCAGACAGCAATCGCAGCCGGTGAAACACCTGACGTAGGCGGTTTAAATAACTCCTGGGCATCGACAGTAATCGGACAGGGTCACTGCGTAGCTCTGGATGATATGTTCACTTCCTGGGAAGGCTCCAAGGATATGGAAGAGGGGTATATGGAAACCTGCCGCACCTATAACAAGGACGGTAAGCTGTACATGATGCCTACATCTGCCAATTTTATTACTTTATGGACAAATGATGAGATGCTTGCAGAAGCTGGAGTAGAAGCCCCTAAGACCTGGGATGATTTCTTTGAGGCAGCCGAGAAGCTAACCGATAAGGATAATGACCAGTATGGCTATACTATCCGCGGCGGTGCGGCTTCACCTGCGGTATTAATTGACTTTATTTATTCTTATCTGGGAACAAATGAAGTATTTGACGCGAATGGAAAGACAACTATTAATTGCGATGAGGCAGTTGCTTTCCTTGAAAAATATCTTGGACTGTATGGGAAATATACGCCTGAAAGTGATATTACCGCAGGTTACAAGGAAATTTCTGCAAATTTTGACTCTGGCGTATGTGCAATGTTTACACACAACCTTGGATCTTATGGCAGCCATGTAACAGCATTCGGCGGAACCGAAGGCTTTACCGCCAATCCGCTTCCTACAGCAGACAACGGCAAATACATCAATTACGGCGGTGCTTTAACTGGTCTTTGTATGTTTGATACCTGCGAGAATCAGGAAGCGGCATGGAAATGGATTACATTTATGTGTGATCATTATGCAAACAGCTTCTGGAATCAGTCCATCGGACAGCTTCCAACCAATACTGCCTGCTATGAAGATGAATGGATGAGCGAAATGCAGCACATCCAGTGCGCCATCGAAACTACCAGTCAGGATAATTGCCTGACATATACCTCTCCGGCATATCTGCCTGAATGGGGCAACATCAATTCTACCTATATTGAGCCAGGTATCCAGTCTGTAATGTCCGGCGATATGACAGCAAAGGAACTGCTTGATTTGTGGGCAGAGCACTTAAATGAGGCTTATGCAAATTATATGGCAAACTAAACAATTGCAGCAGATTTAAATTTTTACCCAAAATATAAAAAGCGGGCGCGCCGGCGGTTATACCGGCACGCCCGCTTTTACGCAAAAAATAAAAAGGCAAAAGGAAAAAGTAGGAGGAACAGCTATGATCGGAACAGTATACCCATCCGAAAAGAGGACTTATACAGATGAAAAAAGCGGTGCACAGATTACACAGCTTACAAATCAGGGGATAAATTATCATTTTTATTTTACGGAAAATTCTTTTGACCTAGATGGAAAAACCATATATTTTCTGTCCAACAGAGAACACGAGGGTACAGAAATATGCAATCTGTTTAAAATGGATCTGGACAGCGGGGAAATGGTACAACTGACAGATGACCCACTGGGGGTAGAGGTAGGAAGAATCACCAAGACGCCTGACGGAGAATATGTGGCTTATGTTACCGGCTCCCAACTGCGTCTTTACAATACAAAGACCGGAGAAAATAAACTTCTGTACGAAGAAAAAAATCATATGCTGCTGCAGAATCTTTCCTTCAGCTGTGACAAGCAATGGATCGGCTTCAACAGAAATGAAGATGTGGATGCACTGCCGGACGGTGGTCCTAATTATGCCGGTTTTAAAGAGAAAATGTTTGCTACAAAGGATGGACGTGTTTCTGTTATCCGTTTGGATGGAAGTGAATTTCATGATGTATTCCGGGATACGCACTGGTTAAGTCATTTTCAGTTTTCTCCAGATAATCCAGATATTGCCATGTTCTGTCACGAAGGCCCATGGAATTATGTACAGCAGAGAATCTGGATGATCAATATGAATACAGGTGATATCTGGCCTTGTTTCCGACAGACAGAGGATGACTGTGTGGGACATGAATTCTGGGCGCAAAACGGAGATGTGATCTTTGACAATCGGCGGGGCGGCCATGATGGAACTATCTCAAACTCAAAAAGCCAGGTTTATGCGTCGGAACATGTAAGCGCAGAGATACCTTATTTTGGTTTTGCCCATAAGGACGGTAAGGTATACCGGAAAATCAATATGCCCTTCTACTGCAACCATTATTTTGCCAATGGAGATTTGTCCATGTTTGCAGGGGATGCAGTGGATGACATTCTTCTGATCCAGCCAGCAGAAGATGGGACGGCAAAAATGAAGATATTGGCACATCATAATACTACTTGGCATTATCAGCGTTCACACTGTCACCCTACGTTCAGTTGGGATGGAAAGAAGCTTTTGTATGCAGTAGATACAGATGAATGGCATGACAACCTGTTTCTGGTAGATGTACCGGAATCCATTTAACTGACGGAGAAATACAATGAAACGAGATATAATACTGAGAAAGGAAGACTTTCACGATTTTCCTATTGGTGAATTTCCGTATGACAGAGATCATACTGCTGCCGGTGAATATCATTATATTGTAGAAGAGGGGTACCGAGGAGTCTGGTATGATCCGGTCTGCAATTATACCTATAATGGTACGGGCCCCACCTGGATTATTACCGAATATCAGGGGGTTCATTATATGGAATCTATGAGGATCGAAAAAAACAGGCCTCACAGAATATTTCCAACTCTGGAAACAGGAGAAAAAGAGTGGGGGGAATATACGGTATCCGTAAAATTGAGACGTCTTTCTACGAAAGGTACAGCAGGAATCGTTTTCTGTATGAGAGACAGTATCGATACACTGGCGTTCTGTCTGGAAAACAGAGACAGGGCTGTTCTTTCTTATCGTCACAAAGAAGATATAATGACTTTGGCAGAAGCAGAATTTCCTCATGGCTGCGATGAATTTTACCTTTTGGAGGCAATCTGTCATGAAGGATATGTGGATTGCCGTATCAATGGACATCTGCTGTTTTCTGTTTCTGTACAACAGGCTTTAAGAGGCGGAAGGGTAGGAATTACCGCAGATTGTCCTTCTCAATTTACTGATTTTGAAACTTTGGTATCAACGGAAGAATTTCAGGCAATCCAAGAACGTACAAGACAGGCAAAGGAATTGGAAGAAAACGAGATGTCTTCTCATCCAGCCATGAAACTGTGGAAAACCATTGACCTTCAGGATTTCGGCACCAGCCGACAGGTTCGTTTCGGCCATCTGACAGGAACAGACGAATGGTTTGTGGTATTGGCACAGATGCAGAAGCGTATCAGCCGGGATGCCTACGGTTTTATAAGCTGTCTGACAGCGATTGACTTGGAAGGCCGTGTTCTGTGGCAGCTGGGAGAGCCTTCGATTAATGCGAATATCTTGGGAAAGGTTTCTGCTGATATGCCATTTCAGATATATGATATCGACGGAGATGGAAAAGATGAGGTAATTGTAGGGAGAAATTTTGAAATTCAGATTCTGGAAGGAACCACCGGAAAAATAAAAAAATCAGTAAAAACCCCCTGTTCTGATGACAATGACAGTGAACTAATCGGAGTGCCCTATCAAATCTACGCCTTTGACAGAATCAACCCGGATGGCATTCGTATCTGCAATTTCAGAGGAAAAGACCGACCGGCAGATATTCTGATCAAGGATCGATACTGCCGTGTCTACGCTCTCGATGAAAATTTAAATCTTCTATGGAAATACCGAAGTCATAAAAACACGGGGCATTGTCCGCTGCCAGTGGATATTAACGGAGACGGACGGGATGAAGTGCTGGTGGGTTATACCATGTTGGATGCAGACGGATGTGAGCTTTGGACCTATCCCATCACAGAAGATCATACCGATGAAATAGTAGCCGGAAAATTTCGCGGAGATGGAACGGGATATTTTGCCTGTGTATCCGGAACCCAGGGTTTTTTTATTGGTGATTTTTATGGAAATATAGTAACCAGAGATCTGATTGGCCACGCCCAAAGAGTCAGCGTAGCCAATTATTGTCCGGAAAGACCTGGATTTGAGCTTGCGGTGGTAAATTTCTGGGGACATCAGGGTGTAATTTACCTTTATGATTCAGATGGGAAAGAATTATGGGAGATAGAAAATAAAATGAACGGCAATATTCTGTGTCCTGTAAATTGGGACGGCAGCGGACAGGAACTAATCCTGATCAATGCAGATCCCTTCAATGGCGGATTGATGAATGGGAAGGGTATTCGATCTGTCTCCTTCCCTGATGATGGACATCCGACTTTGTGCTGTGAAGCAATCAATCTGACCGGTGACGAACGGGATGAACTGGTAGTATGGGATTACCACAGTATGTATATCTATACACAGGAAGACAGCCCCAGGCCCCAAAGTTACCACCCTGTAAAATTCCCGATTTACAATGCGTCTAATTATCGAGGCGAATATGCTTATCCAGATAACTTCTATCTGGATTTCAGTAAAAAAGAGCGTCAAAAAGGAGAGTGAACGTATCATGAAAATTAGTACACCAGAAAAGCAGGGAATCTCTTCCCGTTCCCTGCTCCGTTTTATTGACCGATTAGAAGAACAGAAAATACCCGTTCACAGTATCCTCATTGCAAGACACGGATATTTAGTATTGGAAGCCTACTATAAGCCCTATGAAAGACATACGCTGCATCGTATGTTTTCACAGACCAAAAGCTATACCTCTCTGGCTATTGGCCTTTTGGTATCTGAGGGACGAATTTGCCTTCAGGATAAAATTTGCAATTATTTCCCGGAATATCTTCCGGGAAAGGTACATCCCTGGATGACTGAAATGACGATAGAAGATATGCTGAAAATGGAAACCTGCCATAACATGACAACCTATAATAAAACCAGCTCTACGGAAAACTGGGTCAGAAGTTTTTTCCAGACCGTTCCAACTCATCGCCCAGGAACTGTTTTTATGTACGATACATCTTCTTCCCATACGCTTTGCGCTCTGGTAGAAAAACTAACCGGTCAGAAACTGCTGGATTTTCTGAAGGACAGGCTATTGCGTCAGATCGGCTTTTCCGAAGAAAGCTACATTATGCCAGATCCATTTGGCGTTTCTATGGGTGGCACAGGACTAATGGCAAAACCAATAGATATGATGCGGGTGGGACTGATGATCCTGAATGGAGGAAAACACCCGGATGATTATGGACAGTCAAAAGGAAAACAGGTGTATCCGAAGGAATATCTGGATCAGGCTCTGGCTTTTCAGACACCTACCATTATGAGTTCCACCAGAGATTGGGGATACGGATATCAGTTCTGGAAGATGCCGGATAATGGTTTCGCCATGTTGGGAATGGGAAGCCAGAACACCTTGTGTTTCCCCAAGCAGGATATGGTTATTGTAATGACCTCTGACACCCAGGGAATTCCAAACGGTGATGATATGATTATTCATAGTATCCGCACAGAGATCTTTGAAACATTATCAGATGATATGCTTCCTGAAGATGACGGATTGCAGAAAATGATGAAAAACAGGCTGGCAAATCTGACACTTCCGGTATTGAACGTACAAAACAAAGAAAATCTTCAGGAAACTATAGATAGAAAAAATTACTTTTTTTATCCTAACAAAAACGGATTTAAGCGACTGCGGGTCATTTTTGAAAATAAGCAACAGGGAATTCTGGAATATGAAAATGAGCGTGGAACTCATCAGATTTTTTTTGGCATAGGAAAACACAGGAATTGCCTGTTTCCTGAATACAGACAGCTGTGCGTATCATCAGCCACCTGGTGTGACAGGGATACCCTTTACATCTGCTCCCAACTAACTGATGAATTAGTGGCGGCCATTCATTTTAAACTTGTATTCTCTGAAAATGGGACTCTTACCCTTATGATGAAAAAAACAGAGGAAACCCAATTTAACGAATTTCAGGGTGTGCTGACAGCATCCCTTTAACTGGAGAAATTTAATATGGAGTATAAAAGCGAAAATATAAAGCTTATTTTTTCTCAGGATATAGTGTATGAAAAAGATGGATTGAAAAGACAGCTTTCATTGGAGAAAGGGATCGGACAGAATGAAGATCTTCTTGCAGTTTGTATGACAGAACGTGAGAAGAACGGAAATATGCGGCTGCGCATGAAAGTGAAAAACACAGGAACACATCCTGTTATTCTCAGAGAGATGAATTACATTCGGGTGCAGGATCAAAAGGATTTTACACTCTTCGAACAGAACCTTGAGAATTTTCTTGTATACCGTCAGGGACGTCACAAAAATGATGTTCCCACTGTATTTTGTCCTGGAATACGGGATGGACGGCTGGCAGACGGAACAGGCGGTATGACAGAAACGGGAGACCAGAAAAATAATGCATCGCAGATCATTCATAGCGATTCTCTGACTTTATTTCATTATCAGGATACAACAATGCTCTGGGGGTTTATGACAGGAAGAAACTGTTTTGTAGACTGTTGTATTGCAGCAGAATATAAACAGCAGGCTGACGAAGGTCTTATAGTCTGCGGATGTTCTTCTATCAATATTGTGCTGGAACCAGGAAAGAATTTTGAGGGAGAGGAGCTTCTTATCGCTTCCGGAAAAGATGAAAACCGGCTCATCCGGGATTTTTCTATGGAAAAAGCAGAACGATACAATGCCAGATATCATTCAAAAGCACCTTCTGTATTTTGCACCTGGTATTACTATGGACTGACAGTGACCTATGAAGATGTGGCTCTTTCTCTTTCAGAAATAAAGAAAAAGCAGCTGCCCTTTGATGTGTTTCAGGTAGATGAAGGCTGGGAAATTACTTTGGGAGAATGGGAACCAAATGAAAAATTTCCCCGTTCCATGAAAGAAGTGGCACAGGAAATCCGTAATGCAGGCCTGACGGCGGGTATCTGGACCAGTCCTTTTATTGCACATGAAACGGCATCTGTATGGAAGAAACATCCAAAGTGGATTTTACGTGACAAAACAGGAGTTCCCTGTCTGTTCCATATGAATGATACCGTATATCAGGTCTTTGATATTACCAACCCTGAGGTTTATTCGTATTTTACAGAACTTTACAAAAAACTAACCTTTGACTGGGGTTATACCTATCATAAACTGGATTTTACCAGAGCTGCCGTTTTATATGAAGATGCAGATTTCTTTGATAAAACAGTTACACTGGTACAGGCATATTTCCGGGCGACAGAGGCTGTACGCAAAGGGATGGGCAATGATTCTTATTTTCTGATGTGCGGAGGTCTTTACGATCCTATTATTGGACTGGTTGATGGACAGAGAATGAGCGCCGATGTTCTGTCTATGTGGCAATCGAACATCAACCGGGATGGTAAGGCCCAACCCTTTACCGTAAAACAAAATATGCTCCGTTATTATATGAACAGCTGGTGGAATAATGATCCTGACGCCCTGATGGTACGCAGACAAAAGCAAATGACGCGGGGGCTGAGACTGACTCTGGGACTGCTGAATGAGGAAGAAGTAAAGACAACTGTAGTTAACCAGTACCTGGGAGGTGGTCTCATATGTTCCACAGAGCCTTTGGCATCCATTGATAATGACCGGCTTTATCAGCTGGAGCATATACTCCCTGTTATGGAACGGAAGGTAGAGGTGAGAAATCTTTTTGGCGAATGCCGTTTTCCGAATATGGCTGATATCTATTTGCCGGAAAAAAAGTGGCATAGCTTTGTACTCATAAACTGGAATGATGAAACAGAAATACCTGCCGCATTTCAGCTGACAGAAAAAACGATATCCGGTTTAAAAAAGGATCGCGTTTATCTTGTGGCAGAATTCTATTCTGGATGTTATCAGATAGATATAAAATACGGGGATACTGTATCCATGGGCGTAATACTGCCTCACAGCAGTGCTGTATTTAAAATTCAGGAATATGATCCTGCAATGCCTTTTATCGTCAAAAGTACGGCACATTACTCTATAGGCGGGGAAACAGAGGTTCTAAAGATCGAAAAGGAAACATTGATCTTTGAGATGCAACACCTTTTTGAAACGGAAAGTATATATCATGTGCTTCTTCCTGAAGGATATGAAACAAAGGACCATAATCGTGAGGTTGAGATACATGTCCGCAAAACAGGGAGAACTCTGATAGAAATTCCAATTCAGGAAATTCACAAAAATACCTGAAACAAAAATTTAAACGAGGAACAGACTATGGCTGATACGAATGAACTTTCACTTCCGGGCAGTGTCCCGGTATCAAACATTGTTTTAGGAACCATGTACTTTGGAAGCAGGATTTCTCAGACGCAAAGCGAACGTCTGCTCGATACATTTGTATCCATGGGAGGAAATCAGATTGATACTGCCAGATGTTACGCCGACTGGATTCCAGGCGGTGCCGGTGCCAGCGAAAAGGCAATTGGAAAATGGCTTTCCGGCAAGAAACGTGAGTCTGTTTTTCTGGGAACCAAGGGAGGTATCAAGCCCAGAGGATATAATGCAACAAGAGGAGATCTGAGTCAGGAGAATCTGGATAAGGATCTGAAAGCCAGTTTGACGGCTCTTCAGACCGATTACATTGATCTTTACTGGCTTCACCGCGATGATCTTCGCTTTTCTCCGGGAGAAATCGTAGAGAGGATGAACCAGTGGATTCGTCAGGGATACATTCGCTATTTTGGTGTTTCCAACTGGACGGCGAAACGTATCATGGAAGCGAATGAATATGCGGCATCCCATGGTTTGTCAGGAGCTGTGGCATCCCAGATCCAGTATGGTCTAGGTATCTGCACTCCCTCTGATTGGGGAGATTCCACGATTGTCTGTATGGATAATAGCGAATACATGGCCTACGAAAAGCTGCAAATACCAGTTTACGGTTATTCTGCCCAGGCAGAGGGATATTTTCCTTTATATATAAGAGGCGGTTCAGGCGCGCTAGGCTCTGATACAAGAAAAAAATATGATACGCCTGTAAACAGAATTCGTGCAGATCGTCTTAAACAGCTGATGAAAAAAAAGCAGTATTCTCTTTCGTGGATCATGGCAGAATATGTTCTCCGTTCTTCTTTTCCCGCAATGTTTATCATGGGAGGAAGCAATGAATCGAGGATGAAAGAAATTATGGGACAATACAACTGTGGAAAAAAGCAACTAACAGATGAAGAGTGGGAGATAATTTTGAAAACTACTCCCTAAAGATCTGCCACATATGAAAGTTGTCCTGAAAACATAATTTAACCTGTTTTACTGGATTTATGTATACAGCAGAAATCTTGTTTCCCGTCAATAGCTTCATCGAAAAGTGAAAGAAACTGATAGTTGTCCTTGTCGAATTTATTCTGACAATTATCAAAAATCAAAAATTTATGTCCAAGTGAGTTGTTTATATGCTATCATATAGGTATATTTCCTTTAGGTGGATTGGTTGATAGTTTCTCGCAGCTCTATTTTACCATAAATCTTGAGGAGATATTTTATTTTAGAAACAAAAAATGCCGTATTTATGCAGCTTATGGTGTTTCGCAAACGCCTATTATCTATCAAGAATCAAAGGAGAAGCATTATGGTTTTAATAAAAATTTCCCCGGTTATTTTAATGGTTTTAATTGGATTTTTCTGCAGAAAAACAGAGATGATTACCACAGAGGGGATGGAGGGATTAAAGACACTGGCAACCAGCCTGATGCTGCCGGTTTTGCTGTTTCATACGCTTGCAACCACCGAATACACATCAGCTACTATTGCCGTCATAGGAATAATGCTTCTGGCGCTTTCCGCTGCTTTTATCATAGGAATGCTCATAAAAAGAGCTGTCCCGTCGGCAGGAATATTTTTCCCCTTTTTAGTCACCAGCTTTGAGGGAGGAATGTTGGGTTATCCCCTGTATGCTGTTTTATGCGGAGAAGCCCGGCTGTCTAATATTGCCACTCTGGATATTGCCAATACCATATTTGTATTTACAGTATTTCTGGCATTTCTTACCGCCTCTGTAAACGGGAAGGTACAGCCGTCAGAAATGATTTCCAATGTACTTCATTCACCGGTTTTCTGGGGCGTTTTTCTGGGAATTGCAGTGGGAGTGACGGGGGTGGCCGGTTCATTTTTAAATACCATGGCAGGAGCGCTGTATACGTCGGCTAAGGATATGATTACGTCAGCCCTTTCAGCCGTTATATTGGTTGTAGTGGGATACGGGCTCAGCTTTGACCAGGCAGTGCTTAAAAAATGCGGAAAGGCCGTGGCGGGCCGTATGGTAATTCAGGGTGCTATACTTGCGGTGATTATGATTCTGTTAAAGGATATGTTTGCCACGGCTGAAATGAAAACGGCTCTTATATTGTATCTGTTCCTTCCGCCGACCTTTGTGATTCCAGCTTATGCAAAAACGGAAGAGGATGGTATTTACCTATCTACTACCATTTCTTTGTATTCAGTATTTACGATTGCTATATTTATCCTTCTTACGATTAATATGAAAGTATAGGATGAAAAGTTTGGCAGTAATTTCAGATGAATTTTCTGTATTCGCCAGGCGTCATATTATATTTTTTCGTAAAAATCCGGTAGAAGTATCCTTTATTATGGTATCCTGTCTGTTCGGCAATTTCGGATATGGTTAAGTCTGTTTCAATCAGCATCCGTTTTGCCTGTTCCAGACGGATACTCTGAAGGTACTCCGAATAGGTCATCCCTGTTTTGCTGCGGATCAGCCGGTTGAAGTAATCTCTCTGAAAATGGAACCGTTCCATCAGCTCGCGGGTTGTGACGGATTGATAGTGGGTCTGGATATAACTGCATACTTCTTCAAAGACGGACCAGCTGATGTTTTTTTGCTGTTCTCTGGTAAGGGAAAAATCATAGTCTGTACTTAAAATTTTAAAAATACGCAGAAGAAGACCGCGGCAGATGTAGGAGGCTCCGGTTTTATTTTCATACAGCTCTGTCAGAAGAAGGGAAAGGCAGGGCTCAATCTCCTTACGGGCATTCGCAGCGGGGTGAAAATGAATATACTGCTGCAGGTCATTTTGCTTCATCAGCGCAGTTTGAAGAAAGGTGATGATTTTTTCCGTGGTAATATGCTCATTTATCACTTCCTCAAACATGCTGTTTTCAATTCCGAAAAAGAGCACAAGGGAATCCTGACAGGAGAGATAATCCTGATGGATACAGTTTTTGTCGATGAGGCAGACATCGCCCTCATGAAATACGATATCCTTTCCGGAAATATTCTGCCGGAAGTTACCTTTTACAACATATCCAAGCTCAATATAGTCATGGGTATGGCGCTGTGTTTTAGCTCCGCTTTCGAAGGCAAAGCGGCAGCAGAAGCGGTCAGGCGCAGGATACATGGCAGCGCGAAGCTGATTTCTGCCGCAGAAATCCCAGCACAGAAAGAAGATCCGCTGGGAAGAAAGCAGGGGATATGTCTTGATTTCCTTTGCAGATTTGGAATATTCGACAGAAAGCAGTCTGGTTCCCAGAGGATGACCGGGCTCTAACTGTCTTGGGGCAGAGGATATAAGCTGTCTGCATATTTTGTCCAGATTCAAAATTTTCACCTCGCAATTTGAAGGTTTTATGCTGCGGTTCTGATAAAATTATAGCGTATTTCTGGAAAATGACAATAGTAAGCAGTCGCAGCAGGTAACTTTAAAATAAGAGTGGCAAGATTATGGAATTGTGCCCTTCTGCCCTGTTTTGTAAAATAGAATCAGAGTTTTATAATAAAAAACAGATGAGGTGACAGTATGCTGAAGAGAAAAAATTATAGTTTCTGGTTTTGCGCGGGCTCTCAGGATTTGTACGGGGATGAATGCCTGGAGCATGTGGCTGCACATTCAAAGCGTATGGTTGAGGGCTTAAATGAATCGGGAGTCCTTCCGTATAAAGTGATCTGGAAGCCTACGCTGCTTACAAATGAGCAGATCAGGCGAACGCTGAACGAGGCCAATCTGGATGAGGAATGTGCAGGAGTAATTACGTGGATGCATACGTTTTCACCTGCGAAATCATGGATTTTAGGGCTTCGGGAATACAGAAAGCCGCTGCTGCATTTACATACGCAATTTAATGAAGAAATTCCCTATGATACCATTGATATGGATTTTATGAATGAAAACCAGTCTGCCCACGGTGGCAGAGAATATGGCCATATTGTAACAAGGATGGGAATAGAACGGAAGGTGATTGCTGGCTACTGGCAGGATGAAGAAGTTCAGAAACGGATTGCATCCTGGATGAGAACAGCGGTAGGAATTGTTGAAAGCAGCCGTATCCGTATTATGCGTGTATCTGACAATATGAGAAATGTAGCGGTTACGGAGGGCGATAAGGTAGAGGCGCAGCTGAAATTCGGCTGGGAGATTGATACATATCCGGTAAATGAAATCGCAGAGTGTGTAGACAGCGTGTCTGAGGCAGATACCAGAATGCTGGTGGATGAATATTATGAAACCTATGATATTTTACTGGATGGAAGAGATCCGGAGGAATTCAGGCGTCATGCAGCCGTTCAGGCACAGATTGAGCTGGGATTTGAGCGTTTTCTGGAGGAAAAGGGCTATCAGGCCATTGTAACCCATTTTGGAGATCTGGGTTCATTAAAGCAGCTGCCGGGACTGGCGATTCAGAGACTGATGCAGAAGGGCTATGGATTTGGAGCGGAGGGCGACTGGAAGGTGGCCGGAATGGTTCGTCTGATGAAGCTTATGACAGAGGATATGAAGGACGCAAAGGGCACGTCCATGCTGGAGGATTACACCTACAATTTCGTAAAAGGAAAGGAAGGAATTCTGCAGGCTCATATGCTGGAGGTTTGCCCCACCATGGCAGAGGGGACGGTCAGCATCCGCTGCCAGCCCCTATCTATGGGAGACAGGGAAGATCCGGCAAGACTGGTATTTACCTGTAAGGAGGGGCCCGGAATTGCGGTTTCCCTGATAGATCTTGGAAACAGATTCCGGCTGATCATAAATGACGTTAACTGCCGGAGGACGGAAAAACCCATGCCCATGCTTCCGGTGGCAGCAAATTTCTGGAGGCCGGAGCCGGATCTCTGCACAGGTGCGGAAGCATGGATTTTGGCGGGAGGCGCCCATCATACTGCGTTTTCCTATGACCTCACAGCAGAGCAGATGGGAGACTGGGCCGCTGCAATGGGAATAGAGGCAGTATATATTGATAAGGATACTACAATCAGGAATTTCAAACGGGATCTTATGCTTGGAGAATTATTTTACAGATAACCGTTAAAGGAGAGCAGAAAATTGGAAGAAATCAGGATAGAGGATATAAAAAAACGGATTCAGTCAGGAAAAACGGTTTTGGGAATTGAACTTGGTTCCACCAGAATCAAGGGCGTTCTTCTGACAGAAGAGGGAGAATTAATAGCGGATGGCAGCCACCAGTGGGAAAACAGGCTGGAAAACGGGATATGGACCTATTCGATGGAAGCAGTCTGGAAGGGAATGCAGGAGTGCTATGGCGATCTTAAAACAAAGGTAAGAGAAGCATATGGGGCAGAGATAGAAACCATTGGCGGAATTGGAATCAGCGCCATGATGCACGGTTATCTGGCATTTGATGGAAATGATGAACTTCTGGTACCATTCCGCACATGGAGAAATACCATAACGGAGCAGGCGTCACGGGAACTGACAGAATGTTTCAATTACCCTATCCCCCAGCGCTGGAGTATCGCTCATCTGTATCAGGCGGTGCTGAACGGAGAAGCTCATGTAAAAGATATTAAATACATCACCACGCTGGCAGGCTATGTGCACTGGATGCTTACCGGAGAACGGGTACTGGGTGTGGATGATGCGTCGGGAATGTTTCCTGTTGACGCAAAAACAGCAAACTATTATACGGATATGCTGGACTGTTTTGACCAAAAGATTTCAGACCGGTCGTTTCCATGGAAAATCAGGGAAATCCTGCCCCGGCCTCTTCTGGCAGGGGAGCAGGCAGGCGTTCTTACAGAGGAGGGTGCAGGGCTTTTAGATCCGGAAGGAACATTGAAGGCCGGAATCCCCCTGTGCCCCCCGGAAGGAGATGCGGGAACAGGGATGGTTGCAACAAACAGCGTAAAGGCGCGCACAGGCAATGTATCCGCAGGAACCTCCATATTTTCCATGATTGTACTGGAAAAAGAGCTTTCAAATGTATATTCTGAAATTGACCTTGTGGCAACGCCTCAGGGGGCTCCGGCGGCTATGGTACACTGCAACAACTGCACCTCAGACCTGAACGCCTGGGTGAATATTCTGAAGGAATTCAGCGATACCTTTGGCTTTCATATAAGCGGGGATGAGCTGTATGGAGGGCTTTTCCGAAAGGCTCTGGAGGGCGATAAGGACTGCGGAGGACTGGTGGCCTGCAATTATGTTTCAGGAGAACCGGTTGCCGGCTTTGCAGAAGGCCGTCCGTTGTTTGTGCGCCGGCAGGACGGCCGGTTTAATCTGGCAAATTTTATAAGGACCCATTTATATGCAGCCTTTGGTACTCTTAAGATCGGAAATGACCTGCTGTTTGACAAAGAGGGCGTGAAGGTAGACGTGATATGGGGCCACGGAGGCATCTTTAAAACGGAGGGAACGGCTCAGAAAATCCTTGCGGCCGCTTTGAACACTCCCGTATCTGTTATGAAATCAGCCGGAGAAGGGGGCGCCTGGGGGATTGCAGTTCTGGCACTGTATATGATAAATAAAAAAGAAGGGGAAGCTTTAGAGGATTATCTGGAAAAACGGATTTTTCAAAAGGCAGAGAGCGTAACAGCAGCTCCGGAACCGGAAGATATAGAGGGCTTTAATCAGTTTATGGAAAATTATAAAAAAGGGCTGATGATTGAAAAAGCGGCTGTAGATGCATTATAAATAATAAAAATGCCGGCACCTTAACCTGTAAAATTACAAGCTAAGGCGTCGGCATTCTTTTATGCTCTGCTCTGGCGGAAAATCGTATATTTATAACGCTCCAGTATAGCTAAGAGGCCATTTCCCAGAACCCCAACGGCCAAAATCTCGCCAATCCCTACGGTGAGCATCATAAAAGGGATCAGATCTGGGGAACCGTAGGCATACCGCAGCACCCAGGGGATGATCAGGGTATTTGCCAGGATAGGGGGGAGGCATACCAGCCTCTTGTGATGCCGAAGGGCATAGGAGCCTGCTGCACCGATCAGTGTGGCAATACTGCCACAGATCACATCCATGAGCACGGCTGTACCTAAGAGGTTAGAGATCAGGCATCCTAAAAAGAGTCCCGGAACGGCTGCCGGTGTAAAGAAGGGAAGGATGCACAGCGCTTCAGAGATGCGAAACTGCACCGGTCCGAAGCTGATGGGAGCGAACATCATAGTCAGCGCCACATACACGGCTGCGATCAATGCACCGTGTACCAGAAAATCTGTTTTTTTCCTGTTCATATTTAGTTGTCTCCTTTAGTTTTGTTTTACGAGTGGAAGGTCTCGAACACTCGATTCATTTTACGCCGGAAATCGGCGGAAAGCCCCTTTAGACCTTATTTTTGGGCTTTACAGCGTCTCCTAGTTTAGCATGAGTTGCAGAGCAGGTCAAGAGGAATGTTTTAGTAACAGTTCAGCATTACATGTTTTATGGTATTCTCACAGCAAACTATGTTTTTTAATATGTTTATGATAAAATAAGATGAACAAAGGCAGCAGTATCTTCATCCTTTGGGATTGCTGCTGTGCCGGAGCATGACATTTAAAGATCTGGCCGATAAGGCGGATCAGATGCTGTATGAAATAAAACGCGGCAGTAAAAAGGCTATCGGGTATATGGAATGCTTTTATAATTTCATATGACATTTCCGGCGGACTTTGATATAATTATAAGGAAAGCAGACAAATACATACCGTATCACAGGGAAAGGGAATAATATATGTATCAGATAGATTTTGACAAACCGGAACACATTCACTTTATTGGGATCGGAGGCATCAGTATGAGCGGGCTGGCAGAGATCCTGCTGGACGCCGGATTTACCGTATCCGGCTCTGACGCCCATGAAACGGAGCTTACCAGACATCTGACAGAGAAGGGGGCGCGGATTTATTACGGCCAGCGGGCCGCCAATATTGAACAGGAGCCGGGGATTCAGGCCGTGGTTTACACAGCGGCGATCCATGGCGACAACCCGGAGCTTATGGCAGTGCGGGCAAAGGGGCTTCCGGAGCTTACCAGAGCGGAGCTTTTAGGGGAACTGATGCGTAATTATAAGCAGTCCATAGCCATAGCCGGTACGCACGGAAAAACGACCACTACCTCTATGCTGACAGATATTCTGTTAGCCGGCGGCACAGACCCTACGATTTCTGTAGGCGGTATCCTGAAGGATATCGGCGGAAATATACGGGTAGGCGGGCCTGAATTCTTTGTCACAGAGGCCTGTGAATATACAAACAGCTTTTTATCCTTTTATCCCACCATTGAGGTGATTTTAAATATTGAAGAGGATCATCTGGATTTCTTTAAGGATATCGCGGATATCCGTCATTCCTTCCGTCTGTTTGCAGAGAAGCTTCCGGCAGGAGGCCTTCTGGTGATCAACAAAGATATTGACCGGGTGGAGGAAATTACCCGGGGACTGAACTGCCGCGTAATCACCTTCGGAAAGGATCCGTCCAGTGATTATACAGCCGGAAACATTACATATGACGAACTTGGCAGACCGTCCTATGACCTGATTGTGCAGGGAGAGGTAGTAAACCGGATTTCTCTGGGAGTAACAGGGGAGCATAACGTATACAACTCTCTGTCAGCCATTGCTGTCGCTCTGGAATTAGGTGTAGGCTTTGACGGCGTAATTGCAGGTCTCAGAAAATTTACGGGAACAGACCGGCGGTTTGAGAAAAAGGGAGAGATCGGCGGAGTAACGGTGATTGATGATTATGCCCATCATCCACAGGAGATCAGTGCTACTCTGAAGGCGGCAGAGAATTATCCCCATAAGCGCCTCTGGGTAGTATTTCAGCCCCATACCTATACCCGTACAAAGGCATTTCTGGATGAATTTGCTCAGGCTCTGTCAGGTGCTGATGAGGTGATACTGGCAGATATCTTTGCAGCCAGAGAGACGGATACACTGGGAGTCAGTTCAAGGGATATTGCAGAACGGCTGGAAAAGCTGGGTACAAGCGTCCATTATATTCCGTCCTTTGATGAGATTGAAACATTTATTCTGGAACATTGTATACACGGGGATCTGTTGATAACTATGGGCGCCGGAGATATTGTAAAAGTGGGAGAAAAGCTCCTTGGGCTGTAGTTATCCACAATATCCACATAGTTTTCAACACGAAACAGAGCTAAAAACTGTGGATGAATCATCTGATATGAAAGGATGATAGGAGATTTGGAAAACCACGGTTTTATGCGGAAAATTGACAGCTTATGGGGGAATGAGACCAGATGGGGGATGGTTTTTCCACAATATCCACATTATCCACAGAATGAGCAGTGGAAAGAAGGCCCTATTTTCTTTTAGCAGTGGATATGATATACTGTCTGCAAACATTTCCCGGACAGAAAAAGGGAAAATGCAGCAAGGAGTGGTGAAAATGAGTATGAACTGGAAGGACCGCTGGAGCATAGGGGCTACCATGGTGGCAGATGCGTTTATAGATGAATATATGGCCGGTGCCAATGGGGAATATGTAAAAGTATATCTTTATATTCTGCGTCATCAGGGCGAAGAGCTTACCGTGGAGTCTATAGCGGATGCTCTCGATCATACGGAATCCGATGTGCGGCGTGCTGTAAGCTATTGGGAAAAACTGGGGATTCTTTCCGGGGCAGAAAATGAGAAAAAGCAGGAAGGGGAGCTTCCTTGGGCTGCGGATCCGGCTGCTTCCTGCGCAGAGGCTAAGGAGGAAACGGCTGCCAGCGCAGACCGTGCTCCAGTGTATTCTGCGGCTCAGGTAAACCGGCTTTGCGGAGATGAGGAGTTTTCCCAGCTTCTTTATATTGCGCAGAAATATTTAAATAAAGTTTTTACACCAAGAGACTGTCAGGTATTTGCATGGCTCTATGAGGGCCTTGGAATGAGCAGTGAGCTCCTGGAATATCTTGTGGAATACTGTGCCCAGAACGGCCACAGTTCGGTTCGATATCTGGAGACGGTAGCAGTGAGCTGGCATGAAAAAGGGATTAAAACATCTCAGGAGGCACGGGAGCTGGGAGCAGCTTATTCGAAAGATTCCTTTGCGGTCATGCGGGCCTTTGGAATTAACAACCGCAAGGCAGCGCCTCCTGAGCAGGCCATGATCGACAAATGGTTTAAGGAGTACGGGTTTGCCAGAGAAATCGTTTTAGAGGCCTGCAGCCGGACCATTACCGCCATCCACAGCCCCAGCTTTCAGTATGCAGACCGTATTTTAAGAGACTGGAAGAAAGCCGGCGTAAAGAAAATGGAGGATGTCCGTGCTTTGGATGCCAGACGTCAGGCTCTGGTACAGGAAAATGGCGGAGATAAGGAAAAGCGGCTTCAGCGCTATAACAGCGCATCAAAGGATGGGGGAGGGAAAAAGAACTCTCAAAACCAGTTCCATAATTTTAAACAGAGGGATACAGATTACGATGCCCTGATGTTGAAACAGGTAAAGGAATGGGTGGGCGGAGGAAGACCCCGTACATAAGGAACCGCCCCGGAAGGGCGTTACAGACTGGAAGGAGAACAGGAGATGGCACTGAGTAATTCCCAGTACGACGCAATCATGCGGGAATATGGCAGGCAGCAGCTTGAAAACCAGCATCAGCTGGAAGCACGAAGAAATGAAATTTACCGGGTGATTCCGGCAGTCCGGGAACTGGAAGCGGAGATTGCCAGTCGTTCTGTGGCCGGGGCAAAGCGGCTTTTGGCCGGGGATACGGGAGCGTTAGCGGAGCTTAGAGAAGAACTGGCAGATTTAAGGGAGCAGAAGGCTATTTTAATTCGCGCCAAAGGATATCCGGAGGACTATCTTACGCTTCATTACAGGTGCCCGGACTGTGAGGATACAGGCTGGCGCCAGGGCCGCAAATGTCACTGCTTTCTCAGGGCTCAGATGAAGCTGCTCTATGCCCAGTCCAATCTGGATCATGTGCTGGATCAGGAAAATTTTTCCAGATTATCGTATGACTATTATGACAGCAGTGAAATCATTCCGGAGCTTGGGCTGACCAATGCAGATTATATGCGCAGGGTGGTGGCAGGCTGTCGGGAATTTGCTGCAGATTTTGACCGAAAAAAGGAGAATCTACTCTTTACAGGCAGTACAGGAGTGGGGAAAACCTTTCTTACAAACTGTATTGCAAAGGAGCTGATCGATTCAGGCCATTCGGTGATCTATCTGTCGGCAGGCGATCTGTTTGAGGTGTTTTCCAGAAATAAATTCGACTATGATACCCCAGAGGATATGAGAGACACATACCGCTATATTCTGGACTGCGACCTGCTGATCATTGACGATCTGGGAACGGAGCTCAATAACAGCTTTACCTCTTCGCAGCTTTTTTACTGCATCAATGAGCGTATGAATATGAGCCGTTCCACCATTATTTCCACCAATCTGTCTTTAAAGCAGCTTCGGGATTCCTACACGGATCGTGTGACCTCCCGGATCATGCGCTATCGGATCATTCCCCTTTACGGCAGGGATATCCGTGTTTTAAAGAGGGGATAGCTTGACGAAATGCATGCAAAGATGGTATAAAGATAATAATGAACGGCAGGTGCGTTTTTGGCGCGCAGTACAAACAGGAGGATAAAGAAATCATGTTATATGAAGAGAAAGTCATTGAGACCATTCCGGTGGGCCCTCTTGGGTTGATTCCCTTAAAGAGCTGTACGGAGCTGGGAAATAAGGTGGACAGGTATCTGGTAGACTGGAGAAGAGAGCGGGAGAGTGAGCATAAATCTACCATCGCTTTCACCGGTTATCAGAGAGATTCTTATATTATCAATGCATCTACCCCCCGCTTTGGTTCCGGCGAAGGAAAGGGAATTATTGAGGAATCCGTAAGAGGCGATGACCTTTATATCATGGTGGATGTATGTAATTACAGTCTGACCTATTCCCTTTTCGGAATGACAAACCATATGTCTCCGGATGATCATTTTCAGGATTTAAAGCGTATCATCGCAGCTGCAGCAGGAAAGGCACGCAGGATCAATGTGATCATGCCATTCCTCTATGAGAGCCGCCAGCACAAGCGTTCCGGCCGTGAGTCCTTAGACTGTGCTCTGGGACTGAAGGAGCTTGTAAATATGGGCGTGGAAAATATTATTACCTTTGACGCCCACGATCCCAGAGTTCAGAATGCAATCCATTTAAAGGGCTTTGAGACGGTACAGCCGATCTACCAGTTCTTAAAGCATCTGCTTAAAAATGAGCCTGATTTAAAGATCGACAGCGATCATATGATGGTAATCAGCCCAGATGAGGGCGGTACTGGCCGCGCTATTTATTTCGCAAATATGCTGGGACTGGATATGGGTATGTTCTACAAGCGTCGCGACTACACGAAGATCGTAAACGGAAGAAATCCCATCGTGGCTCATGAGTTTTTAGGCTCCAGCGTAGAGGGAAAGGATGTTCTGATCATTGACGATATGATCTCCTCCGGCGAGAGCATGCAGGATGTAGCCAAGGAATTAAAACGCAGAAAAGCCAGAAAGGTATTTATCTGCTCTACCTTTGGCCTGTTTACAAACGGACTTGCCAGATTTGACGAATATTATGAAAAGGGCTTTATTGACCGGATCCTGACAACCAATCTGGTATATCAGACGCCGGATCTTTTACAGCGTCCTTACTATATCAATGTAGATATGAGCAAGTATATTGCCCTTATCATTGACAATCTGAACCATGATGCTTCCTTAAGCGAGCTTCTCACACCTACCAGCCGTATTAACCGTCTGCTGGAGCAGTATAGAAGCTGATTTCTAAGGCGGCAATGTTTAGGGGCTGTTTCCTGCGGGAAGCGGCCCTTTTTGGTTCTGTATCTGAATTTCATCTATTTGAAGCAGATACAGGAGCTGACTTTGATCGACTTTTGTACACACCTTTAGGAGGCTGCGGGAAAATGGATGGTGGGAAAATGGAGGAACGGGTTCAAAACACAATTTCAGAAGAAGACTGGTTCAGAAATAAGGTGTATTGGCTCAGTTTTCTGTTCAGTATTCTGGTCGTATGGGCCCACTCTTTAAATGGAGAACTTTTTGTAACGGGGGAACAGGAACTGGAAACGGTACAGCAGCTGGAACATCTGGCAGCCAGTCAGCTGGCTCAGATTGCAGTGCCGGGTTTTTTTATGATATCTGCGTATTTATTTTACAGAAATTTCCAGCTAAACAGCCTGTTTTCCAAATGGAGATCCCGGTCAAGAACAATCCTGCTTCCCTATCTTCTCTGGAATAGTTTGTACTATGGGGCTTATGCTGCGGCAACCAGGATTCCCGCCATCTGCCAGATCATTGGAAAGCCGCCGGTTCCGCTTACTGCCGGGGAGTTTCTTAAAGCTCTGCTGCACTATGGTTATAATCCTGTGTTCTGGTATCTGTTTCAGCTTATCCTGCTTATTCTCCTGGCTCCGGTTTTGTATGTTCTTTTGAAAAAAAACGTAAGAGGTCTCCTTTTTCTGCTCTTTTTGATCCTGTGTCTATGGAAGGGAGTGTCGTTTCCCTGGCTTAATCTGGATGCTCTTTTTTATTATTCTGCGGCAGCTTTTTTTGCTTTGAGAAGGGAACAGCTGGGAAATTATCTGGAGCGCCGTCCTGCGGAGTCTCTTAAGGAACGGTGGAAGCACTTATTCATCCAGATCACAATTCTGTCTTTTTTCTTTTGGCTGCTTCAGATTACAGGCCTTCCGGCTGCTCCTCTCCATGGCCATCCTCTTCACACGGTTCTTACACGCCTGTGGGGGGTATGCACGGCGGTATGCCTGATCCGTATCATTCCCCTTCCGCCTGCCGCAGACCTCATAAAAAACAGCTTCTTTCTTTATGCGGTTCATTTTCCCTGGGTCCGCCTGCTCAATAAAACGGCGGCCCTCATTCTGCCCTCCACACCAGCCAGCGCTCTTTTTATGTTCATCCTGATGCCTGTTTTTATCATTATCATTACCTGTATCATAAGCAGCTCAATGAAAAAAATTTTTCCGGGAACCTATTTTGTCCTTTCTGGAGGCAGAGGAAGATGAAAGGGAGATGAAAGGAAAACTTCCGGTCGGGAAGACCCTTGCAAAAACAGGAAATCTATGCTATTCTGAACCTGCAGCACAGGCCATCTGTCCTGTGCTGCAGCGTCATTTCACAGCTTTTCCAGTCTTTGGATGGAGAAACCATCCGTGTCAGGGTTCTTCGCCCGGATTTACCATACAGCACGCAGCCGTACATTCTGCCGTGCAGAATCAGATCACTCTCCCCGGTATTCTGCACCAGAACGTAATAATACACCCTAAAAATCCGTTGACATTTGGATGGTTCTATACTATGATTATATTAAAAGAACATTTGTTCGGAACGAAGCGTCGTCTCCGGTTTCAGACGGAAAGAGAGATTTCATTAGGAGGAAAATATGGGCAAGGAAGAAAAGATGAGCGTAAACAGAGATATGAATCAGGAAGAAAAGTTAAAGGCCCTGGATGCGGCCCTCACACAGATTGAAAAAGCCTATGGCAAGGGTTCTGTGATGAAGCTGGGGGAATCCGGTGTGAATATGAATATAGAAACGGTTCCCACAGGTTCGATCAGTCTGGATATTGCACTGGGATTGGGCGGTGTCCCCAAGGGAAGGATTATCGAGGTATACGGTCCGGAGTCTTCCGGTAAGACCACGGTTGCGCTCCATATGGTGGCAGAAGTACAGAAACGGGGCGGTATTGCGGGCTTTATTGACGCGGAGCATGCATTGGATCCGGTTTATGCCCGGAATATTGGCGTAGATATTGATAATCTTTATATTTCTCAGCCGGATAATGGAGAGCAGGCTCTGGAGATCACAGAGACCATGGTTCGTTCCGGTGCTGTGGATATCGTGATCGTGGACTCTGTTGCAGCTCTTGTTCCAAAGGCAGAGATTGACGGAGAGATGGGGGATTCCCATGTGGGACTTCAGGCCCGTCTGATGTCTCAGGCCCTTCGAAAGCTCACTGCCATTATCAGCAAGTCTAACTGTGTGGTTATTTTTATCAATCAGCTTCGTGAAAAGGTCGGCGTTATGTTTGGAAATCCTGAGGTTACTACTGGTGGACGCGCTCTGAAGTTTTATGCGTCTGTCCGTATGGACGTCCGCAGGATAGAGACCTTAAAGCAGGGAGGGGAGGTTGTAGGAAACCGGGTCCGCGTAAAGGTTGTGAAGAATAAGATTGCTCCTCCTTTTAAAGAGGCAGAGTTTGATATCATGTTTGGAAAGGGGATTTCCAAAACAGGCGATATCCTGGATTTGGCCGTAAAGGAAAATATCGTGGAAAAGAGCGGTGCATGGTTTGCATATGGCGGTTCCAAAATCGGTCAGGGACGTGAAAATGCTAAGCAGTATCTGGCAGAGCATCCTGCGATCTGTGCAGAGATCGAGGCACAGGTGAGAGTGCGCTATCAGCTTCCGGGAGCAGAGGAGGCTGAGGCAGAGGCCAGAAAGGCAGCGCAGGCAGAGAATGTCCGGCCTGCATCCTCTCAAAGTGAAGCAAAAGAAGATCCTGCGGCAGAACCGGCAGCGGATGAAGAAGCATGAGGGTCACAGCGGTGACCCCTGTGGATAAGAGAAAGTGCAAAGTCTTCCTGGAAGAGGAGGACTTTGCTTTTCCTTTATACAGAGGGGAGGTAGAGCGGTTTCATATTCAGGAAGGCTCTGAACTGCCGGAAACTGTATATCTCCGGATCCTAGAAGAGATTTTGGTTCCCAGGGCAAAAGAGCGGGCTCTTTACCTTCTGCAGGCTCAGGGAAGGACTGGAGCACAGATGGAAACGAAGCTTTCAGGTGACGGATATCCGAAAGAGGTTATAAACAGGGTGATGGAATTTCTGAAGGAATACCGTCTGATTGATGACAGAGTCTATACAGAGAATTTTATCCGTATGAATCAGGAGAAAAAAAGCTGCCGCCAGATAGCGTTTGAGCTGCAGCAAAAGGGAGTGGATCGCCAGGATATTTCCAGGATCCTGGAAGGAAGCGCTCAGGATGACCTTGCGGCTGCCAGAAATCTTTTGAAAAAACGCCTTCGAACTGCAGATCTTTCTGATCTCAAAGAGAAAAATCGCCTGGGGGCGTATTTGGGAAGACGGGGCTTTTCCTATGACGTGATCCGCAGGGTGATGCAAGAGGTTCAAAGTGGGCAAGAGGAGTAGAAGAAGCCGTAATTTCAGGAAAAATGTTTTACAGGATGCACAAAAGCCGGGGAAATCAAGACTTGACACTCTTTACAAAAAAGTATAAAATTAATATGTTGTATTTTGTACAATGAAAACTAAATAAGGAGGTGCTCCTGTGTTACAGATAGTGGTCACTTTGATGATCGGTGCGGCAATCGCGGCTGTGATCACCTGGTTTATTGCCCATTCCGCCGGTCGTTCCTATGAGCGCAAGCAGTATGAATTAAAGGTAGGAAGCGCGGAAGAAAAGTCCAGAGAGATCATTGACGAAGCCTTAAAGACCGCAGAGACAAAGAAGCGAGAAGCTCTCCTGGAAGCCAAGGAAGAATCTTTAAAGACAAAGAATGAACTGGAAAAGGAAACCAAGGAAAGAAGAGCGGAACTTCAGCGTTATGAAAAGCGTGTGCTGAGCAAGGAAGAAAACGTTGAAAAGAAGGCAGATGCCATGGAAAAGAAGGAGGCAGATCTGATCAGAAGGGAGAATATACTCGGCAAAAGAACGGCTGAGGTAGAAGCCCAGTATGAGCAGGGAATACAGGAATTGGAACGGATATCCGGTCTGACCTCCGAACAGGCAAAAGATTATCTTTTAAAATCTGTTGAAGAAGACGTAAAACATGACACAGCTAAACTGATCAAGGAACTTGAAAACAAGGCAAAAGAAGAAGCTGATAAGAAAGCCAGGAATCTGGTTGTCACAGCCATCCAGCGCTGTGCGGCAGACCATGTGGCTGAAACTACAGTATCTGTGGTACAGCTTCCCAATGATGAGATGAAGGGCCGCATTATCGGCCGTGAGGGACGGAATATCCGTACTCTGGAAACACTGACAGGTGTGGAATTGATCATCGACGATACTCCCGAAGCGGTTGTTTTATCCGGGTTTGACCCCATCCGCAGGGAAGTAGCAAGAATCGCATTGGAGCGTTTGATTGTGGACGGACGGATCCATCCGGCCAGAATCGAGGAAATGGTAGAAAAAGCACGGAGAGAAGTGGAAAACAATATGCGGGAAGAGGGCGAAGCTGCCTGTCTCGAAGTTGGTATCCACGGAATTCATCCGGAACTGGTAAAGCTGCTTGGAAGGATGAAATTCAGGACAAGCTATGGACAGAATGCCTTAAAGCATTCCATCGAAGTAGCGCAGTTATCGGGGCTTTTAGCATCAGAACTTGGGGTGGATGTGCGTTTGGCAAAACGTGCTGGATTGTTACATGACATTGGTAAATCCGTTGACCATGATATGGAAGGCACCCATGTACAGCTGGGAGCAGACCTGTGCAGAAAGTACAAGGAGTCTGCAGTTGTATTGAATGCGGTAGAATCCCATCATGGCGATGTTGAACCTACCAGCCTTATCTCCTGTATCGTTCAGGCGGCAGATACGATTTCTGCTGCAAGACCCGGTGCAAGACGTGAGACGCTGGAGACATATACAAACAGATTGAAACAGTTAGAAGATATCACAAACTCCTTTAAGGGAGTAGACAAATCTTTTGCTATTCAGGCAGGCCGTGAGGTTCGTATTATGGTTGTTCCTGAGCAGATCAGCGATGACGATATGGTATTGCTGGCAAGGGAAGTATCCAAGCGCATTGAAAGCGAACTGGAATATCCGGGACAGATCAAGGTAAATGTGATCCGTGAATCCAGGGTAACCGATTACGCGAAATAGGAAGAAAGCTTCGTCAGGAGAACAGCTGGCGGAGCTTTTTTTGTGTGGGAACGCGATAAAAAGGAATGACAGGCAAATGGAATTGTAAGGAAAAATTCATTGACACTCCATGTGAAAATTTATATTCTAGTGATAGGATCGCATCTAATATATACAAGAACAGGGAGGTTTGCATATGATACATTTAAAAAAGAGGCTGGCCTTTGGATTGGCTGCAGGACTTTTGGCAGCCTGTATAACAGTTCCTGTTTATGGAGCAAGCCGTAAAAAAATCACATCTATTTCACTGACGATCAAGGCGGATATTGAGGCAGATACAGATTATGGCGATGAGACGATTGAAATTGAAAGCAGCAGCAGCCGTTACAATGTAGACGGTTATGAGGTAATGAACGAAGGGTTTGGATGGACGGAGGATACGGTTCCGGAAATCCGGATTATGCTTACTGCCAATGACGATTATTATTTTACATCTCTTGGAACGGATAAGATTACCCTGAAGGGTGGAGCTGAGTTTAAAAAGGCTACCAGACAGGATTCCAGTGAAACACTGCTTTTGGATGTTACCCTTCCTTCCATGCAGAATTCTTTAAAGGATATGGAAGGCGTAACGCTTTCTCAGGAAGGGATTGCGTCATGGCCTGTCATCGGCACAGCGGGAAGTTATGAAGTGAGAGTATACAGGGGAGATAAAATTGTAGGAGCTTCCCTGACAACGGAGACAAACAGCATCAACTGCCGGGAGCGCATGTTAAAGCCAAATGAATCTTACATGGTAAAGGTTCGTGCTGTGAATAAGTTTGATCCGACCATTAAGGGCGAGTGGGTTTCCTCCAACACCATCTATGTAAATGGTGGGCAGGCCGCTGCCTTCCGGGAGAATCCGGATGGTGCAGGAGTAGAGGGAGGATCAGGAGCAGCCGGTGAGTGGAAACAGACAGAAGACGGAAGATGGTGGTATGATCAGGGAGACGGAACGTATCCTGCTGGAGGCTGGCTGGAAATTGGACATAAGTGGTATTTCTTTGACGCAGAGGGCTATATGCAGACAGGATGGATTCCCTGGAATGAAAAGGAGTATTATTGCTCTGAAAATGGAGATATGCTCACAAACTGCATTACTCCGGATCATTATCTGGTAGGAGAGGACGGAGCCAAAATTGCTCAGTAGAAGAGAGGCGGCTGTCAACAAAAATGGAACATCAGGTGCAGCAGGAGGAAGCTCCGGCCGCGCCTTTTTTCCTTAAAGCGTTTACAAAACAGGCAAGAAGCAAGTGAGGTAACAGAAAATGGATAAATGGAAGAATTGGGAACAGAAGTTGATCGAAGCAGTCGATACAGAATATTCCTACCGTCTGGCAAAGAGGATGGAGGAACCAAAAACCAATCCTGTACTGGGATACCGGACTGCCGGATCCAAAGCAGAGCTTGAGACCGGGGATATTCTGTTTGAGGAAATGAAGCGTCTGGGGCTTTCGGATGTGCATAAGGATAAGATCTGCGTGGACAGCTGGGATTTCCACCATGCAGTGCTGCGCTATAAAGACCGTGAAGGAAAGGAGCATGAATTTCAGCTGGGAGCATACCAGACAGAGTTTCATACAGAAGGCTTTCAGAAGTTTTCCATGGTATATCTGGGCCGAGGAACGGCAGAACAGTATGAAAATATAGATGTCACAGGCAAACTGGTCCTCATTGATATCAATCAGAGAGAAGAGTGGTGGATCAATTTTCCGGTCTATCAGGCTCATTTAAAGGGAGCGGCGGCTCTGATCGCAGTTCAGGATAACGGATATGGGGAAATACATAATACGGCCTTAAATGCGCAGGATATCGCAGGACCGAAGGAGGCTGCTGCTTTTTCTATTTCTCAGGCGGACGCAGCTGTGCTCAAAGCAGATCTGGCGTTGGCGGCAGCGGAAGGACACCGGGCATATGGGGAGACAACGGTGCTGTTTGACGCCTGTTCTTCGGTCATCAGAGATCAGGAAACCTTTAATATTGTAGGAAGCATCCCAGGGCGTGAGACGGATTCCATGATCCTGCTATCGGCCCATTACGATTCCTATTTTACGGGCTTTCAGGATGATAATGCGGCAGTTGCCATGATGTTTGGCATTGCAAGGGCTATTTTAAAGACAGGATATAAGCCGAATAAGACGCTGGTGTTCTGCGCGCTGGCTGCGGAGGAGTGGGGCGTAGTGAATTCCAAATATGACTGGTCTGCCGGAGCCTATGAGCAGGTCTTCACAGCCCGGCCGGAATGGCAGGGAAAGGTGTTTGCAGACTTAAATTTCGAACTTCCGGCTCATGCTCACGGCCCGAAAGACGGAGTGAGGTGTACATATGAATATGCTTCGTTTATGGAAGAATTTGTAAAACGCATTAACAACATACCGACTGCTTATCCGGAAGGGCTGGAAGTGGTATATCCCATCCAGACCTGGTCAGATGATTTTTCCATGGCTATTGCGGGAATCCCGTCTATGGTAAATGAATTTAGTGCGGGAGAGTTTATGGAGACCCATTACCATTCCCAGTTTGACAATGAACAGTATTATCAGGAGGACGTATTCCGTTTCCACCATGAGCTCTATGGCAGACTGGTACTTGCCATTGACCGGGCGGCAGTGGTTCCGCTGGACTTTGGACGATTGTTTCAGGCAGTAAAAGCCAGTGTAGACCCGGATATGTGCGGCAGAACCGGAGCCGGTGAGGAAGAACTTTTAAAAAAGCTGAACCGGGCAGGGAAACTGGCAGAAGATTTGTACGACAGAGTAAAGGCTGTGAACCACAGATATGGTGAGCTTTTGGAAGCTGATAGGGAGAATGGACAGGGGGAAGGAACAGAGAACGATCTGCGGAAATTAGAGCGCTGCTGCCGGGAGTTTAACCGCCGCCTGCTTTATATATTCAGAAAGGAACAGGATTATTTTGTGCGTTTGAACTGGCATGACGAAGTGCTGTTTCCTCAGGAAGCAGCAGGAAGCAATCTGGAAGCTATTTACAAGGCACTGGATTGTCTGCGCCAGGGAGATGCTCAGGGCAGTCTGGATGCTGTATATGGGATTGACAATAATCGTTATGCCTTCCAGTTTGACCGTGAGGTGTTCAGGTATTTTACGGAATATGTGCTTAATCAGCCGGCAGACCGGCTGAAATGGGGAGCAGGACGTATCATACGCCATGAAAATCTGTTTGAACTTGTGACTGATCTGAAGAACGCTCAGGAAACAGTTGGAGGCCATGGGGCAGATCTGAAGAATGAATATGAGAGACTTCTTAAGGTAGCAGGAAACCAGGAACAGTGCTACCGGGATGATATCCGGTATATGGAAGCTTCTGTGGAAAAGCTGATCGGACAGATGGAAGAGTGCCTGAAGGTTTTTGACAGGGAGGTGCAGTTTTCGTAATATGGAAAGTGATAAATTATACAGGGTAAAAAAAGAGGATCTGCCCAGGCTTCAGGAGCTTTTGGTGGAATGTTTTTCTGGAGATCCTCTGTACTGCCAGCTGATCCCGGATCAGGAAACAAGAAATAGGCTGCTTCCGGAGCTGTTTGAATGCGATCTCACGGAATTTTTTGAAACCTGTGAAATTTTTGCGGAAAGTCCTGATATGAATGCTCTGTTGGTCGTATCAGATGAATCGGAACCCTATAATCCTCTGACCTTTTATCTGGCAGAGGCCTGGGCCGGCCTGAGAACGGACGAGTATCTGATAAAAGAAGATCCCAGTTTAAAGACACTGTGGAATTTTGTAAAAGGGCGGGATTATTTAAATTCCCGCTGGACCGATCAGCTTCATCAGGAGGAACGCCTTCATGTGGTCTATCTGGCAGTACGCCCCACTATGCAGCACCACGGGCTGGCGGCTGTTCTCATGGAAGAGGTGATCGCATACGCTCAGTCTCATCACCTGATGGTGTCTCTTGAAACACATAATCCGGCCAATGTTCCCATGTACGAGCATTTCGGCTTTAAGATCTTTGGAATTGTACAGAAAAACTTTGACCTTAAGCAGTACTGCATGATCCGGGAATTCAGGTAGAAGATAAATGCGGTATAACCTTTGATTATACAGGCAATTCCAAAATTGTATATTTGCAAGTACAAAAATTCAGACAGAACGGTTGAAATACACCCCTTTATGAGATATGATAAAAAGAAATTGTCAGCGATAGGAAAGATATAACCTGAGTGAATAGTAATAAAGGGGGAATGCTGGAATGGATTATAATGTAACTCTGATTCCCGGAGATGGGATTGGTCCTGAGATTGTAAGAGAAGCCAAAAAGGTGATGGATCGTGTGGGAGAAGTATATGGTCATTGCTTTCAATATAAAGAGATCCTGATGGGCGGCTGTTCCATTGACGCATATGGAGTGCCCCTTACAGATGAGGCGATGGAGACTGCCAGAGAGAGTGACGCAGTCCTTTTAGGAGCAGTGGGAGGAGATGTGGGAAATTCCCGCTGGTATGATGTGGCACCGGATAAGCGTCCTGAGGCAGGGCTGTTAGCCATCCGCAAGGGACTGGGACTCTTTGCCAACATCCGTCCGGCCTATCTCTACAGCCAGCTTGCAAAGGCCTGTCCCTTAAAGGAAGAAATCATCGGAGACGGCTTTGACATGGTGATCGTGAGGGAACTCACGGGAGGCCTGTATTTCGGAGCACGTCATACAGAAGAGGTAGACGGGGTTATGACAGCCGTGGATACCCTTACCTACAATGAGAAGGAAATCCGCCGTATTGCGGTAAAAGCCTTTGATATCGCCATGAAGCGGCGCAAAAAGGTTACCAGCGTGGATAAGGCCAACGTGCTGGATTCCTCCAGGCTCTGGAGAAAGGTAGTGGAGGAAGTGGCAAAGGACTACCCGGAGGTAGAGCTGTCCCATATGCTGGTGGACAACTGTGCCATGCAGCTGGTGATGAATCCGGGGCAGTTTGACGTGATCCTTACGGAAAATATGTTTGGCGATATTCTTTCCGACGAAGCCAGCATGATCACAGGCTCTATCGGTATGCTGGCCTCCGCCAGCTTAAATGAAACCCGCTTCGGCCTTTATGAGCCAAGCCACGGCTCCGCGCCGGATATTGCGGGAAAGGATCTTGCAAACCCCATTGCGACGATACTTTCTGCCGCAATGATGCTGCGGTATTCCTTTGACCTGGATCAGGAGGCTGATGCAGTGGAGGAGGCAGTCCGCCAGGTACTGGAGGACGGATACCGCACAGGCGATATTATGGCTGAAGGCTGCAAAAAGGTGGGTACCAGAGAAATGGGCGATCAGATTGTAGCGCGCATCTGCCGGACAGAGGCTTAAATACAGAAATAACCCCATAAAAGGAGATCGGACATATGAAAAGTGATGCAGTAAAGACCGGTATGCAGCAGGCGCCTCACCGCTCCCTGTTTAATGCCCTTGGAATGACGGAAGAAGAGATGAAAAAGCCCATGGTGGGTATTGTAAGCTCCTATAATGAGATCGTGCCGGGCCATATGAATCTGGATAAAATTGTGGAGGCTGTAAAACTGGGCGTAGCCATGGCAGGAGGTACTCCGGTGGTGTTTCCGGCTATTGCAGTCTGCGACGGCATTGCCATGGGCCATATCGGCATGAAATATTCTCTGGTAACAAGAGACCTGATTGCAGATTCTACAGAGTGCATGGCGCTGGCCCACCAGTTTGACGCCCTTGTTATGGTTCCCAACTGCGATAAAAATGTGCCGGGGCTTCTGATGGCTGCAGCCAGGATCAATGTGCCTACCGTATTTGTCAGCGGCGGCCCCATGCTGGCAGGCCACGTAAAGGGACACAAGACCAGTCTTTCCAGTATGTTTGAGGCAGTGGGTGCCTATACAGCCGGAACCATTACCGAGGAAGACGTAAAAGAATACGAGAGAAAAACCTGCCCTACCTGCGGCTCCTGCTCCGGCATGTATACAGCTAACAGCATGAACTGCTTAACAGAGGTTCTGGGAATGGGGCTTAAGGGCAACGGAACCATCCCGGCTGTTTACTCCGAACGTATTAAGCTGGCAAAGCACGCCGGCATGCAGGTTATGGAGATGTACCGCAGAAATATCCGACCAAGGGATATTATGACAAAAGAAGCCTTTATGAATGCTATGACTATGGACATGGCCCTGGGCTGCTCCACCAACAGTATGCTCCATCTTCCGGCCATTGCTCATGAGGCGGGCGTGGATTTAAACGTGGATATTGCCAATGAGATCAGCGCCAGAACCCCGAATCTCTGCCACCTGGCTCCTGCAGGCCCTACCTATATGGAGGACTTAAACGAGGCCGGAGGCATCTATGCGGTGATGAACGAGATCAGCAAGAAGGGACTTTTAAATCTGGACTGCATGACCGTAACGGGAAAGACCGTGGGAGAAAATATAAAGAATTGTCCAAACTTAAATCCAGAGGTGATCCGCCCGGTAGAAAATCCCTACAGCCAGACCGGCGGCATCGCCATCCTAAAGGGCAATCTGGCCCCGGATTCCGCCGTGGTAAAGCGTTCTGCCGTTGCGCCTGAGATGTTAAAGCATGAAGGTCCGGCCAGAGTCTTTGACTGTGAGGAGGATGCTATTGCAGCCATCAAGGGAGGAAAGATCGTTGCGGGAGATGTAGTTGTGATCCGCTATGAAGGCCCCAAGGGCGGCCCCGGTATGAGAGAGATGCTCAATCCTACCTCCGCTATTGCAGGAATGGGACTGGGCTCTACGGTAGCTCTGATCACGGACGGACGGTTCTCCGGCGCTTCCAGAGGCGCTTCCATCGGCCATGCATCCCCGGAGGCAGCAGTGGGCGGCCCTATTGCACTGGTGGAAGAAGGAGACCGGATTTCCATTGATATTGACAATCATTCCCTGAATGTCCTTGTATCCGATGAGGAGCTGGAAGCAAGAAGGGCAAAATGGCAGCCCAGAGAACCGAAGGTGACCTCGGGGTATCTGGCAAGATATGCCTCCCTTGTGACCTCCGCGGACAAGGGCGCTATTCTTCAGGTAAAGCAGTAAGAAGATAAAATCAAAATCCCTTTGAGAAGGAGTAACAGGACTATGAGTAAATTGACGGGGGCAGAAATCGTTATTGAATGTTTAAAGGAACAGGGAGTGGACACGGTGTTTGGCTATCCGGGCGGAGCCATCCTGAATATATACGATGCGCTGTATCAGCATCAGCATGAGATTACCCATATTCTTACCTCTCATGAGCAGGGCGCTTCCCATGCGGCAGACGGATATGCCAGAGCCACAGGAAAAGTAGGAGTGTGCCTGGCTACTTCCGGCCCCGGTGCGACCAATCTGGTAACAGGAATCGCCACCGCCTATATGGACTCCGTTCCCGTAGTTGCCATTACCTGCAACGTAGCTAACAGCCTGCTGGGAAAGGACAGTTTCCAGGAGATTGATATTACAGGCGTTACCATGCCCATTACCAAGTACAATTTCATTGTAAAAGATATAAATAAGCTGGCAAAGGTGATTCGCCGTGCTTTCACGATAGCCCAGACCGGCCGTCCCGGCCCGGTGCTGATCGATATCACAAAAGATGTGACTGCGGCTGTATGTGAATATGAGCCTCAGGCTCCGGAGCCTATTGTGCGTCAGAGCGATTCCATTTTAGAGGAGGATGTGGAGCAGGCTATTTCCATGATCCGCAAAGCTCAGAAGCCCTTTATTTTTGTAGGAGGCGGAGCTGTGATCTCCAATGCATCGGAAGAATTGCGGGCATTTGCCAAAAAAATACAGGCTCCAGTGGCGGACAGCCTGATGGGAAAGGGTGCTTATGACGGCACCGATGAGCTTTATACAGGCATGGTAGGCATGCACGGCACAAAAACCTCAAATTTCGGTATCACAGAGGCAGATCTGCTGATCGTAGTGGGAGCACGCTTCAGCGACCGCGTGACGGGAAATGCCTCCAAATTTGCAAAAAATGCCAAAATTCTCCAGATTGATATTGACCGTGCGGAAATCAATAAAAATATCCATGTGGATGCCCGGATCATCGGAGACGCCAAGGTCATCTTGAGAAAGCTCAATGCCAGGCTGGATCCCATCAACCATGACGAATGGATCGCCCATATTGAGCGGATGAAGGATATGTATCCTCTGCGTTACGACAAGTCTGTGCTTACAGGGCCGTTTATCATACAGACCATCAATGAGATGACAAAGGGAGACGCTGTGATCGTCACTGAGGTGGGACAGCATCAGATGTGGGCGGCCCAGTATTATGAATACCGCTATCCCAGATCCCTTTTAACCTCCGGCGGTCTGGGAACCATGGGCTATGGCCTGGGAGCAGCCATTGGAGCCAAGATGGGCTGTAAGGACAAGACGGTGATCAATATTGCCGGAGACGGCTGCTTCCGCATGAATATGAACGAGATCGCTACTGCCACCCGTTACAATATCCCTGTGATTCAGGTGATATTAAATAATCATGTGCTGGGAATGGTGCGTCAGTGGCAGACGCTCTTTTACGGAAAGCGCTATTCCCAGACGGTGCTCAATGATGCAGTGGACTTTGTAAAGATTGCAGAGGCCATGGGCGCAAAGGCGTACCGTGTGACCCAGAAAGAGGAGCTGGAGCCGGTTTTAAGAGAGGCCATCAGCCTGAATATTCCCGTTGTGATCGACTGTCAGATCGGCTGTGATGACAAGGTATTTCCCATGGTATCTCCGGGAGCACCCATTGCAGATGCCTTTGATGATACAGATTTGAAAATTGGATAGTAAATATACAGCCGGCAGGAAGGTATTAAGTCGTCTTCCTGATCTGGCTGTATTTTTTTGGAAATACTAAGAGAAAAGAAAAAATATTCTGAAATTTATGCTTGAAAATTTCGTAAAAAAGGAGTATAGTGTTTTCAACGCATTATCACTACATCATGATAAAGCGAATATAGGCGGACAGTCTGCATAGTGAAAAACTGTCTGCATATATATAAATACAGGTGCAGGGAAAAAAATGAAAGGCACCCAGAATAAGGAGGAGACAGGATGAGCAGAGTTTATAATTTTTCCGCAGGTCCGGCTGTGCTGCCGGAGGCTGTTCTGAAGGAAGCTGCAGCAGAGATGCTGGATTACAGAGGCACTGGAATGTCAGTGATGGAGATGAGCCACCGTTCAAAATCATACGATGACATTATCAAGGCTGCGGAATCAGATCTGCGGGACCTTTTACAGATTCCTGATAATTACCGGGTGCTTTTCATGCAGGGCGGCGCATCCCAGCAGTTCGCCATGGTTCCCATGAACCTGATGAAGAACCGGGTAGCAGATTACATTATCACCGGACAGTGGGCGAAAAAGGCCCATAAGGAAGCCGGGATGTACGGACAGGCAAATGCTGTTGCATCCAGTGCAGACAAGACATTTTCCTATATTCCTGACTGTTCCGATCTTCCCATTTCAGAAAATGCGGACTATGTGTATATCTGTGAGAACAACACCATTTACGGAACCAAGTTCTGGACCCTTCCCAATACAAAGGGCAAGGATCTGGTGGCAGACCAGTCTTCCTGCTTCTTATCTGAGCCGGTGGATGTGACGAAATACGGCCTTATTTTTGCAGGTGCCCAGAAAAATGTAGGACCTGCAGGAACGGTCATTGCCATTATCAGAGAGGATCTGATCCGAGAGGATGTACTGGATGGAACACCCACCATGCTGCGCTACAAGACCCATGCGGATGCAGGCTCCCTGTACAACACCCCCCCTACCTATGGCATTTACATCTGCGGCAAGGTATTTAAGTGGCTAAAGGAAATGGGCGGTCTGGAGGAAATGAAAAAGCGCAACGAGAAGAAGGCAAAGCTTCTCTATGATTTCCTGGATCAGAGCCGTCTCTTTAAGGGAACAGTGGAAAAGAAGGACCGTTCCCTTATGAATGTTCCCTTTATCACGGGAAATGAGGAAATGGATGCGCTTTTTGTAAAGGAGTCTAAGGCAGCGGGTCTTGAAAACTTAAAGGGACACCGCACCGTAGGAGGCATGAGAGCCAGCATTTACAATGCAATGCCCATGGAGGGCGTGGAGAAGCTGGTAGCCTTTATGGATGAGTTTGAGAAGAAATGGGGGCAGGGGAAATGAAAAAGATTCAGTGCTTAAATCCAATTGCTGCCTGCGGAACTGAGCTGTTCCCGGCAGATTATACCTTTACCGATCAGATGGCAGAGGCAGATGCGGTTCTGGTGCGCAGCGCCTCCATGCATGAGCTGGAGCTTCCGGAAGGACTTCTGGCCGTAGGCCGTGCCGGAGCCGGTGTGAATAATATCCCTCTGGATGAATGTGCCAAAAAGGGAATCGTGGTATTTAATACTCCGGGAGCCAATGCAAACGGCGTAAAGGAGCTGGTTTTGGCAGGGCTCTTCCTGGCTTCCAGAGATATTGCAGGAGGACTTGCATGGTGTAAGGAAAATGCCGCAGATCCCCAGATTGCGAAGACAACGGAAAAGAGCAAAAAGGCCTTTGCAGGCTGTGAAATAAAGGGAAAGAAATTGGGTGTCATCGGTCTTGGAGCCATCGGCGCAGAAGTGGCAAACGCAGCTACCCATCTGGGAATGGATGTATATGGCTATGATCCCTATATCTCTGTTAATGCCGCCTGGAGGCTTTCCAGAAATGTAAAGCATATTACCAATGTGGACACCATTTTCCAGGAGTGTGATTACATAACCGTTCATGTGCCGCTTATGGAGTCTACAAAGGGCATGATTAATAAAGAAAAGCTGGACATGATGAAGGATGGCGTGGTAGTATTAAACTTTGCCAGAGACACACTGGTAAATGATGACGATATGGCAGAGGCGCTGGCATCCGGTAAGGTGGCCCGCTATGTAAGCGACTTCCCCAATCCCAAAGCAGCCAATATGGATCGTGTGATCCTGACGCCTCATCTGGGAGCATCCACAAAGGAGTCTGAGGATAACTGTGCAGTGATGGCTGTTAAAGAGCTGACGGATTATCTGGAAAATGGAAACATCCGCAATTCCGTGAATTTCCCGGCCTGCGATATGGGTGTATGCCAGGCAGAGAGCCGGATCGCGGTGCTTCATATGAATATCCCAAATATGATCGGACAGATTACGGGAATTCTGGCAGCCCAGGGCGTAAATATTACGGACATGACAAATAAGAGCCGTGATAAGTATGCTTATACGCTTCTGGATCTGGAGCATAAGCCGGAAGCGGCTACCATTGAGAAATTAAAAGCCATCGAGGGTGTGCTCAGGGTGCGCAAGGTAAAATAAGTGATAATGAAGCCTGTGATGTTAAGGCATCGGCAGTGTGAATTGTAAGAGCCTTCATGGCCGGCCGGCTGTGGAGGCTTTTTGGTCTCTGCGATCAGCCGGATGGCTGTGAGGGCTTTTTGAGTCTCTGGCCTCTGCGGACAGGGAGAATAGAAAGAGGAGAAAAATTATGGCAGCAGTAAAACCATTTATCTGTATCAGACCCAGGGGGGAGATGGCGGCCCGTACAGCGGCCCTCCCCTATGATGTATATAATCGGCAGGAGGCCTGTGAGGCCGTCAAGGGGAACCCATATTCATTTTTAAATATTGACCGTCCGGAGACACAGTTTCCGGCAGAGGTAGACACATATGATGACCGGGTATATGAAAAGGCCAGGGAGCTTCTTGACAGCCAGATCAAAGAGGGCATATATGTAACAGATCCCGATCCTGCCTACTATCTGTATGAGCTTACCATGGATGGACGCAGCCAGACCGGGATCGTGGCCTGCTGCGCAGTGGATGACTATATAAACGGGGTCATCAAAAAGCATGAGAATACCAGAGAAGACAAGGAGCAGGACCGCATCCGCCATGTGGATGCCACCAACGCCCATACAGGCCCTATTTTTCTGGCTTACCGCAGGCAGGAGGAATTAAAACGCCTGGTGGAGCAGGCAAAAAAGGAGAAGGCTCTGTATGATTTTGTATCAGAGGACGGTATCCGCCACAGGGTATGGAAAATAGGTGATCCCGGGATGGTAAAGGCAGTAGAGGAGGCCTTTGAGAAGCTTCCTGCGGCCTATATTGCAGACGGCCACCACAGAGCGGCTTCAGCCGTCAAGGCGGGACTTAAAAGACGGCAGGAAAAACCGGACTACACGGGAAAAGAGCCCTTTAACTATTTTCTGTCTGTTCTGTTCCCCGATGATGAGCTGATGATCCTGCCCTATAACCGGGTGGTAAAGGACTTAAATGGTCTGGAAAAAGAGGGATTTTTAAAGAAAGCAGAAGAAAAATTTGAGATTCATCTTATGGGAAAGGAGGCCTTTGCCCCGGATCAGAAGGGAACCTTTGGAATGTATCTGGAGGGAGAATGGTACGGTCTGAAGATAAGGCCGGAATATGAGAGTGAAGATCCGGTCGCAGGGCTGGATGTATCCATTCTTCAGGATCAGCTTTTAGGACCTGTTCTTGGAATCGGTGATCCGAGAACAGACTGCAGAATTGATTTTATCGGAGGAATCCGGGGATTAAAGGAGTTGGAACGCAGAGCGGACAGCGATATGAAGCTTGCATTTTCCATGTATCCTACTTCCATTACAGAGCTTTTGGCGGTGGCGGATGCAGGACAGCTGATGCCGCCTAAATCCACCTGGTTTGAGCCAAAACTCAGAAGCGGGCTGTTTATCCACCGCCTGTCATAGAAGGAGCCAGAGAACTGCCTTCTTCCGGGGAACTGCCTTCTTCGGGGGGATTGCCGCCCCTTTGTGGATCCGCTTCCTTCATGCCATAGACGCGGATCCATTCCTTGGTGCCCTCTACCTTGACTGTTTCACAGCGGCTGCGTTCCAGAAACTGGATCAGCCCATAGCAGTCGATCCACACCTCCTTTCCCTCCTGGCGGCGGGCTTCGTCAAAGATCAGCTCCAGTCCGAAATGGAGGTGTGGTGTGTCGATGTTGTTGGTATTTTCCGTAGTGCTGTAGCCGGTGCGGCCCAGATAGCCGATCACGTCTCCGGCCTGGACATAGGAACCCTGAGAGAGATTGGACTGGTAGGGGTAGTTTTTGCGCAGATGGGCGTAGTAATAGTAACGTTTCTGATCCAGGCTGCGGATCCCAATCCTCCAGCCGCCATAGGGGTTCCAGCCAATGGCTTCCACATAGCCGGACTCTACGGCGATAATGGGGGTTCCTACCTGCCCCATCATGTCATGGCCCAGGTGCTGGCGCTTAAAGCCATAGCTTCTTGCTGCCCCGAAATCATCATAATCATTGTAGGGAAAGCCCTTGGCGATGGGAGAAAAGGCTTTCAGGCCGTATTTTGTGACCCAGATGGTGCCAGAGTCCTGATCCTGATTTTCAGAGACATATTCCGGCGGGGCTTCGCTTACAGGGATTTCCGCTTTAAATACTCCTACCATTCCGTCCAGGACGGCTCCGTATGCTTCTCTGTAGTAGTCAAAGTTCTTCGATTTTTCTTTCAGTGTGTCCATTGTCGTTTCACCCTTTAATACCGCTTCTGCCATGGCTTCCATATCCTTTGGCCGGTAGGAGGAAAAATCTCCGCCGTACCGGCTGCCAAGGAGAGCAAGAAGATCGACCCAGTTTAGATGAATCGGGCTTTGAACGGTATCTACATCATAGCGGAAGGCCTGATTTAAGGCTTCGGCTGTTACATTAAAATCCACCCACTTTATACTGCTTTTTGCCGGGGCTTTTGAGGCATCGGAGGAAGATGCCAAAGGGCGGCCGGAAAGAACGTTTAAGGCTTTTTGGTGAAAGGCCGGAAAAAGGCCGAAGAACAGAAATACAAGTGCTGCAAGCTCTGCCCAAATGACCGCCTGGGAGTGCTTGTGGAAAAAACTGGAAATATGGGAAATAAAATGAGGGAAAAGCTTCATCAAAAGTACCTCTTTAGAATAAGGTCCTGAGAACAGTCTATGGGGCGGGATGGGAAAATATGATGGTGGGGAAGAGACGGCCAAATTAAATTGAGAAAATGATGCGTATGTGGTAAAATAAGGACAGAATGCGAGCCATGTGGGGTTGCATGAGGCGGCATAGGACAAGGAGGAGTAAACGTGGAAAATTTTGAATTTTATGCACCGACGCGGATGATTTTTGGAAAGGATACCCATCTTAAGGTGGGAAAGCTGATCCGGGAGTATGGCTTTAAGAAGGTTCTCATTCATTTTGGCGGAGGAAGCGTGAAGCGGACGGGTCTTCTTGATACGGTTTGCAGGTCATTGGAGGAAGAAGGGATCGGATATGTGCTGCTAGGAGGCGTTCAGGCCAATCCGGTTCTTTCCATGGCAAGAAAGGGTATTGAGCTGTGCCGGAGGGAACAGGTAGATTTTATCCTGGCAGTAGGCGGAGGAAGCGTGATCGATTCCTCCAAGTGCATAGCAGACGGCGTAGGGAATCCTGATGTGGATGTATGGAAATTCCATATGAAGGAAGCTGTTCCGAAGAAGGCCTTCCCTGTTGGTGTTATTCTTACATTGGCTGCCGCAGGCAGTGAGATGAGCGCCTCCTGCGTGATCACTAACGAGGAAAACGGCCTAAAGAGAGGTTTTAACAGTGTAACTCACAGGCCTTTATTTTCCATCTGTAACCCGGAGCTGACCTATACCGTAAATGCCTTCCAGACAGGCTGCGGCACAGTGGATATTATGATGCATACTCTGGAGCGGTATTTCAGTCTGGGACATGATACAAGCCTTACAGACCGTATGGCGGAGGGATTGTTAAAGGCTGTGATCGAAGCAGGAAGAATTGTCCATGAAAATCCGGAGGATTATGAGGCAAGAGCGGCACTGATGTGGGCTGGAAGCCTTTCCCACAATGACCTGACCGGAGCAGGAAGACAGGTATTTATGCCGGTTCATCAGTTAGAGCATGAACTGTCGGGAATGGACGATCGGATCGCCCATGGTGCAGGCCTGTCGGCGCTCTGGGCTTCCTGGGCCAGATACGTATATCAGAATGATGTGAACCGTTTTGCGCAGTATGCAGTGAATGTATGGAATCAGGAGATGGATTTTGAACATCCGGAGCGTACGGCGCAGGCCGGTATCCGGGAAACGGAAGATTACTTTAAATCCCTGGATATGCCGGTGAGCTTAAAGGAGCTGGGCGTGGATCCTGCATCCTTTAAGGTGATGGCAGAAAAATGCTCCGGAGGTGGAGCACGCAGGCTGACAGGCATCCGGGAACTGGATGAGGAAGACATGATCCGCATCTATGAGATGGCTATGGGTGAGTGAGACCGTACAGTGATATAGGAAATGCTCCGGGCAGTTTATGAGACTGCCGGAGCATTTTTTCGCTGCTGTAACTTGTATCAAGGAGATCCTGCAGCCGGATTTACAGTGCGATGATCTCACGGTCATCCGGCACATACAGTTCTCCCCGGTAATAGGTATGTCCTTCTGCCGTATAGAGCGCCTTGCGTTCAGAGATCTGTTTATCTTCGGTGTGCCACAGAAGCAGATGGGGGATTTTAAGCTCTTCGGCCAGTTCACAGGCCTCCTTTACGGTGCTGTGATGCTTTTCATATGGTTTAAAGCGGTCTCTGTCTTTGTAGAGGCAGAAGGCTTCGTGGAGCAGCCAGGAGCTTCCCTTTACAATGGATACGCATTCGCGGTTTAATGGTTCATCTCCGGCGAATGTAAGCTTTTTCCTGTTTTTCAAAACCGTGGTGAAGCCTAATTGCTTTGCCTTGGTAGAGAGAATATCAAAAAATGTCACATCATAATCCAGAATGTGTACGGTTTCTCCATCCTCTACAGGAACAAGGAAAATCCGTTCTCCGATCATGTTGTAAAATTTCCCCTGCAATGTCAGGCGGCAGAGGGTGGAAATAGTTTCGGTAAGATCTGGATGGCAGTAGATCTGAAGCTGTCCCCGATAGGCATCTTTTTTCATGGCAGCAGCAATCATGCGGATCATCCATACGATCCCCAAAATGTGATCCGTGTGCTCATGGGTCACGAAAATATGGTGGATATGAGAAAGATCCACATTCATTTCTTCCAGAATCTTAAGGATTCCGTTTCCGCCTCCGGCGTCGACCATAAAAAATTCATCCTCATCTTTTAAGGCAAAGCAGGTATTGTAGCAGTGCACTGCCTGGGCGTTTCCAGTTCCGAATACATATAATTTTTCCATAGATTTTCCTTTCCAAAAGAGTTTGTCATAAATTTTTAAATCATGTTTTATGGGAAAAACTTTAAAATATGCTACAAATATGGTACTATAATCCTAGCGAAATTGCAATAAGTGTACAGTTTTGAGTTTCCGCATTTCGCACCAGACTCCAGGGCACACTGCAAAATGCGGAAACTCAAACAATCGACGTACGGGGGAATGTATTATGAGAGACGTGGCATATCTGCAGCTTCTGGCGCGGGAATTTCCTTCTGTGAAGGAAGCGACAGGGGAAATCGTAAATCTGATGGCAATTTGCAGTCTGCCTAAGGGAACGGAGTATTTTTTCAGCGATCTTCATGGAGAATATGAAGCCTTTATTCATCTGCTTCGGTCTTCCTCCGGCATTATCAGGGAGAAGATCAAGGAAACTTTTGGATATGTGATCCCGGAGGAGGAGCAGCTGCAGCTGGCAAACCTGATCTATTATCCGGAGCGCCATCTGCCCAGGATGATGAAGCAGGGCAGATATACGGTGGACTGGCAGCGTATCACCATTTACCGGCTGGTACAGATCTGCCGGGAGGTGGCATCCAAGTATACCCGTTCCAAGGTTCGCAAAAAGATGCCGAAGGAATATGCATATACCATTGATGAACTGCTTCATGTGGATGGAAATGATGAAAATAAAAAGCTTTATTACAATGAGATTATCCATTCGATCATAGACACCAGTATTGCGGATAAATTTATAGCAGCACTCTGCCGTCTGATCCAGAATCTTACCATTGATAATCTCCATATTATTGGGGATATTTTTGACAGAGGCCCCAGGGCGGATATCATTATGCAGGAGCTGATGAGCTTCCATGATGTGGATATCCAGTGGGGAAATCACGATATTTCCTGGATGGGGGCTGCTGCGGGCAATCTGGCCTGTATCTGCAATGTACTGCGGATCGCTATAAGCTACAACAGCTTTGATGTGCTGGAGGATGGCTACGGTATCAATCTGCGCCCGCTTTCCATGTTTGCGGCGCGGGTATATCAGGATGATCCGTGCGAGCGTTTTATGCCCAGGATCCTGGATGAAAATCTTTACGACGCAGTGGATTCCGGACTGGCTGCCAGGATGCACAAGGCAATCGCTGTCATTCAGTTCAAGGTGGAAGGAGCTATGATCATGCGCCATCCGGAGTATGGGATGGAGGATCGGCTCCTGCTTCCGGCTGTGGATTATGAAAAGGGAACCGTAACGATCGGAGGAAGGGCCTATCCCATGCTGGATACCAATTTCCCGACGATCGATCCAAGAAATCCGCTGGAACTTACAAGGGGGGAGAAGGAGCTTCTGCGGGTGCTGTCCGCCTCCTTCCGCCACAGCGAGGTTCTCCATCGTCATGTGCGCTTCCTCTATTCCCACGGGAGCATTTACACCTGCTGCAATTCCAACCTTCTTTACCATGGCTGTATTCCCATGAGAAAGGATGGTACCTTTGAAGGGCTTACCTTTGGAGGAAAGGAATACAGGGGAAAAGATCTGATGGATTACCTGGGCCGTCAGATCCACAACGCCTATTTTATGCCGGACGGACAGCAGGAAAAGCAGGAAGCATTAGATCTTATGTGGTACCTCTGGTGCGGAGCCAAGTCTCCTGTGTTCGGTAAGGATAAGATGACCACATTTGAACATTATTTTGTAGAAGATAAGGCAGCGCATAAGGAAAATATGAATCCTTACTATAAGCTCAGCGAGAGCGAAGAGGTCTGCTGCCGTATTTTAGAGGAGTTCGGCCTCCCAGTGGAGGGCTCCCATATTATCAACGGCCATGTGCCTGTAAAGCTGAAGGACGGTGAAAAGCCGGTAAAAGCAGGCGGAAAGCTCTTTATCATTGACGGAGGGCTGTCAAAGGCTTATCAGAGCACCACAGGCATTGCGGGCTATACGCTGATTTATAATTCCCATCAGCTGTCGCTGGCAGAGCATATGCCCTTTGATCCTAAAAAGGACAGTACGCCCAAGGTATCTATGGTTGAGAGGATGCCCCGCCGGATTATGGTGGCAGATACGGACAAGGGACGGGAGCTCAAGGCACAGATTGCGGATTTAAAAGAACTGGTGGCCGCATACCGGGAAGGCTTAATAAAAGAAAGGGCAGAATAGATGACCAAAAATGAATTTTTACAGGGATTAAAGGAAGAGCTTGAGGGACGTGTGACCCATTCAGCCATTCAGGAAAATATCCGATACTATGATGATTATATTTCTCAGGAGGTATTAAAGGGAAGCACAGAAGAGGAAGTGACAGAAAGCCTGGGAGGCCCCAGGATTATTGCCAGAACCATTGTGGATGCGGCATATGATACGGAGGATCGTCCGGACGGCTATGATGAATACGGCTCCGGTCCGGCAGAGGAAAGGGAAGCAGGCACCGGTTCCCGGAGTCCCTTTGGCAGTCAGGGAAACGGTCAGGAAAACCCCTATACCGGACACAGCCATATTCATTTTCTGGATTTCAGTAAGTGGTATGTGCGCCTGGGCGCAGGCCTTGTAGTATTTTGTGTGATTTTTCTTATAATGAGCGTCTTTTTCGGCATCGTAGGCCTGGCCGGCTTTATACTGGCCCACATCTGGCCGGTTCTTGTGATACTTATGATCATATGGATGTTCAGAGGGCCGAGGAGATAGATGGAAAATAGAGGTAATTCCACCATTTTCCATTGACAAATCCTGACAGAAAGAATATACTTTATTACGTTATGTAACAATTTTGTAACAATTACAGCCGATTCAGGTATTCTAAAAGTCAGGGGAGTTAAGATTTGAAGCTGGATGTATTTCGCAGGCTTGCAGTGAAGGCTGCAGCAGGAGTATTTATTTTCGCAGGACTTATGATGATGGATCCGCAGGAGAGCATGGCGGCGGCCAGGACAGAGGTGCAGACCCGATCCTCTTATATGGTGACCATTGAGGCTCCATCTGTGGATGTATATACATATAAAAGCAAGGATTCCAAAACCGTAGGTCAGGTAAAAAGAGGACAGACTTATGAGGTGCTTAAAAAGGAACAGGACGGCTGGGTACAGATCCGCATGGGAAACCGGGAGGGATACATTTCTGCGGCAGGAAATGCCTCTCTGGTAGAAAAAAACCGTCAGACTGTGGACAGCGGGGCCAGACAGCGGCGGGAAGTAGTGGAATTTGCTCTTCAGTTTCTGGGAGGCGAATATAAATACGGCGGAACCGATCCGAACAAGGGAGTAGACTGCTCCGGTTTTACACGATATGTCATGAAGTATGGCGTTTCTGTGGAGATTCCTCATTCTTCCACAGGACAGGCTGCCTGCGGAACGGAAGTTTCCGAAGAAGAGATGCAGCCAGGAGACCTGATCTTTTACAGCAGTCCCTTTGGCAGGATCAACCATGTGGCTATGTATGCGGGAAACGGGCAGGTTGTTCATGCTTCTACAGAAGAAACAGGCATTAAGCTGTCTCCTTATAATTACCGGGAGCCTGTGAAGATTGTAAGTGTTTTGGAGTAAATCTTAAAAAAATATAAACAGGTTGACGAAAATCTTATGTATGTTATAATAAAATCGTAATGAACGTAACAAATATGTAACAATTCAAATCGGATTTGTAATAAACGGGGATGACGAAGAACATGCATAATTTTTTCAGGAAACTGGTTGGAACAGGTGTTGTGTGCGGGATGCTGGTATTTGCGGCTCCTCTTACTTCTATGGCAGCCATTGGGCCGGGGTTTGCAGCAGGTACGTATGTGGCGACCGTGACAGCGGAAAGCGTAAATATCAATAAGAACCGCGACAGCGAGGAGGTTCTTTTTACAGCGAAGGCCGGCAGTACATATGAAGTATTAGAGGACTGCGGAGACGGCTGGATGAAGGTTCGGGTTCACGATACAGAAGGATATCTTCCGGTTTCTGAAAATGCAGTGGTGGAAGAGGCAGAGGAAGGCGAGATCGCCATGATCCAGAAAGAGGCCAGGGAGTCATCCGCTTCCTATAAGAGACAGCAGCTTGCAGACTATGCCCTGCAGTTTGTAGGAGGCCCCTATCAATACGGAGGGAGCGATCCTCATACAGGTGTGGACTGCTCCGGCTTTACCAGATATGTGTATCAGCACGGTGCAGGCATTACATTAAACCGTTCTTCCAGAGGACAGGCTCTTCAGGGAAAAGAAATCAGTGCAGATCAGATGCGTCCGGGAGATCTTTTGTTTTACGGAAGCAAAAGCAACATTGACCATGTTGCCATGTATATTGGAGAAGGAAAGATCGTCCACGCTTCTACGGAGCGCACAGGCATTACGATTTCCAACTGGAATTACAGAAATCCGGTAAAGATCAGAAGTATTATGGAGTAGATTACGGGGGAAACCCACGCACGGTTCGGATTCCGTGCAAAGGATTAGGATAAAAAGATAGAGAGAAAGGCCGGGATAGGGGAGCTATCCTGGCCTTTTCTCAAAGGGGAGTATAAATAATTAATAAGGATGAGGGTGCAGCTTAAGGGAAACTGCATTACCTCATACTCATTTATAATACAAAAATTTCAAAAAAGCAACCGCTTTGAGGAATTTGTATAAAACCACAGTTTTCCGCCATACTAGAGGGTGTATCGTAAACCATCCCGGCGGCGGAAATTGTTTCGCCTGTCAGGAAAATCATTTCAGGAGGTATTTGCCATGTCAAGCAGAAATGACAACATGAACAGCTACAGCAACAGCCAGAATAACGCACAGAACAACAGCCGTAATAACTCTTCCAACAACGCGTCTAACAATGCATCCAACAGCCGTTCTAAAAACAACATGAAGAATTCCGCTGAGAATAAGTACGAGAACTGCGGAAGAAACAACGCAAGAAACGATTCTAACGACTGATCTTTGAGATCAGAAAGATAGGCATCCGCATAAAAATGGCATCTGCAGAGAGAACTCTTTTTGCAGATGCCGTTTTTTTAGGCTTCTTCGTGAGGAACCTGTCCGGAGCAGACGCATATACTACAGTAGGACACGCCACAGACAGAAGGAAAACAGAAAGCGGGGTGGAGTGATGAATGATTTTCCGATGATCTCGTACAAACAGCTTGATCAATGGCTGGAGCAGGGAAACGTCCGCCTCCTGGCAGATGTGAGAGAACCGTGGATGTATGGTGAGAACCGCATTTTGGGCAGTGTGAATATACCATATGAAGAGGTAAGAGAACGTTTGGAAGAGTTTCCCAGACAGGGCATGATCGTATGTTACTGCGACCGCGGCGCCAAGAGCATGGTGGTCTGCAGAGACCTCTGGCGCCTGGGATATGAGGTGTCTGATCTGGCAGGAGGAATGTTGGATTACAGGGGGAAATACGTTGACAGAAGACCTCTGTGGGATTTAAAATAGAGGAAACACTTCAGGACGGCGTGAAAACAGGCGGGAGCCCGTGCGTCAAGCTCGCTTGTAAGCATGGGTTCCCGCCTGTTTTCACATCGGATGAACATTCGATGCTTCTTGTCCGGCCCACAGCCGGACAAGAAGCCCCATCCTGAAACGCCTCACCTTATTACTAAAAAAGAAAGGAACCATCATCTCATGAAATTATTGTTCGCATCTGATATTCACGGCTCTGCTTTTTACTGCAGGAGACTGTTAGATATTTATAAAGAATCCGGTGCCTCCCGGCTGGTGCTGCTGGGAGACATTCTGTATCATGGCCCAAGAAATGACCTTCCAAAGGAATATGCTCCCAAAGAAGTCATTGCCATGCTGAATCCATTAAAGAACCAGATCTATGCTGTTCGGGGAAACTGTGATACGGAGGTCGATCAGATGGTTCTGGAATTCCCCATTCTGGCAGATTATGCCCTTTTTTCTGTGGAGGGAAAGACCCTTTATGCTACCCACGGACACATTTTTAATCAGGACAATCTTCCGCCTATGCAGGAAGGTGATATTCTCATACACGGCCATACCCATCTGTTAAAGGCTGAGGAGACAGAGGGAGACTGCGGCAGGATCAGGGTGTTAAATCCCGGTTCCGTGTCCATTCCCAAGGGAGGAAATCCGCATACATATGGTATTTTGGAGGACGGCGTATTTACCATCCGTACACTGGACGGTGAAGCGGTTAAGGAAATGAAATTGTAAAAGAGAGGAGAACCAGTTGAAGCAGACCTATGAACTGATCGCCCCCTGCCATTTCGGCCTGGAGGCAGTACTAAAAAAAGAAATCCTGGATCTGGGATATGAGATCGCTTCTGTAGAAGATGGAAGAGTAACCTTTATCGGAGATGACGAGGCAATCTGCAGAGCCAATGTATTTTTAAGGACAGCAGAACGCATTTTATTGAAAGCGGGCAGCTTTAAGGCAGAAACCTTTGAAGAACTGTTTCAGGGCACCAGAGCCATTGCATGGGAGGAACTGATTCCGGAAGATGGAAAATTCTGGGTGGCAAAGGCGTCTTCCATCAAGAGCAAGCTGTTCAGCCCCTCCGATATTCAGTCTATTATGAAAAAAGCCATGGTAGAGCGGATGAAGAGCCATTATAAGGTGACTTGGTTCCCGGAAAATGGAGCCAGCTTCCCTTTGAGGGTTTTTCTGTACAAGGATATTGTAACCATTGGAATTGACACCAGCGGAGATTCCCTTCACAAAAGGGGGTATCGTACTCTTACCAGCAAGGCACCAATTACGGAAACACTGGCGTCGGCCCTGATCCTTTTAACACCCTGGAATAAGGATCGGATCCTGGTAGATCCTTTCTGCGGCAGCGGCACCTTCCCTATTGAGGCTGCTATGATCGCCGCCAATATAGCTCCGGGCATGAACCGGTCTTTCCTGGCAGAGGACTGGAAAAATATTATCGGGCGCAAATGCTGGTATGAGGCTATGGATGAGGCAAACGATCTGGTGGATGACAGCGTGCAGGTCGATATTCAGGGCTATGATATTGACGGGGATATCGTAAAGGCCGCCCGCTTAAATGCTCAGTCTGCAGGCGTGGACCATATGATCCATTTCCAGCAGCGGCCTGTAAGCGCTTTAAGCCATCCGAAAAAATATGGCTTTATTATTTCTAATCCTCCTTACGGAGAGCGGATTGAAGATAAGAAGAATCTTCCGGTTCTCTACAGGGAAATCGGAGAGCGGTTTGCCGCTTTGGACGCCTGGTCTATGTACCTGATCACATCCTATGAGGATACGGAAAAATGCATTGGGCGCAAGGCGGATAAGAACCGAAAGATCTATAACGGCATGCTGAAAACCTATTTCTATCAGTTTATGGGGCCGAAGCCTCCCAGACGCAGTCAGGAGAAGAAAATTGATAAACAGGAATAGGAGGGCTTTGGGGGCTGTTTTGGCCGTTTGCATAGCTGTTATGACGGCAGGCTGCGCTGTTTTGGCAGATAAAAGGAGTCCGGATAGTTCGTTCGGATATGAAGATGTCCGCGAGCAGGAAACAGAACAAACGGAGCAGAGCCTTTCTGCCCTTCCGGAGATGGGAGAGAAGGATGCTTCCTGCCAGATTTGGAACCGGGGGCTTCCTGAGGATACAATTCTGCCCCGTTCCTATGATTACAGGGAGGAAGGACGTGCGCCCCAGATTGGAAATCAGGGCTCTCTTGGAACCTGCTGGGCCTTTGCCTCCCTGACGGCACTGGAATCGTCGCTTCTTCCTGAGAAGAATGAGTCATTTTCAGTGGATCATATGTCCATGCATAATAATTATACGCTGGGACAGGATGAAGGCGGAGAATATACCATGTCCATGGCATATCTTCTGGGCTGGCAGGGACCCGTGTGGGAATCCGAGGACCCTTATGGAGACGGCGTTTCCCCCTGCGGCCTGAAGCCCAGGCTTCATGTACAGGAAATCCAGATCCTTCCGTCTAAGGATTATGAGGCGATCAAGAGGGCTGTATATCTGGAGGGAGGAGTTCAAAGTTCCCTTTATACTTCCATGCAGGATTATGACAGTGAATCCGTGTATTACAACCGGGATACGAATTCCTACTGCTATGTGGGAACGAACGAGCCGAACCATGATTCTGTTATCATTGGCTGGGATGATGATTATCCAAAAGAAAATTTCAATATGGATCTGGAGGGTGACGGCGCATTTATCTGTACCAACAGTTGGGGAGAAAACTTTGGCGATGAAGGCTATTTTTATGTGTCCTATTACGATACCAATATCGGCGTTCACAACATTGTATACACCGGGGCAGAGTCCGCCGGGCTTTATGAAAATATCTATCAGAGCGACCTGTGCGGCTGGGTAGGGCAGATCGGCTATGGTCAGGATACCGTCTGGGCGGCCAATACCTTCCGGGCAGGTGAGAAGGAAGAACTGAAAGCCGCCGGATTTTATGCGACCGGACCCGATACGGAGTATGAAATGTATCTGGCCAGATATCTGCCGGAAGTACAGGAGGGTATTTTCGGGGCTGAAAAGGAAAGCCAGAGCGCCCGTATGGATCGGGCTTTGAATGACCGAAGGCTCATAGCCAGGGGAAAACTGATGTATTCCGGCTATTATACGGTTCCTTTTGATGAAAAAATACTATTGGATGCAGGAGAAAAATTTGCTATAATAGTTAAAATAAAAACTCCGGATACCGTTCATCCGGCAGCGATCGAATATGATGCCGGAGACGGGATCGCCAGAATCGATCTTACAGACGGAGAAGGATATCTGAGCCATGACGGCAGTCTCTGGGAGCGTGTGGAGGAAACTCAGAAATGCAACCTCTGCCTGAAGGCATATACCAATACAAAAGGATAGAGGATTATGGAACAGAAGATCATTTTTGCAACAGGGAATCAGGGAAAAATGAGGGAGATCCGGGCCATTTTGTCCGATCTGGGGCTTCCTGTGCTGTCCATGAAGGAGGCAGGAGTTTCTCTGGATATTACAGAAGATGGAACGTCTTTTGCCGAAAATGCCCGTATCAAGGCCAGAGCTGTCTGGGAGCATACAGGCGGGATCGTATTGGCAGATGATTCCGGTCTGGCAGTGGATTATATCGGCGGCGAGCCGGGCGTTTATTCTGCGCGGTATATGGGAGAGGATACCTCCTATGAGATTAAAAACAGAAATATCATAGACCGGCTTTTGGGGGCAGAGGGAAAGGAGCGGAGCGCCCGCTTTGTCTGCAATATTGCAGCTGTGCTGCCCGATGGACGAGTGATCCAGACAGAGGCATATATGGAAGGTGTGATCGCAAAGGAACCTGCCGGAACGGGCGGCTTTGGTTATGATCCTATCCTGTATCTTCCTGAATTTGGAAAAACCTCTGCGGAACTTACCATGGAGGAGAAAAACAGGATCAGCCACAGAGGAAAGGCATTAGAGGCCATGAAGAGCGCGCTGAAGCAGGAGATTGCGGTGACAGGTGGGAGAATGGCGTAAGATAAAGGAAGGAAACAGGGGATGAAAATACTGATTGTCAGTGATACGCACAGAAAAGATGGAAATCTCCAGTGGGTCATGGAAAAGGAAAAGCCCTTTGATATGCTGATCCATCTGGGAGATGCCGAAGGAAGCGAACAGTACATCGCTCATTGGGCAGAACCGGGGTGTGAACTGGAGATGGTTCTGGGAAACAATGACTTCTTTTCCCATCTGGAGCGGGAACGGGATCTTATGATCGGAAAATACAAAACGCTTTTAACCCATGGCCATTACTATCATGTGTCTTTAAGCACAGAGTATTTAAAAGAAGAGGCAAGGTCAAGAGATTTTGATATCGCTATGTTCGGTCACACCCACCGGCCTTTTTTTGAGATTGACCGAAAGAAGGGACAAAAAGATCTGATCGTGCTTAATCCCGGAAGCCTGTCTTACCCCAGGCAGGAGGGCAGGCGGCCGTCCTATATGATCATGGAGATCGGGGAGGACGGAGAGGCGGCATTTAACCACTATTATCTGTAAACAGGAGAGAACTGCTTTTTAGGGAGCGGTTCTTTTTTGTAGAAATGATAGTAAGGGCGGCTGCTTCCACACGAACAGGTATTTGCTTGCAGTCAGGGAACAGCGTCTGAAAAAAAGGAATATTTTTAAGAGTTGACGATACAATACTTGTGTGATATGATTAAAAAATAAAAGAAATGGAACGTGAATAGTTGAATTTTGACAAGGCTTATATATGCTCATAATTGGTTGAGCGTTTCTACCAACTACCGCAAATAGTTGTCTATAAGTTTTCACAGCGGGAGTGTCTGTGAAAGCATGAAGGCAGCGGTGGTTTTTTTGTGCGGATAGAGAGTAAAAACCTGGAAAATGGTGTTTCAGAGCGCAGAAAGGAGGCACAGAGCTTCATGGAAGGAAAGAGCAGTAGACAGGACAGCAGCTCCTTAAGAGAGCGGATTCTGGCGGCTTCGGGTGAAAAAAGGGCAGGTCTGGTGTTAAAGGGCGCCAGGGTAGTGAATGTATTTACCGGGGAGCTGGAGGAAGCCGATGTGGCAATAGAAGCTGGATACATCGCAGGAGTCGGTTCCTATGAGGGAGAAACGGAGGTGGATCTGTCAGGAAAGATTATCTGCCCGGGCTTTATAGACGGCCACATTCATTTGGAAAGTTCTATGGTAAGGCCGGCTGAGTTTGAACGGGCGGTTCTGCCCCACGGTACCACGGCAGTGATTACAGATCCCCATGAGATTGCCAATGTAGCAGGCACAGAGGGAATCGATTACATGCTTTATGAAACAGAAAATCTGATGCTGGATGTGTTTTTTATGCTTCCATCCTGCGTACCGGCAGCCGATTTAGAGGAGTCCGGGGCTGTGCTCCGTGCAGAGGATCTGAGAGCCTACTATGAAAATCCCAGGGTGCTGGGGCTGGCAGAGATGATGAATGCTCCCGGTACTGTAAAGGCAGAGGAAGGCGTTCTGGCTAAGCTTAAGGACTGTTCGGACAGGGGAAAACGGATTGACGGCCATGCTCCCGGACTTTCAGGATATCAGTTAAATGCTTACTGCGCTGCGGGAGTGGCTTCGGATCACGAATGCTCCGAAGCAGAGGAAGCGCTGGAAAAGCTGCGGCGGGGACAGTGGATCATGGTGCGTGAAGGGACAGCAGCCAGAAATCTGGAAGGACTTATTTCATTATGCAAGCAGCCTTATGTAAACCGATGTATGTTTGTTACGGATGATAAGCATCCGGGAGATCTGCAGAGAAAGGGCCATATGGATGGGATCATCCGAAAAGCAGTCCGGCTGGGAGCAGATCCGGTGACAGCGATTCAGATGGCAACGCTTCATCCGGCCCGGTATTTTGGTCTTCGTGAAAATGGGGCAGTAGCGCCGGGCTATCGGGCAGATCTGGTGGTTTTAGAGGATCTGGAGCAGATAAAAGCAGTGCAGGTCTATAAAAACGGGAAGCTGGCGGCGCAGATGGGAGAGCTGATCTCACAAGAGAAGCGCAGAGAGAAATCCGAAAGCCCGTCCTTTGACCGCGTGCATCATTCCTTCCATATGAAGGAAGTTTGTGAGCAGGATTTCAGGCTGGAGCCGGAGGGGGCCTACTGTCGGGTGATTGAGCTTACACCAGGAGAACTTTTGACAAAGGAGCGGAATGCAGCCTGGGTACAGCTTCCTGGCTTTGCTCCCGGGGTAAATCCTCAGGAGGATATTATAAAGCTGGCTGTTCTGGAACGCCATAAAGGAACCGGACATAAGGGGATTGGATTTCTGGGAGGCTATGGCTTAAAGGCCGGAGCAGTGGCGACCAGTGTAGCGCATGATTCCCATAACCTCATTGTAGCCGGCGTCAGTGACCGGGATATGGCTCTGGCCGCGGAGACGGTGAGAAAGGCGCAGGGAGGGATTGCCGTAGTAAAGGACGGAGCGGTACTGGGGCTTCTTCCTCTTCCAATCGGCGGACTTATGAACCCAATGGCAGCAGAAGCAGTAGATGAAAAGCTGGAGGAACTTAAGAGACTGGCGGCCGGTCTGGGTGTCAGAGAGGGGATCGATCCCTTTATGACTCTGGCATTTGTAAGCCTTCCCGTAATTCCAAAGCTGCGTTTAAATACCTGTGGCCTGATAGATACACAGCTGCAGGAAATCCGGGCTGTTTCTTTTTCATAAAAGAGCGGCAAAACGGAACATGGAATGAAAAAGTAGGAGGAAACTTGTATGGATCTGGAGAAAATATTTCACCTGAAGGAAAATAAGACAGATGTAAAAACAGAGGTCATCGCAGGAATTACCACTTTTATGACAATGGCCTACATTCTGGCAGTTAATCCCAGCGTACTGAGCGCCTGTGGAATGGACAGCGGCGCTGTATTTACCGCTACCGCTCTGGCAGCCCTGATCGCGACGCTCTTAATGGCGGCATTTTCCAACTATCCCTTTGTACTTGCTCCCGGTATGGGCTTAAATGCGTATTTTTCCTATACTGTTGTTTTGCAGATGGGGTATAGCTGGCAGACCGCTCTGGCAGCCGTATTTATTGAAGGTATCGTATTTATTCTTCTGTCTTTGACAAATGTACGCGAGGCGATTTTCAATGCCATCCCTATGAATTTAAAACATGCGGTATCTGTGGGTATCGGACTTTTCATTGCATTTATCGGCCTGCAGAATGCGCATATTGTAGTAGACAGCGCGACTTTGGTAGGCGTGTATTCTTTTAAAAGCTCCGTAGCAAATGGTCTGTTTAACAGTGAAGGGATCACAGTCGTTCTGGCTCTGGTGGGTATTCTGGTTACAGGTATTCTGGTTGTAAAGGGCGTAAAAGGAAACATCCTCTGGGGTATTCTGATCACATGGGGCCTTGGCATTCTCTGCCAGCTTCTTGGAATCTATCAGGTAAATCCTGAGATTGGCATGTACAGTCTGCTGCCTGATTTTTCCAATGGAATCAGCGTTCCCAGTCTGGCGCCTACCTTAATGCAGATGGACTTTTCCGGTATTTTATCCCTGGATTTCTTTGTAGTCATGTTTGCATTCCTGTTCGTAGACCTGTTTGATACCCTTGGAACCCTCATTGGCGTGGCTTCCAAGGCAGATATGCTGGATAAGGATGGAAAGCTCCCAAGGATCCGAGGCGCCCTGTTATCCGACGCCATCGGAACCTCTGTAGGCGCTATGCTTGGTACCTCCACCACTACCACATTTGTAGAGAGTGCATCCGGCGTGGCAGAGGGCGGACGTACGGGACTTACCGCAGTTGTAGCTGCAATCCTTTTTGGACTGTCCCTGTTCTTGTCCCCGATTTTCCTGGCCATCCCGTCCTTTGCAACGGCTCCGGCTCTGGTAGTAGTAGGCTTTCTGATGCTGACCTCTATTACAAAGATTAACTTTGATGACTTCACAGAAGCCATTCCTGCATACGTTGCCATCATCGCAATGCCCTTCATGTACAGCATTTCCGAAGGAATTGCAATGGGCGTTATCTCCTATGTTGTGATCAATGTAGTGACCGGAAAAATGAAGGAAAAGAAGATCAGCCCGCTGATGTATGTGCTGGCGGTGCTGTTTATCGGGAAGTACATTATGCTGTAAGATACATAAATTTATAGTTCAGTTGCAGCACTGCAAAAACAGGCGGGAAAGGAGGCCGCAGACCTTACCCGCCTGTTTTTGCGTGAATTTAGTAACAGTTCAGACTAGCCATAGATAAACGTGAGAAATTGAAAAAAGATTTTTTCTTTTTGGTTTATTTCTGGTAAAGATGAGGGAATTTTGAAAAAACAGTTGACAATTCCCTCATCCTGTTTTATAATACCTCTTGTTCGTGCAGGTGTAGTTCAATGGTAGAACACTAGCCTTCCAAGCTAGATACGTGGGTTCGATTCCCATCACCTGCTTTTTTTTGTGCCTAAAAACAGCTTGACTAAATGCCCTGACGGGAGTATACTGACATCAGATACATTCTTCGGGGCAGGGTGAGATTCCCTACCGGCGGTAGAGTCCGCGACCCGCATATGCGGTTGATCCGGTGTGATTCCGGAACCGACAGTTACAGTCTGGATGAGAGAAGATGGGCAGAGCAGACCTGGATGCAGATTTGCTGTATAAAATGCGTATTTTATCCCGGAGGATCCAAGATCAGCCGGGATTTTTTTGTCAGTGGGAGAGAAAGCGGAGATGTTTTGGTTAAGCCTGCTGCTGTCATTCTTTATCCCGGCAGATTACATCAAAACAGGAGGATATGACAATGAAGATGAAAACAAAGCAGGTAGTATTGATGGGAATGTTTGGAGCTCTGGCGGCAGTTCTGATGCTGTTTGAGGTGCCTCTTCCTTTTATAGCTCCCAGTTTTTACGGCCTTGACATTTCTGAAGTTCCGGTACTTGTGGGAACTTTTGCTATGGGACCTGTAGCAGGTGCTGTGATGGAGGGAGTGAAGATCCTGGTAAAGCTCCTTCTCAAACCGACTTCTACCGGTTTTGTGGGAGAGTTTGCTAATATTGTGATCGGCTGTTCTATGGTCGTGCCTGCAGGAATGATCTACCGTCTCCGTAAGACGAAAAAAGGAGCAATTGAGGCAATGGCAGTGGGGACTATTTTAATGGCTACAGTGGGGGCGATGATCAATGCCCTTGTAATGATTCCGTTTTATTCCCGGTTCATGCCTCTGGATAATATCCTGGAAGCGGGGGCTGCAATTAATCCGGCGGTAAGCAGTGTGTGGGGATTGGCGATTTTCTGTGTAGCTCCGTTTAATTTATTAAAAGGAGTGATCGTTTCTCTTCTGACTGCCCTGGTATATAAGAGGATCAGCTGTATGATCCATAGCGCAGACCGGGAAATATGTGGAGACATGTAAGTGAAATCCCGGTTAAAAGCGGGATAAAATTTCAGAATAAAAAAACTAAAAAAATATTAAAAAAGTGCTTGCATTTCTTGATAAAGTATGATAAAGTATAACACGTTGATGCGGCAAGCATCACGGATGAGTCTGTAGCTCAGTTGGATAGAGCAACGGCCTTCTAAGCCGTGGGTCGGGGGTTCGAATCCCTTCAGGCTCATTGAGCGTAAGCTCTAATTGAATGATATATGGTGGGTATGGCGAAGTTGGTTATCGCGCCAGATTGTGGCTCTGGAGGCCGAGGGTTCGAATCCCTCTACTCACCTTTTCCTCTTTTCGTGATGATGAGAAGAGGATTTTTTAATATAATGGGCTGTCGCCAAGCGGTAAAGGCACAGGACTTTGACTCCTGCATACGAGGGTTCGAATCCCGCCAGCCCAGTAAAAAAGCGCCGTAGTTTCCATAGCAGATAGGAAGCGACGGCGCTTTTTGTAATTCTGGTTTCAGAACAGATTATTTCTCATCCATATAGGCAGAGGGGGCGGGTTCTACACCGCGGCTCCATTCGATGGCATTTACAAGGAAAAATACAGCTACGCTGACTGCACAGCCGAATACCACAGGAAGAATGCCAAATTTAAAGCCTCCGCCGCTGAGATACTGCCAGAAGCAGAAACCGATCGTTCCGCCGATCAAAGAGAGAATACCGGAATTTTTAGTCGCCTTTGGTACGATCAGGCCAAGTCCGTAGGCCGCAAAGGGGCCCGCGCACCGGATGCCAAAGGCAAAGGTGTTCATAGTTACGATGGGGATTCCTGCCATGGAGATGATCATGGCAATGATTGCTGCCACAACGTTGCAGGTACGGGTGTAGGCGATAACCTGCTTATCCTTAAGCTGTTTGCCGCCGTATTTCAGATACAGGTCATTCATCAGCATGGTGGACATACATAACAGATTAGAGTCCGCAGAGGACATGGTGGCGCAGATGATAGCGGCAGAGATGATGCCGACGATGGCTCCGGGAGCATGGGCGGAGGTAACGGCCATCATGGCATTTTTTCCGCCGTCGGCCAGTTCCGGCATGGTAGCCAGAGCTGCCAGGCCCAGAAGTGTCGGGAAAATGGACATGGCCGCCATCAGTACAGCAGAAAGCCAGGCGGCTTCCTTTGCGACCTTTTCACTTTTTGCAGTTTCAAAACGTGATACCATCTCAGGGCCTGCGAGGAAGGTGCAGAAATAGTTGAAGATGTATCCGATGATCGTTACCCAGCCGATTTTCGTAAAGCTTAAATGAGCAGGAGGAAGAGCCGCAGAAATGGCGTCCCATCCGCCGCATCCGTGGATTACGATGGGGGTGGCAACAGCAAGACCGATCAGTATGATGCCGAACTGGACCAAATCTGAAATCTGGTCTGCGATCATGCCGCCAAAGGTAGTATAGAGAATCACTACAGCGCCTGCGATCAGCAGAGCTACATTGGTAGGAATTCCGGTCAGGCTGGCTACTACAGTGCCGGAGGCTGCAATCTGGGATGAGGTAAGGCAGAAAAGGGACAGGATACTCAAAACCGCAGTCAGAGTACTGGATATTTTTCCGAATCTGCGTCCTACAACCTCAGGAATGGTCACAGCCATGGTTTTGCGGATCTTCGGGGCGAAATAAGCCAATGGGATCATAGCGATGGATGCGGTCAGTACATACCAGATCGCACTCATTCCCCATTCGCCGTAGGCTTTCTGCGCCAGTCCTGTAGTAGAACCGCCGCCGATATTGTTGGCTGACAATGAGAATGCCACCATAAAAAGTCCCATACGCCGTCCGGCCAGCATATAGTCGCTGCTGTCTTTGATCTTCAGTTTCCCCACGATGAAGCCAACCAACAGCATGCCGATCAGATAGGCAGCTACGATAATAAGAGCTTGTGTTTGCAGTACCATAAGAAACCCTCCTTAAAATATTAAAAAAAATATAAATAAATTATAAATGATTCAGAAAAGAATGTAAATAAAGATTCTGTGTCAAAATAAATCAAATGAAAGAAAATATCTGCTGCAGCTGTCGGAAAACAACTTTTTATGGAGATGTAAAACTGACAAAAAACAAAAAATAAAATAAATGAAAAAAGTAGTTGACATTTTGAGTTTTATCGCATATAATAATCTACGTTGCTGAGGCAGACAAGCCAAAGTAATGAAAGATGCGTCAGTAGCTCAGCTGGATAGAGCATACGGCTACGGACCGTAGTGTCGGGAGTTCGAATCTTCTCTGGCGCATGATGAAAACCTCGTAGGTGTTTCGCTTACGAGGTTTTTTGCAATTATTCTATCTTTTTATTTACATCACTGTAGCCTTCCAGCTGTCGTTCGATTTCTTCCAAAATATCCACATAAATTTTAAAATCCCGGCTCAGCTGTTCCCGGCCATGAGGATTCTTTTTGTAACAGATACGGTGTTCCATACTGGCCCAGAAGTCCATGGACATGGTGCGCAGCTGAACCTCTACGGGAAAATATTCCATTGTATCAAGGCAATAAACCGGGATTCCGGCGATATCTAACAGATAATCTCTGGCATTGGCAATGCTGTTTGTTTTTCCCGAGCGCTTAAGCTTTTCCTCAATACTGTCTTTTGACTTGATCCGGCTTTGGATGGTATGGACAGGCCTGCTTTCGGTATGGTTCCCATACAGGCTGTGATCCAGTATTTCCAGTCGGGAAATCAGGATTTTTCTGGCATCCTCATAGGACTGGATCAGGCTGTAATACTGTTCATTGGTCATAATCTGGTGTTCCCTCACTTTAATGTAGTTCATATACCAGAATAGAATACGATTAAACTGTGACAGAATTGTGTAAAAACTGTGTAGGAATTTTACCTGCAGGAATTTTGCCGCAGTTGAAACCTGCCCCGGAATATGGTATGATGATAAGAAGCTCTGCAGATATTTTTGCAGGCAGCGGCGATAAAAAATGACGCAATCGGATACAGAACAGGTGGAGATTTATGACAATACAAAAGCTTTCCATCCAGAATCTGCTTCTGGTAGGATTTACTTTATTTTCGATGTTTTTCGGTGCGGGAAATCTGATCTTTCCTCCGGATCTGGCTGCACGGGCAGGCGCTCAGGTGATTCCGGCTATGGCCGGCTTTTTGATCAGCGCAGTGGGGCTTCCGGTTCTGGGAGTGGCTGCGGTGGCTGTTTCAGGAGGACTTGAAAAGCTGGCGGGAAAAGTGGGCGGGAGATTTTCGCTTTTATTTACTTTAACCGCGTATCTGGCGATCGGCCCCTTCCTGGCGATTCCCAGAACTGCAAGCACTTCCTTTGAGATGACGCTGCTTCCTGTTCTCAGCGGTGCGGGAGTCCAGCTGGGAGATTATCTGGGCCATACGGGCATGACGGTTCAGTTTTGGGCTCAGTTGGGATATTCCTTTGTGTTTTTTGCCATTGCCCTTCTTTTGTCCGTTCATCCGGAAACCCTTTCAGAACGTTTGGGCAAGGTGACCTGTCCGGCACTGTTGATCCTGATTGCAGTATTATTTACGGGAAGGCTGATCTGGCCCATGGAGGGAGTGGGCGAGACAGCGGCAGAATTTGCGGCAGGAGCTTCGGTGAGAGGCTTTATGGAAGGGTATCAGACCATGGATACGCTTGCGGCTTTAAATTTTGGCATTATCATTTCTCTTAATATAAGAAATAAGGGGATTTCCAGAGAGGATTCCGTAATCCGGGAAACGATAAAGGCCGGACTTATGGCGGGGATCCTTTTATCTCTGGTCTATGGTGCTTTGGCCTATATTGGAGGCCCTGTAGGACAGCAGGAGGGAGCAGGCACCAACGGAGCCAGAATCCTGACCTTTGTGGCCGGAGATCTTTTTGGCATTTCGGGAATGGTGATTTTGGGGATTATCTTTTTTATCGCCTGCCTGAATACCTGTGTGGGACTGATCTGCTGCTGCAGCCAGTTTTTTTCTACTCTGGCGCCATGCGTTGGATATCGGATATGGACGGTGGTTTTTGCAGTTATCAGCCTTTTGATTTCCAGCGCGGGACTGGACCGTATTTTGAAATATTCCGTTCCTGTTTTAAATGCCGTTTATCCGATCGCGATTGTTCTCATTGCTCTAGCTTTTATGGAGCGGTTTACAGGGCGCAGGATCTGGGTGTACCGTCTGTCGATCCTGTTTACTGCGGCGGTAAGCGTTGTCTGGACCATGGATCAGGCAGCTCTTGCGATTCCGGGCATAACGGAAGGTATGAGGCATCTTCCAGGCTATGCTCCCGGTCTTGGATGGCTGCTGCCGGCTGTGATTGGCGGGCTGCTTGGAAGGATGATTCCCGGAGGAAATGAAACGGGGGATGGGCAGGGGTAAGAAAAATCCCCAGAAATGACATAAGAGAAAGGACAGCAGGATGACAGGATCAATCTGGATGCTTCATGCAAAAAAAGCTGATTTTAACGCTCTGTCAGGACGGTTTCACATCAGTCCGGTGACAGCCAGAATTATACGAAACAGGGATATTGAAAGCGAAGCGGAATTTGACCGCTATCTGAATGGAAGCCTGGAGGATCTTTATTCCCCCGGGCTTTTGCCCGATATGGAGGAGGCGGTTCAGCGGATCTGCCGGGCAGTACAGGAAAAACGGCGCCTGCGGATTGTGGGGGATTATGATATCGACGGCGTATGTTCCACCGCTATTTTATATAAGGGATTCAAACGGATCGGAGCCTGTGCGGACTATGTGATCCCAGAGCGGATCCGGGACGGTTACGGCATCAACGAGCATATCATTGAGGCTGCGGCGGCAGATGGGATACAGACCATTGTAACCTGTGACAACGGCATTGCCGCCATCAGCCAGATTGCCCTGGCAAAGGAGCTGGGGCTGGAGGTGATCATTACAGATCACCACGATATCCAGACCAATGAGGAAACAGGGGAAGACCTGATGCCTCCCGCAGATGTAATTGTAAATCCCAAGCGCAGGGACAGCCGGTATCCGTGGCCGGAGATCTGCGGAGCCATGGTGGCCTTTAAGCTTGTTGGCGCTCTCTATGAAGCATACGGCATCAGCCGTAAGGAATGGCTTGAACTTCTGGAGCTTGCTGCCATTGCTACGGTGGGAGATGTGATGAAGCTGAAGGATGAAAACAGGATTGTGGTAAAGGAGGGCTTAAAGCGTCTGGCTGTGACCGGAAATCCGGGCCTTAAAAGCCTGATTTATAAAAATGCGCTGGATCCGGCAAATATCAGTGCGTACCATATTGGTTTTGTCCTGGGGCCCTGTTTAAATGCCAGCGGACGGCTTCAGACGGCCAGACTGGCCATGGAGCTTTTGCTGTGCGAAGATACTGCAAGGGCGGATTCTATTGCAGAGGAATTAAAGGAATTAAACGACCGGAGAAAGGCTATGACGCAGGAGAATGTGGATGCGGCGGCGCTTCAGGTGGAAACAGAGCTTAAGGATGACAAGGTTTTAGTGGTCTTTCTGCCCGACTGCCATGAGTCCCTGGCTGGAATTGTAGCCGGACGGATCAGAGAGCGGTACAATAAGCCTGTTTTTGTCCTTACAAGGGCAGAAGGATGCGCCAAGGGATCCGGCCGTTCTATCGAGGCCTACCATATGTTCCATGCCCTGGTAGAGGTAAAGGATCTGCTGCTGAAATTCGGAGGCCATCCCATGGCGGCCGGTTTTTCGCTGGAAGAAGCAGATGTAGGAGAATTCCGCAGACGGCTCAATGAAAATGCGGCAGATAAGCTTACGCCTGATGATTTTATCCCCAGAGTATGGATTGATGTGGCAATGCCCTTTGAATATATTTCGGAGGAGCTGATCTGCGATCTGGAACGGCTTGAGCCTTTTGGACAGGGCAATGAAAAGCCCCAGTTTGCTCAGAAGGCCATGGGGATACGAAGCGCCCGTGTAATGGGAAAAAACCGCAATGTAGTGCGTCTTTCTCTTGTAAATGAACGGGGCTTTTCCATGGATGGGATTGTGTTCGGGGATGGAGATGCCTTTATGGAGGAAATGGGTTCAAACCGTCAGATTGACATTATTTATTATCCCACTGTAAATGAATATAATGGAAACCGGAGCCTTCAGGTAGTGATAAAAGCATGGAAATTTAAGAATTGACAGTTATTTTGCAGACAAAACCGAAAATGTGTCCGTATCAGGGAGTATTGCATTTTATAATCAGATAGGTTATAATCGCAGAAAAGAGCGGAAAGGACGGTAGGCTGCAATGGTAAATACAGTTATGGATTTTATTACAGGCTATGACAAGGAAGTGGGCGAGGCGATTCAGGCGGAGTGCAGGCGCCAGAGACAGAATCTGGAGCTGATCGCTTCTGAAAATATTGTTTCGGAGCCGGTAATGATGGCAATGGGAACAGTTCTTACAAATAAGTATGCGGAAGGATACTCAGGAAAGCGCTATTACGGCGGCTGCCAGTGTGTGGATGTAGTGGAGGATCTGGCAATCGAACGTGCAAAGAAGCTGTTTGGCTGTGATTACGCCAACGTACAGCCCCATTCCGGCGCACAGGCCAATATGGCGGTATTTGTAGCCATGTTAAAGCCGGGAGATACGGTTATGGGTATGAATTTGGATCACGGCGGCCATCTGACCCACGGAAGTCCTGTAAACTTTTCCGGCCTTTATTTTAATATTGTACCCTACGGCGTAGACGATCAGGGATTCATTGACTATGACGAGGTAGAGCGCAAGGCCAGGGAATCGAAGCCAAAGCTGATCGTGGCGGGAGCCAGTGCCTATGCAAGAACCATTGACTTTAAGCGCTTCCGTGAGATTGCGGACGAGGTAGGCGCCTATCTGATGGTGGATATGGCCCATATTGCAGGTTTAGTGGCAACGGGAGAGCATCCAAGCCCCATTCCATACGCAGACGTAGTGACTACTACCACCCATAAGACGCTCAGAGGTCCCAGAGGCGGCATGATCCTGGCAAATAAGGAGGCGGCAGAGAAGTTTAACTTCAATAAGGCCATTTTCCCGGGAACCCAGGGCGGTCCCTTAGAGCATGTGATCGCAGCCAAGGCAGTGTGTCTGGGCGAAGCCTTAAAGCCTGAATTTAAGGAATATGCCCATCAGGTTGTTTTAAATGCAAAGGCCCTTGCAGAGGCTCTTAAAAAGCAGGGATTCAAACTTTTAACCGACGGTACGGACAATCATCTGATGCTGGTTGACCTGCGCGGTCTGGATATTTCCGGAAAAGAGCTTCAGAACCGCTGTGATGAGGTATGCATTACATTGAATAAAAATACCGTTCCCAATGACCCCAGAAGCCCCTTTGTTACCTCCGGCGTCCGCATCGGTACACCGGCTGTCACCACCAGAGGTTTAAAGGAAGAGGACATGGAAAAGATCGCAGAATGTATCTGGCTGACTGCAACGGATTTTGAAAATAAGAAAGAGTATATTAAGGCGGAGGTTGCAAAACTTTGCGATAAGTATCCGCTGTATGAAGGGTAAAATAAAAGATTAACATACAAAAGAAAAAGAGGATCCTGCCATATCCATCGGGTGCGGCAGATCCTCTTTAATTTTACACCTGAACCTTCGGTTCCATCTCTTTTTTCAGATTTTTATGCGCCGTTGCCAGCATAAGCTTGATGCGGTTTAACTGGTTGACCTCGCTGGCACCGGGATCGTAGTCTACGGCAATAATATTGGAGTCGGGATAATTCCTGCGAAGCTCTTTGATCACGCCCTTTCCTACGATATGGTTTGGCAGGCAGCCAAAGGGCTGGGTGCAGACGATGTTTTTCACGCCGCTGTGGATTAGCTCCAGCATTTCTCCTGTAAGGAACCATCCTTCTCCGGTCTGATTGCCCAGGGATACAAAGCCCTTTGCCATATCAGCCAGCTCATTGATGGCTGCGGGAGGTGCAAAATGTCTGCTTGCAGCCAGCTCTTTTCTGGCCGTCCGGCGGAAGTATTCCAAAAGGGCAATTCCCGCATTGCACAGCCGGGCAGTGGACTTCTTCTTGCCCAGATGCTCTGCCTTGAAATTGTTGTTGTAGAAGCAGTAAAGCAGGAAGTCCATCAGATCCGGCATCACGGCTTCCGCTCCTTCGGCTTCCAGAAGCTCTACGATATGGTTATTTGCCAGGGGAGAGAATTTGACAAGGATTTCTCCTACGATTCCTACCTTTGGCTTTTTGATATCCCTTCGCTCCAGACGGTCAAAATCGCGGATGATTCCCTTGATGTTCCGGCCAAACTCCATCATAGCTGCAGAGCGCTTGGACAGGGAGGCGATACAGCGTTTCTTCCATTTTTCATGGAGCGCATCTGCGCTTCCCGGAACTGCTTCATAAGGTCGGGTCGCGTAGAGAACCCGCATAAAGATATCGCCGTATACCACCGCCTGCATAGCCTTTGTAAGCAGAGGAAGGGTGATGGAAAAGCCCGGATTGGTTTCCATGCCGTTTGCATTGATGGAAACCACAGGAATCTGGCTCATGCCGGCTTTTTCAAGGGCACGGCGGATAAAGCCTATGTAGTTGGAGGCGCGGCATCCGCCTCCGGTCTGGGTCATAAAGATGGCTGTACGGTTTAAATCGTATTTTCCGGACAGAAGTGCATCCATGATCTGCCCAATGACGATGAGAGAGGGATAGCAGGCGTCGTTATTCACATAGCGAAGCCCCACATCTACTGCATTTTTATTGTGGTTCTGAAGGATTTCGATATTGTAGCCAAAGGCCCGGATCGCAGGCTCTACCAGATCAAAGTGGATGGGCGACATCTGGGGGCAGAGAAGGGTGTAGTCCTTCTTCATTTCCTTTGTAAATACCACGCGGTTATAGGCGCTGGAAATGATTTTGCGCTCATAATGGCGCTGGTCTCTCACACGGATGGCCGCAATGAGGGAGCGGATCCGGATACGGGCAGAGCCAAGGTTATTCACCTCGTCGATTTTAAGCACAGTGTAAAGCTTCCCGGATCGTGTGAGGATGTCGGAAACCTGGTCTGTGGTAACGGCATCCAGACCGCAGCCAAAGGAATTGAGCTGGATCAGATCCAGATTGTCCTGGGTTTTTACAAAGCTGGCTGCCGCATAGAGGCGGGAATGGTACATCCACTGGTCTGTTACCACTAAAGGCCGTTCTACCTTTCCCAGATGGGAAACAGAATCTTCCGTGAGCACCGCAAAGCCATAGGAGGTGATCACATCCGGGATTCCGTGGTGGATTTCCGGATCCACATGGTAGGGACGGCCTGCCAGAACAATGCCGCGCCTGCCGTGTTCCTTCATCCATTTCAGGGTTTCTTCGCCCTTTCTCTTGATATCCTCTCTGGAGGCGGTTAATTCCTGCCAGGCAGCATGGGCTGCCATACGGATTTCAGCCGCAGGGATCTGGAAAGAACTGGAAAATTCCTTTACCAGCGCATCTGTAAGGATTTTTTCGTTTGTAAATGCCATAAAGGGGTTCATAAAGCGAACCTGTTCCTCTTCCAGGGCTTCTACGTTATTTTTAATGTTTTCCGCATAGGAGGTGACCATGGGGCAGTTATAATGGTTTCCGGCCTCAGGGCTTTCGTTGCGTTCATAGGGGATGCAGGGATAGAAGATAAACTTCACACCCTGGCGGATGAGCCATGATACATGGCCGTGGACCAGCTTGGCAGGATAACACTCCGATTCGCTGGGAATGGATTCAATACCCAGCTCATAAATCTGCTTTGTGGACTGGGGAGAGAGGATCACATGGTAGCGCAGCTTACGGAAAAATACAGCCCAGAAGGGGAAATTTTCATACATATTTAAAACTCTGGGGATCCCTACGCAGCCCCGGTCTGCCTCATCCATGGGAAGGGGCTCATAGTCAAACATCCGGCGGTATTTATAGTCAAAAAGGTTCGGAATTTCCTTTTTGGCTTTTTCTATTCCAAGGCCACGTTCACAGCGGTTTCCGGAAATATACCGGCGGCTGCTTCCAAACTGGTTCACAGTCAGGACACAGTGGTTATTGCATCCCTTGCACCGGGCCATGGAGGTGGTATATTTTAAGGAAATGATCTTGTCTAAAGCCATAGTAGAGGTTTCTTTTTCACCGCCCAGGTGGTAGCGCTCTCTGGCGATCAGGGCTGCTCCGAAGGCGCCCATGATGCCTGCGATATCAGGACGGACAGCCCGGCAGCCGGAGATCCGCTCAAAGCTGCGGAGCACGGCGTCATTGTAGAAGGTTCCGCCCTGCACCACTACATGGCTTCCAAGATCAGAGGCATTTGTGATTTTGATTACCTTAAATAAAGCGTTTTTAATCACAGAGTAGGCCAGTCCGGCAGAGATATCTGCTACGGTCGCTCCCTCCTTCTGGGCCTGCTTTACATTGGAATTCATAAATACGGTGCAGCGTGTGCCAAGATCGATGGGATTTTTGGCAAAAAGTGCTTCCTTTGCAAAATCCGCTACACTGTAATTTAAGCTTTTGGAAAAGGTTTCGATGAAGGAACCGCAGCCGGAGGAGCAGGCCTCGTTTAGCTGTACGCTGTCTACGGTGCCGTCCTTGATGCGGATACACTTCATATCCTGGCCTCCGATATCCAGGATGCAGTCTACCTCAGGATCAAAGAAGGCGGCCGCATAGTAATGGGAAATGGTTTCCACTTCTCCCTCGTCCAGCAAAAAAGCGGCTTTTAACAGGGCTTCTCCATATCCCGTGGAGCAGGACCATGCGATTTTTGCCTTGTCTGTCATCTGCTCTTTGATCTCTCTGGCCGCCTGGATGGCTGCTGCAAGAGGGCTTCCGTTGTTATTTTCATAAAAACGGTATAAAAGGGAGCCGTCCTCGCCTACAAGGGCCACTTTTGTAGTGGTAGAGCCGGCATCAATACCCAGATAACAAAGCCCTTCATAGGAAGAAAGATCCGAGGATCTTACATGATTGTGAGCATGGTCTGCAAGAAAAGCATCATACTCTTCCTGGTTTTTAAAAAGAGGTTCCATGCGCTTTACCTCAAAATCCATCTGCACCCCGGAGGAAAGGGTTTTGATCAGATCCGCTATGGAAAGGGGCGTCTGATCTTCTTTAGGGTTCATAGCGGCGCCCACCGCAGCAAACAGGTGGGAGTGCTCCGGGGCAATGGTCTGCTCCGGCGTCAGGTGAAGGGTACGGACAAATGCCTTTCTCAGCTCCGGAAGGAAGTGGAGGGGACCGCCTAAAAATGCCACGTTTCCCCGGATAGGCTTGCCACAGGCCAGGCCGCTGATGGTCTGGTTTACCACTGCCTGGAAAATAGAAGCCGCCAGATCCTCATGGGTAGCGCCGTCATTGATCAGGGGCTGGATATCCGATTTGGCAAATACACCGCAGCGGGCTGCAATGGGGTAGATCGCCTGATAATTTTTGGCATATTCATTTAAGCCGGAGGCGTCCGTCTGAAGCAGGGAGGCCATCTGGTCGATGAAGGAGCCGGTGCCTCCCGCACAGATGCCATTCATGCGCTGATCGATTCCGCCGGTAAAATAAATGATCTTTGCGTCCTCACCGCCCAGCTCAATGGCTACGTCAGTCTGGGGCGCATAATCCTGAAGAGAGGAGGCAACGGCTACGACCTCCTGTACAAAGGGGATATGAAGATGGGAGGAGAGTGTCAGGCCGCCGGAGCCGGTGATCACAGGAATAACAAGAATATCTCCGGTCTGTGATACCGCTTTTTTTAAAAGCTTTGCCAGAGTTTCCTGAATATTGGCATAATGGCGTTCATAGTCGGAAAAAAGGATACGGTTTTCCTGATCCAGCACAGCCACCTTTACGGTGGTGGAGCCGATATCGACACCTAAACGGTAAGTTGTACTCATCTGATTCATAGATACGGGTTTTGACCCTGCCCTCCTTTGTAGTCTGATCCAGGACTCTTCTGTATGAAAGAGGCAGCCCCAAATAACATGGGCTGCACTGGTTTGGCGTATATTTTATAATAAAATTCGTATAAAAACTGTGACAAAAGCAACAGACAAAAATGTTCACGCTAAAGTGTAGCACAAATCCAAGGCAAATACAATCAGGGAAGAACGTTAAAAAAACGTTAATAAATTGTAGGATGTTTGTAAAAATTGCGTTTTATGTAAAATGGAGTTCTAATCCATTTGACAAAATCGTAGGCAGTCACTATAATTAGGGGGTAAAATTTCAGAATGGGGGAGAGTTCGCATGATACGGATTTTTAAAACCGAAGATGGTACGATTCATGAAAAGCAAGAGATGCAGCCCGGAAGCTGGATCGCTCTTACGAACCCTACCGCTTCTGAAATCATAGATGTAGCGGATGCCTGCCGCATTGATCCGGATCATTTAAAAGCGCCTCTGGATGAAGAAGAGCGTTCACGTATTGAGGCAGAGGATGAATACACTCTGATCCTGGTGGATATACCATCTATAGAGGAGCGAAACGGGAAAGACTGGTTTGTTACGATCCCTATGGCGATCATTACTACCAGGGATGTGCTGATCACGGTCTGCCTGGAGGAAACGCCCATTTTAAGCGCTTTTATGGACGGCAGGGTGAGAGATTTCCATACATTTATGAAAACCAGATTTATCCTGCAGATTCTTTATAAAAATGCCACTCAGTATCTGCAGTATTTGAGGATCATTGACAAGAAGAGCGAAGTGATCGAAAACAAACTTCATCAGGCTCAGAAAAATGAAGAGCTGATCGAGCTTTTGGAGCTGCAGAAATCACTGGTATACTTTACCACGTCTCTCCGTTCCAATGAAGTGGTGCTGGAGCGTCTGTTAAAGCTTGACAAGATCAAGAAATATCCGGAGGATACAGATCTTTTGGAGGACGTTATCATTGAGAACAAGCAGGCCATGGAGATGACGAGTATTTATAATGGAATTTTAAGCGGTACTATGGATACCTTTGCTTCCGTTATTTCCAACAACCTGAATATTGTTATGAAGTTTTTGGCCACAGTGACCATTGTCCTGTCCATCCCGACTATGGTAGCGAGCTTTTACGGCATGAATGTGCTGCCAAAGGGGATGCCCTTTGCAGACAGCCCCTATGGATTCTGGATCGTCCTGGGATTTGCAGTGGCCCTGTCCTTAATTGTGGCGTATATTTTTAATAAGAAGGATCTGTTTTGAAATGAGGGGATTTTAAATGAATCATTTTGTAAATAATGCAAAGCGCAGTCTGAGGCGTATGATGGGAGGCAGTATCATTGACATCGTATGCGGCCTGCAGATCCTGGGCGTTGTGACCTATCTGCTTTCTCCGGAGTTTTTTGGCTATCTGATCCTGAATCCTGCGCTGGTTGTCCGGGGGCAGATCTGGAGAATTGTAACGTTTCTTGCATATCCGCCGGCAGTTACGGGCGGAGATGCGATCAGCTTTGTTATTTTTAATGCCATTGGCATTTACTGTGTCCGGCTTTTTGGATTGCTGGTAGAGCAGGTTTGGGGACGGTTTAAGTTTAACTGTTATATTATATCCGGCGTACTGCTTCATGCGGCTGTTTCCGTGCTGATCTACCTGATCACAGGTATGCCTCTGCCGCTGTTCCCCAATTATCTGGTGTACTCATTCTTCTTTGTGTTCGCACTGATGTTTCCGGATATGCAGGTGCTTTTTATGATGCTTATTCCCTTAAAGTCCAGCTGGATTGCCGTATTTGAAGGGGTAATGTATATCTATTCTTTTGTGAGAGGCAGCCTGATCGACCGGATAGAGATTCTGTTAAGCATCGCTCTTATGGGTATCTTTTTTGGATGGCTTACCTTTGGAAAAAAAGGCCCGGTTTATCAGAAAAAGCGTTCCAGAGAGTTCCAGAAAAAGACGGAGAAGATCCGGGTGGTGAAAAATCCCCACCGCTGTGCAGTCTGCGGACGCACCTCAGAGGACAGCCCTGGGATGGAATTCCGCTACTGTTCCAAATGCGAAGGCAGTTATGAGTACTGCATGGATCATTTATACACGCACAAACATGTCAAAAAAGGAGAAAAGCCTGAGGAATAGTCCGGGTTTTGCTTCTTTCCATAAATTCCCGGAAGCAGCTTCCCCACATATTAAAGCCTGCGCCGGATCGCTTTACACAACTTACGTTTAATAATGGAGGATTAAAATGAAAAAGACAAAGATCATCTGTACCATGGGTCCCAATACCAATGACAAGAATGTTATGCTGGGGCTGGCAAAGAATGGCATGGACGTTGCCCGCTTTAACTTTTCTCATGGTGATTATGCAGAGCATCTGGGACGTCTGGAAATCTTAAAGGAAGTGCGCAAGGAACTGGATATTCCGGTTGCAGCCCTTCTGGATACAAAGGGACCGGAGATCCGTACCGGCATTTTAAAGGACGGAAAGAAGGTCACTTTAAAAGAGGGACAGATCTATACGCTGACTACCAGAGAAATCGTTGGCGATGATACCATCGGCCATATCAATTACAGCGGCTTAAATGAGGACGTTTCTGCAGGAAACACCATTCTGATCGATGACGGCCTGATCGAGTTAAAGGTAAATGAGGTAAATGATACAGATATCGTATGTACCGTTGTAAACGGCGGCGAGCTTGGCGAGAGAAAGGGCGTAAATGTTCCTAACGTAAGCATCAAGCTTCCGGCTCTGACTGAGAAGGATAAGGAAGATATCCGTTTCGGCATCAAGCAGGGCTTTGATTTTATTGCAGCTTCCTTTGTCCGCACGGCAGACTGCATCCGGGAGATCAAGGCTATGCTGGATGAGGCAGGCTCTTCCATAAAGGTAATTGCAAAGATTGAGAATGCAGAGGGAATTGAGAATCTGGATGAGATTATCGCTGAGGCTGACGGCATCATGGTTGCCCGCGGCGACATGGGTGTTGAGATCCCGGCTCAGAAGGTTCCAAATATTCAGAAGATGATCATCCGCAAGTGTAATGTGGCCTGCAAGACTGTTATTACTGCAACCCAGATGCTGGATTCCATGATCCGTAACCCAAGACCGACCCGTGCAGAGGTAACAGACGTTGCAAACGCAGTGTATGACGGTACAGACGCCGTGATGCTTTCCGGCGAGACTGCCATGGGTAAGTATCCGGTTGAGGCGTTAAAGATGATGAGTTCCATTGTTGAGGAGACAGAAAGCTATCTGGATTACACTGCATACCGCCAGCGTAAGGTAAGCGCAGAGAACATGAAGAACGTTTCTAACGCTGTATGCTGCGCTTCTGTTTCCACTGCCCATGATATCGGCGCTGATTATATCATTGTTCCAAGTATTACAGGCTTTACCTCTATGATGCTCTCCAAGTGGAAGCCGGCTGCCCGTATCCTGGGAATGTCCCCAAGTATGTCTACTGTACGTCAGATGCAGCTTCAGTGGGGCGTAACTCCCGTATGGTCCCGCCGCGCAGATTCTACCGATGAGCTGATCGAAAATTCCATTGAGGAGCTTAAGGAAAAGAATTTCGTGGAAAGCGGAAAGCTGGCTGTACTGACTGCCGGTGTGGTAAGCTATGCGAGACGCCATGAGGAGGCTGCCCAGACCAACATCATGCGTGTGGTAGAAATTAACTAAAAATTGAACTGGACAAAGAAGTCTGCCCGGGAGTACAATGTTTGGCAAGGACATTGTGCTTTCAGACAGACTTTTTACAGTTTTGGAGCAAAGCGGACGAAGGAGGAAATTTGCTGTGGAGAAGAAACCATTTGTTACAAAAGAGCAGTTGGAGGAGATTACAAAGACGTATCCAACGCCGTTTCACCTGTATGATGAAAAAGGGATCAGGGAAAATGCCAGACAGTTAAAGGAGGCATTTTCATGGAATAAGGGATATAAGGAATACTTTGCGGTAAAGGCTACGCCTAATCCCTTTATTTTAAATATTTTAAAGGAGTATGGCTGCGGTACGGACTGCTCCTCCATGACAGAGCTTATGATGTCAAAGGCCTGCGGTTTTTCCGGAAACGACATCATGTTTTCTTCCAATGATACGCCTCTGGAGGAATTTGCCTATGCTGCAAAGCTGGGGGCGATCATCAATCTGGATGATATTACCCATATTGAGTGTGTGGAGCAGACGCTGGGGTATATTCCTGAGACCATCAGCTGCCGCTTTAATCCCGGCGGTGTTTTTAAGATCAGCAATGATATTATGGATAATCCCGGCGATTCCAAGTACGGTATGACAACGGAACAGATATTTGAGGCATTTAAGATCTTAAAGGCCAAGGGAGCAAAGAATTTCGGCATTCATGCCTTTTTGGCAAGCAACACGGTGACAAATGAGTATTACCCCATGCTGGCAAAGATCCTGTTTGAGCTGGCAGTCCGCCTCCATGAGGAAACGGGGGCTCATATTTCCTTTATCAATCTTTCCGGAGGTATCGGCATCCCTTACCGTCCGGATCAGGAGCCTAATGATATCCGCGCCATCGGCGAAGGGGTGCGGCAGGTCTATGAGGAGGTTTTGGTGCCTGCGGGTATGGGTGATGTAGCGCTGTGCACAGAGCTGGGCCGTTTTATGCTGGGCCCCTATGGCTGTCTGGTTACAAAGGCCATCCATGAGAAGCATACCCATAAAGAGTATGTGGGTGTAGACGCCTGTGCGGTAAACCTGATGCGTCCCGCCATGTACGGCGCCTACCATCATATTACGGTGATGGGAAAGGAAAATGCACCCTGTGACCATATGTATGATATAGTGGGTTCCCTGTGCGAAAATAATGATAAATTTGCCATTGACCGGATGCTGCCTGAGATTGAAAAGGGTGATCTGCTGGTGATCCATGATACTGGAGCCCACGGTTTTGCCATGGGATATAATTACAATGGAAAATTAAGATCAGCAGAGCTTCTTTTAAAAGAAGACGGCTCGGCAGAAATGATCCGGAGGGCAGAGACGCCAAAGGATTACTTCGCTACCTTTGATTTTTGTAACATACTAAAGGATGCAGAATAAGGAGGTCTTAAAATGGCTGAGATCGGTTTTATCGGAATGGGAAATATGGGCCTGGCGATCCTGCACGGTCTTTTAAAGACCTGTGAGCCGGGAAGATTTATTTTTACGGCAGCTCATGCAGAAAAGATGGCTGCGGTTACAGAAGCTACCGGCGTGCCTCATGCAGAGTCCAACCGGGCCTGCGCGCAGAGCTGCAAATATCTGATCCTTGCGGTTAAGCCCCAGTATTTTGATGTAGTATTTGATGAGATCCGCGAGGTATTAGAGGAGGATCAGGTGGTGATCTCCCTGGCTCCGGGACAGACCATTTCCAGTTTAAAGGAGCGGCTGGGAGATGAGATCCGTGTGGTGCGGGCCATGCCAAATACTCCGGCTATGCTGGGAGCGGGAATGACGGGGATCGCCTTTGGCACTGATCCATTTACAGAGGAGGAAAAGGAGCAGATCTGCGCGGTCTTTAAAAGCTGTGGCGGCGTGGAGCTGATAGAGGAGAGCCAGATGGAGGCTGTGGGCTGCGTCAGCGGCTGCTCTCCGGCCTTTGTATACATGTTTATCGAGGCACTGGCAGACAGCGGTGTGAAATATGGGCTTCCCCGTAAAACAGCCTGTGAAATGGCAGCCCAGACCGTTCTTGGAAGCGCGAAAATGGTACTGGAAACGGGAAAGCATCCGGGGCAGTTAAAGGATGAGGTCTGCTCTCCGGGCGGAACCACCATTGCGGGAGTATCTGCTCTGGAAGAATTTGGATTTCGCAATGCAGTGATCAAAGCGGCAGACGCCTGCTATGAAAAAAGCCAGAAAATGAAATAGGGGAGGAAAAAACATGGCACAGAAACCAGAAAATGAAGGAATGCCGGTGATCCGTCTGGATCGGCAGCTAAAATATCAGGGAAATATTTTAAAGATTTACGAGGATACGGTTCTTGCCAACGGCCATGAGGCCCATTGGGACTATATCCACCATGACGGAGCTGCGGCAGTGCTGCCGGTAACGGATGAAGGAAAAATCCTCATGGTGCGCCAGTACAGAAACGCACTGGATCGTTTTACTCTGGAGATCCCGGCAGGAAAGCTGGATGATCCCAAAGAACCCAAAATTGAGTGTGCGTACCGGGAACTGGAGGAGGAAACGGGCTTTAAGACAGAAAAACTGGAATATCTGATCAGTGTTAATACTACGGTAGCCTTCTGCGATGAGGCCATTGATATTTTTGTTGCCCACAATCTGGTGCCAAGCCATCAGCATCTGGATGAGGATGAGGTCATAGAAGTAGAGGCCTGGGAGCTTAAGGATTTAGAGGAGCTGATCTTTACGGGAAAAATCACAGACGGAAAGACCATTGCCGCCATTATGGCTTACGGACGTAAGTACCGGAGTGTGGATAAGAAGGACGAGTTTGTATAAAATAGAAGGGTGAGCAGGATGGAAGAACGTGCGCCGGGAATTTATGAAGTGAAACTGTACAGCACGGGAGCCGGTGTGGATGAAATTCGTATTTTCCTGTCTGGAATACCTCTATGATGAGGACTTTGCCTTAAGAGAGAACCGAAACGGAATCCTGTACTGGGAGACTCCCTGATACATACGGATCCCTCCGGCCGCATACACCTGTTTTAAGGGGAAACAGGGAGAAACGGGAATGAAGATCAGAGGGAAAAAAATGGCGCTGGCAGCCAGAACGGTGACAGCTTTCAGACAGCGGCGTTTTTCCTATGAGGACTGGCTTATATTCTGCTTTGGAGCCGGGATCATAGGGGGAACAGCCGTTGTGCTTTTATTTGGAGAAGGAGCACTGGGAAGGGGCTTGCTTGCAGGAGAAGGCAGGGAGGATCTCTGGGGGAAGGGGATGATTTCCTGCCTGACAGAGACATTGAAAGATGGGGGGCTGGAACAGGCAATGAAGGAAGCCGGCGTTGTGAGTCTGCTGGCAAAGCGGCTGCTTCAGATGGCTGCAGGATGGGTGGCAGGTCTAACGATCTGCAGCCCCTTCTTTTTTGGCTGCATTACCTGCTGGGGCGGAATGTGCCTTTCCGGGGCCTTGGCTTTTCTCACATTGGAAAAGGGCGTCTGGGGACTTCCAGTGTTTCTCTGGCTTTTGTTTCCACAGGGGGTGATTTATGGGATTACCTGGGCAGTCCTTGCAGGCTGGGCCGGAGGACGGGAACACCGTCTTCATCTGGCAGCTTTTTTTCTTCTGCTTCTTTTTACCGCAGCCGGAGCTCTGTTAGAGGGGATTTTTCATCACCCGTAATGTTTTCAGCCCTACTGTTCCAAAAGCCAGCAAAAGAGCTGACTGAAGTAGGTATCTGCGGCCTGGGGCTGTGAAAACAGCGAGTCATCATAAAGCACATAGGTGAGAGGGGACTTGTAATCCTCCCGGAAGGAAGGTTCCTTAAAGGGGCCAAACTGAGGGAGGAACAGGCCCTCTTTTTTTGTGTAGCAGGTTCGGGCAGTGGCCTTTTTCCGGGCAGACCGATCTACATACTCCCCTACGCTTTTATGGACGGCTGTGTCTTCAAAGGGGAGATAGTAGTAATCCTTATAATCGGGATAAAAATATTTAAGGCAGCTGCGGCAGAGGCGGATGGTGCAGACGGCTTTATTTTCATATAGCTCCAGACTCACCGGACCGGAAGAATATTCCAGCGGAACGGGAACAGAAACAGAGGCGGTACCCGTAAGATGCAGAAAGGGCGTGTCCGTGGGTTCTGTACAGTCACCCTCCCATAATTCAGGAGCCTGAGGGAAAAGAGGGGATGAAAAGAAATCTGCATAGCTTAAAATGGGAAGGATAGCGGGCATTCCCTTTAAATCATCCTCATTGTGAAGGATCAGCAGATCATAGAGCGATTTTTCATGGGTGTGCAGATAATCGCGGTAGACCTCAATTAACTGTCCTCCAGTGTACTTATCCTCACGGGAAATGCCTAAAAACTGCTCAATGGCCTTCTGCTTCATGCTTTCTAATCCCAGAAGCTTCCGGTAAGGACGGATTTTTTTGTAGATATCCATACTTTCCATGCCCTCAAAGCTGTGGGAAAGACCCAGCCTGCGGCAGCATTTTTCCAGATAGGGAATGTCAAACCGGTCGCCGTTAAAGTGGATCAGGGTTTTAAAACGTTTTATAAAGACAAAGAATGCATCTAAAAGTTCTGATTCCGCCTGTCTGGTATCTGCAAACCACTGGATCAGCTTCCAGCCAAAGCCGTCATGGTACACGCAGCCGATCAGGTAGAGCTGGGAAGTGTCTCCGGAAAATCCGGTTGTTTCAATATCGAAGAAAAGCAGCTGTTCTTTTGGCCCGATCCGGTCCAGGGGATAGGTCTCCGGAAAATCAATGGGATGCTTAATGGTGATCATGGTGTTCCTTTCTGATATAGTTACTGAGGACAGTTTAGCGGAAAATAGGGAAATATGCAAGCATCTGTCAAAGGTGTATTTTAAAAACAGAAAATACGTTCGATACACCACTTGCATTGCGTGTGGCGGTATGTTATGATGAAGGTCAGAAATAAAAGCTGCCGGGAGCGGCAGAACGCACAGAGAAAAGGAACTGGATCGATGATATCATATATAAAAGGAACCCTGGAAGCAGTGGAAGAGGACATGATCATAGTGGAGACAGGAGGCATTGGCTATGGGATCCGTGTGCCTTTGTCCCTCTTAGAAGAGCTTCCGTCTCTGGGCTCTCCGGTGATTGTTCATACGTATTTTCAGGTCCGTGAGGATTCCATGACGCTTTACGGCTTTCTTAACCGGCAGGACAGAGAGATGTTTAAGCAGCTTATCAGCGTAAACGGCATCGGCCCCAGAGGCGCTCTGGGGATTTTGTCTGTTATGCGGCCCGACGACCTGCGGACGGCTATTGTAAGCGGCGACGCCAAGGCCATTTCCAGGGCACCCGGTATCGGCCCCAAAACGGCCCAGAGGCTGATTTTGGATTTAAAGGATAAGGTGGATCTGGAAGAGGTGATTTCCGGCTTTGGGGGCGGAAACGGCAGTGCAGTCCGGACCGAGGAACTTTCCGGGCTGGCATCAGCTGCAAAAGAAGCTGTGGAGGCCCTTACGGCCCTTGGCTATACGGGGGCAGAGGCTTCCAGGGCGGTAAAGCGCGTGGAAATGACAGAGGGAATGAATTCAGAGGATGTGCTTAAGGCTTCTTTAAAATTTCTGACCTTTCTGTAAGGGAAGAACTTAAAGGAAATAATTGGAAAATGATGAGGGACTTATGGAACGCAGGATCATAACAACAGAGGCAACAGAGGAGGATGTGCGTATTGAGACTACGCTGCGTCCTCAGTGCCTTGAGGACTATATTGGGCAGGAGAAGATCAAATCCACTCTGAAAATCTATATTGAGGCAGCCAAATCCAGAGGGGAAGCGCTGGATCATGTGCTGTTTTACGGCCCCCCTGGCCTTGGAAAGACCACCCTTTCCGGGATTATTGCAAATGAGATGGGAACGAAGATGAAGGTAACCAGCGGCCCGGCCATTGAAAAGCCTGGGGAGATGGCTGCGATCTTAAATAACCTTCAGGAGGGGGATGTGCTCTTTGTGGATGAGATCCACCGTTTAAACCGTCAGGTGGAGGAGGTACTTTATCCAGCCATGGAGGACTTTGCCATAGATATTATGCTGGGAAAGGATTCTTCGGCCCGCTCCATCCGTCTGGAGCTACCCCATTTTACTCTGGTGGGCGCTACTACCAGAGCCGGCCTTCTTACGGCTCCTTTAAGAGACCGGTTCGGAGTGGTTCAGCGCCTGGAATTTTATACGCCCCAGGAGCTTAAGACCATTATCATACATTCCGCAGGGGTGCTGGGAGTGGAGATCGATCCGGAAGGGGCATTAGAGCTTGCCAGACGGTCCAGAGGTACGCCCAGACTGGCAAACCGCCTTTTAAAAAGGGTAAGAGACTTCGCTCAGGTAAAATATGACGGAGCGATCACGAAAGAAGTGACGGATTTTGCTCTGGATATCATGGATGTGGACAAGCTGGGACTGGATCAGAATGACAGAAATATCCTGCTTATGATCATTGAGAAGTTTTCCGGCGGCCCTGTAGGGCTTGATACGCTGGCTGCGGCTCTGGGGGAAGACGCCGGAACCTTAGAGGATGTGTATGAACCCTATCTTCTGATGAACGGCCTGATCAACCGCACGCCCAGAGGAAGGATGGCCACAGAGAGCGCTTATCGTCATTTGGGCTTGGAAATGGGATGAAAATGTGGTAAGCTTCTGTTAGAGGGAAAGAACGTTTCCCCGGATCAGACAGGAGAATGAGTGAAGTATGGAAACAAAGAATTATACACAGGTTTTAATCGACGGAAAAATATATACTCTGGGCGGAAGCGAGGACGAGGCTTATCTTCAGCGGACGGCCAGCTATGTAAATGAAAAGAATATGCAGCTGCGCGGGATTCCGGGTTTCTCCAAGCAGAGTGCGGATTATCAGCAGGTTATGATCCAGTTAAATATTGCAGACGATTATTTTAAGGCGCTGGATCATTCGGAACAGATGGAAGAGGAACGCAACCGGATGGAAAAGGAGAGCTACAGCTTAAAGCATGAGCTGGTAAGCACTCAGATGAAGCTGGAAGCTGTGCTTAAGGATCTGGAGGAGCGCCAGGTGCAGCTGGAGGAGACGGCTTCACATTTAGCGAAGCTGGAACGGGAAAACAGAAATCTTACCCGCCAGAATGAAAGGCTGTCTCAGGAGCGGGCTGAGGCAGTGACAGAGGCGGAGCAGATGAAAGCCCTTATGCTTCATCAGGAGAACGAACTCCGGGCAGTGGGAGAAGCGGCTGCTTCTGAGGAAGAGCCTGTTGTTGAGGAGAATCCTGTTTTGGAGGAAGAACCTGAGGTTGGGAAAGAGACAGGAGAAGAGACCGCAGAAGAGGAAGCGGCAGAGGTTTCGAATGAAGAAGCGGAGGTTTCTGAACCGGCGGCTGCTCCTGAAGAAGAGGTTCGGCCTGTTTCCGATGAAGAGCTGGCAAGAAGAGCGCTTCAGGCAGCCAGAAAGGCAGGCTTTCACAGAGGCCGCAGATAGAAGGATACAAAAAAGACAGCATCGGGGGGATGTCTCATGGATTCGTATGGGGCATCCTTTCGTTATCCCTGAAGAGAACGGGGGAGAAATGTGGTTTTGGATCCGTTAAAAGACCAGGAAAGGCGGAAATAACATGAAAGAGAAAAAAAGAGCAGAGCTGCTTGCTCCGGCAGGCTCCTTTGCAAGCTTAAAGGCAGCAGTGGCAGCGGGCGCTGACGCTGTATATATGGGAGGAGCGCGGTTTGGAGCCAGAGCCTATGCTCAAAATGCAGATCAGGATGAGATGATCGCAGCCATTGAATACGCCCATCTCCATGGCTGCCGCCTTTATATGACCGTAAATACGCTCTTTAAGGAGAATGAGCTGGGAGAATTATATGAGTATCTGCTTCCCTATTATAAAGCCGGACTGGACGGTGTGATCGTTCAGGACCTGGGAGCCCTGTCCTTTATTCGGGAGCATTTTCCGGGAATAGAACTTCACGCCAGCACCCAGATGACCATTACCAGTGTTTACGGGGCAAAGGAGCTGAAGCGTCTGGGCTGCTGCCGGGTAGTGCCGGCCAGAGAGGTATCCTTAGAGGAGATCCGCCGGATCTATGATGAGACGGGAATGGATATTGAAACCTTTGTCCACGGAGCGCTGTGCTACTGCTATTCCGGACAGTGCCTTATGAGCAGCCTGATCGGGGGCAGAAGCGGAAACAGGGGCCGGTGCGCCCAGCCCTGCCGTCTTCCCTACCGGGTATATGAGCAGGAAAAAGGAACAGCTGTCAATAAAGAGGATCAGAAATGTGTCCTCAGCATTAAGGATCTGTGCACGCTGGATATTTTGCCCCAGATTCTGGAAGCAGGTGTATTTTCACTGAAGATTGAAGGAAGGATGAAGAGCCCCAGATATACGGCCGGAGTAGTGCGGATTTACCGGAAGTATCTGGACCGGTATCTGGAATACGGTTCAGAAGGGTATTATGTGGAGCCGGAGGATAAAAAAGAGCTTCTGGATCTGTTTGACCGGGGAGGCTTTACCTCCGGCTACTACACCAGACATAATGGCCGCGACATGATCGCTTTAAAGGAAAAGCCGGAATTTCGGGAAACGAACAAAGAACTCTTTGACTTTCTGGACCGGGAATATGTGGAAACAGAGAAGAAAGAGCCTGTGGAGGGGTATGCATATCTGGCGGAGGGACTTCCGTCCGTGCTTACGCTGACCTGCGGGGATATTTCTGTGACGGTTTCCGGACAGGAGCCTCAGGCTGCGAAAAACCAGCCAATGACCAGAGAAAAGGTGATCCGCCAGCTGGGGAAAACAGGGGCTACGGCTTTTGAATTTACAGAGCTTGAGGCAGAGGTATGCGGAGCGCTGTTTCTTCCCGTTCAGGCATTAAATGAACTGCGCAGAGAGGGCTTTGAGGCGCTTACAGAGGCGATCCAGAATCAGTGGAGAAGAAAGGCGCCGGAGGCGGGAGAAGTTCAGAACGGTGCAGATTCCGGTGAGAAAAGCAGCCGGGCGGCTGGATGCGCCGGGCCTGTCCCGGATGAGAGTGCAGGTAAAAGACCGATGTATCTTACGGTATCCGCAGAAACCGGGGATCAGCTGTCTGCAGCGCTTGTCGTGCCGGAGGTCAGGAGGATCTGTCTGGATGCTTCATCCTTTCAGCCGGAGCGCTGGGCAGAATTTGTACAGCTGATCCATCAGGCCGGAAAGGAGTGTTATCTTACCCTCCCGCACATTTTCAGGACCCATGCCATAGGATTTTTCCGAACATACCGTTCCTGTCTGGAGCAGGCAGGTTTTGACGGCCTTTTAATCCGTGCCTTTGAAGAAATACAGTGGATGAGAGAGGAGCAGATTTCCTTTTCTGCTTCCTTTGACGCCTCCGTCTATGCATGGAATCATGGGGCAGTACACACATTGAAGGAGGAGCAGGCTGCTTTTATCACTGCGCCATGGGAACTGAACAGCAGAGAGCTGGAGCCTGTTTTTGAGGCCTGCCGCAGAGAGGGGCTTCCGGCAGATCTGATCGTTTATGGCCGGGCGCCCATGATGGTATCGGCCCAGTGCATTACAAAGACCGTAAAAGGCTGCAGTAAATGTCCCTCTCTTTTGTGGATGAAGGACAGAACCGGAGCACGGCTGCCGGTTCAGAATCACTGTGCGTTCTGCTATAATACGATTTTAAATCCTCTTCCCGTGTCCCTTCACGGCTGCGCAGATTCTGTAAAGCGTCTGGCTCCTGAGGGACTGCGCCTGTGCTTTACAATAGAAACAGGGGAGGAGACAAAGGCAGTATTAAATGCCTTTGCAGCAGAGTTTATCAGAGGAGAAAACGCAGAGCCTCCATTTACAGAATTTACCAGAGGCCATTTCAGGCGGGGAGTAGAATAGGGTATGGTTAATCTGATCCTGGAACTGTCCAAATATGTGATGATTTTTCTCATGGCTGTCTACACCTGGGCGAATTTCCGCTATTTTTCCTTCCCGGACCGGGAACGGAAGCTAAGGCTCTGCGCCAGACAGAACCATGTAATGTTTTTTATGCATTTTCTGGCCTATATGACATTGTTTTTAAAGGCAGAGGATGAAAAGACGTCGGGGCTTTTAGCCGCCTTTTATGCAGCCCAGGCTGTGTTTTTCCTGGTTTATATTTTCCTTACGCGGCGTTTTTACCGGAATGTTTCACGGATTCTGGTAAATAACACCTGTATGCTTCTGGCTGTAGGCCTGATTATGCTGAGCCGTTTGTCCATGTTTCGTGCAGATCCCTTAGATAAGGCTCTAAAGCAGTTTGTAATTATCTGCGGGGCAGCCGTTGTTTCCTGGCTGATCCCGTGGATCATGGAGCGGTTCTGGCAGATTTATAAATTCCAGTGGATTTACGCCGCGGTGGGGATCCTGGCTCTTCTTGCGGTCTGGATCGGAGGGGATGAGAGCTTTGGAGCGCAGCTTTCCTTTACCATTGGAGGAATTTCCATCCAGCCCTCGGAATTTGTAAAGCTGACCTTTGTGCTCTTTACGGCTTCCATGTTTTACCAGTCCACGGAATTGAAACAAGTCTGTATTACAACTGCCGCCGCAGCGGCCCATGTGCTGATCCTGGTTCTGTCAAAGGATCTGGGAGGAGCATTGATCCTGTTTGTAAGCTATGTGCTTATGCTTTTTATCGCCACGGGAAAGAAGCTGTATCTGTTTGGCGGGATTGGACTTGGCTGCGGAGCGGCCGCTGCTGCCTTTGGCCTGTTTGACCATGTAAAGCGCAGAGTGGCTGCCTGGAAAAATCCCTGGGCGGATATTGACAATACGGGTTATCAGATCACCCAGTCGCTGTTTGCCATCGGTACAGGAGGGTGGTTTGGCATGGGGCTGTGCCAGGGAATGCCGGGAAAAATCCCAGTGGTGGAAAAGGATTTTATCTTTGCGGCCATAGGAGAGGAGTTTGGAGGCATCTTTGCCGTCTGCCTGCTTTTAATCTGTCTGGGCTGTTTTATCCAGTTTATGATGATCGCTTCCCGGATGCAGGCCATGTTTTACAAGCTGATTGCCTTTGGGCTGGGAATCCAGTATGTGACGCAGGTATTTTTAACCGTAGGCGGTGTGACGAAGTTTATCCCATCTACCGGCGTGACCCTTCCCTTTGTAAGCTATGGCGGCAGTTCCATTGTGAGCACCTTTATGCTCTTTGCCATGATCCAGGGACTGTATATTATTAAACGAAATGACGAAGAAGAGATGGGGGTGGCTGAGGACTGATGGCAAAAAAAGGAAAAAAACAGGCAGGGAAATCTCCTGCAAACCGCAGTATCCTCAGGATTACCTATGGAATTGCCCTGCTGTTTCTGGCACTTATTTTATATGTAGGGTATTTTATACAGATACAAGGACCGGAGGTGATCAATAATTCCTACAATGCCCGTCTGGACCGTTTTTCCGACCGGGTTCACAGGGGGAAGATCCTGGCGTCTGACGGTACGGTTCTGGCTCACAATGAGGAGGATGAGGATGGAAATGAGCTGCGGGTTTACGACCATGGGGATGTATTTGCACATGTAGTAGGGTATTCCACCAAGGGAAAGACAGGGATTGAGTCTCTGGCAAATTTTTATCTCCTTACATCCCATGTAAATCTCATCGAGCAGGCGGTAAATGAATTAAGCGGAAGGAAAAATCTGGGAGATGATGTGGTAACTACTCTGGACATCAATCTTCAGCAGACCGCCTATTCCGCTTTGGGAGACCGAAGAGGGGCGGTGATCGCCATGGAGCCGGACACGGGAAAGATTTTAGCGATGGTGTCAAAGCCGGACTATGATCCCAATACGCTGCTTACGGACTGGGCTGCTCTCACAGACAGCGCCAATACCCAAAGCCAGCTTTTAAACCGCGCGGCCCAGGGGCTGTATGCTCCCGGTTCTACCTTTAAGATCCTGACTGCCCTGGAATATATCAGGGAGCATCCGGACAATTACAAAGACTTTCATTTTGACTGCAATGGCGTATATCACAATGGAGAGTATTCCATCAAATGCTTTCACAGCGAGGCTCATGGCAGCCAGGATTTTGTAAAGGCCTTTGCCAATTCCTGCAACGGAGCATTTTCAAGCATGGGGCTGGAGCTGGATTTAAACCGGTTTGCAGCTACGGCAGAGGAACTTTTATATAACCGGCCGCTGCCATTTTCCGGCTTTCCTTATAAAGAGAGCAGCTTCAATATGAAAGCCGGAGCCGATATCTGGGAGATTTTGCAGACCTCCATCGGACAGGGAACTACCCTGATCACGCCCCTGCACAGTGTCCTGATCACCTCGGCTGTGGCTAATGGGGGAACGCTGATGAAGCCTTATCTGTTAGACCGGGTAGTAAGTGCAGGCGGGGAAGAGGTTAAGAAGTTTCTTCCGGAGGCCTATGGTTCCATGATGACGGCAGATGAGGCGGGAAAGCTCACAGAGCTTATGAAGGCTGTGACGGATGTGGGCACAGGCTCTGCGGTCCGTACAGAGGATTACACCGCTGCAGTTAAAACAGGAACTGCGGAATTTGAAACCGGAAAGGAAACGCATGCCTGGTTTACGGGCTTTGCCCCGGCAGAAGCTCCAAAGATTGCAGTTACGGTGCTGGTGGAGGAGTCGGGAAGCGGAGGAAAGATAGCAGGGCCTGTTGCCAGGGCCATGTTTGACGCATATCTTTTGAAAAAATAGCGAACTATGTAGAAAACAGCGGTATTTCGTGCTATAATGCCTCTGTTTGTCTGATACAAAAGGAAACGTTGCAAATGACGAAAGGAGCGATCAGGTGTTTCGAGCAGATGATTATGTTAAGGTAACCAGCCTGGCTGAGGCATACGAGCTGTGCCAGAAACGCAGCAGCCTGGTAGTAGGAGGCATGGTGTGGCTGAAAATGACAAACGTGACAAAGCGTATGGTCATCGACTTATCCGGTCTTGGGCTGGACCAGATTGAAGAAAATGAAGAGGAATTTTCCATAGGAGCTATGTGCAGCCTGAGACAGTTGGAAATTCATGAAGGACTGAATACATATTTCGGAGGCATTTTTAAGGAGTGCACCAGACATATCGTAGGAGTTCAGATGCGCAACTGCGCAACTGTAGGCGGAAGTGTATATGCCCGTTTCGGATTTTCCGATATCCTTACCTGCCTGCTGGCTCTTGACGCTTATGTAGAGCTGTACCACGGCGGCATGGTGCCGATCAAAGAGTTCGCAGCCCGTCCGGTTCACAGGGATGACAGAGATATCCTTGTCCGTGTGGTGATCAAAAAGGACGGAAGAAAGGCTGCCTATATCAGCCAGAGAAATTCCAGTACGGATTTCCCGCTGCTTGCAGTCTGCGCTGCAAATCTGGGCAACCAGTGGTTCGTATCCATCGGAGCCAGACCGGCAAAGGCAGCGTTAGTAGAATTTACAGAAGATAATTTTGACACCATAAAGGAAATGGCAAAGCAGGCAGCAGACGCAGTTTCCTATGGAGATAATACAAGAGGCAGCGGACAGTACCGCCATAGCCTGGCAGTTGTGTATGTAAGACGCCTCATGGAGCGCTTAAAGGGAAGGAGTGTGAGCCGGTAATGGAGATTCGCTTTCGTTTAAATGGAAAACAGGTTCAGGCAGAGGTGCGTCCGGATACGGTGCTTCTTGATCTGGTGCGTGAACTGGGCTGCTACAGCGTAAAAAGAGGCTGTGAAACAGCAAACTGTGGCCTGTGTACTGTCTGGCTGGACGGAAAGCCCGTATTGTCATGTTCCACTCTGGCTCTCAGAGCGGATGGACGTCATGTAACTACTCTGGAGGGGCTTCAGAAGGAGGCAGAGGAATTTGGCATGTTCTTAGCCGCTGAGGGCGGAGAGCAGTGCGGCTTCTGCAGCCCGGGCTTTATTATGAACGTACTGGCCATGGAGCGGGAGTTAAAGGATCCTACAGAGGAGGAGATCAAGGAGTATTTAGCCGGAAATCTCTGCCGCTGCAGCGGATATATGTCCCAGCTTCGTGCAGTTAAAAAGTATCTGGATGCAAAGCAGAAAGGAGGCAGGGACTGATGGCATATTCACAGAAACGGCCCGCTGAGGCCAAAAAGCTGCGTGTAGTAGGCGCACCCCTGATCAAGAGAGATGCGAAAGCTCTTGTGACGGGAAAGCCGGTGTATACGGATGATCTTGCCATGAAGGACTGCCTGATCGTAAAGGTTCTGCGCAGCCCCTATGCCCATGCGCTGATCCGTGAGATCGACTGCGCCGTAGCCTCCAAGGTACAGGGAATCGAATGTATCCTTACCTGGAAGGATGTGCCGAAGAAGCGCTTTACCATGGCAGGACAGACCTATCCGGAGCCCAGCCCCTATGACCGTCTGATCCTTGATCAGAGAGTGCGCTTCGTGGGCGACGCGGTAGCCATTGTAGCAGGTGAGGACGAGGCCTGTGTAGACCGGGCCATGCGGTTGATCAAGGTAAAATATGAGGTATTAGAGCCTGTTCTTGATATGCATGATGCAAAGGACGGAGACATTTTAGTTCATCCTGAGGAGGACTGGAAGGCCCTCTGTCCCGTTGGCGCTGACAATATGCGCAATCTCTGTGCCTGCGGTAAGGATGAGGCCGGAGATCTGGAAGCCGCATTTGCAGGCAGCAGCCATGTAATTGAGCGTGTTTACCATACAAAGGCAAATCAGCAGGCCATGATGGAGACCTTCCGGGCCTTCACCTATATGGATATCTACGGAAGACTGGTTGTAACCGCATCTACCCAGGTTACCTTCCATGTGCGCCGGATCCTGGCTCATGCGCTGGATGTGCCAAAGTCAAAGATCCGTGTGATCAAGCCCAGGATTGGCGGCGGCTTCGGAGCCAAGCAGACTGTAATCGCAGAGGTTTACCCTGCCATCGTTACCATGAAGACAGGAAAGCCCGCAAAGATCGTTTACAGCCGCTACGAGTCCCAGATTGCTTCCTCTCCCCGCCATGAGATGGAAGTAAAGGTAAAATTAGGCTGCGACGACGAAGGCATTTTACAGGCAATCGACGTTTACACCCTGTCCAACACAGGCGCTTACGGCGAGCACGGGCCGACGACCGTAGGACTTTCCGGACACAAATCTATTCCTCTGTACGGAACTCCAAAGGCCTTCCGCTTTGCCTATGATGTAGTCTACACCAACCGTATGTCTGCAGGCGCATACCGCGGCTATGGTGCGACCCAGGGTATTTTTGCCGTAGAGTCTGCCATTGACGAGCTGGCTGCAGAGCTTCATATGGATCCGGTTAAGCTGCGTGAAAAAAATATGATCCGTGAAGGACAGGTAATGCCTGCATATTACGGAGAAACGGCAGAAAGCTGCACGCTGGATCGCTGTGTGGATCGTGTAAAGGAAATGATCGGCTGGGATGAGAAGTATCCCAGAAAGGATATGGGAAATGGAAAGGTCCGCGGCGTAGGAATTGCCATGGCTATGCAGGGTTCATCTATTTCAAAGGTAGATGTGGCTTCTGTAACCATCAAGGTAAATGATGACGGTTTTTATTCCATGACCATCGGTGCATCCGATATGGGAACGGGCTGCGATACCACCCTGGCGCAGGTAGCGGCAGAGTGTCTGAACTGTGAGATGGATGATATCGTTGTCTACGGCGTAGATACGGATATTTCTCCCTATGACTCCGGTTCCTATGCTTCCAGTACGGCCTACCTGACCGGAAACGCAGTGGTTAAGACCTGCGAGACCTTAAAGAAAAAGATTATAAAGAAGGCCGCAGAATACTTAAGCTGCGGCGAGGATGAACTGGAATTTACCGGAAAATCCGTAAAGCGTCTCACTCCGGTGCCCGAAGGCTTAGGATTTGAAAATGAGATTTCTCTTCTGGATATCGGAAACAGAGCTATGTGCTTTAATAACGAGGCACTTCAGGCAACCGAATCCTGTACATCTCCCGTATCTCCGCCTCCGTTCATGGCAGGTGCGGCAGAAGTAGAGGTAGATATGGAAACCGGACAGATCGATCTGATCCAGTTTGTATCAGCCGTTGACTGCGGTACGCCGTTAAATGAAAATCTGGCAAGAGTACAGACAGAGGGCGGACTGGTACAGGGCATCGGAATGGCTCTTTACGAGGACGTAACCTATCTGAAAAACGGCCATGTCTGTGAAAATTCCCTGATGCAGTACAAGCTTCCCACCCGTCTGGACATTGGCAGGGTGCAGGTAGAGCTGGAATGCAGCTATGAGCCTACAGGCCCCTTTGGCGCCAAGTCCATCGGTGAGATCGTAATCAATACCCCGTCCCCGGCCATTGCCAATGCAGTATATAATGCAGTCGGCGTCCGGATCAGAGAGCTTCCGATTACGGCTGAAAAGATATTTAATGGTTTAAATCAGTAATTAAATTAAGCAAACTGACTGTTATACAGTTCCGCATAAGCGCCTCCTGATTCCAGGAGGCGTTTGTGATTCCCCTGCTCGATAATCGTACCATTCCGCATTACCAGGATCAGATCCGCATCCACAATGGTAGACAGACGGTGGGCGATCACAAAAGAAGTACGGCCCTTCATCAGTGTGTTCATGGCACGGCTGATCTCCATTTCCGTCCGGGTATCCACAGAAGAGGTAGCCTCATCCAGGATCAGGATGGCAGGATCGCAGAGCATGACCCTGGCGATGGTAAGGAGCTGGCGCTGTCCTGCGGAAATAGTTTCCGCATCGCTTCCAAGAACCGTATCGTATCCCTTAGGCAGCGTACGGATAAAAAAGTCGGCTCTGGCTGCCTTTGCAGCAGCAATAATCTCTTCTCTGGAAGCATTCGGCTTTCCATAGGCAATATTTTCCGCAATGGTCCCCTCAAAAAGCCAGGTGTCCTGCAGTACCATGCCAAAGGCCTGGCGAAGGCCGGCCCGGCTTAAGGAGTGGGTGTCTACGCCGTCCAGTAAAATGGTTCCGCCGCCGATTTCATAGAAACGCATCAGCAGATTGATCAGCGTGGTTTTTCCCGCACCCGTAGCGCCTACGATAGCGATTTTCTGCCCTTCTTTTACGGAAAAGCTGATATCAGACATGAGGGTGCGCTCCGGAGTGTAGCCGAAACGGATATGAGAGAAGTCCACATGGCCCTTTGGGGCGGGAAGACAGGCCGGATGCTCAGGATCCGGTAGGATTTCTTCTTCGTCCAGCAGCTCATAGACCCGTTCCACCGATGCAAGGGCAGACTGGAGGGAATTGATCATATAGGACAGCTCGGTAATGGGTTCTCCGGCCTGATTGGCATACTGGAAGAACGCCTGGAACCGTCCCGGGGTCAGGTGGCCCTTTAAGAGCATAACACCTCCCAAAACAGCCACAGCAACCTGTCCGAACCGGTTGATAACGCGGATTCCGGGGTTAATGGCATTGATGATCCAATCTGTTTTTTCGGAAGCGTCTGCCAGCTCCACAGCGGCCTGGCGGATCTGGGCCAGACTTTTCTCTTCCCGGTTAAAGGCCTTGATCAGCATACGGCCGCTGTAGGCTTCTTCGATAAGGCTGTTGAGCCGTCCCGTACAATCCTGGCGTCTGGCCGCATAGCACAGGGTCTTTCGTGAAGCGGCTTTGGCTGCCAGCAGGGAAATTGCGGTGAAGAACAAAAAGACCGCAGTGAGGAATCCGTCAAAGTAAGCCATGATAGAAAGAGAACCCAGGATAGTTCCAACAGCCATAAACAGGCGCAGAAGTCCCGTTTGAAGAGCCTCGGACATTTTTTCGAGGTCATTGGTGGCCCGGCTCATGATGGCTCCCGGCTGCTGGCGGTCAAAGTAGGACAAGGGAAGACGGTTTAACTTCTCGCTGATCTCCCCCCGCAGCTGCAGGTTCAGCTTCTCTGCAAAGCTTGCCATAAGAAAGCTCTGGAGGGAATAGAAGATACCGCAGGCTAAAAACATGAGAAGAAGGGAGAAAAGCTGCCTTCCGCCAAACTCCCAGGTGATCTGAAAATGCTGTCCGGTATGCATTGCCTCCTTCATCTGGTTCCAGATCAGGTCTACCACATCTGCACTGTATAAGGGCGCCATGACCGTAAAATAGGTATAAAAGGCAATACAGATAAATACAACGGTCAGTCTCCATTTCTGCTTCCCCATAGAGCGGATAAAGCGCAGAATGGTCTTTTTCATATGCTTTGCTTCAAATACTTCTGTATCAAAATAATTCTGGTCATTTTCCATAAAATCAATGAACCTCCCTTAAAATATGACAAAATCAGGCGTCACGAAGCTGGGAACGCACAATATCCTTATATACCGGACAGTGCTCCAAAAGCCAGGAATGAGTGCCCAGTCCTGCGATTTTCCCGTCATCCAGCACCAGGATCTGGTCCGCGTGAAGAATGGTGCTTACACGCTGGGCGATGATGATGACAGCCGCATCTTTCGTGGCATCCTTTAAAGCATGGCGGAGAGCTGCGTCTGTCTTTGCGTCCAGAGCGGAAAAACTGTCGTCAAAGATATAAACAGCGGCTTTTTTTGCCAGTGCCCTGGCGATGGAAAGGCGCTGCTTCTGTCCGCCTGAAAAATTCGTGCCCCCCTGAGCTGTATGGGAAGCCAGGCCATCCGGCAGGTCATATACAAAGCCCGCCTGAGCTGTATCCAGAGCTGTCCGCAGCTCCGCCTCCGAGGCGTTGGGATTTCCATACCGCAGGTTTTCTTCAATGGTGCCGGAAAAGAGCCAGGCTTTCTGGGGTACATAAGATACTGCGTCACGAAGCTTTTTCTGGGGAAGTTCCCGGATATCGGTTCCATCCAGACAAATCCGTCCGGAGGTAACATCGTGAAAGCGCAGAATCAACTTTGCAATGGTGGATTTTCCGCTTCCCGTACCGCCGATAATGGCAGTTGTAGTGCCTTTCTCACATTGAAAGGCCAGATGGCTTAAGGTATTCTCATCCGCATCCGGGAAGCGGAAGGTAACGTCGTCAAAGGACAGGAGAGCGTGGGAGGAGGCAGCGCCCCCCAAATCAAGTGCCTCAGATGTATGGGGATCAGGTTTCACGATTTCAGTTTCAGCCGGAACCGGAAGCTTATCCTGTATCTCCGGTTCCAGTGACAGGATCTCAGCCATTCGCTCAATACACACCAGGGCTCTGGGTACCATAATGATAACCATCTGGGCCATCATGATATAGAACAGGATCCAGATCGCATATTCAGTCACAGCTGTAATGCCGCCGATTTCCATGGCCCCGGCTCCGGTCAGATTGCCGCCTATATACAGGATTGCAACGACCGTCAGGTTGATCGCTACATTGGCAATGCTGTCCAGTGCCGCAAAGAGCCGGTTGGCCCGGATGGCAGAATCGGCATAATCAGAAAAGGTCCGGTTTAACCGTCCCGCTTCATGGTGTTCCTTTCCAAAGACACGGATCACGCGCACACCGGTGATAGTTTCTCTGAGAACCGTATTCACCCGGTCTAAAAACCGCTGAAGCCGTTCAAAAATAGGGGATGCCCTGCGGATAATAAAGAAGCCTGCTGCCAGCAGAAAAATTACTATGGCTGTAACCAGATATCCCATAGAAGGATGGATTCGAAATGCAAAAACGATGCCCAGGATACACATGATCGGAACGGGAAGAACCATCTGGATACACATGACAAAGGCAGTCTGGATAGAGTTAATGTCATTTAAAGTTCTGGTTACCATAGAAGCTGTTCCGAACCGCTCAAAATCCGCTGCGGAAAAACTCAGGCTTTTTTCATAGACAGCCACACGCATGTCCCGGCCCAGCCTGGCAGACAGGCGCGCACAGAGAAAGCTTCCCCACAAAGCGCCGAAACCGGCCATCAGGGAGATAGCCAGCATGATAAGACCCTCGTGAAGGATCGGCATAAGCCCTGCGCCTGCTGCGGCAAGATTTAACATTTTGGCGGTTACCGTAGGTACCAGAAGGGCTCCGGCCACATCTAAAAGTACAGTAAAGAATATCAGGACACAGGTCATTCGGTAAGGTTTCAGAAATCGTATAAAATATCGCATGATGTCAAATTCTCCTTTATTCCCCGGAGGGGTGTTCCTTTTTCGGAAGGATTAAAGCCAGCTCCTCCTCAAACAAGTCTAACTGGCGGACAGACAGCTTCAGGCACAGCTCTACCTCTTCTGCGGTCATCTGTGCCAGAGAATGCTGCTCCGCCTCAATCAGGGGGATTACAATCTGCCGGCAGAGCTGAGTCCCTTTTTCTGTCAGGTATACTGCCTTGGTATTGCCGGCTCCGGCTAACTGCTCCAGACTTACATATCCATTTTTTACCAGACCACTGATGGCAGAGTTCACTGTCTGGCGCGGCAGGCTGCAAAGCTCAGCCAGCTCGTGCTGAGTAAATGGTGTGGTATGTTCATCTGCTTCTGTTTCACAGAGACAGTAAAGAATGGAAAATGCAGTATCAGAAAGATGACAGGCCGCTGCATAGGTGTGGTAGAGATTGCACTGACGGCGGTATAACTGGTTAAATTTAAGATTTAATTCTTTTGCGGTATGGCTGTTGCACATGGCTGATGCTCCTTTATAAATTGATAATCCGATTTCGGTTTTTGTATAGGAGAGTATAAATCCGAAAGCGGATTTTGTCAAGAGGGAACTAGCCGGGGATGTATTGCTCCTTCAGATACTATTGACAGATAATAGGACAGCTGTTACATTATGAAAAAATGAGATAAAAAGGAGCACAACAATGAAAGTAATCATGTACGGAACCCATCTCTGCAAAGATACACTGTATGCAATTTACAAGCTGGAGGATAAGGGGGCAGACCTGGAATTTAGAAATATCTCAGCCAGCCTGACAGAAATGAAGGCATTTTTAAAGATCAGGGATGAGGAGGCTCTGTTTGACGGGCCAAAGAAAGAGGGAAAAATCGGAGTGCCCTATTTTGAACTTGAAAATGGAATGAAGACGCTGGACCTGCAGGAGGTATTAGAACAGATATAACAGGGAAAGTGAAAATTCTTGCATATCCCTTCCAAACGTTGTATACTAAAACCAGTCACGGCTGCGCAGGGCAGCCAGGTTCACACCAAAACCAGGAGGGATTGCAATGATTGAAGCAACGAGCTGCGGCGGTGTGGTTATATTTCGAGGAAAGATCCTGGTGCTGTACAAGAATTACAAAAACAAGTACGAGGGCTGGGTTCTTCCCAAAGGAACCGTAGAAGCTGGAGAGGAATATAAGGAAACGGCGCTGCGAGAGGTCAAGGAAGAAACCGGGGTCAGCGCATCCATCATCAAATATATCGGAAAAAGCCAGTATACCTTCAATACCCCACAGGATGTTGTGGAAAAGGATGTACATTGGTATCTGATGATGGCCGACAGCTATTACAGCAAACCACAGCGGGAAGAGTACTTTCTGGATTCCGGATATTACAAATTTTACGAAGCCTACCATCTGCTGAAATTCTCCAATGAAAAGCAGATCTTGGAAAAGGCCTATAATGAATATCTGGATCTGAAGAAGAGTAATCTTTGGGGAAGCAAGAAGTATTTTTAGAGAATAAGGACCTGTTGGGAAATGCATAGGTAAAGGCATTTGTCGGCAGGTTTTTATTTATAGGGAGATAGAAAGGGGGATCGAAAGTATGGCCTGGCCTAAAATTTCAGTAGGAAGCTCTGACTTTGCAGAATACCGCAAAGGGGATTACTATTATGTTGATAAGACAGGATTGATAGAGGAATTATTAAAAACACCGGGAATCAAGGTTACATTGATTACCCGGCCCCGGCGGTTTGGAAAAACTATGAATATGAGTATGCTGGCAGAATTTTTTGATATCAGAAAGGACAGCCGCCCCATATTCAGTGGGCTGAAAATAGCAGATAATAAGGAACTTTGCGAGGCGTGGATGAACCAATGGCCGGTCATCCATGTGACGTTCAGATCTGTATTCGGAAGCTGTTTTAAGGATGCCTATTCTATGATAGAGGCTGTGATCGCAGAGCTTTATAAGCAGCATATCTACTTACTGGAAAACCCTGAAATGATGGTATATGATCGAGAAATATTTGATCGTATTGCAGGAAAAAAGGCTTCTGGGGAAGAAATTAAAAACAGTCTTCTATTTCTTACAAGGCTGTTGGGACAATATTATGGAAAAACGGTGATTCTGCTGATAGATGAGTATGATGTGCCTCTTGCTAAGGCCAGTGATAAGGGATATTATGAGGAAATGCTGTATGTGATCCGCGGTATTCTTCAGGCTCTGAAGGATAATTCCTTCCTGCATCTGGCGGTTGTGACAGGCTGTCTTCGGATTGCCAAGGAAAGCATTTTTACGGGAACAAATAACTTTATTACAGATACAATATCGGATAATCGTCTGGATGAATTTTTTGGCTTTACGCAGGAAGAAGTAGACAGGATTCTTGCAGATACTCAAAATACTTCTCATAGTCAGGAAATCAAAAACTGGTATGATGGATATCGTTTTGGAAGCATAGATGTGTACTCGCCCTGGGATGTGATGAACCATATAAATGCATTATGCCTGGATCCTCAGGCTCTGCCCAGGAGCTATTGGCGCAATACAAGCGACAATGCTATTATCCGTTCTTTTATTGATCAGGCAGAAAATGATACTATAAAACAATTTGAGATCTTGCTTTCAGGAGACAAAATTTCTCAGAAAATAGAGGAAGATCTTACTTATGATTATCTTCATGCATCTGCAGAAAATCTTTGGAGTATTCTGTATTTAACGGGATATCTTACAGGAACTGAAAAAGAGGAGGGACGCCAGGAATGGAATTTATGGATTCCCAATCTGGAGATTCGTGAAATTTTTGAAGATACTGTGATAAAATGGTTCCATGACAGTGCCCGTTTATGGGAAAGAAAGGCTCTTTTTCATGCAGTATGGGAGCGTGATGAAGAGAAGCTGACAGAGGAGATGACAAAGCTTCTTAGAAAAACAATCAGCTACCATGACTACAAAGAAGATTTTTACCATGCTTTTCTGGCGGGGATTTTTGCCGGTGCCGGATATATCGTAAAATCAAACAGAGAGCATGGAGACGGCCGCAGTGATGTTGTAGTTCAGGACTACGATGGAAACAGGATTGCAGTATTTGAGGTAAAATATTCCCGCCGCCTGGAGGATCTGCCCTATGACTGTGAAAGAGCCATAAAGCAGATTGATGTCAGACGGTATGGAGAAGAATTTGCTGAGGATTACAGTACCGTGATCTGTTATGGGATCGCATTTTATCGGAAGCGATGTATGGTGAAGGTAAAGCCTACCTCTCTCTGATCACCCCGCACCCAATCACAACCCCAGGATTCCCGGCAGGCTGGCTGGTAAAGTCATCCAGTCCGCTGTGGAGGACCACAGACCGTCCCATGATTTCCTTTACCGTAAAACGCTTGTCATAGAAAGCAAGCCATCCATACCCGCTGTTTCCCATAACAGGCAGAAGATCGCCGGAATGCCAGGGGTGTGATGTGCCTGTGGGATTATAGTGGCCGCCTGTTCGTGTGAATCCCGCGGAGCAGTCTCCATTTTCATGGATATGCAGGGCGTAGAAGTCGGTGGAGCTGGAAATTCCCTTATTGGGGAGCTGGAAAAATTCCCCTTCGATCAAAACACCGCCGTAAGGCGTATCATAAAAACGCACCATACCGCTTAAGCCGGGAGCATAGGGCGTGTTTCCGCGGATCCAGGCCAGAGCCGCAGGTGTCTGAAACTGCAGGATCTGGGCGAAGCGGTCGCCGGGGGTGGAGGATTCAGATTGATTCATAAAAATCTCCTGAAAGTGCCATTTACAACAGCATATGATCGGAAGCATCCGTATGTGCCGGGGAAAGGCCGGAAAAATATTCGATCACCGTCTGCATGGCCGGAGATACCCATTTGTCTTTGTGGTAGAGAAGCTGCCTCCAAAGCTCCGGCTTAAATTCCGGCACAGAAAGCCGTACCAGCCGCCCGCTTTTTAGGGCGGCTTCTGTTACATAATCAGGCAAAAATGACACTCCGGCGCCCTGAGTCACAAGGGTACATAAAAGATCTGCACTGCCAAATTCCAGAACCGGGCGTACCTCCAGGGAGAACCGGGCCAGATGCTCGTCCATCAGACGGCGGTAGCTCATCCCCTTTTCTGTCAGGAGAAATGGAAAGGTGATCAGTTCCCGGACCGGTACAGTCAGAGAGGAAAAGGGAAGAAAGCCGGGAGCTGCCACGAAATGGGCCTGGATCCGTTCTTCCGCACCGATGATATAGTCGCTGTTGTAAACATGATGATCCAGCGTATAGACCAGGTCTGTTTCATTTTGATTCAGCATCCGGAACAGCTCCTCCGTGCTTGCAGTTGCCATTTTCAGAGTAATTCCCGGATAGGCAGCACGGAAATTTTCATAGTGCTCCCGCAGGATCCAGCAGGCAAGGGAATCTGCCAGAGCCATGCGCACATGGCCGCTTACAGAGGGCTGCGGCCTTAATTCTTTTTCCATGTCTACTGTCAGCTGTTCCAGACGATGGGCATAATTGAGCACCTTCCGGCCGGCCTCTGTCAGTGCGACCGTATGATTGATCCGCTCCAAAAGCCGCACATTCAGCATTTCTTCCAGCTGGCGGATCTGGAATGACACGGTAGACTGGGAGTAGCCCAGCTTTTTGGCAGCTTTTGTAAAGCTGCACAGTTCCGCTACCTGAATAAAGGTTTCCATATTTTTCGTATCTATGTTCATTTCTTTCGCTCCTGTACTTTATCCTGCTAACAATCGAAAATATAGATAGTTAAGATTTAAACTATCAATTTTACAAATGATAATAACTATTATATACTGGAACACAGAAAAAATCTATGTTCTATATAGAAGGAGTGTCTAAAACTATGGTTACGTTAATTCAAACGGTGTATCAGTTTCTGTGGGGAGATCTGATCACCCTGCCTCTGCCTGGGGGCGCAGGCATAAGCTTTTCTCTTTTGGTGCTTTTGCTGATCCCTACAGGTATTTATTTTACTCTGCGAACCCGTTTCCTTTCCCTGCGTTTATTTAAGGATATGCTGAGGGTTACTCTGGAGCGGAAGGATGGAGAAACAACCGCGCTTTCTGCCTGTCAGACGCTGGTAGTTTCCACTGCCACCCGTGTAGGAATGGGAAATCTGGTAGGCGTTGTGGCTGCGATTTCCGCAGGCGGAGCCGGAGCCGTATTCTGGATGTGGGTCACAGCCCTTCTGGGTTCCACTACCGCCTTTATTGAGGCTACGCTGGCTCAGCTTTATAAGGAAGAGGATCCTCTTTACGGCGGTTACCGGGGAGGTCCTGCCTACTATATGCATAAATTTTTCCAGAAAAATAAGAAGCAGACCCGCTGGTTCCCTCTTTCTGTGCTCTTTGCAATATCAGGCCTGATCTGCTGGTGCGGCATCAGCCAGGTAATCAGCAATTCAGTGGCCTCCTCCTTTGAAAATGCATTTAATATTCAGCCTCTTTACAGCACCATTGTACTGGTGATCCTGGGCGCTGTGATCGTTCTTCGTAAAAATGCCACGGTAAAAGCCCTGGATGCCATTGTGCCTGTAATGGCCGGTCTGTATCTGCTGATCACAGTGGGAGTGATTCTGTTAAATATCGGCCAGATTCCGGCTGTGCTTGAGCGCATCTTTTCAGAGGCCTTTGGACTGCGCCAGGCAGTGGCCGGCGGAATCGGCGCAGTGATCATGAATGGTGTAAAGCGCGGCCTCTTTTCCAATGAGGCCGGTTCCGGCTCCGCTCCCTGCGCCGCAGCTACCGCAAAGACCGATCATCCTGCCAAGGTGGGACTGGTTCAGGCTTTGGGCGTATTTATTGATACCATTGTAATCTGCAGCTGTACCGCATTCTTAATGCTCTTAGCTCCGGATGAGATTACCGGCTCTCTGGCAGGAATGGATCTTTTACAGGCTGCCATGGGATATCATCTTGGCAAGTTCGGTGTGATCTTTATTGCAGTGATCCTGTGGCTGTTCAGTTTTTCCACCTTCCTTGGAATCCTGTACTATGCCCGCAGCAATGTTTCCTATCTGTTCGGAGACAGCTGGGCCGCCCAGACCGCCTATAAGGTTCTGGCGCTGGTGATGCTCTTTATCGGCGGACTGGCCGCCTACACCATCGTATGGGATTTGGGTGATGTAGGCGTTGGCCTGATGACGATCTTCAATCTGATCGCTCTGTATCCTATGGCAGGAGAAGCGCTGGCTTCTCTGAAGGATTATGAGGAAAAGAGGGCAAAGGGAGTGCTTTGAAATAGCATCGAGGTCTGGAGTCTGGTGTCCAGAGCTCCGGTTTCCGGCCATAAGAAAAACTAAGGGGCTGAAATTTTCTAATGGCCTTCAAAGTCGCTCTGGACACCAGACTCCAGAAGCCAGGCATATCGAAAAATACATAATAAAAATCTCTCAGGATGATGATTCTGGGAGATTTTTGTTATGTATTTTTTAGGCAAATGTGATAGAATGGATACATTACGGCAGATTGGAGATATGTGCATGAATTTGATAGCAGCAGCAGATGAAAACTGGGCCATTGGAAAGGATGGGGGGCTTTTGGCTCATCTTCCGGGGGATATGAAATTTTTCAGGGAAACCACGAAGGAAAAGGTGGTAGTCATGGGGCGTAAGACCCTGGAGAGCTTTCCGGGCAAAAAGCCCTTAAAAAACAGGGTTAATATTGTGCTCACCCGAAATACGGACTATGCTCCTGAGGGCGTAACTCTGTGCGGCAGTGTGGAGGAAGCGCTGGAGCTTTTAAAGCAGTATGACAGTGAGGATGTTTTTATCATTGGAGGAGGAACGGTCTACAGAGCATTTCTTCCTTATTGTAAAAAAGCCTATATTACCCACATTTTCCATACCTTTCCTGCGGATACGGTATTTCCGGATCTGGATCGGGAGCCGAGATGGAAGCAGACAAAAGTGCTGGGAACGGGAGAGGACAATGGGATCCGCTACGAATTCCGCCTGTATGAGCAGCAGCCGGTATCGGACGGGAAAGGGGGGATTTAGCAGATGAACCTTATTGTATCAGCGGATAAACACTGGTCGATCGGGAAAAATGGCCGCCCACTGGTAAATATTCCGGCGGAGCGCCAGCTTTTATTAAAGGAAACCGCCGGGAAGGTGGTTGTGATGGGAAGGAAAACTCTGGAAACACTGCCCGGAGGCCAGCCTCTGGGAGGGCGTACCAATGTGGTTCTTTCCGCAGATCCGTCCTTCAAGGCCAGAGGCGCTGTGGTCTGCCGCAGTATGGAAGAGACCCTTGCATATTTAGAGGAGTTTGATCCAAAGGATATTTATATCCTGGGCGGAGAAAGCATTTACCGGCAGTTCCTGCCTTACTGCGATACCATTCATCTCACTGCCATTGATTATGTTTATGACGCAGATCTGCGTTTCCCTGTGGATCTGGATCAGGCTCCGGACTGGAAACTGGCAGAGGAGGGGGAAGAACAGACTTATTTTGACCTCTGCTATACTTTTTGCCGCTATGTGAGAACCGGGATGTGACAAAATCCTTAAAAACAGTTGTAACATTCATTGGAAAATGATAATATGAAGTCTATGCAGCAATACATTTTCACAACAGATTCAATGATGCAGACATCAGAAAGGGGGGATGACTTATGAAGAATGATGGAATCGTATTTACACTTGAAAATGAGGAACTGCTGATCACCGTGGATCGTCACGGGGCAGAGCTTACAAGGATTTATGACAAAAAGGCCGGCAGAGAGCTTCTCTGGGGAGCAGATCCGGCAGTCTGGAATCGCCATGCGCCTGTACTTTTCCCGTTTGTAGGAAAGAGCTTTGAGGGAAAATATACCCATGAGGGGAAAGAGCATGGTATTACGCCCCACGGATTTGCCAGAGATATGGAATTTGAACCTCTGCTCTGCGATATGGATGAATGCTGGTTCCGGTTAAAGGATACTCCGGATACCTATGGGGTTTACCCCTTCCATTTTGAGCTGGAGATAGGGCATCGGCTTACGGGGCGGACCATTGAAGTGATGTGGAGAGTAAAAAATCCCGATTCCGGGGAGCTTCTTTTTATGATCGGCGGCCATCCGGCCTTTCAGGTACCTGAGGGAAAGACCATTTACGATTATACGCTGGTATTTAATAAAGAAGGAAAAGAAGCGGGAAATCATCAGGAGGAGCTTCACTATCTGGCGCCCAATGACCAGGGATATCAGGTGGAGGAAAAGACCGGCAGCTTAAAGCTTAAGGACGGTCAGGTTCCGGTAACAAAGGGATTCTTTGACCAGATCCTTACCTATATGTTTGACGGGGCGCAGATTTCAAGCGTGGGCCTTCTGGTTGACGAAACGCCCTATGTGACCATAGACTGCGGCGATTTTCCATACCTGGGCGTATGGACCATCGAGGCAACCCATCCATTTGTATGCCTGGAGCCATGGTACGGCCTGTGCTCTCCCGACGGATACAAGGGAGAATTAAAAGACCGGCCGGGCATCCAGAAGCTGGAAGCCTGGGGAACCTGGGAGAAGAGCTACAGCATCCGGATCGAATAGAACCGAGGAGCTGAGTCTTATAAATACACATGCCATTAGAAGCGCATCTGCGGTTTTGGGGTATGAGTGAAAAAGAGGAGGAAAATCATGTACAAGATCGTTAAGGCAGAATGTCTGGCGGACAAGATCTATCTCATGGACGTAGAGGCGCCCAGAGTAGCCAGAGCCTGCCAGCCGGGAGAATTTGTTATCGTAAAGATTGACGAGGTGGGAGAGCGTATTCCTCTGACCATCTGCGACTTTGACAGAGAAAAGGGACTGGTGACCATCGTATTCCAGACCGTAGGCGCATCTACCCAGCGCATGGCGGAATTAAAAGCCGGAGATTATTTCCAGGATTTCGTAGGCCCCTTAGGACAGCCATCTGAGTTTGTAAAGGAAGACATCGAAGAAGTAAAGAAGAGAAAGTATCTCTTTGTGGCAGGAGGCGTAGGCTCTGCTCCCGTATACCCTCAGGTAAAATGGATGCATGAGCACGGCATTGAGGCGGATGTGATCGAGGGCTCCAAGACAAAGGATCTGCTGATCCTGGAGGATGAATTAAAGGCAGTAGCCGGAAATCTCTATGTGACCACAGACGACGGCTCCTATGAGCGCAAGGGCATGGTAACAGACGTGATCAAGGATCTGGTGGAGAATCAGGGCAAGAAGTATGACGTCTGCGTAGCCATCGGCCCCATGATCATGATGAAATTCGTATGCAAGCTTACAAAGGAGCTGGGAATTCCGACCATTGTAAGTTTAAATCCAATCATGGTAGACGGAACCGGCATGTGCGGCGCCTGCCGTGTAACTGTTGGCGGAGAGGTGAAATTTGCCTGTGTAGACGGACCGGAGTTTGACGGCCATCTGGTAGATTTCGACCAGGCCATGAAGCGCCAGCAGATGTACAAGACAGAGGAAGGCAGAGCCATCCTTAAGGCTCAGGAAGGAGCCACCCATCACGGCGGCTGCGGAAACTGCGGAGGTGACGAATAATGGACGTTTTAAAGAGAGTACCCATCAGAGAACAGGAGCCAAAAGTAAGAGCAGCTAACTTTGAAGAGGTCTGCCTTGGCTATACACAGGAAGAAGCACAGGAGGAGGCGTCCCGCTGCTTAAACTGCAAGAACGCACAGTGCGTAAAGGGCTGTCCCGTATCCATCAATATCCCCAAATTTATTTCAGAGGTAAAAGAGGGCAAATTTGCGGATGCAGCCGCTACCATTGCTGAGTCCAGCGCCCTTCCCGCTGTCTGCGGCCGTGTATGTCCTCAGGAGAGCCAGTGCGAGGGAAAATGTATCCGCGGCATCAAGGGCGAGCCGGTTTCCATCGGAAAGCTGGAGCGTTTTGTAGCGGACTGGTCCAGAGAAAACGGCGTCGTTCCCGCAAAGCCTGAAAAGACCAACGGTATCAAGGTAGCTGTCATCGGTTCCGGCCCTTCCGGTCTGACATGTGCGGGCGATCTGGCAAAGATGGGTTATGAGGTAACGATTTTTGAGGCACTTCATGAGCCGGGCGGCGTATTAACCTACGGTATCCCGGAATTCCGTCTGCCAAAGACCAGAGTCGTTCGTCCTGAGATTGAAAATGTAAAGAAGCTGGGCGTTAAGATCGAGACAGACGTGATCATCGGAAAGTCCGTAACCATTGACGAGCTGATGGACGAAGAGGGCTTTAAGGCCGTATTTATCGGCTCCGGCGCAGGACTTCCCAAGTTCATGGGAATCCCCGGTGAAAATGCCAACGGCGTATTCTCCGCAAATGAATACCTGACCAGAAGCAACCTGATGAAGGCATTCAGAGACGATTATGACACACCGATCTTCCTGGGCAAAAAGGTAGCCGTAGTAGGCGGCGGAAACGTAGCCATGGACGCTGCCAGAACCGCACTTCGTCTGGGCGCAGAGGTACATGTTGTATACAGAAGAAGCGAGGCAGAGCTTCCGGCCCGTGTGGAGGAGGTTCACCACGCAAAGGAAGAGGGCGTACAGTTTGACCTTCTTACCAATCCGGTAGAGATCCTGACCGACGAAAATGACTGGGTAACCGGCATGGTAGTCCGTAAGATGGAGCTTGGCGAGCCGGATGCATCCGGACGCCGCAGACCGGTAGAGGTAGAAGGCTCCGACTACACCATCGAGGTAGATACGGTGATCATGTCTCTGGGAACTTCACCAAACCCGCTGATTTCTTCTACAACCGAAGGACTGCAGACCAATAAGTGGAAATGCATCATTGCAGATGAAAGCAATGGAAAGACCACCAAGGAAGGCGTATACGCCGGCGGCGATGCCGTAACAGGCGCAGCTACCGTGATCCTGGCTATGGAGGCAGGTAAGGCAGGCGCGAAGGGTATTGATGAATATCTGAAGGGAAAAGAGGCCTGAAGAATATAAATAAAGCATTAAAGGATGTCAGATCAGGGAAGCATATTGACTGGCATCCTTTTTGTATTCTCAATAAAAACTCATTATAAAACACAAGACTATGGTGGTAAAATGTGATAAAATGATAACGCTTCCTGTTGCAGTAGAACAAGAAACAGTTTGGTTAAATAGAAATCAAATGGCTGAATTATTTGGTAGAGATATAAAAACGATTGGTAAGCATATAAATAACGCTTTGAATGAAGAATTGTAAAGTACCCCTGCAACTGTCGCAAAATTTGTGACAGTTCAAAAATTAGTAATTTAACTATCTTTTTACTGGAAAAACACCTCTTTCTGTGTTAGTATAAAAATATGTTCTTGCTTCCGGAAATACCGGGGGGGGGGGTGGTATATAAATGTACCGTAAAATAAGTTTAGTGGACGCAGAAAAGGTTTACATTAAAACATTTGGGGGATTTGACCTGTATTATAGGGGGAAAGAGATTGATTTTTCAAATGCCAAAGCAAAAGAACTGCTGGCAGTTCTGGTAGACCAGGGTGGCAGGGAAATCAGCCTGCATGAGATGGCCCAGATTCTTTCGGACGGGGAAGATGATGAAACGGCCAGACAGGCAGTTCATGTGGCGTGGTCCAGGCTCAAGAAAACGCTCGTCAGCTATGGGCTGGGAGATATCGTGAGGAAAGGCCGCGGATTTTATGCGCTGAACCGCCGGCGGATCCGGTGCGACTGCTGGGAGATGCTGGAGGAGAATGAAGACCGTTACTTTATGGGCGAATATATGCCGGAGTACAGCTGGGCAGAGGTTACATTGTCATATCTGCTCCAGAAGTTTGAGGAAATTAAAACCCGGAAAATAAGGGAAGCATAGAACGAATAATAAAGTAATGGGGGAAAAAGGACTGCAGGGCAGAATACCTGCAGTCCTTTTTTTGGAAATTATGTAAAAAAAACGGTACTAAAATAAAAACACTTTGAAAATGTTACGAAAATACAGGAAACATGCATAACAATGCAAAACTGTAACGGTACTGATAAGGTTCATGGTGTATCTTATTAAAGGATAGTTAATAAAAATTAAGTTTTTATTAAGAATACGATTAAAAGCGGGAGAGATATTTAATGAGTCAGAGGGAAGGGCAAAACATATTTATAAAAACCTTTGGCGGGTTCGATGTATTTGTAGACGGGAAACAAGTCCATTTTTCCAGTGAAAAGGCAAAGGAAATGCTGGCGGTTCTGGTGGATAAGAGAGGGAGCAGCGTATCCTTATCACAGATGGCCTGGCTGCTGTATGAACAGTCACCGGAACAGACCGCCAAAAATAATCTTCGGGTGATTTATTACCGGCTGAAAAAAATACTGGAGAATAACGGGATTGGCGGCATGCTGATCAAAAAGAGAGGAAGTTTTGCGGTGGACGCCAGCAGCTTTATCTGTGATGTATACGAATTTGTGGAAGGGAATCCCGACTATGTCCCCTTGTTTCTGGGAAACTATATGTCCGGTTACGAGTGGGGGCAGGAGGTAGTGCCCTATTTAAACAACCTTTACTGCCAGTACTGTGAAACGCCTATGAACGGACTTTCCGATCAGGTTCATGAGACGATTCTCAGTCAGAGGAAAAAAGGCGGAAAGAGAAAATGACGGATCAACTGGAAATGATAGATATCCACGCTCATATTCTGCCGGGAATTGACGACGGAGCCAGAAACTGGGAGGAAACCGGCCATCTGCTGGAGGCAGCCTGGGCGCAGGGAGTCCGCCATATTATCGCAACCCCCCATTTTTCCAGAAAGACGGATATGGAGCAGTTAAGACAACTAAAAGCAGGCGTCCGGGAGCTGGCTCACAGAAAAGGGCTGGAACTTGAAATAAGCCTGGGACAGGAACTGCGGTATTTTGAAGAACTGCCGCTATATCTGGAACAGGGCAGAGCACTCACACTGGCAGAAAGCAGGTATGCTCTGGTGGAATTCAAACCGGGAGATGGATTTCAGACCATAAGACGGGCAGTCCGGGAACTGGTCCAGTCCGGATTTATTCCCGTATTGGCTCACGCAGAGCGGTATCTTTGCCTTCGTGAAACAGGCAGGACCGAGGAGCTGGTCCAGAGCGGAGCCTGTCTGCAGGTCAATGCAGAAAGCCTGACAGGCGGTCTGTTTGACCGGACGGCAGCCTGGTGCCTGAAAGAAATCCAGAAGGGGAGGATCCACTTTGCCGCCAGCGATATGCACCGGCCGGATACAAGGCCGCCCAGGCTGGAAGAGGCATTTAAAAAACTGTCAAAAAAGCGCGGCTGTCCGGATGCGGCCGCCATATTTGGGAAAAATCAGAGATATATTCTGGAAAACAAGGTACTGTAGCAAAACTATTATGAAAAGAAAAGGAAATGTTATACCATGGAAAAGAAGTTTGATGACAATGACGAGATGCAGATCGATCTGCTGGAACTGGCCTATGCTTTAAAAAAGAAGCTGTGGCTGATCATCCTGGGGCTGATCGTAGGAGCTTTCGGAGCGGGGCTGTACAGCAAGATCCTGCTGACGCCCATTTATAAATCCACCGCAATGGTCTATGTACTTTCAAAGGAAACAACTCTTACCTCACTGGCAGACCTGCAGATCGGCAGCCAGCTTACCAAGGACTACAGCGTACTGGTAACCAGCCGTCCGGTATTAGAGCAGGTGATTGAAAAACAGAAGCTGGATATGAACGTGGATCAGCTGAAGAGCAAGATCAGCATTGGAAACCCGGCAGATACCCGTGTGCTTTCTATTACCATATCGGATACAGATCCGATCCGCGCCCAGGCGCTGGCAGAAGAGGTGGCAAAGACTTCTTCCGATTACATAGGCGATATTATGGAAATGGTTCCGCCCAAGATCATCGAGGAAGGCGTACCGGCAGCATATCCAAGCTCGCCAAACGTGAAAAAGAATGCAGCTATGGGCGGTCTGGCAGCAGCCGTACTGATCAGCGGAATTATCTGTCTGGGAGTGATCATGGACGACACTATAAAGACAGAAGAAGACGTGGAGAAATATCTGGGACTTACTGTACTGGCTTCTATTCCGGATGTGGATGAAACCGGCAAATCAGAAAACGAAAAGGGAAGAAAAAAGAAGAAAACGAAGGGAGCGGTGTAAAAAATGGAGATGAGACTGGAATTAAAAAATACGGAACGAAATGATTATTACTATGAAGAAGCCATTAAGACACTGCGTACCAATATCCAGTTCTGTGGCAGCAGTTTAAAAACCATTCTCTTTACAAGTACCGTATCGGGAGAAGGAAAAAGCGCTACTACAGTAGCCGTAGCTTCTTCTCTGGGAAGTATCGGGAAAAGGGTTCTTCTGGTAGACGCGGATATCCGCAAATCCGTACTGGTGAAGCGTCATGAGATCAGCGGCCGTCCCAACGGCCTGTCCCAGTATCTCAGCGGCCAGAAAAAGCTTGGAGAAGTTATTTACCATACAAATATGGAAAATGTGGACATGATCCTGGCAGGCCCCTATTCTCCCAATCCGGCAGAGCTGTTAGAGGATGAACTGTTCAAAGTCCTGCTGGAAAATGCAAGGGAATTGTATGATTACATCATAATCGATACCCCTCCCATGTTAAACCTTATTGACGGCGCGATCATCGCAAATCAGTGTGACGGAGCTGTGATCGTAGTGGAAAGCGGGGGCATCAGCTACCGTATGGCTCAGAAGGTAAAAGCCCAGCTGGAAAAGAGCGGATGCCGGATCCTGGGGGCAGTCTTAAACCGGGTGGGAGGAGAGTACGGCTCAGGCTACTATAAGAAGTATTACGGCAAATATTATAAGAAATATTACGGAAAATACGGTAAGTACGAGCGTTACGGATACGATTCCCCAAAAGAAAGAGAAAACATTGAAGAAAGCAGATAAGAAAAAGAGAGAATGGCTGGTTACAGCAGCGGTTATTCTGGCAATCCTGTTTGCAGCTGTTTCCTGGAATCTGTATCAGGAAAAAAAGCTGGCTGCCGCCGAGGCACAGCTCTGGAGAGAGCAGGCCGGTACATCACAGAAAGAGGGGAAAGCCGGATACGGACAGGTACAAAACACCATCGAATACAAAGGAAAAACCTATCGCCGGAATACCTATGTAAAAGCCATTCTGTGCATGGGGATCGACCGGAGAGAACCTCTGACAGAGACGAAAACAGCGGGAGCGGGGGGACAGTCCGACGGCATCTTTCTGGTCGCCCAGGACACGGCCAGAAACCGGGTACAGGTTCTGGCCATACCAAGAGACACCATGACCCCCATTCCCCTTACAGATCTGAGCGGAAATATCCTGGGCTATGATACACAGCATCTCACACTGGCCTATGCCTATGGGGATGGAAGAGAAAAAAGCTGCCAGTTTATGTGCCGGGCGGTGACAGAGCTTCTGGACGGCCTTCAGATCGACGGATACATGGCTGTAAGCATGGGAGCGCTGAAACCTCTTAATGACGCGGTAGACGGCGTAACCGTAACCATTGACGATCCGGAGCTGGAAAAAAGAGATCCGGCCTTTAAACCCGGAACCTCCGTAACCCTGATGGGCGATCAGGCCGAAGCTTTCCTGCGCTACAGGGATACAGGAAAAAGCCAGAGCGCCGTAGCCCGTCTGGAGCGCCAGAAGGGATATATCGCCGGTTATGCGGAGGCCGTGAAGAAAAAGGCCTCACGGGAAGAGGGAGTTGCATTAAAGCTTCTGGAAACGGCAGCTCCCTATATGGTAACAAATCTTTCCAAGGATCAGTATCTGGATATGATGATGGCATTTATTGGAAGCAGCCAGCAGCTGGGGGGAGATGATATCCGCACACTTCCAGGAGAAGGAGCAGAGACAAGGATCTATGACGAATACCATCCGGATCCGGAAGGAGTAACACAAATGGTTCTAGACCTGTTTTACAGGGTTGAAGAATAGAACAAATTTATCAGGAAAGGAAAGGTGAACGATCATGAAGAAAAAGGCAGTAGTTATTGCAATGGCAGCAGCTCTTGCGGTTTCACAGTATGCAGCCGTATTTGCGGCAAACAGTCCGGGAACCGGAGTTGTGATCCCCAATGAGGACAGCGACGGCGATTATGACATCGGAGAGCGCGTGGATCAGGTAACAGGCGGATCTTCCTCAGCATCAGGCACAGGAAATTCCTCAGCCGCCACGCCGGGAGGACAGACCGCAGCCCAGATTACGGTTCCCACTGAAAGCGGAACAGCCAGCCAGAGCGGCGGCCAGGCCGTAGTAGGAGATACAGGCATCGAGTTTGTACAGGGAAGCGAAAGCGCGGTAAGCGGACTTCCGGAAACCGTTGTATCCACCATTAATGCCATTAATACCGGAAACAGTCTGGCAGAGGCCGGAACCGGTCTGGACTTAAGCGGCTACAATGCACTGGTAGGAACCACCGCAGTTATGACCTATCAGGCCGGAACCAGGGTGGAAAAAACAGGAGCCACCAATATGCCTGTGTATGTCCCAAATCTGGTAGAGGGCCTGGGAACCGTACAGGTGCTCTTCTACAACAACATGACTTCCAAGTGGGAGCTGATCACGCCTACATCTGTAGATGTGGCAAACAAGATGATCCATGTGACCATCCCGAACTCGGGAACATTTTCGGTTATCTATAAGCGCTGATACACAGACTGTCAGCGCTGGCCCCGGCTGCCTCAGACAGTCCGGGCCGGCGCTGGTCAAAGTTAGATTCAAAGGAAACGGGGATAAAGGAATGAAGTCTGTGAGTATGAAAGAAGCTGTGTTTTTATTAGATTGAATTCAGACTGGAGGTTAATTCTTCCTGCCAGTTTTATATATTTTCCATCATAGTACATATAGGATGAAATTATAGGGGAAAAACAAATGAGTGAAAAATTAAGAAGAACGAAAAAGAAAATGGAACACTGGAAGGTCGTCACTTTTTTACTGATCGCATACGATTTCCTGGCAGTGATTTTATCATATTTTGCAGCGTTATGGCTGCGGTTTGACTGTAATTTTAGTGATATTGAATTGCCGTATTTACAGGTGTATTATCACACAATTCTGATCTATGCCGTATTCTGCATCATTGTGTTCTGGTGCTTCCGGCTTTATAAGAGTATCTGGCGGTTTGCCAGTTATTCAGAGCTTCTCAGAATGATCTGTGCCACAGCAGTCACAAGTATAGTGTATACAATATCCGTAACCGGCTTTATTTTACGGATGCCTGTATCCTATTATCTGTCCGGTCTTCTGATTCAGTTCACATTGACACTGGGAGTCCGTTTTTCCTATCGTTTTATCCTGCTTTTAAGAGCGAAAAAGGATGATGCCGGGATTGAAAAGAGGGTTATGCTGATCGGTGCCGGAAACGCAGGCCAGATGATCCTGCGCGACATTAGAAATACAAAAGAAATCGATGAGAAGGTTTATTGTTTTATCGATGATGATGAGAATAAATGGGACAGATACATCGATGATGTGCCTGTTTTTGGCGGAAGAGACCGCATTATGGAGGCGGTGGATAAATTCAAAATTGAGAAAATATACGTTGCGCTTCCAAGCGCCAGGCCGGAGGATAAGAGAGAAATCCTCAGGATCTGCAATGAAACCTCCTGCGAGCTGATGAACCTTCCGGGAATGTATCAGCTGTATACAGGACAGGTATCCGTCAGCAAGATGAAGCCCATTCAGATTGAAGACCTGCTGGGCCGCGACCCCATAAAGACGGATATGAAGGACGTTTTTGCATACATAACCGGAAAGGTCGTTCTGGTAACAGGAGTGGGCTCTATTGGTTCTGAGCTTGCAAGACAGATCGCAGCCCACAGTCCGAAGCATTTGATCCTGTTTGACGTCTATGAAAATAATGCCTATGACATACAGCTGGAGCTGAGAAAGAAATTTCCAAACCTGAAGCTGGATACCATCATCGGTTCTGTCCGGGACAGCAGAAAGATATTCCAGATTTTTGAGGAATACAGACCTGATATCGTATACCATGCGGCCGCTCATAAGCATGTACCCCTGATGGAGGACAGCCCCTGTGAGGCGATTAAAAATAATGTAATGGGAACCTATAAGACAGCCTACGCTGCCATGGCCCATGGCTGTAAGCGTTTTGTCCTGATCAGTACGGACAAGGCGGTAAACCCGACCAATATCATGGGAGCCTCCAAGCGCCTGTGCGAAATGATCATCCAGGCCTTTGACGCCAAGATAAAGGAAGGAAAAGCCTACGAAATCCCCCAGTTATTTACCCACGGAATGAGTGAGGTAATCACAGCGCCGCAGCTGGTTGAAGATTTAAAGACCACAAAAACGGAATTCGTGGCAGTACGCTTCGGCAATGTACTGGGAAGCAACGGCTCAGTAGTTCCGCTCTTTAAAAAGCAGATTGAAGCCGGAGGCCCGGTTACAGTTACCCACCCAGATATTGTCCGGTATTTTATGACCATTCCTGAGGCAGTAAGCCTTGTCCTACTTGCAGGAACCTATGCAAAGGGAGGAGAGATCTTCGTTCTGGATATGGGAGAACCCGTAAAAATCGACACTCTGGCCCGGAATCTGATCCGTTTATCCGGTTATACGCCGGATGTAGATATAAAGCTGCAGTACACCGGCCTCAGGAGCGGAGAAAAGCTCTTTGAAGAAAAGCTCATGGCAGAAGAGGGCTTAAAAAAGACACAAAATAAGCTGATCCACATCGGCTGCCCGATTCCCTTTGATATCGAGGAGTTTTTACAGCAGCTGGACGAGCTTCTGGAGGCTGCTTATAAAAATAAGGATGATATGAGGGAGAGAGTAAAAAGTATAGTGACTACGTATCATCCGGCTAATTCATAAAGAGATACAAAGGATGCAGGAATCGAATTGTCGCCCTGTCGCATTTGAGGATGGATCTGTCATAAAGGGAAGGCACAGCTTACGGGTCGAATAAACCGGTGAGATGGCGGAGCCTGCCCTTTTGGCAGATACAGGAATGGAGCTATAAATGTCCAATTGGTATGCAGTTCAGGTAACAACAGGAAAAGAAGAGGAAACAGCCTGTATGTGCAGGCGCGTCATAGATTCAGAGATACTGCAGGAGTGTTTTACCCCCAAGGGAGAGCGAATGCGGCGATATGAAGGGGCATGGCATAAAGAGAAGAAAATACTGTTTCCCGGATATTTGTTTTTTATAACAGATGCGGTAGAACAGCTTTATTTTGAACTGAAAAAGATTCCGGAGCTGACAAAGATCCTGGGAGACGGAACCACCTTTGTATCCCTGGAGCAGGACGAGGTTTCACTTCTCAAGCAGATGGGCGGAGAAGAACATATCGCCTATATGTCTTCGGGCTATATCGAAGGCGATAAAATTATCATAACAGAAGGCCCTTTAAAGAATTTGGAAGGAACCATACGGAAACTTGACCGTCATAAGCGTACGGCAGTTGTCCAGATAAAAATGATGGGACAACTGCGGGATGTGGTTATGGGGGTGGAGATTGTAAAGAAGGTTGTTTGAATGGGAAAGAAATTGTTAATTATAGGTGCTGGCGGCCATGGAAAAGTTGTTAAGGAAATTGCAGAAAGTATGATGGAAAATCAAGTAGTTGTTTATGATACTGTGGATTTTTTAGATGATAATGCTGTTGAATCAGTAGGTAAAATAAAAGACCTAAAACGATTAATGATTTTATATGATGAGGTTTTTTGTGGTATTGGCAATAACCAAATTCGGAAAGAACTGATAGAAAAGGCAGAAAAAAGTGGATATCAAATTCCGGTATTAATTCATCCCACTGCATATATCAGTCCAAGTGCAATGATAGAAAAAGGAACGGTAGTTGAGCCTAAAGCAATTATTAATGCCAATTCTGTTATAAAAAAGGGAAGTATTATATCTGTAGGAGCAATAATAGATCATGATGTATGTGTTGAGGAATATGTTCATGTAAATGCCGGAGCGATTTGTAAAGCGGGGAGTGTTATTAATTCTCTGGAAAAACTGGAAGCTGGTCAAGTGGTCTTAGGATATGGATTTAAAAGGTAGGGAAAACATATGTTCAAAGATGCAGGAAAGATAAAGAATATACTTGGAATAGCTGCTGCTGCCATAGGAGCAGCTTTTGTAGGTATGAATATTCTGGCTAAAGTCAAAAGAGGAAAAGCGGTTTATAAAAATGAACCAGAACAACAGAATCCTTTTGAAGGGAAAAAAGTTATATTTATTGAAGATGAAAACGATCCAGAAAATGCAGATGGAGTAAGAGGCCATCTGGAGACAGTGGGTATTTCAGATTATAAACCGGGAATTTATGATAAATATATTAAAAGGATAATTGATATTATTCTTTCTTTTGGCGGTCTTTTAGTGCTTTCTCCTGTGTATGCCTGTATTGCATTAGCAATTGTCATTGATGATCCGGGTCCGGTTCTGTTTACGCAGAAGCGTTTAGGGCAGAATAAACAGTATTTTAAACTACATAAATTCCGCTCTATGAAAATGTGTACCCCTCATGATACACCCACCCATATGTTAGAAAACCCAGAGCAGTATATTACAAAAGTTGGAAAATTTTTAAGAGCGCACAGCCTGGATGAACTTCCTCAAATCTGGGATATTTTTGTGGGAAATATGTCTGTCATTGGCCCACGTCCAGGCCTGTGGAATCAGGACGTTTTGACTGCTGAAAGAGATAAATATGGAGCAAATGACATAAAACCGGGATTAACCGGATGGGCTCAAATTAATGGCCGTGATGAACTTGAAATTCCGGAGAAGGCTAAACTGGATGGAGAATATGTGCAGAAAATGGGATTTATTATGGATGCGAAAGTATTTCTTGGTTCTATTCATGTTTTTGGAAAAGATGATTCTGTTGTCGAAGGAGGAGCTGGTACAAAAACAAAAGAATGTTATTATACAGACAAAATAACAGACAAAGAACTCATTGGCCACATTGGATTTGGTGAACCAGTAGAGGTCGATATAACCGCACGGAAAAGAGTACTTATTACAGGTGCAGGCTCTTATATAGGGGAATCTTTTTGTGAATACGCATCAGAGTTTTATAAGGATAATTTTCAGATTGAAACATTGGATATGCTAAACCCTATATGGAGGGAACACGATTTTTCATCATATGATATCGTTTATCATGTAGCAGGAATTGCTCATGCCGATGTTGGTAAGGTGGATGATGCAACAAAAGCTAAGTACTATAAAGTCAATACAGATTTGACTATAGAAGTATGTAAAAAAGCAAAGGCAGAGGGTGTAAAAGAATTTATTTTTATGTCATCAATGATCGTGTATGGTGATTCAGCGCCTTACGGAAAAAATAAAATTATTGATCAGAATACAGTTCCAGAAGCAGAAAATTTTTATGGAGATTCTAAACTGCAGGCGGATGTAGCTGTACGTGGACTTGCGGATAGCTCTTTTAAAGTAGTTGTAATCAGACCACCTATGATTTATGGAAAAGGGAGTAAGGGAAATTATCCGACATTAGCTAAAATATCGAAGAAACTTCCTGTTTTTCCAGATATAGATAATCAGAGATCTATGCTGTATATTGATAATTTATGTGAATTTTTGTGTAGGCTTATGCTTGTCAAGCAATATGAAAGAAATGCTGTTGTCTTAATACCACAGAATAAAGAATGGACAAAGACATCAGAAATGGTAAAAGAAATAGCTACGGTATCAGGTAAAAAAATAAGATTAATAATGACTATGAAACCATTTGTATATCTTGCGGGAAAAATGCATGGAAAGATTGGCGGATTGATCAATAAAGCTTTTGGAAATAATTGTTATGCACATGAACTTTCAGTATATCCGGGGCTTGGGTACCAAAAAATCAGTTTAAAAGAATCAATTATTCGTACAGAGGGTACGAAAAAAGAGCCATCAGATAAGGAGGATCACATAGATAAGAAAAAGCATATTCTTGTAATTACACAATATTTTTATCCAGAATCCTTCCGAATTAATGATATGTGTCAGGAATGGATAAAACGCGGATATAAGGTAACAGTTCTTACAGGAATCCCTAATTATCCGATGGGCAAATTTTATGATGGATATGGATATATAAAAAAACGGAAAGAAAAATGGAACGGAATTGATATTATTCGAATCCCTTTAATTCCAAGAGGCAGTAGTTCTGTTGGAATGGTAGCCAATTATATTTCATTTGTGATTTCAGGTTTTTTTGCAAATATGGTTTTAAAAATAAAACCAGATCTTGTGTTTACTTTTGAAGTTTCTCCTATGACACAGGCTCTGATTGGCTGTTGGTATGCAAAAAAACATCATGTTCCATGTTATCTTTATGTGCAGGATTTGTGGCCGGAAAATGTAATTACTGTAACAGGAATTTCAAATCCATTTATTATCAAACCTATTGATAAAATGGTAGATTACATATATAGAAACACAGATAAAATTTTTGCTACAAGTCCCAGTTTTGTTGATGCAATTTGTAATAGAAATGTCCAAGTAGATAAAAACAAGGTTTATTATTGGCCTCAGTATGCAGAAGAATTTTATCAGCCCTGCAAAAAGAAAGTTGTTGCTGAAATACCCGATGAAGATAACTTTAAAATTATTTTTACGGGAAATATTGGTACAGCACAGGGGCTTCAGATATTACCTAAAACAGCAGAAATTTTAAAAGATGAAAATGTGAAGTTTGTTGTTGTAGGGGATGGAAGATACTTAAACGACTTTAATCGAGAAATCGAAGAGCGGCGTGTAGAAGATAAATTTTTTATGATACCAAGACAACCTGCAGAAAAAATTCCCGAACTGTTAGCAGCATGTGATGCGGCTTTTCTTTCTTTCCAAAATGCAGAGCTTTGGAAGATGACAATTCCGGCAAAACTGCAAAGTTATATGGCTTGTGGTATGCCGATACTTGCTTCTGCGGAGGGAGAGACGGAAAGGGTTATCAAGGAAGCAGAATGCGGGCTATGTAGTAAAATTGGAGATGCAGAAGAATTAGCAGAATCCATTCGGCATATAAAAAATGAAGATTTAGCAAGATTGGGAATCAATAGCAGAAAATATTTTGAGGAACATTTTGATAAAGGGATGTTGATGGATCAGATGGAAGGATATTTTTGAGTAGAGAATAAAAGTGAGAGGGATTTTATGACCAGTGTTACTGTGATTATATTAACTAAAAATGAAGAAAAAAACATACAAGACAGCATAGAGTCTGCGAAACAAATTGCCAATAGAATCATTGTAGTTGACAGTGGAAGTATAGATCAGACTATTGTTTTAGCTCAAAAATATGGTGCAGAAGTTTATTATCATGAATGGTTGGGGCATGCTGCCCAATTTAATTGGGCATTGGATAATTGCGATATTAAATCTGATTGGGTATTTCGGTTAGATGCAGATGAACGTATTTCACAAGAACTCGCTGAAGAAATAAACAGTACTTTACAGGAAAAAGAATCAGCATTAATTGACGGATATGAGATGCGTTGGCGTGTGTTTTTTATGGGTAAGTGGATTAGACATGGTGGAACACACAAGCCATATTTCCTTAGATTATTTCGGTACGGAAAAGGTCGAGTTGAAGATAAATTAATGGATGAACACATAATTGTACAGGGAAATGTAAAAAAACTAAAGGGAGACTTAATTCACTATGATTATAAAGGGATTAATGCCTGGTTAAATAAACATATTTGGTATAGTGAATTAGAAATTCAGATGTATAATAATATGTGGTGCAGTAATGGAAGCAGTAGCAATATAAAACAAAAACAGCGTCGTAATTTTTATTATAAGCTTCCTTTATTTTTTAGAGCAAAGATTTACTATTGGTATCGTTATTATATACAATTAGGCTTTTTAGATGGAAGAGAAGGTAAAATATTTATATATCTTCAGGCGTACTGGTATCGATTTATTGTAGATGCAAAATTATACGAAAGGGATAGAAAGTGAAGATAGTTCAGATTAATACTGTTACAAATGGATGTACAGGAAAAATTGCGTATAGTATAAAAAAAGTTTCGGAGGATCATGGACACGAATGTATAATTGCATATGGAAGAGGTAAAAAGGAAAATAATAATGGATATCGTATAAGTAATTTTCTGGATTCAAATTTTCATGGAATTTTAACTAGGATATTCGATTCAGCTGGATTACATTCAAAATTGGTTACAAAGAAATTTTTGAAAATGCTTGATGAATATAAACCTGATATTATACATATTCATAATCTTCATGGATATTATATTAATTATGAGATTCTGTTTGATTACCTTAAAAGAAACAACATACGTACTTTCTGGACATTGCATGATTGCTGGCCATTCACTGGACATTGTCCATACTATACGTATGTTCAATGTGACAGATGGAAAACAGAATGCCATAATTGCCCACAGAAACATCATCATCCGGCAAGCTTTGTGTTTGATAGATCAAACAGAAACTATTTTGACAAAAAACGGGCCTTTTTAGGGATGAAAGACTTAACAATTATAACGCCATCTAATTGGCTTAAGAAAGAAGTCGAACAATCTTTTTTGGGTATATATGATGTTGTTCATATTCCAAATGGAATAAATATGGATATGTTTCATCCTACTCACAATAAATTTCGCACTTATAATGGATTGAAAGACAAAATAATTGTTTTAGGTGTAGCAAATCTTTGGGCATTAACTAAAGGGTTACAGTATTTTCAAATATTGCAGGATATTTTGCCAAAGGATAAATTTCAGATTGTATTGGTGGGACTATCTTCAAAGCAGAAAAAGGGTTTAAAAAAGGGAATTATAGGAATTGAAAAAACTGAAAATATTGAGGAGCTTATTGATATTTATAGCTCAGCAGATATTTTTGTTAATCCAACATTAGAGGATAATTTTCCTACAACTAATTTGGAAGCACTAGCTTGCGGAACTCCAGTAATTACATTTAAAACAGGGGGAAGCCCGGAGGCAATAGATTCAACATGTGGACTCGTTGTTGATAAGTCTGTTGAAGCACTTGCAGAGGCATGTTTAAAATTGGGAAAGAAATCCGAAAAAATATCACAGCAATGCTGTATAAAGGCAAAAACATATGATGAAAAGAAGTGTTTTGGGGGATATTTAGACTTATATGAAAGTATCTAATGAAATGAACAAATCAAATGTATTATTCATTTTTTATACAAGAGTATTAGCAATGTTTTTTGTGATAATTGTACATTTGTGTCAGGAGAATGGCAATGTATTAGTACGTGCGTGTGCTCAATTTTTCATTACAGGGGTAACAATATTTATTATATTAACAGGATATTTATATGGAATAAAAGCAAGAGATATACGTTATCCAGAAAATGTTTTTATATGGTTAAAAAATAGAGCTAAAAGAATACTTATTCCTTATTATATTACTGTTGCTTTTACACTATTAATGAATACGATAATTTATGATCCTGTATCTGTAAAAAGGATGTTTGGTTACATACTGATGTTTTTTACTTGTATACAAGATTTTTGTGGACAATTTTTTTATTCAATACAGGGGACAGGACATTTATGGTATGTGACAATGCTATGGTTAATCTATATATGCATTGCATTTATGTTAAAAAGGAGAAGTATTTATACAAAAAATAATATATGGATTGGATTAGGAGCATTATATATATTTCAGATAACTGTAACAATGTTTATCCAACCCAAAGTAGGAAGGTACTTATTTTATATTATAATTTGTATGACTGCATATTTATATGCATATATAGGAAATGATAAAAATAGTAGGTATAGTATTAAAAAAAAATGGGTACTGCTTACTTTGGTAACTATGATTATGTGGGTAGTACGTTTGTATCTATGGTTAAAAGGATGTAATACGAAATTTTATAATAATGTGTATGCATACTATTCTCAGGCTGTTTTGAGTGTTTGGTTTATATATACATTCTATTGGTTAGATAATTTGAAATTACTAAATGAATCTCGGATAATTACAAGATTAAATAATATTTCTTACGAGGTTTTTTTGGTTCATTATCTTTATATAAATGGGGCATTAAAGATTATTGGATGTTTGAATAATTTTATAATAGAAAGTTTGTTAATTATAGCATTATCTTTGATTACAGGAAATATTTTGACATATATTTCCAACTCTTTGTTAACTAAATTAAATAAGTAGAATAGGAAGAACGGTATGAAGATAGTATTTATTACAGGAGGATATACACCTTATAGAGTTGCTTTTTGTGATTCGATAAATAAGTATATGCAAGACACAAAAAAAGGTCATTTAAAATTATTTCTGTTATCAGAACAGGGATTTAATGCTAACTATGATTACTCATCTTTAATTCGTCCGTATGCAGAGATTTTAAAAGGCAAAACATTTGTAATGAAGGATCATACAACAAGATTTATGATAAATCCTAAAATAGTACAAAAAGTTAAGGAAGAAAATCCTGATTTTATTATTTTAGGAGGATCGTGGACTCATCCGTCTACTTGGATTTTACTAAAAGGAAAGAAAAGAATAGGAGCTCCAATTTATTTTTGGGCAGAGTCTCATTTTCATAATGGCTTAAAACGAAAACAAAAGGTGATATGGAAAGAAATTATAAAACGAATAATATACAATAAATTTGATGGTTTTTTTGTTCCGGGATTGTATGCCAGAGAAGCAATTGAAGAGACACATTGTAAAAATGCTGATAAGTGTGTTCAGTTGCCTAATTTGGTCGAAAATGATAAATACGTTCAGGCCGCATTAAATAAAGGACAAAAATTAATATTACGTGAAAAATATCAAATAGAAAAAAACAGAATAGTATTATTTACGCCATCAAGATTAGTAGATCTGAAAGGAATTATGGAATTTCTTGAAAATGGTAGAGATGAATTGAAAAATTCAGTAATTACATGGATAATTGCAGGTATGGGGCCATTAAAAAATCAAATTCAAGAATATTATAAAAAAAATGAAATAGATGTACGATTACTTGGTTTTGTTAGTCAAAATGAGATAATTGAATGCTTAACACTATCTGATTGGTTTTTATTGCCTTCATTGTCAGATCCTAATCCATTGTCTGTAATAGAGGCATTATGGGCAGAAATGCCATTAGCACTATCTAAATATGTGGGTAATAATCCTGAAACTTTAAAACATATGGAGAATGGATTACTTTTTGATACTTTATCTTCAGAAAGTGTTTCTGAAACAATTAGAATTATTAAAGAAACAGATGATAACTGGATTAAAGCAGCAGGAAAAAAGTCAGGTTATATTGCCCACAGTCAATTTGATTTAAACGTACAGACAAAAAATTTGGTTTTAAAAATAGAGGAGATAATAAAAGACTCATGAGAAAAGCAGATAGTAGTTTGTTTTTTCTTATCTTGATTATGATGAGTGTATTTTTTATAGGATATTTTCAACCAGAAAATACACAATTCATAAAGGAATATATATTCTTGGGAATTAATATGATAGCATTTATATTTGTTAACATTGTGGCATTTATGAAATTTTCAATATACTTATTTGAACCTGTTTTTTTAGTGTTTATAGTATATTTATTTGTATTTTTTATTGACCCAATGGTTAATATTATTTCTGGTACAACGGAATGTATGGGATATTATGTTATGGACGGTTGTATTAGAGCCACAGTTATTTTTATGCTTTCATATGTCATGTTCCTATTAGGATATTATGGTGTTTGGCGTAGAAAAGATCATATATTATCTGAAGAAGCTTACGTTTATAAAATCAGAGAATGGAAAAATACCAATATAGAAAATATTGCTTTATTTTTGTGGATGGGGAGTTTTGCATTTGGATGTATTGAATTAATATCGAAGGGAATGAGCATAGGTTATTTTCTTACATTAGGATTATCTGGGGAAATGGATAATTTGTATGCTGATTCAGCCTTTGGTTTTTTTGGTAATTTTAGATATTCCATGATCAGTTCATGGGTTTATTTATTTGTATGTGACAGCAAATCCTTTAAAACTAAAATATGTGGTGTCCTTACATTAGAGTATTTCGTTTTAAGAGGTTTTCGTCATAGCCTATTTGTTCTGATTTTTTCACCAATTGTATATTATTTTGTAAAAGATAAAAAAAAGCCAAAGCTAAAATCAATATTAGTCATTTCTATACTTGCAGTTTTGGTTATGGGTATTATGCAGTTTATTCGTGGTGCTTTACGAGAAGGCACGTCGGTTGATTGGTCAGCTTTTGATACGAGTATATTTATCGATTCCATTAAAGGGAATTGTGATATTTATAAAACGTTTTATGGCATGGCTGTAACAGTTCCAAATGAGTTGGAGTATCAATACGGTATGGCATCAATTGTATCTGTTATAACAATGATTATTCCAAGAAAAATATGGCCAGGAAAGCCAATCTCTCCTATTATAACGAATCTTCATATGTTTTGTGGTGAACTTGCGGCTAAATCAGGATATGCTATGCCTAATATTTCAGAGTATTATTTAGACTTTGGAGTAATTGGATGTATCGTCATGTTATTTATATTTGGACAAGTTCTGCAGAAATTAAAGGATTTATATAGATATAAGTCATATGATAGGCATGGTTTGATATTATATTCGGTTATGTTTCCGGCACTATTGCAGGTAATGTTAAGAGGATATTCCCCTTCATATATGTACTTACTGTTTTTTTATTCTTTTCCAGTAATTATTATGAAATATTTTGTAGATAATAAATCCTTAAAATAGTCGTTATTTCTATTTTAAATGAATGTAGATTAAATTAGGTATAGAATAGCTAAGGTAAAGGAAAAATAAAATGACAAAAAAACGAATTATAGTAGCTCACCCGGAAAAACAGCATTCATACAGATTAGTTGAAGCCATATCTGATATGGGAATGTTAGATGAATATATAACAACTGTTTATTATAAAAAACGCAATATAACGAGATGGATTGATGGTATTACAAAAGGCAGAATTCGTTTAAAAGAAATTAGAAAAATGCCGTTTATTGCAGATGAAAAAGTAAAACAATTTTGTGAATTAAAAGGCTTAATGCTCCTTGTGCTACGACATACAGCTTTAAAAAAATTGACAAATAGAATGCAGAATTTTAATTTTGATATATTTGGAAAAAAAGTAGCACTTGAAGCAGTTAAGCGCAAGGCTGATGTAGTAATAATGTATGATACCAATTCTTTAGAGTGTTTTAACAAATTGAAAAATACGAATATTATTCGCATTATGGACACATCAATTGCTAATAGAGAATATACGAAGCATATATATGAATCTGTCATTAAATGTAAAACGGATTGGGATAATTTTAGTGAAAAAGAAATTTTGCTCAATAAGAAAGAGATGAAAAGACTACGAGATGAAATCAAACAAACAGATTATTTTTTGGTTCCATCGCAGTTTGTGAAAAAAAGTTTACAATTTTCGGGAGTAGCGGCAGAAAAAATAAGAATCGTTCCATATGGAGTTGATGCAAAATTATTTCAATTTTCTGAAAGAAGAAAGGATATATCTTCAGGAGTGATGGAACTTTTGTTTGTCGGGCAATGTTCATATAGAAAAGGAATTAATTATTTGCTTGAAGCGGTTGATAAATTACCAGAGATGGTTAATCTTACAATTGTAGGGAGTTATATGGGGATTCCAGACTTATATGAAAAATATAGACAAAGTCAGAATATTAAATTTTTAGGCAGAATACAGCATGATAAATTGCCAGACGTTTATAGTAAAGCAGATATTTTTGTTTTGCCAAGTTTATCAGAAGGAATGTCTCTTGTTGGATTAGAGGCTATGGCAGCCGGTTTACCACTATTATGTTCTCAAAATTGTGGTGTTAATGATGTTGTTATAGAAAATGAAAATGGTTGGATATTAGAAGAAATCTCTACAAACTCAATTATTCAATCCTTAAACTACATTAATTCTATTCGACATAGAATTCCTGAAATGGGGATTAGAGCAAGAAAGACGGCTGAACAATATAGCTGGGATTATTATAAAAATAATATGCAAAAGGCTATACTACAGATATTAGGAGAGTTGTGATATGAAAATGACAATTGTATATTCATCAGATGACAAATTTGCACGACACATTTATATATCATTAAAATCTTTATTTGAAACACAGATAAAAGAGAATCAATTAAATATATATTTGGTTGATAATAATATTTCTGATATTAATAAAAAATATCTAAATCAGTTAGCGGGAAATTATAGCAATAGGATAAACTATCTTCCATTTGAAAAAATTAAAAATGATTTACAGGGAGTATCACTATGGGGAGGATCTCTATCGGCATATGCCCGTTTGTTCTTAGCAAGATATATTTCAGAAGATATAGTGTTATATTTAGATGGTGATTCTGTTATTCAGGGAGATCTAAGTCCATTATTCAAATTAGACATAACAAAATTTTATTTTGCAGCAGTGCAGGATACAGCAGGAACGATGTATCGGAATCAAGTGGGAATCAGTGGAAATGAAAAATATATAAATTCAGGATTCATGCTTATTAACTTGAAAAAATGGCGGGATGATAACATAGAATATCAGTTTCTTCAATTTATTAGAAAATATGATGGAAAGGTTCCCTGTTGTGATCAGGGAACTTTAAATGGAGTGTGCAAAGGAAAAATAATGATATTGCCGCCCCAATATAATGTAATGACACCAATGTTAACTTTTAAGGCAAATGAGATTAAGACTTTTTTTGAAATACCGGAATATTACTCAGAGGATGAATTAAAAGAAGCAAGAGAGCATCCAGTATTTATTCATTATGTTGGAGGATTTTTTGTCCGTCCTTGGTTTATAAATGGAAATCATCCTAAGGGGGATTTGTATAGAAAGTATATGGAACAATCACCATGGGAAGGGCAGTATTTTGCCAAAGAAAGCTTGGGAATTAGAACAAAATATATGAAATTAGCTTATAACACATTGCCATTTTCAATTTTTATAAGATTACACAGGGGGATACGTTTTATAAAGCGAAAGGTAAAGAAAGTGTAAAACAAATGAGTAAGTTAGTAAAGAACTACATATATAATTTATCTTATCAAATATTTGTAATAATTGTACCATTAATAACAATGCCATATTTGGCGCGAGTTCTTCGGGCTGACAATATAGGGATTTATAGTTATGTTACGTCATGTGCGTCTATAATAAATACAGTGGGTTTGCTGGGATTGTATAATTATGGAAACCGACAAATTGCATATACAAGAGATAATAAAGAAACTTTAAATAATACTTTCAATGAATTAATGAGTATTCGCATCATTTTATGTATTATTGCTACCATACTATATATAGTATGGGCATTATTATCTGAATATACTATATATTTTATTATTTATTATCCATGGCTTCTGACAGGGTTCGTTGATATATCTTGGTTTTTTGCTGGTATAGAAGATATGGGGCCTATGGTATTAAAAAATTTCTTAATAAAAGTTTTGAATATAATATGTATATTCATTTTTGTTAAAAAGGAAGAAAATCTTGGTATTTATTTTGCCTTAGTTGCAATTATTACATTATTAGCAAATTTGAGTATGTATCTGCAATTGAAGAATAAACATTTGCAATTTAGATTTACTTTGCATAAAAGCCGAAATCATATTATTTCGGCAATACTTTTGTTTTTACCGCAGCTTGCTTCGCTATTTTATCTGCAAGTAGATAAGGTTATGTTAAAATGCTTCTCAGATACTACTAGTCAGGTTGCGTTTTATGATCAAGCAGAGAAAATTGTAAATATTCCGTTCTCTGTTGTTACTGCATTAAGTATTGTTATGATGCCACGAATTGCAAATGAATTTAAAAAGGGAAATATGGATTCTATAAATGAATATATTTTTAAATCTGCAAGATTTGCTATGATGATTTCTATTCCGATTTTTTTTGGTTTGGATGCAATTGCAGATAAGTTTATACCTTGGTATTTAGGAGATGAGTATTTACCCGTTATACAGGCTATCTGGATCATAAGTCCAATAATTATAACTAATACATTGGTTAATATTTCTGGAACACAATACTTAACGGCAATCAATCAGACTAAAATTTTAACTATATCTAATGTTATAGCAGCAATGATAAATTTTATTGTTAATTTATTGCTTATACCTTCATTGGGGTTTTATGGCGCCGCTATTGCGACAGTTTTTTCTAGTATTTTCTGTGTAGCTATACAATTCTTCTGGATGAATAAAACGATAAAAATTCGTCTACTGATGTTGAAAATGTGGAAATATTGGATATCGGCTTTTTTTATGTTTATTATAATCAGATTATTAATTGTCCCCAAAACAGCTACACCTATAAATACGTTTATGGCAATATTTATAGGTGCAGGTATTTATTTTATTACGTTATTAATTTTTAAAGATGAGTTGATTTTCAATATATGTCATGTAATAAAAGGGTTAGGGAGAAAATTCAATGCAAATAAAAAATAGTGCTTTATATAAGATATTAAGAAGGTGTGTATACTTATGTACTATACATCCCCAAGAATGTTTTTTAGAGAAAGAACGGAAATTAGGAAAGAGTAACAAATTTAGCTCTATAAAACAATATGAAGGCATACATAAAGGTCAAAGATGTTTTATTGTTGCTACTGGTCCAAGTTTAAATACGAAGGATTATCTGAAATTAAAAAATGAGCATACAATAGGTGTTAATGCGTTATGTTTATGGTTTAAAGAGCAGAAGATGGAAACGGAATATTTTGTGGTTTCTGATGATGATGTATTTAAACGAATTGAAAGTATATTGGATAAGGCAGTACACACAAAAGTCTTTATTTCAGAGAGAATTCAAAAACACTGTACAGTACCAACTAAATATCAATTATTTCCAGTTAATATCTGGAATCGCTTTACTGAAAATAGCAATAAAAAAAGATTTTCTAATGATATTTCAGTATGCAGTTATGATGAGGAGACAGTAGTGTTCCATGCCATTCAATTAGCTGTATATATGGGATTTAAGGAAATTTATTTACTCGGAACAGACTGTAATTATAATCAAAAGAAGAATTATGCTGTAGATCATGGAAAAGAGGTAGATAAAACATTAGGATTTAAAATGCTTAAGTCCTATGAAGTAGTAAAAAAATATGAAAAAGTTTTTGGGTTTAAAATCTTTAATGTCACTCGTGGTGGTATGTTAGAGATTTTTGAAAGAAAAAATTTAGATGAAATTTTAGCAGATAAAAAGTTATTCTGATGGTGGCAACCAATTAAGCTGATATGGTAATTTGTCGAATATATGTATTTATTATAGAAAGGCAAGGTAGTTTTTATGAAAACAATCGCATTACTTACAGGAAGAGGGAATAATACATTGCAGGATAAAAATATTTTGGATATTTTGGGGCATCCCGTTTTATATTATCCAGCACATGCGGCACGAAAATGTCTTCTTATAGATGATTGGTATTGTAGTAGTGATGATGAAGGAATTTTAAGCGCGGCAGAAAGAGAGGGATACAAAAGAATTGTTAGACCTGCTGAATTAGCATCTCCGTCGGCGCAGCACATAGATTGTATCATGCATGCTTTAAATGTTATAGAAGGGGGTGGTAAAACCCCAGATATATTGGTTGTTTTGCTAGCTAATAATGTAACAATAAAAACAGATTGGATAACAGATTGCATTCAAATAATGAAAAACGATAGTTCTGTTACAGCAGTAGTTCCTGTGTATGAAGATAATGACCATCACCCATTACGAGCAAAAACATTAAATAGTGATGGTACTTTGTCAATGTACGAAAAGGGAATTTCTGGAAACATATCAACAAATAGGCAGGATTTACCAAGTTGTTTGTTTTTATCGCATAACTTCTGGGTATTAAGAGTTGATTATTTAAAATCAGGTAAAGAAGGACAACAACCATGGGGATTTATGGGAGATAAGATTGTTCCATATAAAATTGATGAGTCGATAGATATACATGAAGGTATTGATTTATTAATTGCAAAACAATGGATTGAGAATAATTATGATAGGTGATGGAGATATAAACTGGTTTATATTTGTAGGGGTTATTTCTTACGAACTGTATTTAGTCCACGGATATGTTCAAAAATTTATGGACAATGTAGGGAATACTTTAGAGTTTGTTTGGGGATGGGATGCATTGTTTTGGCCTATCTCTTTTGGGATAGCGATATTATATCATTATATAATAAAATGTAGTAGGCCTATTTTAAATAAATTATTTTTGATAGAGAAATAATTTAATTAATCAAGAAAAATTGATTACTGGAGGCAAATCAAATGAGCACATTTAAAGACAAAACTTTATTAATCACCGGTGGCACCGGTTCGTTCGGAAATGCCGTTTTAAACGGTTTTTTAAACACAGATATAGGAGAAATCCGTATCTTTTCCAGAGATGAAAAGAAGCAGGACGATATGCGCCATGATTTTCAGGCCAGAATGCCGGAAGTAGCAGATAAGATTAAATTCTATATCGGAGATGTCCGTGATCTGGCATCTGTGAAAAATGCAATGCATGGGGTGGACTATATTTTCCATGCAGCAGCGTTAAAGCAGGTTCCATCCTGCGAGTTTTTCCCTCTGGAAGCAGTAAAAACAAATGTAATAGGAACCGACAATGTGCTGACAGCGGCCATTGACGAGGGAGTAAAGGCTGTGATCTGCCTGTCTACGGACAAGGCTGCTTACCCAGTCAATGCCATGGGAACCTCCAAGGCTATGATGGAAAAGGTAATTGTGGCCAAGTCTCGGATCGTATCTCCTGAGAAAACCAAAATATGCTGTACCAGATATGGAAATGTTATGTGTTCCCGCGGCTCCGTTATCCCGCTGTGGATCGAGCAGATCAAATCCGGAAAACCTATTACGATTACAGAACCGGAGATGACCCGATTTATCATGAGCTTGGAGGAAGCGGTAGATCTGGTGATTTTCGCCTTCCAAAATGGCGAGAGTGGTGATATTATGGTACAGAAGGCTCCGGCTTGCACTATTGGTGTTCTGGCTCAGGCTGTAAGGGAGCTGTTCCACTCAGAGGATGAGATCAAGGTAATCGGTATCCGCCATGGAGAGAAGATGTATGAAACCCTTCTGACCAATGAGGAATGTTCCCATGCAGTTGATATGGGGAATTTTTACAGAGTTCCCTGTGACAAGCGCGGCTTGAATTATGATAAGTATTTTAAAGAAGGAGATACTGAGAGAACAAAATTGACGGAGTTTAACTCTAACAATACTCAGCTGCTTACGGTGGAACAGGTGAAGGAAAAGCTTCTAACTCTTCAGTATATCAGAGATGAAATAGCGGCCTGGAACGAATCTAAGCAGTAAATATGTTTGAATGGATTTTTTATATCAAATTTTTATTATTCATAATCGACCCTGGTCACAGGCAGAAACTATCTGCCTTACAGGGATAGCTGTGGCGATGGCGGTGTTTCTGATTTGGTGCATCCGTCATCGCCGCATGAAAGCGTCACAGGCAGTGGCGCTGTTTTTGCTGATTTTGTTTTTGGAAATAGTGGTGGCGTCTACTATTTTAACGAGAAGACCTGGCGTGAGGAGCTATAAGCTGATACCGTTCTGGTCATGGTATGGAGTGATTGTTGAGGGAGATATTTCGCTTTTATCGGAAAATTTCCTTAATTGTCTTTTATTGATGCCTGCAGGTTTTCTATTACCATTTATTTGTAATCATAAAGTTCGGCTTCACAGGGGATTGCTGTTTGGGCTTTTTATATCATCGGTAATTGAAATCTGCCAGCTTGTATTAAAACGTGGATTATTTGAATGGGATGATATCATTCACAATAGCTTAGGATGTATGCTTGGCTGTTTATTGGCGAATTGGGTATGGGAAAGAATTAGTAGATGGAAAAGTATAGTTGATTAAGGCAGGGAGAGATTATGGCAATTTTAGAAGAGAGAGTACATTCTTTTGTAAAAAAATCTTCTTCTGTGGAACATGGGGAAAGAGTAGTTTGCAAAATTACACGCAGTGATGTTGCAGCATTAAATAAAACCATAGAACTTAAGATTAGGCAGAATGAGAGGGAACGGGCCGCAAGTATGCATGCTGCGGCTAAGTGTATTGTAGGCATACGATAGAATCATAGAAGTAAAACGGAACATTGAGAAGCTATATAGTTTGATGCACATATAGCTTCTTTTTCTTGCTATAAATTTTTAGAACTCAGGAGGAATCAAGCTAAATGAACATATTGATCACTGGTGCAAAAGGCTTTGTAGGTAAAAATCTGACAGCCGCTTTGGAAACGATCCGTGATGGAAAGGACAGAACGCGGCCAGCTTTGGAGATAGGTCAGATTTATCAGTATGATGTAGATACAGCTCCAGAGCTTCTGGACAAATATTGTCAGGATGCGGATTTTGTGTTTAATCTTGCAGGAGTGAATCGTCCGAAGGATAATGCAGAATTTATGGAGGGGAATTTTGGATTTGCAGATACACTGCTTGCGACTTTAAAAAAGCATGGAAATACCTGTCCAGTGATGCTGGCTTCTTCCATTCAGGCTACCCTTCTGGGACGCTATGCGGATTCGGATTACGGAAGGTCTAAACTGGCAGGAGAAGAGCTGTTTTTCAGATATGGTGAAGAAACTGGCGTGCGTGTATTAGTATACCGTTTCCCAAACCTGTTTGGAAAATGGGGACGGCCTAATTATAATTCTGCAGTTGCTACCTTCTGCAATAATTATGCGAATGATTTGCCAATTCAGGTAAATGATCCCTCTGTGGAGCTGGAGCTGCTTTATATTGACGATCTGATAGCGGAAATGCTGGATGGACTGGAAGGAAAGGAGCATCATTGTGAATTTGAGGGGGTAGAGGCAATTGGTCAGGAAAATGGACGATACTGCTATGTGCCAGTTACTCATAAAGTGACCCTTGGAGAGATCGTACAGCTTCTGGATTCTTTTAAGGCACAGACGAAAACGCTGGTGCTGCCCCGGATTCCGGAGGGCTCATTTGCGAAGAAGCTGTATTCTACCTATCTTTCCTATTTGCCGGAGAATGCTGTAAGGTTTGAGCTGAAGATGAATTGTGATGACAGGGGCAGCTTCACAGAGCTGATAAAGACAATGGACTGCGGTCAGTTTTCTGTAAATATCAGCAAGCCGGGTATTACGAAAGGACAGCATTGGCATCACAGCAAGTGGGAATTTTTTATTGTAGTTTCCGGCCATGGGCTGATTCAGGAGCGCCGTATTGGGCTGGATGAAAATGGAAATCCTTATCCGGTACGCAATTTTGAGGTGTCGGGAGATAAGATTGAGGCAGTTCATATGCTGCCGGGATACACCCATAATATTATTAATCTGTCTGACACAGAAAATCTGGTGACAGTTATGTGGGCAAATGAAGCTTTTGATCCGTCACATCCGGATACTTTTTTTGAACCTGTAGAGTAAAATAGGGAGGCACAACATGGAGATAAAAACAAATTATTCAGATATTTCATTTCAGGATAACGGAAAGCTAAAGCTGCTTATTATTGTAGGAACCCGTCCGGAAATTATCCGCCTTGGTGCGGTGATTAATAAATGCCGGAAGTATTTTGACTGTATTCTTGCTCATACGGGACAGAATTATGATTATAATTTAAATGGGATCTTTTTTCACGATTTAAAGCTGGATAATCCGGATGTATATATGGATGCGGTGGGAGATGATCTGGGCGCGACAGTAGGAAATATTATTAATTGTTCCTATAAGCTGATGAATCAGATTAAACCGGATGCTCTGCTGATTCTGGGAGACACGAATTCCTGTCTGTCCGCGATAGCAGCAAAGAGGCTGCATATTCCTATTTTCCATATGGAAGCAGGAAACAGATGTAAGGACGAATGTCTGCCGGAGGAAACAAACCGTCGGATCGTGGACATTATTTCAGATGTAAATCTGGCATATTCAGAGCATGCCAGAAAGTACCTCCATGAGTGTGGACTGCCGAAGGAGAGAGTATATGTAACAGGTTCTCCCATGGCAGAGGTACTGCATCAGAATCTGGATGAGATTAAGTCATCGGATATTTTGAAAAAGCTGGGACTGGAACCCAGACGGTATATACTCCTTTCTGCTCACCGGGAGGAGAATATTGATACAGAGAAGAATTTTATTTCTCTGTTTACGGCAATCAATAAGATGGCTGAGAAATATGATATGCCGATTCTTTATTCCTGCCATCCCCGTTCCAGAAATCGTCTGGCAGCTTCGGGCTTTGAGCTGGATAAGCGGGTGATTCAGCATGAGCCGCTGGGCTTCCATGATTATAATCATCTGCAGATGAATGCATTTGCGGTGGTTTCTGATTCAGGAACACTGCCGGAGGAAAGCAGCTTTTTTACCTCTCAGGGTTATCCTTTCCCGGCAGTGTGCATCCGCACTTCTACAGAGCGTCCGGAGGCGTTGGATAAGGCCTGTTTTGTCCTTGCAGGAATTGATGAAAAGTCCCTGCTTCAGGCGGTAGATACTGCAGTACAGATGAATCAGGACGGAGATTATGGAATTCCTGTTCCGGATTATGTGGAAGAGAATGTAAGTACCAAGGTAGTGAAAATTATCCAGAGCTATACAGGTGTTGTAAATAAAATGGTTTGGAGAAAAATGTAAGAAAAGAGGAAAAACAAATGGCAAAATATTTCGGCACTGACGGCTTCCGCGGAGAAGCAAATGTAACCTTAACCGTAGAACACGCATACAAAATCGGCCGTTTTATCGGCTGGTACTATGGAAAGTCACGTCTGGACAAGCGCAGTAAAATTGTAATTGGAAAGGACACGCGCCGTTCCTCCTATATGTTTGAGTACGCATTGGCTTCCGGACTGACAGCCTCCGGCGCAGACGCATATCTTCTCCATGTGACGACCACTCCCAGCGTATCCTATGTGGTCCGCACCGGAGATTTTGACTGCGGAATTATGATTTCTGCCAGCCACAACCCATACTATGACAACGGGATCAAGCTGATCAATTACTATGGGGAAAAGATGGAGGAGGAGGTTCTTTTACAGATCGAAGATTATCTGGACGGAAAGAGAGAGGAGCTTCCTTTTGCCACAAGAGATCATATTGGCCGTACTATTGACCATGCGATTGGAAGAAATCAGTATATTGGTTACCTCATTTCTCTGGCAACCCGTTCCTACAAGGGCATGAAGGTGGGACTGGACTGTGCCAACGGCAGCTCCTGGATGATTGCAAAAAGCGTATTTGACGCACTGGGAGCCAAAACCTATGTGATCAATAATGAGCCCGATGGAACCAATATCAATATGAACTGCGGTTCTACTCACATCCAGGTTCTGCAGGAGTATGTGAAGGAAAATCAGCTTGATATGGGTTTTGCCTTTGATGGAGATGCAGACCGCTGTATCTGTGTGGATGAAAATGGAAATGTGGTAGACGGCGACCGGATTATCTACATTTATGGACGTTATTTAAAGGAAAGAGGAAAGCTGGCGGGCAATAAGGTTGTCACTACGGTTATGTCCAATTTCGGCCTGTATAAAGCATTGGATGAGATTGGGATTGAGTATGAAAAGACGGCTGTGGGCGATAAGTATGTATATGAAAATATGAATGAAAACGGCTACCGCATTGGCGGTGAGCAGTCCGGTCATATTATTTTCCGTAAGTATGCCACGACCGGAGACGGAATCCTGACAGCAATCAAGATGATGGAGGTAGTTCTGGAAAAGAAAACCACCCTTGGAAAGCTGGCAGAGCCGGTAGTGATGTATCCTCAGGTACTGAAAAATGTCCGTGTAAAGGATAAGGCGCTGGCTCAGGCAGATGAGGCAGTTCAGGCAGCTGTGAAAAAGGCTGCAGATGCCCTTGGAAATGACGGCCGGATCCTGGTGAGAGAAAGCGGTACAGAGCCATTGATCCGTGTGATGGTGGAGGCCATGGACAGGACGCTTTGTGAGGAATATGTGGATTCTGTGATCGAGGTTTTAAAAGCACAGGGCCATGCAGAGTAAAATAGATTGAATTGTGAGGAGAGATGCGTATGTGTGGAATCGTTGGATTTATAGGAAATCATCAGGCGGCC